>Ga0207655_1000208_pt1 | contig 102775 bp, 92 predicted proteins | sample KBSM44metaG_FD_184398 | JGI IMG/M metagenome (GOLD analysis project Ga0207655, IMG submission 184398) | Miscanthus rhizosphere microbial communities from Kellogg Biological Station, Michigan, USA - KBS M4-4 metaG (SPAdes) (version 2) | ecosystem: Host-associated > Plants > Roots > Rhizosphere >... | reverse complement strand
CGCTGCAGCAAGCCGATGTGATCGTGATGCTGGTCGATCACCAGCAGTTCAAGGCGATTAAGCCGGAAGAGGTCAAACAGTCCTGGATCGTTGATACCAAAGGAGTATGGCGTTGAAACGTATTCTGATTACTGGCGGGGCGGGTTTTATCGGCTCGGCGGTGGTAAGGCATATCATTAATGCAACCACGGATAGCGTAGTGGTGGTAGATAAGCTCACCTATGCTGGCAACCTCGAGTCTTTGGAAGCGATTGCCGATAATGCGCGCTATGCGTTTGAACAGGTCGATATTTGCGATCGTGCGGCGTTGGATCGCGTGTTTGCCGAGTATCAGCCAGATGTGGTGATGCATCTGGCGGCGGAAAGTCATGTTGACCGTTCAATCGATGGCCCGGCGGCATTCATTGAAACCAACGTGGTAGGCACTTACACCATGCTGGAGGCGGCGCGCCATTATTGGCAGCCACTGGGGGCAGAGAAAAAACAAGAGTTCCGATTCCACCATATTTCCACTGACGAAGTGTATGGCGATCTGCATGGTACCGACGATTTGTTTACCGAGACGACGCCTTATGCGCCGAGCAGCCCGTACTCGGCTTCCAAGGCTTCCAGCGATCATCTGGTGCGCGCTTGGCTGCGCACCTACGGCCTGCCGGCCATCGTCACCAACTGCTCCAATAATTACGGTCCTTATCACTTTCCCGAGAAGCTTATTCCTCTGGTGATTCTGAACGCGGTGGCAGGCAAGCCTTTGCCGGTATACGGCGATGGGGCCCAGGTGCGTGACTGGCTGTATGTGGAAGATCACGCGCGGGCGTTATATCAGGCGGTGACTGAGGGCGTAGTGGGCGAGACTTACAATATCGGCGGTCATAACGAACGCAAGAATATTGAAGTGGTGCAGACGATATGCGATCTGTTGGAAGAACTGGCGCCTAACAAACCCCTGGGCGTAGGGCAATATCGTGACCTGATCACCTACGTCAAAGATCGGCCGGGCCATGATATGCGTTACGCTATCGACGCCGGGAAAATTGAGCGCGAATTGGGCTGGCACCCTCAGGAGACCTTTGAAAGCGGCATCCGCAAAACGGTTTCCTGGTATCTGAACAATGAAACCTGGTGGCGTCGCGTGCAGGACGGCTCTTATACCGGTGAGCGTTTGGGGTTGTCCGATTAAATTTTTAACGCAGCGTTATCGTTAAGCAAGCTCTGCGGCTTTTGGAGTCAGTATGAAAGGTATTATTCTGGCGGGCGGTTCAGGTACTCGTCTACATCCGATCACCCGCGGCGTATCGAAGCAACTGCTGCCGATTTACGATAAGCCGATGATTTACTACCCGATGTCGGTGCTGATGTTGGCTGGAATCAGAGATATTCTGATTATCTCCACGCCAGAAGACCTGCCTTCATTCAAGCGCCTGCTGGGCAATGGCGAAGAGTTTGGCATCAATCTCAGTTATGCGGAGCAACCTACCCCAGGAGGTTTGGCTCAGGCCTTTTTGATTGGCGAAGAGTTCCTGTCCGGTGAACCGAGTTGTTTGGTATTGGGGGACAATATTTATTTTGGCCAAGGTTTTAGCCCTAAACTTAAAACCGTTGCCGCGCGGACACAGGGTGCTACCGTATTCGGTTATCAGGTAATGGATCCCGAGCGGTTTGGTGTGGTGGAGTTTGATGATAATTTCCGCGCCTTGTCTATTGAAGAAAAGCCAAAAAAACCAAAATCCAACTGGGCGGTGACCGGTCTGTATTTCTATGACAATCAGGTGGTAGATCTCGCTAAGCGAGTCAAGCCGTCATCGCGAGGTGAACTGGAAATCACCAGCATTAACCAGATGTACCTGGAGCGTGGCGAATTGACCGTTGAGCTGCTGGGGCGTGGTTTTGCCTGGCTGGATACCGGCACTCACGACAGTTTGCTGGAGGCCAGCAGTTTTGTTCACACGGTAGAAAAACGTCAAGGTTTTAAAATTGCCTGCCTTGAAGAGATCTCTTGGCGTAATGGTTGGCTGGATGATGACGGCGTGAAGCGTGCCGCACAGGCGCTGGCCAAAACCGGCTATGGCAAGTACCTGTTGGATTTGTTGCATGCGCGTCCACGCCAGTATTGAACCGTTGAGCTGGGAAAGCGAATTTTTCCAGCTAGCGAGCGGCAAACTGCTGTTCGACGATGCGGCGAAGCCGCTGAACGAGGCTCAACTGAATGCGTTCGCATTGGTACAGGCCAAAATCCCCGCGCACTGCCTTGATAGGGTTGATGCGCTGGCAGCGCTGGGGTTCTTCTTGGTTGAAGGCGAAGTAGATCTGGCTCTGACTGTTGATGTGGCATCACCGCCAGCCTCGTTGCCTGCCGGGAGTCGTCTGGCGATTCCGGAGGATATTCCGTTGCTGCGCGCTGCGGCGAGCAAGACATTTTCCGCCAGCCGTTTTCGCGCCCCTTGGTATCAGGCGGAGGACAGCGGCCGGTTTTATGCGCTGTGGAGCGAAAAGGCGGTGCTGGGCACGTTCGATCACCAATGCCTGCTGGCGTTGGGCAGCCAGGGGGAGCCTGAAGGCTTTGTCAGCCTGCGGAACATCGGTGACCAGGAAGCGCGCATTGGCCTGTTGGCGGCGTTTCCAGGGGCCTCAGGCAAAGGAATTGGCGCACGGCTGATGGCTGCCGCCATCGCCTGGTGCAGCCGGCAGCAGCTGGCGCGGCTGCGCGTCGCGACCCAGATAAGCAATATCGCCGCTTTACGGCTCTATCAACGGCACGGTGCCGTTATCGAAAGCACCGCGTACTGGTTATACAGAGGTAGACATGATTCCATTTAACGCACCACCGGTTGTTGGCACGGAACTCGAGTATATGCAGGCTGCGATGGGCAGCGGCAAGCTGTGCGGCGACGGCGGCTTTACCCGCCGCAGCCAGCAGTGGATGGAGCAGCGTTTCAACAGCCCGAAGGTGCTGCTGACGCCATCCTGCACCGCCTCGCTGGAGATGGCGGCGATCCTGCTGGACATCAAGCCGGGCGATGAAGTGATCATGCCGAGCTTCACCTTCGTCTCCACCGCCAACGCCTTTGTGCTGCGCGGCGCGACGGCGGTGTTTGTCGATGTGCGTCCGGACACCATGAATATCGACGAAAGCAAAATCGAAGCGGCGATCACCGACAAGACCCGCGCTATCGTCCCGGTGCACTATGCCGGCGTCGCCTGCGAGATGGACACCATCATGGCGCTGGCGAAGAAATACGACCTGTTCGTGGTGGAAGACGCCGCTCAGGGCGTGATGTCTACCTACAAAGGCAAGGCGTTGGGCACTATCGGCCATATCGGCTGCTTCAGCTTCCATGAAACCAAAAACTACACCGCCGGCGGTGAAGGCGGCGCGACCCTGATAAACGATCCGGCGCTGATTGACCGGGCGGAAATTATTCGCGAGAAGGGCACCAACCGCAGCCAGTTCTTCCGTGGCCAGGTCGATAAATACACCTGGCGCGATATCGGCTCCAGCTACCTGATGGCGGACCTGCAGGCCGCTTATCTGTGGGGCCAACTGGAAGCGGCCGATCGCATCAACCAGCGCCGCCTGGCGCTGTGGGGCAAATACTATGACAGCTTCCTGCCGCTGGCCAAGGCTGGGCGCATCGCGCTGCCGAGCATTCCGGCGGACTGCGTGCACAATGCGCATATGTTCTATATCAAGCTGCGCGATATCGACGACCGCACGGCCTTTATCAATTATTTGAAAGAAGCCGAGATCATGGCGGTGTTCCACTATATCCCGCTGCATGAATGCCCTGCCGGCGAGCGTTTCGGCCGCTTTGTCGGTGAAGACCGCTATACCAGCCAGGACAGCGCGCGCCTGGTGCGCTTGCCGTTGTTCTACAACATGTCCGATGCCAATCAACGTACGGTGATTAATACGATACTGAGCTTCTTCGCCTGATATGTCGTTGGCAAAAGCGTCTATTTGGACCGCCGGCTCCACGCTGATTAAAATCGGCGTGGGGCTGCTGGTGGTTAAACTGCTGGCGGTGGCGTTCGGCCCCAGTGGCGTGGGGCAGGCGGGCAACTTTCGCCAGCTGATCACCGTGTTGGGCGTGCTGTCCGGCGCCGGGATTTTTAACGGCATCACCAAGTATGTGGCGGAATACCACCAGGACCCGCAGCGGCTGCGTCTGGCCGTGGGCACCGGGTCGAGCATCGTGTTGGGTTTCTCGACCTTGCTGGCGCTGGTGTTTTTGTTCGCCGCGGAACCCATCAGCATGGGGCTGTTCGGGCATGCCGGGTATGTCGACGTGGTGCGCGCCCTGGGCTTTATTCAGATGGGCATCGCCTACGCCAACCTGTTTATGGCGGTGCTGAAAGGCTATCGCGATGCGATGGGCAATGCGCTGGCGGTGATCGGCGGCAGCCTGATTGGCGTGGTGGCTTACTGCCTGTGTTTTAAGCTGGGCGGCTATGAGGGCGCGTTGGCCGGCCTGGCGCTGGTGCCAGCGTTGGCGGTGCTGCCGGCCGGGCTGATGCTGTGGCGGCGCAAAACCCTGCCGCTGCGTTATTTTGCGCTGGCGTGGGATAAAGCGGTGGCCGGCAATCTCAGCAAGTTCACCATTATGGCGCTGATCACTTCGGTGACGCTGCCGGTGGCCTACGTGATGATGCGGAACCTGCTGGCGCAGCATTACAGCTGGGACGAAGTGGGGATCTGGCAGGGCGTCAGCAGCATTTCGGACGCTTACCTGCAGTTCATCACCGCCTCGTTCACCGTGTATTTGCTGCCGACGCTGTCGCGGTTGACGGATAAGGGCGCCATCTCGCGGGAGATTGTGCGTTCGCTGAAATTCGTGCTGCCGGCGGTAGCGGCGGCCAGCCTCACCGTTTGGCTGCTGCGCGATTTCGCTATCTGGCTGCTGTTCTCGGACAAGTTTGTCGCGATGCGCGACCTGTTCGCCTGGCAGCTGGTGGGCGACGTGCTGAAGGTTGGCGCTTACGTGTTCGGCTACCTGGTCATCGCCAAGGCGTCGCTGCGTTTTTATATCCTGACGGAAGTCAGCCAGTTTCTGCTGCTGACGCTGTTCGCACACTGGCTGATACCGCTGCACGGCGCATTGGGGGCGGCTCAGGCCTATATGGCAACCTACATCGTGTATTTCACGCTCTGTAGCTGTGTATTTCTTCTTTATCGTAGACGAGTATGACCAGACTGATTCACGTACTGGGATCTGACATCCCGCATCATAATCAGACGGTGCTGCGCTTCTTCAACGACGTGCTGGCGCCGCGCCTGCCTGCAGAGCAGACGCGCCATTTTATGGTGGCGGCTAAAGACGTTGCGGCGCTGGGCGATTTCCCCGCGCTGAGCATCGAGCCGTTTGCGGATAAAAAAAGCCTGGCGGAGGCGGTCATCGCCCGCGCTCAGGCCGATCGCGGCGCGCGCTTCTTCCTGCATGGCCAGTTTAATCCCGGATTGTGGCTGGCGCTGCTGAGCGGCAAAATCAAGGCTCGCCAGGTTAGCTGGCATATCTGGGGCGCCGACCTGTATGAGGACGCCACGAGCTGGAAATACCGGCTGTTCTACCTGCTGCGCCGCATTGCGCAGGGGCGGGTGGCCAACGTCTTCGCCACCCGCGGCGACGTGACCCATTACCAGCAGCGCCATGCGCGCGTACCGGCTTCGCTGTTGTACTTCCCGACGCGCATGGACCCGGCGTTAACCGGCATCCGCGTGGAAAAAAACCTGGCCGGGCCGCTGACCATCCTGGTGGGCAACTCCGGCGATCGCACCAACCGGCATATCGAAGCGCTGAAGGCGATTCATCAGCAGTTCGGCGCCGAGGTGCGCGTGATCCTGCCGATGGGCTATCCGGCCAACAACGACGCTTATATCGAGCAGGTGCGGGCCGCTGGGCTGCAGCTGTTCAATGAAAAGAACCTGCAGCTGCTGACGCAGCAGGTGGCGTTCGAGGATTATCTGAACATCCTGCGCGAATGCGATCTCGGCTACTTCATCTTCAACCGTCAGCAGGGCATAGGTACGCTGTGCCTGCTGATCCAGTTCGGCGTGCCTTTTGTGCTCAGCCGGCAGAACCCGTTCTGGCAGGATCTGGCGGAGCAGCATCTGCCGGTGCTGTTTTACGGCGACTCGCTGGACGAAGCGGTGGTGCGTGAAGCGCAGCGCCAGCTGGCTTCGGTAGATAAGCAGGCGATTGCCTTCTTTAATCCGAATTACATCGATGGTTGGCAACAGGCGCTGATGCTGGCGGCGGGAGAAGGCTCATGACGCTGGCGCAGTTTGGCGGCCTGTTTGTGGTCTATCTGGTCAGCGTGCTGTTTATCCTCACCCTGACCTACCAGGAGTTCCGGCGCATTCGCTTTAACTTCAACGTATTTTTCTCGGTGCTGTATTTATTGACGTTTTATTTCGGCTTCCCGTTGACCTGCCTGCTGGTGTTCCAGTTCGACGTCGAGGTGGTGCCGGTAGAGTATTTGCTCTACGCCGTCCTTTCCGCCACGGCGTTCTACGCCATCTACTACGTCAGCTATAAAACGCGGCTGCGCAAACGCAGCACCCGGACGCGCGCGCCGTTGTTCACCATGAATCGGGTGGAAACCCACCTGACCTGGATATTGTTGGCGCTGGTGGCGATCGGCACCGTCGGCATTTTCTTTATGCAGAACGGCTTCCTGCTGTTCAAGCTGAATTCCTACAGCCAGATTTTCTCCAGCGACGTGTCCGGCGTGGCGCTCAAGCGCTTCTTTTACTTCTTTATTCCGGCGATGCTGGTGGTGTATTTCCTGCGGCAGGATCTGCGCGCCTGGTTCTTCTTCCTGGCGGCGACGGTGGCGTTCGGCATTCTGACCTATGTGATCGTCGGCGGCACCCGCGCCAACATCATCATCGCCTTCGCGCTGTTTCTGTTTATCGGCATTGTCCGCGGTTGGATCACCCTGTGGATGCTGGCGGCGGCGGGCGTATTTGGCATCGTCGGCATGTTCTGGCTGGCGCTGAAACGCTATAGCCTCGACGTCAGCGGTGCGGAAGCCTTCTACACTTTCCTCTACCTGACGCGCGATACCTTCTCGCCGTGGGAAAACCTGGCGCTGCTGCTGCAGAACTACGACAAGATAGATTTCCAGGGGCTGGCGCCTATCCTGCGTGATTTCTACGTCTTCATACCTTCCTGGCTGTGGCCGGGCCGGCCGGACGTGGTGCTGAATTCCGCCAACTACTTTACCTGGGAAGTGCTGAACAACCACTCGGGGCTGGCGATTTCGCCGACGCTGATCGGTTCGTTGGTGGTGATGGGGGGCGTGCTGTTTATCCCGCTTGGCGCGGTGCTGGTCGGCATGATTATCAAGTGGTTCGACTGGCTGTACGAGATGGGCAAAACCGAACCGAACCGCTATAAGGCGGCCATTCTGCAGGGCTTTTGCTTCGGGGCGGTGTTCAACATGATTGTGCTGGCGCGTGAAGGGGTCGATTCGTTCGTCTCGCGCGTGGTGTTCTTCTGCATTATTTTCGGCGCCTGTTTGGTGATAGCGAAATTGCTGTATTGGCTGTTCGATACCGCGGGGTTGATCAGGGCGCGCCTGCGGCGTTCGCGCCGGCTTGCACCGTCTTCCCCGCAGGCTAACGGCCTTTTGTAAGGATAAGAGTAACGATGGAAGCAAAGATGTCGGTTCCTAAGTATGAACTGCGCGGTTTCAGCCTGTGGGGCTTTCGCGACATGGCGCACTGCATGGACTTTTTGTTCGACGGTGGCCGCGTAAAGCAGGGCACGCTGGTGGCGATGAACGCCGAAAAGATACTGAAAGCGGAAGAAGACCAGGCGCTGCACGCGCTGCTGGACGAGGCGGAATACAAATACGCCGACGGCATCAGCATGGTGCGTTCTATCCGCCGCAAATACCCGGGAGCCAAGGTCTCGCGCGTGGCGGGCGCCGATCTGTGGGAAGCGCTGATGCAGCGCGCCGGCCGCGAGGGCACGCCGGTATTCCTGATCGGCGGCAAACCGGAGGTGCTGGCGGAAACCGAGCAGAAGCTGCGCAGCCAATGGAACGTCAACCTGGTGGGCAGCCAGGACGGCTATTTCAAGCCGGAACAACGCGAGGCGCTGTTTGAACGCATCCGCGCCAGCGGGGCGGCTATCGTCACCGTGGCGATGGGCTCGCCGAAACAAGAGATCCTGATGCGCGATTGCCGCAAGCTGCATCCAAAGGCGCTGTATATGGGCGTAGGCGGCACCTACGACGTGTTTACCGGCCATGTGAAGCGTGCGCCCAAGGTGTGGCAGAACCTGGGTCTGGAATGGCTTTACCGGCTGCTCAGCCAGCCCAGCCGCATTCGCCGCCAGCTGAAGCTGCTGAAATTCGTCGGCTACTACTACCGCGGTAAAATGTAAGCGTTGGCCGGGGCGGAAAATACCGCGTCGGCCAGCCTGAGTGTACAAAAAAACTGCTTTTCGCGCGTTTTGCCTGCGTATCTATAACCCCCGGCGGCAAACCCCTCGTTGTTTATTCCATAAAGTTTTAAATTGCGGTTTGCTTATAGCGCCAAAATGCGAAACGATACCGTCCGGAAATTATCCCTGGCCGCTGGCGCCCGATGCGACAGCGCTGAACGACGTTTTTCTCGCCGTAAGATCGCCCCGATCACAAGTTGATGCCAGCCAGAACGGCGGGGGATGATTTACACTATTTCCATTAAAAACAATAACGACCGGCAGCGGCCGGCAGGCAAGCACAACCCGAAAAAAACTATTGAGGATGTATGGCACACAAAGAAAAACCGCAAGGACTACATCGGGGGCTTGAGGCCCGGCACATTGAGCTGATTGCGCTGGGCGGCACTATCGGGGTCGGCCTGTTTATGGGCTCCGCCAGCACGCTGAAATGGGCGGGCCCGTCGGTGCTGCTGGCTTATATCATCGCCGGCCTGTTCGTGTTTTTCATTATGCGTTCGATGGGCGAAATGCTGTTCCTCGAGCCGGTGGCGGGTTCCTTCGCCGTGTACGCGCATAAGTATATGAATCCCTACTTTGGTTATCTGACCGCCTGGGGTTACTGGTTTATGTGGATCGCCGTCGGCATTTCCGAGATCACCGCCATCGGGGTTTATGTGCAGTTCTGGTTTCCGGAGATCCCGCAGTGGGTACCGGCGTTGATCGCCGTAGCGATGGTGGCGTTGGCCAACCTGGCGGCGGTGCGGTTGTACGGCGAGCTGGAGTTCTGGTTCGCCATGATCAAGGTCACCACCATCATCGTCATGATCCTGGTGGGGCTGGGGGTAATTCTATTCGGCTTCGGCAACGGCGGCGAGCCGGTTGGCTTCGCCAATCTGACGGCCCACGGCGGCTTCTTTGCCGGCGGCTGGAAAGGCTTCCTTTTCGCGCTGTGCATCGTGGTCGCCTCCTATCAGGGGGTTGAGCTGGTGGGCATTACCGCCGGCGAGGCCAAAAATCCGCAGATTACGTTGAAACGCGCAATCAACAATATCCTGTGGCGCATTCTGATCTTCTACGTCGGCGCTATTTTTGTCATTGTCACCATCTTCCCATGGAACGGCATCGGTACCGCCGGCAGCCCGTTCGTGCTGACCTTCGCCAAGATTGGCATCGTGGCCGCCGCCGGCATTATCAACTTTGTGGTGCTCACCGCCGCGCTCTCCGGCTGCAACAGCGGCATGTACAGCGGCGGCCGCATGCTCTACGCGCTGGCCAAGAACCGCCAGCTGCCGGCTTCCCTGACCAAGCTGTCCGCCAGCGGCGTGCCGGTGAACTGCATCGCCGTAACCATCGGCTGCCTGCTGGTGGGCTCCGGGCTGAACTACATCATTCCCAATCCGCAGCAGGTGTTCGTCTATGTCTATAGCGCCAGCGTGTTGCCGGGCATGGTGCCGTGGTTTGTGGTGCTGATAAGCCAGCTGTACTTCCGTCGCGCCCACAAGGAAGCGATTAAAACCCACAGCTTCAAGTCGATTATGTTCCCTTACGTGAACTATTTGACCATCGCTTTTCTGCTGTGCGTGCTGGTTGGCATGGGAATTAACCCGGATACGCGTGTTTCTCTGCTGGTCGGAGCGATTTTCTTAGCGGGCGTCAGCCTGTGCTACTTTGCTTTGGGCATGCACAAGAAGCATCATCCGGCTGAAAAACAGGCGGAAACGCCGCGGTAAAAGGGAAAAAGGGGCTGCGGGGCACGCTTTCCTGTGCAGGAGTGAGCAAAGCGTAATCAAACGCGTCATTTCTGCGAAAAAGCACTAGACAGGATTGGTGTAAATCCGTAGTATCCCCTCCCGCAACGGCGCTACGCGCCCGTAGCTCAGCTGGATAGAGCGCTGCCCTCCGGAGGCAGAGGTCTCAGGTTCGAATCCTGTCGGGCGCACCATTAAGTTTGTGTGCAAGAGCTGCGGTGGTAGTATTACCGCGTGAAGTTAAGAAGTAATGGTGGCTATAGCTCAGTTGGTAGAGCCCTGGATTGTGATTCCAGTTGTCGTGGGTTCGAGTCCCATTAGCCACCCCACTTCCTAAGAGAAGTGAAGATTTGTAAGCTGTTTTGTGATTGTGCGAAGGTGGCGGAATTGGTAGACGCGCTAGCTTCAGGTGTTAGTGTTCTTACGGACGTGAGGGTTCAAGTCCCTCTCTTCGCACCACACACAAAATGTCTGATAAATATAATATTTACATAGACATAAGCGATATAAATCGGTAGTATCAGCATCAAGAAATCGGCGAGTAGCGCAGCTTGGTAGCGCAACTGGTTTGGGACCAGTGGGTCGGAGGTTCGAATCCTCTCTCGCCGACCACATTCAAAGAAACCGACGAAAGTCGGTTTTTTTACGCCCGTAGTTTATGAGGATGAGAACCTCCGAAGGAGGTTTGAGCCGAGCGCAGCGAGACCACGTTGCTTTAGCAACGGCCCGTAGGGCAAGCATCGCAGATGCGCGTCATCCTCTCTCGCCGACCACGTTCGAAAAACCTGCTTTTAAAGCAGGTTTTTTTTCGCCTGCAGTTCAAGCAAGGCCCGTTCAGCAATGAGCGGGCTTTTTGCTTTTTGCTTTTTGCTTTTTGCTTTTTGCGCCCGGCGTTGGTTTTCAGCGACAATCGTATCAGGCTTTGTCGTCAGTTTGAGACATATAACAAAATGATTTTTATAGATAAAAATCACTTTGGCTTAAGTCGTCGTTATAAGGCGACATATTTTGCCGCGGCAGGTCTTCGCCGGCAGGAGGGCCCGGAGGAGGAATAAAAAGCCTCGAAAATAAAAGTCTTTTTATTTCAACGTGGTGTGATTTTTTTACCCTTGTGGCAGCTTGGGTGCAAAAGTTGGCACGCCAAGTGCAATATCTATATCGTAGATGCTCATTCCACCTCTTATGTTCGCCTTATGGCCTCATAAACCCTGGGAATGACGCAGAGCCGATTTAGGGTGCCTATGGCCCACGAGAACGATGACACAAGCCGTCATCACACTCAGGGCGTAACGTTGAGTGAGGCACCGCCCCTGTTGTCCTAGACCTGATTGCTTTTTTATACACTTGCCACCGCGGCAAGTGTTTTTTTTTTGCCTATCCCCTTCATACTTGAAGCTGTATCTGTGTTGGCTGCGTTTGTGCACCCCAGTCACTTACCTGAGTAAGCTCCTGGGGATTTACAAACTTGCCGCCTTGATTCAGCTCCAATTATTTTGGGTATATATAATTGCCATACTTGGAGCCGTATCTGTGTTGGCTGCGTTTGTATGCCCTGGCCGGAGAATAAAGCGGATAAAAAAGGCGCGCCCAGGGGGCACGCCTTGAAGACAATGCATTGCTGCGCTACTCGCCGTTTTGCTTCAGCGTCAGCATCAGCCCTTCGCGCCGCATCTGTGCCGCTTCATCCGAGCGATGCAGTTTTTCCAGCGCGTCGCCCAACCAGGCGTAGTCATAGGCATCCGGCCGCTGCTTCAGCGCTTCGCGGAAGGCGTCGGCCGCCTGCTGCCATTCGCCATGCTTCATCAACAGCTGCCCCAGGGTGCTGTTCAGCAGCGGCGTCGCGCCATGCTGTTTGACCTGCTGACGCAGGGCCTTCTCCAGCTGCTCCGGGTTACCGGATTTCAGGCGTGGGATCAGCAGCACCAGGCGCTCGTCGTACTGGCGCTTAAGGCTATCCAGCACGATTTCCTGCGCCAGCTCGTGGTCATTGCATTCGATCAGGTGTTCCACCATGGCGATTTGCAGCGGCACTTCGTGGCGTGTTTTGCGGCTCTGATCTTTCCACCAGCGCTTCAGCCCGTCGCTGCCTTCATCCGCCATCGCCTGGTTCATCAGGCCGATATAGGCCTGCTGTTGCAACGCCTGCAGCTCGCTTTCGCTGTGCAGATCGATTTTGCGCATCGACGGCAGGATCTCCAACAGCGAGGCGTAGGCGCCGGTGCGCAGATAGGCCTGTTCGGCCAACCGCAGCACTTCCGGATGGCGCGGCGCCTGGTTCAGCAGGCGATCGGCGCCATGGCGTGCGGCATGGTTCTCGCCCTGCGCCAGTTGAATGCGCACTCGGGTGATATCCACCGGCAATTGATCGGTGTCTGCGGCCTCGGCGGCGCGCTCCAGATATTGATTGGTGCGGAAGTCGTCGCCACGCTGTTGGGCGGCCTCGGCGGCCAGCAGGTAGTTCACCACCGGCTGTTCGGCATGATCGGCATTGCGCGTCAGCAGTTGTTCAACCTGCTTGTAATCGCCTTCCGCCAGCTTGATCAGCGCGGCCTTGGTTTGCTTGCGTGCACGGCTGCGTTTGCGGCCGATAAACCAGCCGCGGGTACGGGCGCCGGTGCGGAAAATGCGGCGCAGGATCCATTCGATCACCAGCAGCACCACAAACAGCAGCACCGCCATGATGACCAGGCCGGTGACGCTGGTCTCGATATTGTAGTTGTCGGTCTGGATCAGCACGTAGCCCTGGTGCCCGGCCAACATTGGCCCGAGCACCACGCTGGCGATCAGCACCAGGAATAGAAATAACACGCGTAACATGGCTTATCCCTCCTGGTGAGCGGCGGCAGGAGACTGCGACAGCAGATTGCGCACCCGGGTCTGCATCACTTTTTCCAGCAGCGGCTGGCTCTTCAGCTGCTCCGGTACGTCCATCGAGATCGACTGCTGGCTCAGCGTGTCCAGCTCTTCGAGGAAGGCCTTGGTCGCCGGGTCGGTGGTGTCAAAATAGGCACGTACCCAGGTGGAGATGGTTTCCAGCGACTGTTTGTAGGTTTCGTTTTGGTGGCGCGGGATAGCCTGCGCGGCTACCAGCAGGCGCGAACGAATGTTTTCGCGCAGGTAGATGTCCTGGTTCGGCGCCAGCAGCGGTTCGGCGCTGGCGTCGCGGCGGCGGATGGTGATGAAGTCGGCCATAAAATTGTGCCAGCTTTTGGTCAGGTTCTGCCGCCATTCGCCGATCGAGCTGGAAAGCTCGCCGCTGTCCTGATCCATCGGCGCTTCATCGGTGTCGTTGTCCGCCAGGCGCAGGTTATCGACCTGGTTGGACAGCTGATTGACCTTGAGAATAATGCCGTCGAAATCGACCTGAGTCAGGGTGGACAGGGTGCTGATGTCTTCGGTGATGGCGCGGCGCACGTCGATCAGGCTGGGATCGTTCATGTCCGCCAGGCTGGCGTCGGCGCTTTTCAGCAAGGTCGCTGCGCTGGTGACGTCCTGATCGCTCCACAGCTTGCGGCCGGCCATTTTCACCAGGAAATCGGCTTGCGCCAGCAGCCAGGTTTTGGCGTCGCTACCGGAAATGGTGGCGACTTTTTCCTGCAGTTCATTCAGCTGGCGCGCCAGGGTCGCCTGCTCGCGATCGGCGGCGTCCAGGGTTTTGCCCTGTTGTTGCAGCAGGCCTTCCAGCGCGCTTCTTTCTTGCTGTTGGCTCTGTTTCAGCCCATCCAGCTGCTGTTGCAGCGCCTGGTTGGCGGCGATCAGGGCCTGAGCCTGCTTGTGCGTGTGGTAGTAACCGCCCGCGCCCAGTGCGATAACCAGCACAATGGCGATCGCGCCGAGTACCGGACCGGTATTTTTCCCTCTGCGGCGCTCGGCGTCTGGCTGCCGGGCGCTCTCAACCGCTGGGGTTGGCTCTTCAACCGGGGCGGATGGGGTATTTTGTTCCGTCATAGTGGCACATCCCATAGTCAGGTTTATTTTAGCGCGCGGATCAGCGCGTCATTATCGGCGTTATCGGCTACCCGAACCGTATTCCAGCCCAAGTCCCGGGCGAGGGTAGCCAAACGTTCGCTCACTACTACCAGGCGGCACTTCAGCAGCCACGAGGAACGATAGTAATCAGGAACTAAATTATAGAGCTGTTGTAACATTTCACCGCTGGTCACCACCAGCGTATCGACGCCGGCCCGCTGCCAGTGGGCGCTTTGCTCGCTGCCGTCATAGTGCACCGGGCTGCGTTGATAACATTCATAATAGCTGATGGCGGCGCCGCGCTCGCGCAATGAATCGCCGAGCAGCTCGCGCCCACCGTTGCCGCGCAAGATCAGCGCCCGCTTGCCGTCCAGCTTTTGCAGCGCCGGCAGCATCAGCAGCGTTTCGCTGATTTCACGCTCGCGCGGGTATTCCACCGGCAGGCTGCTGATGCGGTGCAGCGCCAGCCCGGTGGCCCGGCCTATCGCATAATAGGCCAAATGGCCGGGCCATGTCAGCCCGGCGCGGCCAATGACCGAGTCGGCGTAATTCACCGAGTGTTGCGACAGCACGAACACCAGGTCGCCGGCGCTGAGCTGCCGCAACGCCTGCGGCAGCTTCGGCAGATCGCCGCCGGGGGCGAAGTCGATCAGCGGCGCATGATAGGCAACCCGGCCGAGCGCGCGCAGTCGGCTCACCAGAAGCTCTCCGGAAGGAGAAGGGCGGGTTACCAGGATGGTCATGCCGGCGGGTTTCCCTGGTAAACGTCGCGCAGGATCTCACGCGCGCCGCGCGCCAGCAGTTCTTCCGCCAGTTCGATGCCCATTTGTTCGGCATTGGCCGCCGGGCCGCGGCGTTCGCCGCGCACCATTTGGCTGCCGTCCGGCGAGCCGACCAGCGCGCGCAGCCACAGGCTGTCGCCGTCCAGTTCGGCATAGCTGCCGATCGGCACCTGGCAACCGCCTTCCAGCCGGGTATTCATCGCCCGTTCGGCGCGCACCCGGGTTTCGGTGGCGGCATGATTCAACGGCGCCAGCAGTGCGCGAGTCAGGTCATCGTCAAGGCGACACTCAATGCCCACCGCGCCCTGGCCGACCGCCGGCAGGCACTCTTCGGCGCTCAGCGGGCAGCGAATGCGCTGCTCCAGCCCGAGGCGTTTCAAACCGGCTACCGCCAGGATAATGGCGTCGTAGTCGCCGTTATCCAGCTTCGCCAGGCGGGTGCCGACGTTGCCGCGCAGATCGCGCACGATAAGATCCGGGCGGCGCTCACGCAGCTGGCACTGGCGGCGCAGGCTGGAGGTGCCGACCACGCTGCCCTGCGGCAGCTGATCGAGCGAGGCAAAGTGGTTGGAGACGAAGGCGTCGCGCGGGTCGTCGCGTTCGCAGATAGTGGTCAAACCCAGGCCGGCCGGGAAATCCACCGGCACGTCTTTCATCGAGTGCACGGCGATATCCGCGCGGCCTTCCAGCAGCGCCAGCTCAAGCTCTTTAACAAACAGTCCTTTACCACCGACTTTCGCCAGCGGCGTATCAAGAATAATGTCGCCGCGGGTCACCATCGGCACCAGTTCAACCTGCAAACCGGGGTGGCTGGCCATCAGGCGTTGCTGCACATAATGTGCTTGCCAGAGAGCAAGTGGGCTTTGTCGGGTGGCAATTCGAATAATTTTGTCTAACATGCTTGTTACCGTTTTTATAATTCGCCATCCATCCTACCACCGAGAGTCAATACTGTCAGTGCAAGAAGGGAGGGGCGGAAAAAGGACAACGGAATCAACGGGACGTGTGATGTGTTTTGGGGCAGTTAACACTGCGGGTAAATCGTTTAGAGTGGCGCTACAATAATAGTGGAGCGCTACCTCCTTTACGGTCAATCAGCAAGGTGTTAAATTGATCACGTTTCCAGCAATAAGTCGCCAAATATTCTTCCAACACTAACGGCGCTTATGGAATACGGGTTTTTTTCTAAACACCGGGATAATCAGGCGAGACGTCTTGTACCTCTACATCGAGACACTGAAGCAGAGACTGGATGCGATCAATCAACTTCGAGTCGATCGCGCCCTAGCGGCCATGAAGCCCGCGTTTCAACGGGTATACAGTCTGCTGCCTACCTTACTGCACCACCACCACCCTCTGATGCCGGGTTACCTGAACGGTAACGTTCCCCACGGCGTTTGCCTCTACACGCCCGATGAAACCCAGCAAGATTACCTTAATGATTTAGAAGACAAATGGGGCAGCCCGTTTGACAAGCTGGCCAGCGGTGAGCTGCCGATTACCGGCGTTTATTCGATGGGCAGCACGTCCTCGATCGGCCAGAGCTGCAGCTCGGATCTTGATATTTGGGTTTGCCACCAGTCCTGGCTGGACAACGAAGAGCGCAATCGCCTGCAGCAAAAGTGCAGCCTGCTGGAAAAGTGGGCGGCGTCGATGGGAGTGGAAGTCAGCTTCTTCCTGATCGATGAAAACCGCTTCCGCCACAACGAAAGCGGCAGCCTGGGCGGCGAAGACTGCGGCTCCACCCAACATATCCTGCTGCTGGATGAATTCTACCGCACCGCGGTGCGCCTGGCCGGCAAACGCATTCTGTGGAACATGGTGCCGGGCGAAGAAGAAGCGCATTACGACGAATATGTGCTGTCGCTGTATTCGCAGGGTGCGCTAACGCCGAACGAATGGCTGGATCTGGGCGGCCTGAGCACGCTGTCGGCGGAAGAATACTTCGGCGCCAGCCTGTGGCAACTGTACAAAAGCATCGACTCGCCGTACAAGGCGGTGCTGAAAACCCTGCTGCTGGAAGCCTATTCCTGGGAATACCCCAATACTCAACTGCTGGCTATGGGCATCAAGCAGCGCCTGCATCAGGGCGAGATTGTCTGCTTCGGGCTCGACGCCTACTGTATGATGCTCGAACGGGTCACCCACTATCTGACCCAAATCAACGACACTACCCGCCTCGATCTGGTCCGCCGCTGTTTCTACCTCAAAGTCTGTGAAAAACTGTCGCTGTCCAAGGCCTGCGTCGGCTGGCGCCGAGAGATCCTCAGCCAGCTGGTCAGCGAATGGGGCTGGGACGAAGAGCGGTTGGCCATGTTGGACAACCGGGCCAACTGGAAGATTGAACGGGTGCGCGAAGCGCACAACGAACTGCTGGACGCGATGATGCAGAGCTATCGCAACCTGATCCGCTTCGCCCGCCGCAACAACCTCAGCGTGAGCGCCAGCCCGCAGGACATCGGCGTGTTGACCCGCAAGCTGTATGCAGCCTTTGAAGCGCTGCCCGGCAAGGTGACGCTGGTGAACCCGCAGATCTCGCCGGACCTGTCGGAAAGCGATTTAACCTTTATTCACGTGCCGGTTGGCCGTGCCAACCGCACCGGTTGGTACCTGTACAACCAGGCGCCGGCCATGGATTCTATCGTCAGCCATCAGCCGCTGGAATATAACCGCTACCTGAACAAGCTGGTGGCCTGGGCCTATTTCAACGGCCTGCTGACGCCGCAGACCCGCCTGCATATCAAGAGCGGCAACCTGTGCGACACCGCCAAGCTGCAGGAGCTGGTGGCCGACGTGTCCCATCATTTCCCGCTTCGCCTGGCGGCGCCGACGCCAAAAGCGCTGTATAGCCCGTGCGAAATCCGCCATCTGGCGATTATCGTCAACCTGGAAAACGATCCGACCGCCGCCTTCCGCAATCAGGTGGTGCATTTCGATTTCCGCAAGCTCGACGTGTTCAGCTTCGGCCAGCAGCAGCAGTGCCTGGTGGGCAGCATCGATCTGCTGTATCGCAACTCGTGGAACGAGGTGCGCACCCTGCATTTCAGCGGCGAGCAATCGGTGCTGGAAGCGCTGAAGACCATCCTCGGCAAAATGCACCAGGACGCCGCGCCGCCGGAGTCGGTGGAAGTATTCTGCTACAGCCAGCACCTGCGCGGCCTGATCCGCACCCGCATCCAGCAGCTGGTTTCGGAATGCATCGAGCTGCGCCTGTCCAGCACGCGCCTGGAGCCGGGCCGTTTCAAAGCGGTGCGCGTGGCGGGCCAGACCTGGGGCCTGTTCTTCGAACGGCTGAGCGTGTCGGTGCAGAAGCTGGAAAACGCGGTGGAATTTTACGGCGCCATCTCCAACAACAAGCTGCACGGCCTGTCGATTAAAGTGGAAACCGATCAGGTGCACCTGCCGCCGGTGGTGGATGGGTTCGCCAGCGAGGGGATTATCCAGTTCTTCTTTGAAGACACCTCGGACGATAAGGGCTTTAACATCTATATTCTGGATGAGTCGAACCGGGTGGAGGTTTACCACCACTGTGAGGGCAGCAAAGAGGAACTGGTGCGCGACGTCAGCCGCTTCTACTCTTCTTCACACGACCGCTTCACCTACGGCTCCAGCTTTATCAACTTCAACCTGCCGCAGTTCTACCAAATCGTGCAGCTCGACGGCCGCACGCAGGTGATCCCGTTCCGCAGCAACGTGCTGTCCAGCCTGTGCGTTACGGTCGCCGATGGCGCCGCGCCGCCGCTGAAGCAGCAGTTTCAGCTGCATTGATTCAGGGCCCGGCGCACCGAGCCCTGCAGCATCAGGAAAACCCGATCTCTTCCCCGGCCTGGGCGCTGGCCGCTTCGCTGAGCAACTGATAAAAAGGTTGCCCACTGCGGTCGCACAGCCATACGCCGTCGCGATAGTTGAAGTGGTAGCCGCCGGCCTTGGTGGCCAGCCAGACCTGGTGCAGCGGCTCCTGGCGATTGATGACGATTTTGGTGCCGTTCTCGAAGCTTAGGGTCATCACGCCGCCATTGGTTTCGTAATCGACATCCGCATCACCGTCAAAATCGTCCAGTGTCTCTTCTATATTCAGCATCAGCTGGTCAGCCAACTGGTGAAACTCACTGTCGTTCATATTCAATTCCTATTGCTTTTCATGATCCACCTGCGATTATAGAGACCTTGGACGCATGAATTACAGGCATTAATGCAAATGAAAAAACAACTACGCTATGCGCTGCTGGCAGTTATGCTCACCGGCCTTGCCGGCTGCGGCCTGAAGGGCCCGCTGTACTTCCCTCCTGCCGATCCCGCCGACAAAAAGCCGGCGGCGGCGCCAGTGCAAACGGGTGAGCAGGTGCAAAAAAACCAGCAAGAGCTTTCTGGCTCTCAGCAGAAACCGTCGATGACCGGCCAGTAATACCTTATTTGCGGTGGCGGGCGCCGCCGCAAAACCAAGACGGATAGCGCGTCCAGATAGCGGAGTATGATATGCAGTTCTCCAAAATGCACGGTCTGGGCAACGACTTTATGGTGGTCGATGCCGTTACACAGAATGTCTATTTTTCACCTGAGCTGATCCGCAGGCTGTCCGATCGGCACCTGGGCGTCGGCTTTGACCAACTGTTGGTGGTAGAACCGCCTTACGATCCCGAGTTGGATTTCCACTATCGCATCTTTAACGCCGACGGCAGCGAGGTGGCGCAGTGCGGCAATGGCGCGCGCTGTTTTGCCCGCTTTGTGCGGTTGAAAGGGCTGACCAACAAGCGGGATATTCGCGTCAGCACCCAGACCGGGCGTATGGTGCTCAGCGTCACCGACGATGACCTGGTATGCGTCAATATGGGTGAGCCGAATTTCGATCCGCAGGCGGTGCCGTTTCGCGCCACCAAGGCGGAGAAGACTTACATCATGCGCGCGGCGGAACATACCGTACTGTGCGGCGTGGTATCGATGGGCAACCCGCATTGTGTTTTACAGGTAGATGATGTAAAAACCGCCAAGGTAGAGCTGCTCGGGCCGGTGCTGGAAGGGCACGAGCGCTTCCCGGAGCGGGCCAACATCGGCTTTATGCAAATCGTCAGCCGCGAACACATCAAGCTGCGCGTCTATGAGCGCGGCGCCGGCGAGACGCAGGCCTGCGGCAGCGGCGCCTGTGCGGCGGTGGCGGTGGGCATTCAACAGGAATTGCTGTCAGAAGAGGTGCATGTAGAACTGCCGGGCGGCAGCCTGCATATTCGCTGGAAAGGGCCGGGCAGCCCGCTGTTTATGACCGGTCCGGCAACCCATGTATATGACGGATTTATTCACCTATGAAAAGCGTAGAAGAACAGAGCGTCGCAGGCGTTGAGCTGGATGACGACACCGTAATGCAGTATCTGCTGCAAAATCCGGATTTCTTTATTCGCAACGCGCGCAGGGTTGAACAGATGCGCGTCCCCCATCCCGTTCGCGGCACCGTGTCGCTGGTGGAGTGGCATCTGGCGCGCCAGCGCAACCATATCGATCGGCTGGAAGAAGAAATCACGCTGCTGATGGAGCAGGCCAGCGCCAACGAAACGCTGTTCGCCAGCCTGCTGCACCTGCAGGCCAACCTGGCCACCGCAGAAAGCCTGCAGGACATGCTCAATCGTCTGCAGCGCTGGGCGCGCGGCTTCGGCTTGGCCGGCGCCAACATCCGCTTGTTTGCCGATCGCTGGAACATCGGTGCGCCTTCCGACTTCACCCATCTGGCCCTGGCGCGTTCGGCGTTCGAACCGCTGCGCATTCAGCGCCTGGGCAGCGAGCAGCATTTCCTCGGCAGCCTGAATGGCCCCGAGCTGCTGCTGCTGTTGCCGCAGGCCAAGCAGGTGGGCTCGGTGGCGCTGTCGATGCTGGGCGACGACGGCGAACTGGGCATGGTGATCTTCAGCAGCCGCGACACGCAACATTATCAGCAAGGCATGGGCACGGTGATGCTCAACCAGCTGGCGCGCATGCTGCCGGAATTGTTGGAACGCTGGATCGAACGCGCATGACCCCGATAGCGGCCAGCCTGCAGCAGCCGGTGGACGCTTTCCTGCGTTATCTTAAGGTGGAACGCCAGCTTAGCCCGCTGACCCAAATCAGCTATTCGCGCCAGCTGCAGGCGCTGATGCTGCTGGCGCAGGACATCGGCATAACCGAATGGACGGCGCTCGACGCCGCCCGGGTGCGCATGCTGGCGGCGCGCAGCAAACGCGCCGGCCTGCAGTCTGCCAGCCTGGCGCTGCGGCTGTCGTCTCTGCGTAGCTTTCTCGACTGGCTGGTCAGCCAGGGCGTGCTGCACGCCAACCCCGCCAAGGGTATCCGCACGCCGCGCAGCGGCCGCCACCTGCCGAAAAATATCGACGTCGACGAAATGAATCAGCTGCTGGAGATCGACCTCAACGATCCGCTGGCGGTGCGCGATCGCGCCATGCTGGAGGTGATGTACGGCGCCGGTTTGCGTTTGTCCGAACTGGTGGGGCTGGACTGCCGCCACGTCGATCTGGCCGCCGGTGAAATCTGGGTGATGGGTAAAGGCAGCAAGGAACGCAAGCTGCCGGTAGGGCGCACCGCCGTCACCTGGCTGGAGCACTGGCTGGCGATGCGTGAACTGTTCGGGCCGGAGGACGACGCGATGTTCCTGTCCAATCAGGGGCGGCGCATTTCGACCCGCAACGTGCAAAAACGCTTCGCCGAATGGGGCGTGAAGCAGGGCGTCAACAGCCACATTCATCCGCACAAGCTGCGCCACTCGTTCGCCACCCACATGCTGGAGTCCAGCGGCGATCTGCGCGCGGTGCAGGAATTGCTCGGCCACGCCAACCTGACCACCACGCAAATTTATACCCACCTCGACTTTCAACATCTGGCGAACGTGTACGATGCCGCGCATCCACGCGCCAAACGGGGGAAATCCTGATGCATTTTTACCGTCCGCTGCGCCCGCTGGCGGCGCTGACCTTCGATCTGGACGACACGCTGTACGACAACCGTCCGGTCATCCGGCAAACCGAGCAGCAGTCGGTGGCTTTTCTGCAAAGCTACCATCCCGGGCTGAGCGGCTTCCAGTCGGCGGATTTTCACCGCCTGCGGCAGGAGTTGCGCGAACAGGATCCGGAGATTTACCACGACGTTACCCAGTGGCGTTGGCGCGCCATCCATTTGGCGCTGAGCCGTCAGGGGCTGCGCGACGCCGAGGCCGCCGTCGGCGCCGACGCCGCGATGCAGAACTTTGCGCTGTGGCGCAGCCGCATCGAGGTGCCGGAAGCGACTCACGCCACCCTGAAGGCGCTGGGTGAACGTTATCCGCTGGTGGCGATCACCAACGGCAATGCCGATCCGGCGCTGTGCGGGTTGGACGGCTACTTCCAGTTCGTGTTGCGCTCCGGGCCGGACGGGCGCGCCAAGCCCTATCAGGACATGTATCGGCTGGCCGTCGAACGGCTGGGCGTGGCGCCCGGGCAGATCCTGCACGTCGGCGACGACCTGACCACCGACGTGGCCGGCGCGCTGCGCGCGGGGCTGCAGGCCTGCTGGATCAACGATCGTCAGCGTGATTTGATGCAGGCCGCCGACGGCCGCCTGCTGCCGCATCTTGAGATTTCGCAGTTGGCATCGCTGACGGCATTGCTGCATCCCCTTCATACTTGAAGCCCTGTGTTCACCCCGGTCACTTGCTTGCGTAAGCGCCTGGGGATTCGCACACTTGCCGCCTTGCTGCAACTTCAATTATTTCGGGTATAATCCCAAACTGACTCTGTATAAATTCCCAGTGGAAAACGCGTTTTGGTTGCGTTTTCCCTTACCTATGATGGTGCCTATGGACGTTTCCGATCTGCTCGACAGCCTGAATGAAAAACAACGCGAAGCCGTGGCGGCGCCGCGCTGCAACCTGTTGGTTCTGGCCGGCGCGGGCAGCGGTAAAACCCGGGTGCTGGTGCATCGCATCGCCTGGCTGCTGTCGGTGGAGAACTGCTCGCCGTATTCGATCATGGCGGTGACCTTCACCAACAAGGCGGCGGCGGAAATGCGCCACCGCATCGAGCACCTGATCGGCACCAGCCAGGGCGGCATGTGGATCGGCACCTTCCACGGGTTGGCGCATCGCCTGCTGCGCGCGCACCATATGGAAGCCAATCTGCCGCAGGACTTCCAGATCCTCGACAGCGACGACCAGCTGCGGCTGCTCAAGCGCATCGTCAAGGCGCTGAACATCGACGAGAAGCAGTGGCCGCCGCGCCAGGCGATGTGGTACATCAACGGCAAGAAAGACGAAGGCCTGCGCCCACAGCACGTCGAAACCTACAACAATCCGGTGGAAGCCACCTGGCTGCGCATCTATCAGGCCTATCAGGAGGCCTGCGACCGCGCCGGGCTGGTGGACTTCGCCGAGCTGCTGTTGCGCGCCCACGAGCTGTGGCTGAACAAGCCGCATATCCTCAACCATTACCGCGAGCGCTTCACCAACGTACTGGTGGACGAATTCCAGGATACCAACAGTATCCAGTACGCCTGGATCCGCCTGCTGGCGGGCAACAACAGCAACGTGATGATCGTCGGCGACGACGACCAGTCGATCTACGGCTGGCGCGGCGCGCAGGTGGAGAACATTCAGCGCTTCCTGAAGGACTTCCCCGGTGCCGAGACCATCCGCCTGGAGCAGAACTACCGTTCGACCAGCAACATCCTGAAGGCGGCCAATACCCTGATCGCCAACAACGACGGGCGCATGGGCAAAAACCTGTGGACCGAGGGCGGAGAAGGCGAGCCTATCTCGATCTACTGCGCCTTCAACGAGCTCGACGAATCGCGCTTCGTGGTCAACCGCATCAAGACCTGGCAGGACAACGGCGGCGCGCTGAACGACTGCGCCATTCTGTACCGCAGCAACGCCCAGTCGCGGGTGCTGGAAGAGGCGCTGTTGCAGACCGCGATGCCGTATCGCATCTACGGCGGCCAACGCTTCTTCGAACGTCAGGAAATCAAGGATGCGCTGGCCTATTTGCGTTTGATCTCCAACCGCAACGACGACGCGGCCTTTGAGCGGGTGGTCAACACCCCGACGCGCGGCATCGGCGATCGCACCCTCGACGTGGTGCGCCAGGCGGCGCGCGATCGCCAGTTGACGCTGTGGCAGGCCACCCGCGCGCTGCTGCAGGACAAGGTACTGGCGGGCCGCGCCGCGTCGGCGCTGCAGCGCTTTACCGAGCTGGTGGATGCGCTGGCGCACGAAACCGCCGAGATGCCGCTGCATGTGCAGACCGACCGGGTGATCCGCGATTCCGGTCTGTTCATCATGTATGAGCAAGAGAAAGGCGAGAAGGGCCAGGCGCGCATCGAAAACCTGGAGGAACTGGTGACGGCAACGCGCCAGTTCAGCTACCAGGAAGAAGATCAGGATCTGATGCCGCTGCAGGCGTTCTTGTCGCACGCGGCGCTGGAGGCGGGCGAAGGCCAGGCCGACGCCTATCAGGACGCGGTGCAGCTGATGACCCTGCACTCCGCCAAGGGGCTGGAGTTCCCGCTGGTGTTTATCGTCGGTATGGAAGAGGGCATGTTCCCGAGCCAGATGTCGCTGGATGAAGGCGGCAGGCTGGAAGAGGAACGCCGCCTGGCCTACGTGGGCCTGACGCGCGCCATGCAGAAGCTGACGCTCACCTACGCGGAAACGCGCCGCTTATATGGCAAAGAGGTGTATCACCGGCCGTCGCGCTTTATCGGCGAGCTGCCGGAAGACTGCGTGGAAGAGGTGCGCTTGCGCGCCAGCGTTTCGCGCCCGGTGAATCACCGCCGCATGGGCACGCCAATCAGTGAAAACGACACCGGCTACAAGCTGGGCCAGCGCGTGCGTCATGCCAAGTTCGGCGAAGGCACCATCGTGAATCTGGAAGGCAGCGGCGAACACAGCCGGCTGCAGGTAGCCTTCCCGGGCGAAGGCATCAAGTGGCTGGTGGCGGCCTACGCCCGGCTGGAAACGGTATAATAAACAGAGCAGAACCTCTGTGGGCAACAGCGCTGTAACTATATCCTATGGATTTCAGGTTGCAGCCAGGCGGCCGGTTCGTTCATCCCCAGGCGCTTACGGAAGTCCAGTGACCGGGGTGAATGAACGCAGTCAACAACGCTACGGCTTGAAAGACGACGGGCTATAGCGGTCGCCGATCTGCGCGGTGGCGTACCAGCGCATCACCGCTTCGGTGCCTTCGCCGCCTTCCTGCGGCGCCCAGTGCATGCAGTCTTCTTCCGTCAGCGCCTGATAAGGGCCCTGCTTCACCTCGAACACCACGCCGCCCGGATCGACCGACAGCACCGCGTGCCAGGTAAACGCCGGCATCTCCAGCACTTTGGTTTCTTCGCCGAGCAGGGTGCGCTGCGTCACTACGCCGTCATCGTTGAACTGCAGCACCACAAAACGGCCGCGCAGCGGCGTCAGCAGCTCCCAGGTTTGCGGGTGGCGGTGCGGGCGGATGTAGGTGCCGGGCTCCATGGCGATCGCCAGGCGTTGTACCGGGTCGCTTAACTCTTCGTGCAGGGTGCGGTGTGCGCGCAGGCGGGCGACGTTGGCGGCCTGTTCGCTCATCGCAGTCAGTTCATGGGCGGTAATCTGTTTCATCGTTTAAATCCGCAAGCTTGTTGTACCTTAGGGGCCGTAATCTTAGCAACAATCCCCGGCGCGGTCAGGGATCGCCGCGGCTTTTTCTGCATCGTTGAGGCCGGGTTAAGCGCGTTTTTCCTCATTTGTCATAGTGATGAATTGTTGCGCAATTATCCTGTCTAACGTGTTGACAGACTTTTTCGTCTCGGCGTAACATGCGCGCACTATTATCAATGAGGACATACGCCTTGGACACACCCAGTAGATACTGGCTCACTGACCTGCGCCGCAGGTACAACTTCTAAGGCTATCCCATTCTGCCGATAGCCTTCGTGGTTGTCGGCGACCCCGCAAAGCGTCGCTACGAGTCAGATCTCTTCATGGTCTGAAACAAGCCGGTGATACGCACCCCCCTCTGTTTCTGTGCTTCAACGCGTTGTCTGCACCCGTCACCATTAGGGAGTTTTGGCACATGCTAAGCGCTTTTAAATTAGATAACAGCCGCTTGTCCCGTCTGGAGCTGGATGACTCAGATGATCTCACCACGTCGCTGTGGGTCGACCTGGTTGAGCCGGAAGAAGGCGAGCGCGAGCGCGTGCAAAACGAGCTGGGCCAAAGCCTGGCGACGCGTCCGGAGCTGGACGACATCGAAGCCTCCGCCCGCTTCTTCGAAGACGAAGACGGCCTGCATATTCACTCCTTCTTCTACTTTGAGGATGCGGAAGATCATGCCGGCAACTCGACGGTGGCATTCACCATTCGCGACGGCCGGCTGTATACCCTGCGCGAACGCGAGCTGCCGGCCTTCCGGCTGTACCGTATGCGCGCCCGCAACCTGACCATGGTCGACGGCAACGCCTACGAGCTGTTGCTGGACCTGTTCGAGACCAAAATCGAACAGCTGGCCGACGAGATCGAGAATATCTACAGCGATCTGGAAAAGCTCAGCCGGGTGATCATGGAAGGACACCAGGGCGACGAATACGACGAAGCCTTGTCGACGCTGGCGGAGCTGGAGGATATCGGCTGGAAGGTGCGCCTGTGCCTGATGGATACCCAGCGCGCGCTGAACTTCCTGGTGCGCAAGGCGCGGCTGCCGACCGGCCAGCTGGAGCAAGCGCGCGAAGTGCTGCGCGACATCGAATCCCTGCTGCCGCACAACGAATCGCTGTTCCAGAAGGTGAACTTCCTGATGCAGGCGGCGATGGGGTTTATCAACATCGAGCAGAACCGTATCATCAAAATCTTCTCGGTGGTGTCGGTGGTGTTCCTGCCGCCCACGCTGGTGGCGTCCAGCTATGGGATGAACTTTGAGTTTATGCCGGAGCTGAAATGGTCGTTCGGCTACCCGGGCGCCATCAGCCTGATGATCCTGGCGGGGCTGGCTCCCTACCTGTACTTCAAGCGCAAGAACTGGCTTTAAACGAAACGCGCTTTGCCAACTTGGAGGTAGAATGGCCCTCAGTTTAATCTGTTGGTAAGGCGCGCGTTGATGGAGAAGTTGCCCCGCTTGATACAGTGGTCGATTCTGTTGCTGGCTTCGCTGGCGCTGGGATTTGGCCTGCAGAGGTTCCATATACCGGCCGCGCTGCTGCTGGGGCCGATGATCGTCGGCGTCGCCATGGGGCTGCTGGGCGCCACGGTGCGCATTGCCAAACCGTTGTTTATCGCCGCGCAGGCGGTGCTGGGCTGCATGATCGCCCAGAGCCTTTCCCCTTCGATTCTGACTCCGTTGCTCGCCGATTGGCCGCTGGTGCTGCTGGTGTTGATCGCCACGCTGTTGGCCAGCGGCGTTTCCGGCTGGTGCCTGGTGCGTTTCAGCCGATTGCCGGGCCCGACCGGCGCCTGGGGGTCTTCGCCCGGCGGCGCGTCCGCTATGGTGGCGATGGCCGGCGACTTTGGCGCCGACGTGCGGCTGGTGGCCTTTATGCAGTACCTGCGGGTGCTGTTCGTGGCGACGGCCGCCGCCGTGGTGGCGCGGGTTGGCCTGGGGGATGAGGCCGGACAGGGCGGCGCGGCGCTGCAGTGGTTCCCGCCGCTGGACTGGCGTTTTCTCGCCACCCTTGGCGTCGCCGCCGCCGGTGCCTGGCTCGGGCCGCGGATGCGCATACCTTCAGGCGCGCTGCTGCTGCCGATGATCCTTGGCGCGGCGCTGCATTCGGGCGGCCTCATGGCGCTGCAGGTGCCGGAATGGCTGTTGGCGTTGGCCTACACCTTAATCGGCTGGAGCGTGGGGTTGCGCTTCACCCGGCCGATCTTCCTGCTGGCATTGCGCACCCTGCCGCAGATGCTGGCGTCCATTCTGGCGCTGATGGTGTTTTGCGGACTGTTGGCGTGGATGCTGACCCATTTCCTGCCGGTAGATATGATGACCGCCTATCTGGCGACCAGCCCGGGCGGAGTGGATACCGTGGCGATCATCGCGGCGGGCAGCCGGGTGGACATGTCGTTCGTGATGGCGATGCAGACGCTGCGGCTGTTCACCATCCTGCTGACCGGCCCGGCGATGGCGCGGTTTATTTCCAGCCGCGCCGCACCGGCGTCAACGTAGCTTGCGTTGGGTGTAGAGCGCGTCGAGGGTAAACAGCACCAGCGCCGCCCAGATAAAGCCGAAGGTCACCAGCTTGTCCTGGCCGACGGTTTCGCCATAAAAGGTGACCGCCAACAGGAACATCAGCGTCGGGCCGAGGTACTGGAAGAAGCCGAGCGTCGACAGGCGCAGGCGGGTGGCCGCGGCGGTGAAGAACAGCAGCGGCACGGTAGTGACGACCCCGGCGGCGATCAGCAGCAGGTTCAGCGACCAGGGGTTGGCGCCCAGGTGGCTGGTCGGGCTGTCGGCGATCAGGAACAGGTAAACCGCCGCCACCGGCAGCAGCCACAGGGTTTCAATCAGCATGCCGGTCTGGGCGTCGATGGCGATCTTTTTACGCAGCAGGCCGTAGAAGGCGAAGCTGAACGCCAGCCCCAGGCCGATAATCGGCAGCGAGCCGAACTGCCACAGCTGGATCAGCACGCCGGCGAACGCCAGCGCCACCGCCAGCCACTGCATGCGGCGGAAACGCTCGCCGAGGAACAGCATTCCCAACAGCACGTTAACCAGCGGGTTGATGAAATAACCCAGGCTGGCCTCCAGCATATGGTGATTATTCACCGCCCAGATAAACAGCAGCCAGTTGCCGCCGACCAGCAGCGCGGTGACCGCCAGCAGCAGCAGCCGTTTGCGGTTCTGGCAGGCGGCGCGCACCTGCGGCCAGTTGCGGCCCAGCGAAATCAGCGCCAGCATAAAGAAGAAAGACCAGATCACCCGGTGGGTGAGGATCTCGTCCGCCGGCACCTGCTGGATCAGTTTGAAATAGGCTGGGGCTATGCCCCAAATAAAATAGGCCGCCAGGGCAAAGAAGATGCCCTGCCGCGTTTGCTGTGCGTCCATGACGATACTCTGATGGGGAAAAGAAGATGCGGTGAGTGTACTTAAGACACTCACCGCGCACAATCACCCGACCAGATAAGTGGCGGTGGCGCTGGCGATGTGCAGGCCGTCGTGGTTATGCAGTTCTGCGCGGGCGACCGCCACCTTGTTGCCGCTGCGCAGCACGCTGGCGGAGGCGATGAAATGCTCGCCGCGGCCGGGGCGCAGGTAGTCGACCCGCAGATCAATGGTGCCCATGCGCGACAGGCGCGCGGCGATTTCCTCTTCGATCAGCGGATCCAGGCGCATCAGCACGCTGCCGGCGCACGCCAGCCCGGCGGCGACGTCCAGCACCGAAGCGATCACGCCGCCGTGCAGGATTTTTTGCGTCGCATTGCCCACCAGCTTCTGCTGGTTGGTGAAGCTCAGTTCGACGTAGTCGTCGTCGAAGCGGCGCAGTTCCAGACCCAGCTCGCGGTTAAACGGCATATGGTAGACAAAGATCTCGCCGATCCTCTGGCGGGCGGTATCGAGTGTGTGAGGTGTGGTTGACATAGTTTCCGTTTTCTTTTGCTATGGCGTTTTAAGGGAAATGAACTGGTCAGTCCAGGTTAACAGATTGTTGATTTTATGCTTAACCTTTGTTGCTTTCCAGACTAATCCAATAAAAGCGTTGTCTGCTGCTGTAAACCGGCCTTTGTGTGTAAAATGGCCTGTTTTTATTTCAAGGCATGTCCTTTTTGTTGGAGTGAGGAACGTTATGCGCATTTTGTCAGGGATCGTTTCTACCACGCTGTTGCTGCTGCCGGCGTTGGTGCAGGCTGAGGAAGCCAAAGAACAGCAAATTCATGATAAACCGGCGGTGCGCGGCAGCATTATTGCCAACCTGCTGCAGGATCACGACAACCCGTTCACGCTGTATCCGTACGAAACCAACTACGTGCTTTACACCTATACCAGCGATATCAACAAAGAGGCCATCAAGTCCTATAATTGGGCCGACAACGCGCGCAAGGATGAGGTGAAATACCAGCTCAGCCTGGCGTTCCCGCTGTGGCGCGGCATCGCCGGCGACAACTCGGTGCTCGGCGCCTCTTATACTCAGCGTTCCTGGTGGCAGCTGTCCAACCATGGCGAATCTTCGCCGTTTCGCGAAACCAACTACGAACCGCAGGTGTTCCTCGGCTGGGCGACCGATTACCGCTTTGCCGGCTGGACGCTGCGCGACGTGGAAGTGGGCCTGAACCACCAGTCCAACGGCCGTTCGGATCCGACTTCGCGCAGCTGGAACCGCGGCTATGCGCGTTTTATGGCGCAGAACGGCAACTGGCAGGTGGATCTGAAACCCTGGTTCCGCTTCTCGGAAAGCGACAGCAGCGACGACAACCCGGACATCACCAAATACATGGGCTATTACCGGTTGAAGGTCGGCTATGCCTGGGGCGACAGCGTGTTCAGCGTCGACAGCCACTACAACTGGAACAGCGGCTACGGCGGCGCGGAGCTGGGCTGGAGTTACCCGCTCGGCAAGCACGTGCGTTTCTACACTCAGGTGTTCAGCGGCTACGGCGAATCGCTGATTGATTACAACTTCCGGCAGACATGGGTGGGCGTTGGTGTCATGCTTAACGATATTATGTAATCATATCCCGGGTATTTTCAGCGGTGGCCGAGCCGGCCGCTGCGCCGTGGGTCTATGCCGATAAAAATGGGGAAGTGTGTGTCAACCGCAGCAGTGATAAACCGAGAGGTGCTGGCAGAACAGGTATTACGCGATACCTTCGGCTACCAGCAGTTCCGTCCGGGCCAACAAACGATTATCAACGCAGCGATCGGCGGGCAGGATTGCCTGGTGGTGATGCCGACCGGCGGCGGAAAATCGTTGTGCTACCAAATCCCGGCGCTGGTGATGGACGGCCTGACCCTGGTGGTCTCCCCGCTGATCTCGCTGATGAAGGATCAGGTCGATCAGCTGTTGGCCTACGGCGTCTCCGCCGCCTGCTACAACTCGACGCAGACCCGCGAGCAGCAGCTGGAAGTGATGGCGGGCTGCCGCAACGGCCAAATCAAGATGCTGTACATCGCCCCCGAGCGGCTGATGATGGACAGCTTCCTCGACCTGCTTGATCACTGCCCGCCGGCGATGCTGGCGGTGGACGAAGCGCACTGTATCTCGCAGTGGGGCCACGACTTCCGTCCGGAATACCGTGCGCTGGGCCAGCTGAAGCAGCGCTTCCCGGCGATGCCGGTGATTGCCCTGACCGCTACCGCCGACGAGTCCACCCGCGGCGACATCGTGCGCCTGCTGGCGCTGCAGGATCCGCTGGTGCAGGTCAGCAGCTTCGACCGGCCGAACATCCGCTATACGCTGGTGGAAAAATTCAAACCGCTCGACCAGCTGTGGCGCTTCGTGCAGGACCAGCGCGGCAAGAGCGGCATTATTTATTGCAACAGCCGCGCCAAGGTGGAAGACACCGCCGCGCGTCTGCAGAGCCGCGGCTTGAGCGTTGGCGCCTATCACGCCGGGCTGGATAACGACCGCCGCGCGCAGGTGCAGGAAGCCTTCCAGCGCGACGATCTGCAGGTGGTGGTGGCCACCGTCGCCTTCGGCATGGGCATCAACAAGCCCAACGTGCGCTTCGTGGTGCACTTCGACATCCCGCGCAATATCGAGTCCTACTACCAGGAGACCGGCCGCGCCGGGCGCGACGGCCTGCCTGCCGAAGCCATTCTGCTGTACGATCCGGCCGATATGGCCTGGCTGCGCCGCTGCCTGGAGGAGAAACCCGCCGGGCAGCAGCTGGATATCGAACGCCACAAGCTGAACGCCATGGGCGCCTTCGCCGAGGCGCAAACCTGCCGCCGGCTGGTGCTGCTCAACTATTTCGGCGAGGGCAAGCACGAGAACTGCGGCAACTGCGACATCTGCCTGGATCCGCCCAAGCGCTACGACGGTCTGGAAGATGCGCGCAAGGCGCTGTCCTGCGTTTACCGCGTCGGCCAGCGGTTCGGGCTGGGCTATATCGTCGAGGTGCTGCGCGGTTCCAATAACCAGCGCATCCGCGAATACGGCCACGACAAGCTGCCGGTGTACGGCATCGGCCGCGATCAGACCACCGAATTTTGGACCAGCGTGCTGCGCCAGCTGATCCACCTGGGCTTTATTACCCAGAACATCGCCATGCATTCGGCGCTGCAATTGACCGAAGCGGCGCGTCCGGTATTGCGCGGCGAAGTGGCGCTGCAGCTGGCGGTGCCGCGCATTCAGAGCCTGAAACCGCGCAGCAGCGCCAACCAAAAATCCTACGGCGGCAATTACGATCGCAAGCTGTTCGCCAAGCTGCGCAAGCTGCGCAAATCGATCGCCGACGAAGAAAATATTCCGCCTTACGTGGTGTTCAACGACGCCACGCTGCTGGAAATGGCCGAACAGATGCCGATCAAGGCCGGCGATCTGCTGAGCGTCAACGGCGTCGGCCAACGCAAACTGGAACGTTTCGGCGCGCCCTTTATGGCGATGATCCGCGACCACCTGGATAATGACGAAGACTAAGGGCAATAAATCATGCTGATGCTGTTTTTGACCGTGGCGCTGGTGCACCTGATTGCGCTGATGAGCCCGGGGCCGGACTTCTTTTTTGTGTCGCAAACCGCCGCCAGCCGTTCGCGCCGCGAAGCGATGATGGGGGTGCTCGGCATCTCGCTCGGCATCGTGGTGTGGGCCGGGGTGGCGCTGATGGGGCTGCACCTGATCTTGCAGAAAATGGCCTGGCTGCATCAGGTTATCATGGTCGGCGGCGGGATTTACCTGTGCTGGATGGGCTGGCAGCTGCTGCGTTCGGCGCGGGCGCAAAATGCCCAGCCGGCGGCCGAAGCGGAGGTGAAGGTCGCGTTGCCGAAGGCTGGGCGTAGCTTTATCCGTGGGTTTCTGACCAACCTCTCCAACCCCAAAGCGGTGATCTACTTCGGCAGCGTGTTCTCGCTGTTTGTCGGCGACGACGTCGGCGCCGGTGCGCGCTGGGGACTGTTCTTGCTGATTATCGCCGAGACCTTCGTCTGGTTCAGCCTGGTGGCGATGGTGTTTGCGCTGCCGGCGATGCGCCGTGGCTACCAGCGGTTGGCCAAATGGATCGACGGGCTGGCGGGCGTGCTGTTCACAGGTTTCGGCTTGCACCTGATCTTTACCCGTTAGGCTATTTGGGCTGCCCGGGTGCAAACGGGCAGCCCAAACCAAATTCTCAGGCCTTTCTGGCCGTCGCCAACAACCCCGCCACCAGGATAAACAGCGAACCGAAGATGCGGTTCAGCAGCTGCATCTGGCGCGGCGTCTTCAGCCAGCCGGCAATGCGCTTGGCCAGGGTGGCGTAACCGATCATCACCAAAATATCCACCGCCACCGTGGTGGCCCCGAGCACCAGGTACTGTTCGGCCTGCGGCTGATTGGGCAGGATGAACTGCGGGAACAGCGCGGCCAGGAACACGATGCTTTTCGGGTTGGTCAGGTTGACCAGCACCGCGCGGCGGAACAGGCGGCGGCGGGGCATGCTGCCCGCCAGCGCGTGCAGATCCAACGCCCCGGCGGCGCGCCACTGCTGGATGCCTAGCCACACCAGATAGGCGGCGCCCAGCCACTTCAGCAGTTCGAACGCCAACAGCGATTGAGATATCAGCGCGCCAAGGCCAATGCCCACCAGCAGAATATGGGTGCTCAGCCCGATCTGCAGGCCGGCGATCGACGCCGCCGCGCCGCGGTAGCCATGGCTGATGCCGGTGCTCATGGTGTTGATGGCGCCGGAGCCGGGGGAAAGGCTGAGAATGAGGGTTGTCAGCAGATAGGTTAACCACCAGTCCAAGGTCATTGCGCAGCTCCCTGAAAGCGTCGTTTTGTGCCACAATGCGCCGATATGGCGCCATTTTTGTCAGAATTAAATCACAATACGCTAGTATTATTTCTTGTGCCAGCGGTCACATTTTTCCGCCGGCCACACAGGGAAAAGGCTCTCGATGACCTCGTTCACTCTCAGCATTGATGACTGGTTAGCGCGTGAAACGCAGTTCGCTGCCTTCGCCACCGGGCCGCTGCTGGATTTTTGGCGGCTGCGCGAGGAAGGCGAGTTCAGCGGGGTGGACGGCGTGCCGATCCGCTTCGTGCGCATCTGTTCGCCGCGCCACCGGCGGGTGGTGGTGATAAGCCCCGGCCGCATCGAAAGCTACGTGAAATACCCTGAGGTTGCCTACGATCTGTTCCATTGCGGCTACGACGTGATGATCGTCGACCATCGCGGCCAGGGGCGTTCGGGCCGTTTACTGGCAGATACGCATCGCGGTCATGTGGTAAACTTCAGCGATTACGTTGATGATTTCGAGCAGTTCTATCAGCGTGAAGTGGCACCGCGCGGCTACCGCCACTGCTTCGCCCTGGCCCATTCGATGGGCGGCGCGATCCTGGCGCAGTTCCTGCTGCGCCGGCCGCAGGCGTTCGACGCGGCGGCGTTTTGCGCGCCGATGTTCGGCATCTATTTGCCGATGCCGGGCTGGATGGCCAGGCGCATTCTGGATTGGGCGGAGAAACGCCCGGCGGTGCGCGAGTATTACGCGGTGGGGACCGGCCAGTGGCGGCCGCTGCCCTACGTGGTCAACGTACTGACCCACAGCCGCGAGCGCTATCGGCGCTGTCTGCGTTATTACGCCGATTACCCCGAGCTGCAGGTGGGTGGGCCGACCTATCACTGGGTGCGGGAAAGCATTCAGGCCGGGCGCGAAGTCGTCGCTCAGGCCGCCAACATCAACACGCCGCTGTTATTATTGCAGGCCGGTGAGGAACGGGTGGTCGACAACCGTTCGCATCAGGCTTTTTGTCAGGCACTGTCAGACGCGGGGCACCCCTGTGAAGGGGGACAACCGCGGGTTATCGAAGGCGCACGCCATGAGATCCTGTTCGAGCGGGACGCGATGCGCGCCGAAGCACTGAACGCAATCCTGCGCTTCTTTGCTCAACACTTAGGTGGTAACCCTACCGCCGACAACTCCATCAGAGGTTAGAACATAACGCTATGTATCACGTCGTCGCTTCCGATTTAGATGGCACGCTGCTGTCTCCCGACCACACTCTGTCGCCGTACGCCAAAGAAACGCTCAAGCTGCTGACCCAGCGCGATGTGCACTTTGTTTTCGCCACCGGCCGCCACCATATCGACGTTTCGCAGATCCGCGATAACCTGGAAATCAGCGCCTTCATGATCACCTCCAACGGCGCCCGGGTGCACAACACCGAGGGTGAACTGATCTTCAGCCACAACCTCGATGCGGACATCGCCCGCGATCTGTACGGCATGATGCACGACGATGCGGACATCACCACCAACGTCTACCGCAACGACGACTGGTACATCAACCGCGAAAGCCCGGAGCAGGCGGAGTTTTTCCGTGAGTCGGTCTTCACCTATCAGCTGTTTGAGCCGGGCCTGCTGGAAACCGACGGCGTCTGCAAGGTGTACTTCACCTGTGACGACCACGAAAAGCTGCTGCCGCTGGAAGACGCCATCAACGCGCGCTGGGGCGATCGGGTCAACGTCAGCTTCTCGTTCCCGACCTGCCTGGAAGTGATGGCCGGTGGGGTGTCGAAGGGGCATGCGCTGGAAGAAGTGGCCAAGATCATCGGTTATACGCTGAAAGAGTGCATCGCCTTCGGCGACGGCATGAACGATTTGGAAATGCTGTCGATGGCCGGCAAGGGCTGCATCATGCGCGACGCCCACCAGCGCCTGAAGGACAAGCTGCCGAACCTGGAAGTGATCGGCTCCAACGTCGACGACGCGGTGCCGCACTACCTGCGCAAGATGTACCTCTGAAATAACAAGGGCGCCCTGCGGCGCCCTTGCTGTTACTTGTGCTGGCCCTGCTTTTGCAGGAACTGCACGCCCTTGTCAGGGAAGTCGGTGAACACGCCGTCGACGCCCGCCTGGTTGTAAATCACGTCATACAGCTGATTCACGTCGGTGACGTATTTCGGCAGCGCGTCGGCGCGGATGGTGAACGGATGCACCGCCAGCTTGCTGGCATGCGCCTCTTTCACCATGTCGGTCAGCACGACGTGCCCCGGTTTGGATTGTTCCGCAACCACCAGCATGTGGTAGTCCGGCCCGATGCCGTCGGCATACTGGGCGATTTTCTTCATCGCGCCCGGCTTGAACATCCAGTCGTAGTCGTATTCCACCCACTTGCCGTCGGCCTTCTGCTCGTAGGTTTCCTGCCAGTCGTTATAGGCGATCAGCTGAATCAGCTTCAGATCCATGCCCATTTTCGGCTCCAGCTCGGTCTTGATGCGCTTCAGTTCGTTGGCGTCGAAGCACTGCAGGTAGACATTGTCGCCCTTGCCGGTGTAACCGTACTGTTTCAGCACCGCCAGCACTTTGCTGGAGATATCCTTGCCTTCCTGCTTGTGGAACCACGGCGCCTTGATTTCCGGATAGATGCCGATGTTCTTGCCCGTCGAGTGGTTCAGGCCCTGCACGAACTCGATCTCTTCCTGGAAGGTGTGCACACGGAAGTCGGATTTGCCCATCGGGAAGCGGCCAGGGTAGCCCTGCACCTTCTTGCCGTTTTCAATCTCGAAGCCTTCGGTGAACTTCAGCGATTTGATTTCCGCCAGGGTGAAGTCGATGGCGTAGTAACGGCCATCCTTGCGTGCGCGGTCCGGGAAGCGTTCGGCCACGTCGGTCACGCGGTCGAGATAGTGATCGTGCAGCACCACCAGCTCGTTATCCTTGGTCATCACCAGATCCTGCTCGAGGAAATCGGCGCCCTGTGCGTAGGCCATCGCCTTCGCCGGCAGGGTGTGTTCCGGCAGGTAGCCGCTGGCGCCGCGGTGGGCGATCACCACTTTATCGTCGGCGGCATGGGCGGCGCCGGCCATTGAGGTGGCGAGGATAATCCCTGTCAGCAGGGCTTTAACTTGAGTCCGCATTCTGTGGTTCTCCATGTTGTTGGTGCAGGGTAATAAAAAGGCCGCAGGGCGGCCTTTTTACCCGTCGCCTTTCAAGTTGCAGCGTTGTTACCTGCGCTCACTCACCCCAGTTACTTACTAAAGTAAGCGCCTAGGGATGAGTGAGCTGGCTGCCTGGCCGCAACTCGAAATTCATAGGGTAAAGATGATGCGATAATGCTTAGCCGCGTTTGCTGGCGGCGACTTCCGCGTGGTGTTTCTTCTCGCTCAGCATGGTCAGCAACAGCAGCAGTACTGCGCCGACGCTGCCGCCGATCATCACCATAAAGCCGCCGTCCCAACCGAAGTAGTCCACGGTATAGCCGACGATGGCGCTGGCGGCGACCGAGCCGCCCAGGTAACCGAACAGGCCGGTGAAGCCTGCGGCGGTGCCTGCGGCTTTCTTCGGCGCCAGCTCCAGCGCGTGCAGGCCGATCAGCATCACCGGGCCGTAGATCAGGAAGCCGATGGTGATCATACAGGCCATGTCGATGCCAGGGTTGCCGACCGGGTTAAGCCAGTAAACGACGGTGGCGATGGTCACCAGGGTCATGAAGAACACGCCGGTGGCGCCGCGGTTGCCTTTAAACACCTTGTCCGACATCCAGCCGCACAGCAGGGTGCCCGGGATACCGGCGTATTCGTACAGGAAGTAAGCCCAGGAGGACTTGTCCAGCGCGAAGTGCTTCACTTCTTTCAGGTAAGTCGGCGACCAGTCGAGGATGCCGTAGCGCAGCAGGTAAACGAACACGTTGGCGACCGCGATGTACCACAGCAGTTTGTTCGGCAGAATGTACTGCATGAAGATTTGCTTGGCGGTCAGCTCTTCTTCGGCTTTCTCGCTGTAATCGTCCGGATAGTCGTTCTTGTACTCTTCAATCGGCGGCAGGCCGCAGGACTGCGGGGTGTCGCGCATCAGGCCGAAGGCGATCAGGGCGACCAGAATGGCGCCGAAGGCCGGCATGTACAGCGCCGCGTGCCAGTCGTTGAACCAGGCCATGCCCAGCAGGAACAGCAGCGGCGGCAGGCCGCCACCCACGTTGTGGGCGCAGTTCCACACCGAAACGATGCTGCCGCGCTCTTTCTGCGACCACCAGTGCACCATGGTACGGCCGCACGGCGGCCAACCCATGCCCTGGAACCAGCCGCACAGGAACAGCAGCACGAACATCACCGCGATGCTGGAGGTGGCCCACGGCACGAAGCCCATGAACAGCATCACCGCCGCGGCCAGGATCAGGCCGGCGGGCAGGAATACCCGCGGGTTGGAGCGGTCGGAGACCGACCCCATGATGAATTTGGAAAAACCGTAGGCGATGGAAATGCCCGACAGCGCGAAACCGAGGTCGCCGCGGCTGAAGCCCTGCTCGATCAGGTACGGCATCGCCAGGGTGAAGTTCTTACGCACCAGATAGTAGGCGGCGTAACCGAAGAAGATCCCCATAAAAATTTGCCAGCGCAATTTACGGTAGAGCGGGTCGACTTTGTCGACCGGCACACGGGAAATGTGTGCTGCCGGCTTAAAAATACTCAACATGAGCGCCTCCGATGGCTTTATCTGTTATCACATCAATATGACCTTTTACGTTCATTTGATGATTGAGCGGATATCGAATGTGGTGTTTTTTTGTTCCATAACGAGCGCCATCCTAGTCAAATACGCCTGGTGTCGCTGTGATGAATGGCGCAAATGTTACACTTTTATGAAACTAACGCGGATTTTGAGCGATTCGTTAACGTTATGAAATAGAAAAAGGCCCAAAAATCGTGATTATGATCACATTCATGGTTTTTTGTGGACATTTTTCTTTCGTTTTAGGTTCGTTATTGTTCCTTATCAAACAAAGACCCCAATAAGCGTGGCCCAATAGGGGCATAACCACGATCCAGGGGGAGCGTTATGAGCAGTCTTTCAGCGGACGACGAAACGGATGTGATCATCATTGGCGGCGGCGCCACCGGCGCAGGCATCGCCCGCGATTGCGCCCGGCGAGGGCTGCGCTGCATCCTGCTGGAGCGCCACGATATCGCCACCGGCGCCACCGGCCGCAATCATGGCCTGCTGCACAGCGGCGCGCGCTATGCGGTTACCGACGGCGAGTCGGCGCGTGAATGCATTGAAGAAAACCGCATTCTGAAACGCATTGCCCACCATTGCATCGAAGCGACCGACGGGCTGTTCATCACCCTGCCGCAGGATTCGCTGGACTATCAGCAGCAGTTTGTCGCCGCCTGCCGCGCGGCGGGCATCGGCGCCGAGGCGATCGACCCGCAGCTGGCCCTGCGCCTGGAACCGGCGGCCAATCCGGCGATGATTGGCGCGGTGCGGGTGCCGGACGGCACCGTCGATCCGTTCCGCCTCACCGCCGCCAATATGCTGGACGCCCGTGAGCACGGCGCGCGGATCCTCACCTACCATCAGGTGGTGGGTTTGTTGCGCACGGGCGATCGCGTGACCGGCGTGCGCGTTTTCGACCATCAAAGCCAGAGACGATACGATTTGCACGCCGCCGCGGTGGTCAACGCCGCGGGCATTTGGGGCCAGCAGATTGCCGAGTACGCCGACCTGCGGGTGCGCATGTTCCCGGCCAAGGGCGCGCTGCTGATCCTCGGCCACCGCATCAATAACCGGGTGATCAACCGCTGCCGCAAGCCGGCGGACGCCGACATTCTGGTGCCGGGCGATACCATCTCGCTGATTGGCACCACCTCCACCCATATCGACTACGACCAGATCGACAACATGCAGGTGACGCCGCAGGAGGTGGACATCCTGATCCGCGAGGGCGCGCTGCTGGCGCCCGAACTGGCGCAGACCCGCATACTGCGCGCCTATGCCGGCGTGCGCCCGCTGGTGGCCAGCGACGACGACCCGAGCGGGCGCAACGTCAGCCGCGGCATTGTGCTGCTGGACCATGCCGCCCGCGACGGCCTGGAAGGGTTTATCACCATCACCGGCGGCAAGTTGATGACCTACCGGCTGATGGCGGAATGGGCCACCGACAAGCTGTGTGAAAAGCTGGGGCTGAACAGCCCATGCACCACCGCGCAAGAGGCGCTGCCCGGTTCGCGCCAATCGGCGGAAGAGACCGTGCGCCGCGTGATTTCTCTGCCGGCCAGCATTCGCGGCTCGGCGGTGTATCGCCATGGCGATCGCGCCGGGCAGGTGCCGGCCGGCGATCGGCTCGACAACAGCCTGGTGTGCGAATGCGAAGCGGTGACCGCCGGCGAGGTGCGCTATGCGGTGAATTCTTTGACGGTCAACAACCTGGTCGATCTGCGCCGCCGCACCCGCGTCGGCATGGGCACCTGCCAGGGCGAACTTTGTGCCTGCCGCGCCGCCGGGCTGCTGGCGCGCTTTAAGATCAGCACCCCGCAGCAGTCGATCGATCAGCTGTCGCATTTCCTCAACGAACGTTGGAAGGGCGTGCGGCCGATCGCCTGGGGCGATGCGCTGCGCGAAACTGAATTCACCAGTTGGGTTTATCAGGGGCTGTGCGGGCTCGATGCCCGCGGTGATCAGGAACAGGAGGCGGATGATGCGATTTGACGCGGTAGTGATTGGCGGCGGGTTGGCGGGCCTGAGCTGTGCTATTGCGGTTGCCGAACGCGGCAAACGCTGCGCAGTGGTCAGCGCCGGGCAAAGCGCGCTCTATTTCTCGTCCGGCTCGCTCGATCTGCTGGCGCAGCTGCCCGACGGCACTGCGGTTGACGCGCCCCTGGCGGCGCTGGCCGAGCTGGCGCGCCAGGCGCCGCAGCATCCTTATGCGCTGATCGGCACAGATCGGGTCGCGGCGATGGCGGCCGAAGCGCAGCGGCTGCTGCAGCGCTGCGGCCTCAACCTGCAGGGAGACTGCGAACGCAATCATCAGCGGGTGACGCCGCTCGGCACGCGCCGCGCCACCTGGCTCAGCCCGCAGGCGATCCCGACGCTGCCGCTGGCCGGCGCGCTGCCGTGGCGGCGCATTGCGGTGATCGGCATCGAAGGCTTCCTCGATTTTCAGCCGCAGCTGGCCGCCAGTTCTCTGGCGCGTGAGCTGGGCGTGCGGGCCGAGGTGGCTGAGCTGCACCTGCCGGCGTTGGACCGGCTGCGCAACAATCCCAGTGAGTTCCGCGCGGTGAATATCGCCCGGGTGCTGGATCTGGCGGAGAACCTGGCGCCGATGGCCGCTGAGCTGCAACGGCTGGCGGGCAACGCCGAAGCGATATTTATGCCGGCCTGCCTGGGGCTGGAGGACGATGCGCCGCTGGCGGCGCTGCAGGCGGCGGTCGGCAAACCGATCCGCCTGCTGCCGACGCTGCCGCCTTCGGTGCCCGGCATGCGCCTGCACCAGGCGCTGCGTCAGCGTTTCCAGCGGCTGGGTGGGGTCTTTATGCCGGGCGACAGCGTGCTGCAGGCGGATAGCGAAGCCGGGCGGATCATCGGCCTCTACACCCGCAACCACGGCGATATTCCGCTGCGGGCGCAGCAGGTGGTGCTGGCGAGCGGCAGTTTCTTCAGCAACGGGCTGGCGGCGGCGTTCGACGGCGTGCGTGAGCCGGTGTTCGGGCTGGACGTCGACAGCCGGGCGGAGCGCGCCGACTGGAGCCACCGCGACCTGTTCGCGCCGCAGCCTTATCTGCAGTTTGGCGTGCGCACCGACCGCCGCTTGCGGGCGCTGCGGCACGGGAAAGCGTTCGCCAACCTGTACGCCATTGGCGCCGTAACCGGCGGTTACGATCCGCTGCAGCAGGGCTGCGGCGCCGGGGTGTCATTGATCGGCGCGCTGCACGTCGCCCAGCAAATAGCCGCGGAGGAAACGCATGAGCCTGCATAAAGACAACAGCTTCGAGAGCTGCATCAAGTGCACCGTCTGCACCACCTATTGCCCGGTAGCCAGAGTGAACCCCCTGTACCCGGGGCCGAAGCAGGCGGGGCCGGACGGCGAGCGCCTGCGGCTGAAGGATCCGGCGCTGTACGATGAGGCGCTGAAGTACTGTACCAACTGCAAGCGCTGCGAGGTCGCCTGCCCGTCCGAGGTTAAAATCGGCGACATCATCCAGCGCGCGCGTGCCGACTACGCCCAGAGCAAGCCAACGCTGCGCGACGCCATTCTCAGCCACACCGATGTGATGGGCTCGCTATCGACGCCGTTTGCGCCGATTGTCAACGCCGCCACCGGCCTGAAGCCGGTGCGCGCCTTGCTGGATAAGGCACTGAAAATTGACCATCGCCGCGCGCTGCCGAAGTATTCGTTCGGCACCTTCCGCCGTTGGTACCGCCAACGGGCGCAGGCGCAGCAGCGCTATGCCGAACAGGTGGCGTTTTTCCACGGCTGCTTCGTCAATTACAATCACCCGCAGCTGGGCAAGGATCTGATTCGGGTGTTCAACGCGCTGGATATCGGCGTGCAGCTGCTGAAGCGCGAGAAATGCTGTGGCGTGCCCTTGATCGCCAACGGCTTTATCGAACAGGCCAAAAAGCAGGCCAGGGTGAATGCCGAATCCCTGAGCGACGCCGTGCTGGAACGCGGCATCCCCGTGGTGGCCACCTCATCAAGCTGCACCTTTACCCTGCGCGACGAATACCCGCATCTGCTGGAGGTGGACACCTCGGGGGTGCGCGATAGGGTGGAGCTGGCGACGCGCTACCTGTACAGGCTAATCAATCAGGGGCGCAGCCTGCCGTTGAAACGCACGCCGCTGCGCGTGGCCTATCACACGCCTTGCCATATGGAGAAAATGGGCTGGACCGCCTATACGCTGGAACTGCTGCGGCAGATCCCGGGGCTGGAGCTGGTGGTGCTGGATCCGCAGTGCTGCGGCATCGCCGGCACCTACGGATTCAAATCGGAGAACTACGCCACCGCACAAGGCATCGGCGCATCGCTGTTCCGGCAGATTGAGGAGAGCGGGGTGGATCTGGTGGTGACCGACTGTGAAACCTGCAAATGGCAGATCGAGATGTCGACCAGCAAGCGCTGCGAACACCCGATTACCCTGCTGGCGCAGGCGTTGTCGCAGGGCTGACGGGGCCGGTACGCCGGCCCCGGAGAGGGTTATGGTTTCAGCTTCAGCGTGCTGATGATGCCTTCGGCTTCGTTCTGCGCCTGTTGCTGGTTATCCGCCGGCAGCGTGATCTGAATGGTCAGCATGTCGTTGTTCAGCGTACCGATCAGCACGGAGGAGTAAGCTTTCTCGCCGCCGCTGGTGATGATGCTGTCCAGCTGACGCAGCGGCACGCCGTTAACGTCGATGGCCTTGTTGGTGATCACCTGCAGGTTGGCGTCACGCGCGCGCTGGGTGTCCTCCAGGCGCTTGGCCAGGGTCTCCAGGCTGTCGGCGGTTTTGTCGCCGAGGATCACGATCACCGCGCGCTGGCCGGTGCTGTCGGCATACACGTGCATGTTGTTCGCCTGGGTGCCCAGCTTGCCGCTTTGGTCCGCCATGCCGTTCGGCAGGGTGAACGCCAGTTTGCCGTCCAGCAGGCTGACTTGCTGCCCGGCCGGGGCGCTGGCCGCCGCGCCGTCTGGCGCTGCCTTGGTGTCTTTGGTGTTGCCGTCGCAGGCCGCCAGGCCTAGCACCAGCAGGCTGATACCCATCAATTTTGCTACTTTACGCATCGGGCTTCCTTCTTCCTTTCCGGTAGGGTTTCACTGCCCTATCGCAACCTATTCCAGGTTGAAATGCAAGGCAGACGTTGTCACAAGGTTTTCTCAAGTAATAGCCGATAATCAGCCACTTCGCCTTTCTTTTCCAGCTGAACAATCTGATAGTGATGGGCGATGAGCATCATCAGCATGGCGCGGAACTGATTGCGGGTTTTCACTCTCAGTTGCCGGTAGCCCTGCGCCCGCGCCCAGCGTTCCTGCCCGGCAAGCAGCGCCTGCGCCGCGCCGTGGCGGCGAAACGCGGGCAAGCACGCCGAATTCGGGGATCTCTTGATACAGGCGGTGGATGTCTTCAAGGGTGGCGGTGCGGACGGTCAAACTCATTGGCGGCCTCCGGAAGGGTGCGGGCCGCCAATGATAGCACGGCTTAGCCCGGCTGCAGGCCGCCGGCGCGCGCCGCGATGCGTTTGAGCAGCATGTTCAACAGCACGCCGTACATCGGCAGGAAGAACAGCATGCAGATCAGCACCTTGAAGCTGTAATCCACCAGGGCGATCTCCACCCAGTTGTTGGCCATAAAGGCGTCGCTGCTCTTGTAGAAGGCGATGAAGAAGAACGACAGCGTATCGCTGATGTTGCCGAGGAACATCGCGGCGGCGGGCGCCACCCACCAGGCGCTGCGTTGGCGCAGGCGGTTGAAGACGTGTACGTCGAGGATCTGGCCGAGCACGTAGGCCATAAAGCTGGCGATGGCGATGCGCGCCACAAACAGGTTAAAACTGCCCAGTGCGGCGAACCCCTGCCATTCCCCCTGGTAAGTGACGGTGGAAATCACGTAGGAAATGAACAGCGCTGGCACCATCACGGACAAAATGATGCGTCGCGCCAGCGGCGCGCCGAAGATGCGCACCGTCAGATCGGTCGCCAGAAAGATAAACGGGAAGGTGAATGCGCCCCAGGTGGTGTGGAAGCCGAAAACGGTGATCGGCAGCTGCACCAGATAGTTGCTGGAGGTAATGATGGCGATATGGAACAACGATAGCCAGACCAACGCGGTGAAGCGCTGCTGAGCGGTAAACGAATACATGATGTAGCCTTTTTAGTCGTGGGGTGAGGGAACCCAGAATCTGTCGTCACAGCGGTAAAACATGCCGCGCGGCCGCATAATACGCGTTTGCGCAACCAATGCAATGGTTAGGCTGTGCCTCCCCCGTGATAACGGCCGTTGGGGGCAGTGAAGGCACCACATTTCATCGGGTGGCGCAGCCTCTTTTAACGCAAACGTTAACGCATCTTGCGCAGAAAAACTACCGGCGTAAACTAGGCGCTAATGAGATGCGGCGAGCGTTCGCCGGTCGTTTTTTTCGAGAAAAATCGCATGACTGATTTATTTGCCCAGGCAGACCAGACGCTCGACGCGCTGGGGCTGCGCTGCCCTGAACCGGTGATGATGGTGCGTAAAACCGTGCGCCACATGGATAACGGCGAAACGCTGCTGATTATCGCCGACGATCCGGCCACCACCCGCGATATTCCGGGCTTTTGCCGCTTTATGGAGCATACGCTGGTGGCGCAGGAAACCGAGCAGGCGCCTTACCGCTACCTGTTGCGCAAGGGCGTATAACCGCTGCAAGGGATATCAGGGGCAAATTCTGCGCCCCTGATATGCCGTTGCCTAGCTGTGTTTCTGCAACAGACGCAGCGCGTTGGCGGTCACCAGCGCGGTGGCACCGGAGTCCGCCAGCACCGCCAGCCACAGGCCGGTCAGCCCCATCAGGCTGGTGACCAGAAATACCCCTTTCAGCCCCAGCGCGATGGTGATGTTTTGCCGGATGTTGGCATGGGTGGCGCGCGAGATGCGGATCATCTCCGCCACGCCCAGCAGCCGGTTGTGGGTCAGGGCCGCGTCGGCAGTTTCCAGCGCCACGTCGGTGCCGCTGCCCATGGCGATGCCGATGCTCGAGGCCTTCATGGCCGGGGCGTCGTTGATGCCGTCGCCGATCATCGCCGTCGGGCGCAGCTCGCTCAGTTCGGTTACCGCCTTCACCTTGTCCTCCGGCAGCAGACCGGCGCGATAATCCAGGCCCAGCTCACCGGCTATCGCCGCCGCGGCGCGCGGGTTATCGCCGGTCAGCATTACGCCGCGGATCCCCAGCGCGTTCAGCTCGGCGATCGCCTGTTTGGCGTCGCTGCGCAGCGTATCGCGCAGCGCCAGCAGGCCGATTGGCGCGCCATCCTCCAGCACCACCACCGCCGTTTTACCGGCGCTTTCCAGCGCTTCTACCTGACTCTGCCATGTGCCGCCAAGCAGTCCCGGCGCCAGCTTGCCCGGTGCGCTGATCAACAGGGTTTTGCCGTCGACCGTGCCTTCTACACCCACACCGGCCAGCGCGCGACGGGCCTGTGCCGGCGGCAGTTCCGCACCGTATTGTGCGGCGCGGTTGATGATGGCCTGCGCCAGCGGATGATGGGAGCCGGCCTCAACCGCCGCGGCGAGCGTCAACAGCCGCTGTTCGCCGATGCCGCCAATTGGCAGCACGTCGGTCACCGTCGGCTTGCCTTCCGTCAGGGTGCCGGTTTTATCGAAAGCGATAGTTTGCACCTGGCCGAGTTGCTCCAGCGCCGCGCCGCCTTTAATCAGCGCGCCGCGCCGGGTTGCCGCCGCCAGCCCGGAGGTAATGGCCGCCGGGGTGGAGATCACCAGCGCGCACGGGCAGCCGATCAGCAGCAGGGTCAGGCCGCGATAGATCCAGGTGTTCCACGGCTGCGAGAACAGCAGCGGCGGCGCCAGGATCACCGCCACGGCCAGCAGCATGATGGCGGGAGTGTAGTAGCGGCTGAAGCGGTCAAGGAAGCGTTCGATCGGTGCACGGCGCTCCTCGGCTTCTTCAATCAGCTGCAAAATGCGGTCGATGGCGTTTTTGCCTGGCTCCGAGATCACCTTCATCTGCGCCGCCTGATCGACGGACAGGCTGCCGGCGGCCACTTTTTCCCCCTGCTGACGCTCAACCGGCACCGATTCGCCGGTCAGCGCGCTTTCGTCGAAGCTGGCGAACGGGTTGAGCAGCTCGGCGTCGGCCGGCAAACGCCCACCGGGGGCGATTTCAATGACGTCGCCGGGGCGCAGGCCGGCGACCGGCACGCGCCTGCGCTCCGTTCCCTGCAGCAGCAGCGCATCTTCCGGCACCAGCGCCATCAGCGCCGTCACGCCGCGTCTGGCCCGGTTGGCGGCGTAGGATTCCAGCAGTTCGCCGACCATAAACAGCAGCAGCACCATCGCCGCTTCGGCGGTGGCGCCGATAAACAGCGCGCCGATGGCCGCCACGCTCATCAGGGTTTCAATAGCGAACGGCGTGCCCGAGCGGATCAGGCGCAGCGCTTTGGCGGCGACCGGCGCCAGGCCCACCAGGGTGGTGGCGATAAAGGCGATGCGGCCCCATGCGGGGTTAAGGCTGTCGAGCGCCCAACTGACCGCCATCAGCGCAGTCAGCAGCAGCAGCGGGCCAAATTCGCCGAAGCGCGAACCCTGCGGCGCGGCGGCCTTTTCTGCCGCCGCCTGGGCGCCGAGCAGGGTGAAGCCGGCCTGTTTTACCGCATCCTGAATGCGCAGGCTGATGTCGGACTGCGCGTCCACCACCAGCTTTTCGGTGGCGAACAGCACGCGCGCGCTGTCGACGCCGGGGATAGCGGTCACGGCATTCTCAATTTTTTTAGCGCAGCTGGGGCAATCCATGCCGGTCACTTTCCAGCTAAAGCGTTGGCTGCCGGAAGGAGGGGCGGCGGCCAGCCTGTCGCTTTCCTCGTCCGGATCGGCCGTATCGCCGGTGCTGCAACAGTTGGCGCCGTGCTCGTGCGCCTGGGCGTGTTCCTTTGGTGCGGCATGGTCTTTCTTTTCGCTGCTGCAGCCGTGCTGGGTTTTGCCGTGGCTGTGATGGCAGCCGCAGTGGCCTTCCGTATGGTTATGTTCTTGATGATTATGGTTTTGATGGTTGTGCATAACGTCCCCCTCCGGGCAGTTAATGAGCTTCGCTGGCCAGACTCTACACCCTGGAGCCAACTCCAGAGTCAAGCCCGGGATGAGAATTATTGCTAACGGAAAGGGGAGAATGAATAGGGTTTATTCAAATGCTAATAATAAGAAATTAAATCTATTTGTTTTCCTTATTACCTGCTTTGCCTATTTAACTAACTGCCGTTAGTCGAAATAAGAAAATATTATTCCTATAGAAGCTAAAAAGTCCCGCCGGCTAATAATAAAGAGTTATTAATCTATAACTCTTCAGTCAAATTTATCTTTTTTGCTAAAAACAACCAGCATGATTCGCTTGTGTCTGCAACCCGCATTCTTGTTGAAGTTTGTCGCCAACTTATCCGCCGAGAGTTTCCTTTATTTTGTAAAGAAGCCATAAAAGCAGCATAACAATCTTTCGTTGAGAAAATAAATAGTTGATTATTTTATGTTCAGTTTTATCGCCCTGCCTATAATTGGAATCGATTACCATTTTCGGTGGTAATCTTATTTGCTGATATATATGCATTAATTCTATCAAAAACACTGCCGTTAACGGCGCATAAGCCCCTTCCCGCAAGCTCAGTATTCGTTCGTCGTGGCTTACAGGGAGGTTATGTCTATCTGTCTGATTGATAACGATCAGGTAATGAGTGGAATCGAACCAATGCAATCTACTAAAAAGGCAATTGAAGTTACTGAATCCAGTCTTGCGGCTGCAACCACCGGCTACGATGCAGTAGACGATCTGTTGCATTACCACGAGCGCGGTAATGGGATCCAGGTTAATGGCAAGGACTCATTTTCTACCGAACAAGCTGGGCTGTTTATTACCCGTGAGAACCAAACCTGGAATGGTTATAAAGTTTTTGGCCAGCCGGTCAAATTAACGTTTTCCTTCCCGGACTATAAGTTCTCTTCCACCAACGTCGCCGGCGACACCGGGCTGAGCAAGTTCAGCGCGGAACAGCAGCAGCAGGCCAAACTGTCGCTGCAGTCCTGGTCCGATGTGGCCAATATCACCTTCACCGAAGTGGCTGCCAATCAGAAGGCCAACATCACCTTCGGTAACTACAGCCAGGATCGTCCCGGCCATTACGATTACGGCACCCAGGCCTATGCCTTCCTGCCGAACACCATTTATCAGGGCCAGGATCTGGGCGGCCAGACCTGGTACAACGTCAACCAATCCAACGTGAAGCATCCGGCATCCGAAGACTACGGCCGCCAGACCTTCACCCACGAGATTGGCCATGCGCTGGGCCTGAGCCACCCGGGCGACTACAACGCCGGTGAGGGCAACCCGACCTACAACGACGCCAGCTATGCAGAAGACACCCGCGAGTTCAGCCTGATGAGCTACTGGAGTGAAACCAATACCGGCGGCGACAACGGCGGCCACTACGCTGCAGCTCCGCTGCTGGATGACATTTCCGCCATTCAGCATCTGTATGGCGCGAACCTCTCCACCCGCACCGGCGACACAGTGTACGGCTTCAACTCCAATACCGGCCGTGACTTCCTCAGCACCACCAGCAACGCGCAGAAAGTGATCTTTGCGGCCTGGGATGCGGGCGGCAACGACACCTTCGACTTCTCCGGTTACACGGCGAATCAGCGTATCAACCTGAACGAGAAGTCGTTCTCCGACGTGGGCGGGCTGAAGGGCAACGTGTCGATCGCCGCAGGCGTCACCATTGAGAACGCCATCGGCGGTTCAGGCGATGACGTTATCGTCGGCAACGCGGCCAACAACGTGCTGAAAGGCGGTGCGGGCAACGATGTGCTGTTCGGCGGCGGCGGGGCGGACGAACTGTGGGGCGGGGCCGGCAAGGACACCTTCGTGTTCTCCGCCGCCAGCGATTCCGCACCGGGCGCATCGGACTGGATCCGCGACTTCCAGAAAGGCGTCGACAAGATTGACCTGTCGTACTTCAACAAGGGGGCACCGGCCAGCGATCAGATTCACTTCGTCGATCACTTCAGCGGCGCGGCGGGCGAAGCCTTGCTGTCTTACAATGCATCAAACAACGTCAGCGATTTGGCGCTGAATATCGGCGGCCATCAGGCGCCGGACTTCCTGGTGAAAATTGTCGGTCAGGTAGACGTCGCCACCGACTTTATCGTGTAACTCAACGGGTTGTAACGCCCGGCGCGGTTCGGCCGGGCGTTATGCGGGAGCCGAAGATGAAAAGCACTTTAACGCGCACCGCCCTGACGGCGGGCGGCATGATGGTAACGGGGGCAGTGATGGCCGGCAGTCTGGTTCTTCCCACCGCGCAGTCGCTGGCGGGGCAATGGCAGGTTGCCGATCGCGAGCAGCAGTGCCGGATCGAATTTCTGGCCAGCGAGCAGAGTGAAACCAACGGTTATCAACTGGTGGATAAGCAGCGCTGTCTGAAAAGCCTGTTCGCGGCCGAGGTGGTCGGCTGGCGTCCGGCGCCGGACGGCATTGCCCTGCTGCAGGCGGACGGCAGCACGCTGGCGTTCTTTTCGCGCGACGGCGAGGTGTACCGCAACCAGCTTAGCGCCGATGACGGCCTGACGCTGCGGGCATTGGCCTAGCGTAAACGGGTTCGGCGGCCCGAACCCGCAGCCTTTTTACAGATACAGCGAACGCACAATCAGGAAGTGGCCGGAGAAATAGCAAAACGCCACCAGGGCATCGGCCGCGCGGAAGGTGAAGCGATAGCGGTTAATCAACCACACCACGTTGGCCAGCAGCAGCAGTGAGGTGCCCGCCAGCAGCGAAAAGCCGAAATCGGTGCTGCGCATGAAATATTGTTCACCCGCCAGCCAGACCATCAGCAGGGTCATCGCCACGTAGGTGGCGACCGGCCAGCGCATTTCCTCCAGCCGCGTCCAGATAGTGGCCAGCAACAGCAGGCCAATCACCAGCAGCGCCAGCGGCAGCGGCCAGAACAGGCTGAAGGTCATCTGGCTGGCGAAGCTCAGGGTGTAAAGCAGATGGGAAAGGAAAAACGCGCCGATCGCATACAGCACCCGCTCGCGGGGCAGCAACAGCAGAGCATCGGCGATCAGCGTCGCCAGCAGGCCGAGCACGATCAAATAGCCGGCGGGGCCGAGCACCGGCGCCTGCCAGGCTAACAGCAGCAGCAACAGCAGGGTTACGGGTTTGAATACCCAGCGCTGCCAGCGAGGCCCCCGGTAGGAGGCGTCGACGAACAGCCAGCCGGAAAAGAATACGGCAAGGAACGGCCAACTCATATGTCTTCCTTATTCATGAGGGGGAACCGCAGCGATCGGCTCCAAATTGTCACCAACGTCACTTCTTCATTGCAGTGTAGGTAGCCTGCCTGCAATCGACAATGCTTTCTTGAGAATGCTATGTTTACGCTGATTTATCCGTGAATGGAATGGAAATTAAGATGAGCAAACCGCCGCTGTTTTTTATCGCCGTGGTCGCGCTGATCGCCGTGCTGGCGACGCACCGCTATTTCAACCAGCGCCGGCTGGAGGCGGAAAACGACCGCGCGCCGGTTCGCAGCCTGCAGGTTAAGGTGAGCGACAAGCGCGAGTTTCCGGTCGCCAAGACCCGCGCTCCGCAGCGCGAGCCGTTGGTCAACGAACCCATGCGCTATGAAGTGGTGTTCAGCCCGTTGGACGGCGGTGAAGAGATCCTGCTGCGGCTGAAGCAGTGGCAGTACAATCCGATCGAAAAGGGCGCGCAGGGTACGCTGAGCATGCAGGGTAGTCGCTACCTCTCCTTCACCGCTCAGCCGGCGCCGCAATAGGCTATTTCTTTTTGATCGGCGGCTGCTTTTTCTGCCAGGCCAGCAGCTCAAACACGCCAAAAACGAAGATCTTGGCTTCCTGCCAGTAGCTGATCGGTTGATCTTTCGGCTGGGTGGATTTCAGCAGCACCAGCTGCAGGCCGTGCATCACCACCATAAAGAACAGCGCTACGTCGATGAAATACTTCAGCGGCTTGGGAAAAGGGTGGAACAGGTTGGAGAGCAGGAAGCCCCACACGCACAGCATCAGCAGGCGGCCCAGATTAATCAGCATGATTGGTTTTCTCTTGCGAACGGATATAAAGACGGTAAGCCACCTGACCGGCGACTTTCTCGCGATGCAACTGCCAGTTGGTCGGCACATCGGCCGCGGCGCTTTCCGCTTCGGCTTCCACGTAAATCCAGGCCTCATCGGCCAGCCAGCCCTGCTGTTCCAGCAGTGCGACGGTTTCGGCCAGCAGCCCCTTGCGGAACGGCGGATCGAGGAACACCACGTCGAACGGTTCGCCGCTGCCGGCCAGCCAGTTCAGCGTATTGGTATTGATAACGCTGCCTTTGCCCTGCAGCAGCGCCAGGTTTTTTTCCAGCTGCTGCGCCACCGGGCGTTCATATTCCAACAGCGTGGCGCTGCCGGCATAGCGCGACAGCGCTTCCAGCCCCAGCGCGCCGCTGCCGGCAAAACAGTCCAGGCAGCGCGCCCCCTGGATCACCGGCGCCAGCCAGTTGAACAGGGTTTCACGCACCCGATCGGTGGTCGGGCGCAGCCCCGGGCTGTTCGGCACCGGCAGCTTGCGCCCGCGCCATTGGCCGCCAATGATGCGGATCTGCCCGGCCGCAGCCTGAGACGGTTTTTTTGCCGGCGCCCGTGGCGATAGTCTTGTCATAAGCCGTATTTGATTTCTTTCTGCGGCGCGCGGCCGCACAGGTTAACGAAAAGTTGCCCCTATTCTACCGGTGACGGGCCTCGGGGGGAACGGTAAAACTTTGTTGCCTGATTTCACACCGGAAAGCATGCCGGATGCGTGTTGCTGCGCGAGGGAAAGTGATAGACTCGGCACTTTATTGGCAGCACAAACACGCCTTAGGTACGGAGTAGAGTCATAACATGGCAAAAGATAAGAAACGTGGGTTTTTCTCCTGGCTGGGCTTCGGCCAGAAGGAAGAAGAGCAACAGCAACCTGAGCCGTCGGTAGAACAGACGGAAAATCAGGCCGTGGAGACACCGGCTGAACCGGCGGCTCCCAAGCTGGACGACAAGCTCCCCGCCCAGGAATCTGAACCTGCCGCCTCCGTTGACACCCCAGGGGAATGGGACAGCAGCCTGACCGGCGAGCAGATTGCGGAAAGCGTGCCGGCGCTGGCCGAACACCCGGCGGCGGACGCGATCGCTGAACCCGTTGCCGAGCCAGAACCTGAACGCGTTGTCGAACCGCAGGCCGTTGCCGAACCGGAACCAGCCCGGGTGGCCGAGCCTGAAGCGGTTGCGGCCGAACCTAAAGCGATCGAGGTTATTGCAGAGCCAGAGCCAGAGCCAGAGCCAGAGCCAGAGCCAGAGCCAGAGCCAGAGCCAGAGCCAGAGCCAGAGCCAGAGCCAGAGCCAGAGCCAGAGCCAGAGCCAGAGCCAGAGCCAGAGCCAGAGCCAGAGCCAGAGCCAGAGCCAGAGCCAGAGCCAGAAATTTTGCCTGCCAGCGTAGCGCTGGAGCCGGTGATTGTTGCCCCGGCAGAAGCAGAAGTAGCAGAAGAAGAGGAAGAAGAAAAAGAAGGCTCTGCGGCGCTGGCGGCCCCGGCCGTGACTCAGGAACAGGAGCGCCCGACCAAAGAAGGTTTCTTCGCCCGCCTGAAGCGCAGCCTGGTGAAGACCAAGCAGAACCTCGGCTCCGGTTTTATCGGCCTGTTCCGCGGCAAAAAGATCGACGACGATCTGTTTGACGAGCTGGAAGAGCAGCTGTTGATCGCCGACGTCGGCGTGGAAACCACGCGTAAAATCATTACCTCCCTGACCCAGCACGCCAGCCGCAAGCAGCTGAAAGACGCCGAAGCGCTGTACGGCAAGCTGAAGGAGGAAATGTCTGAAATTTTAGCCAAAGTTGACCAGCCGCTGGATGTTGGCGGCAAAACCCCGTATGTCATCCTGATGGTGGGCGTCAATGGCGTAGGCAAAACCACCACCATCGGCAAGCTGGCGCGCCAGTTCCAGGCCGAAGGCAAATCGGTCATGCTCGCTGCGGGCGATACCTTCCGCGCGGCGGCGGTCGAGCAGCTGCAGGTATGGGGCGAACGCAACCGCATCCCGGTGGTGGCGCAGCATACCGGCGCGGACTCCGCTTCGGTGATCTTCGATGCGGTGCAGGCCGCCAAGGCGCGCGGCGTTGACGTGCTGATCGCCGACACCGCCGGCCGCCTGCAGAACAAGGCGCACCTGATGGAAGAGCTGAAGAAGATCGTCCGCGTCATGAAAAAACTGGACGACCAGGCCCCCCATGAGGTTATGCTGACTCTTGATGCCAGCACCGGACAGAATGCTGTCAGCCAGGCGAAATTGTTTAATGAAGCGGTGGGCTTAACCGGCATCACGCTGACTAAACTGGACGGTACCGCCAAGGGCGGGGTGATCTTCGCCATCGCCGATCAGTTCGGTATCCCGATTCGCTATATTGGCGTCGGGGAAGGCATCGAAGATTTGCGGCCGTTTAAGGCCGACGATTTTATTGAGGCACTTTTTGCCCGAGAGGATTAATACGGATGATTCGCTTTGAACAGGTCAGTAAAGCTTATCTGGGCGGACGACAGGCGCTGCAGGGGGTAGATTTCCATCTGCGCCCGGCGGAGATGGCGTTTCTGACCGGCCATTCCGGCGCGGGTAAGAGTACCCTGCTGAAACTGATTTGCGGCATTGAACGGCCCAGCGCCGGCCATATCTGGTTTGGCGGCCACGACATCAGCCGCCTGAAAAACGGCGAGGTGCCGTTCCTGCGCCGTCAGATCGGCATGATTTTCCAGGATCACCACCTGCTGCTGGACCGCACGGTGTATGACAACGTGGCGATGCCGTTGATCATCGCCGGCGCCAGCACCGAAGACATCCGCCGCCGGGTTTCCGCCGCGCTGGACAAAGTCGGGCTGCTGGATAAAGCGAAAAACTTCCCGATCCAGCTGTCCGGCGGTGAGCAGCAGCGCGTGGGTATCGCCCGCGCGGTGGTGAACAAGCCGGCGGTGCTGCTGGCGGATGAACCGACCGGCAACCTGGATGACGCATTGTCGGAAGGCATCCTGCGCCTGTTTGAAGAGTTTAACCGCGTCGGCGTCACCGTACTGATGGCGACCCACGACACCGGGCTGATCGCCCGCCGCAATTACCGTATCCTGACGCTGAGCCAGGGCCGCATGCTGGGAGGAGCGCACCATGGCGAATAATGCAAAAACCGCCAAGAGCAAGGCGCTGCGCGGCGGCTGGCGCGAACAGTGGCGTTACGCCTGGGCGAACGCCATCAAGGATATGCTGCGCCAGCCGTTGGCGACGCTGCTGACGGTGATGGTGATCGCCATCTCCCTGACGCTGCCGAGCCTGTGCTACATCGTGTGGAAAAACGTCAGCACCGCGGCCACCCAGTGGTACCCGACGCCGCAGCTGACGGTCTACCTGGACAAGTCGCTGGACGACGACGCCGCGGTGAAAGTGCTCGACGCCATCAAGGCGGAGGCCGGCGTGGAGAAGGTGAATTACCTGTCGCGCGAAGAGGCCCGGGGCGAGTTCCGCAACTGGTCAGGCTTCGGCGGCGCGCTGGACATGCTGGAAGAGAACCCGCTGCCGGCAGTGGCGATTATCACGCCGAAGCTGAGCTTCCAGAGTTCCGAAACCCTCAACACCCTGCGCGATCGCGTGGCGGCGGTGCAGGGCGTGGGCGAAGTGCGCATGGATGACAGCTGGTTTGCTCGCCTGGCGGCGCTGACCGGGCTGGTGGGCCAGGTTGCGGCGATCATCGGCGTGCTGATGGTGGTGGCGGTGTTCCTGGTGATCGGTAACAGCGTGCGCCTGAGCATCTTCAGCCGCCGCGATACCATCAACGTCATGAAGCTGATCGGCGCCACCGACGGCTTTATCCTGCGGCCGTTCCTCAATGGCGGCGCGATGCTCGGCTTTACCGGCGCGCTGCTGTCGCTGGTGCTGTCCGGGGCGCTGGTGTGGAAGCTGGAGTCGGTCGTGACCGACGTGGCCAAGGTGTTCGGCACCACCTTTACGCTGCATGGCCTGGGCTGGGACGAGGCGCTGCTGCTGCTGCTCATCTCCGCGATGATCGGCTGGATCGCCGCCTGGCTGGCGACGGTGCAACATTTACGCCGATTTACACCACAATAAAATTTTTTTGGTATACTCTTCTTCTGCTGCTCTGAACGTGTTGCGGAAGAAGAGCTGCCTTAGGGCACAGCGAGCACCGTTCTCTTCTTCTTTGCGCACAAATTCCCTATCGCCCTGCATCTTCGTCACGTATTGTCATTGCCCAATGGTGTCGAAAAAACAGTGAACTTTTAGGGCGGAACAGGGTCCAAAATTGCAGCAAATGTTAAGGTGCCCGGCGTGTGGAACCGCTTTTGCAACAGCAACTGCCGTAGAATCAATTATTTCCCCGCTGTAAATTATCACCTGCATGATCTGTTTCTCATAGAGAGGGTTTGAATGACCAAAGAAATGCAAACTTTAGCCTTAGTACCCCAAGGTAGCTTGGAAGCCTATATCCGGGCAGCCAACGCCTATCCGATGCTGACGGCAGAGGAAGAGCGGGAGCTGGCTGAACGGCTGCATTATCAGGGCGATCTGGAAGCAGCTAAGCAGCTAATCCTGTCTCACCTGCGCTTTGTCGCTCATATTGCCCGCAACTATTCAGGCTATGGTCTGCCGCAGGCGGACCTGATCCAGGAAGGTAATATCGGCCTGATGAAAGCCGTTCGCCGTTTCAACCCGGAGGTTGGCGTGCGTCTGGTGTCCTTTGCGGTGCATTGGATTAAGGCGGAAATTCACGAATACGTGCTGCGCAACTGGCGCATCGTCAAGGTTGCCACCACCAAGGCGCAGCGCAAGCTGTTCTTTAACCTGCGCAAAACCAAGCAGCGTCTGGGCTGGTTCAATCAGGACGAAGTAGAACTGGTGGCCCGCGAGTTGGGTGTGACCAGCAAAGACGTGCGCGAGATGGAGTCCCGCATGGCGGCGCAGGACATGACCTTTGACCCGACCCCGGACGACGAAGCCCGCGACGGTCAGTCGATGGCGCCGGTGCTGTATCTGCAGGATAAAAGCTCCGATTTCGCCGAAGGCATCGAGGAAGATAACTGGGAAAGCAACGCCGCAGACAAACTGGCCTATGCGCTGGAAGGTCTGGACGAACGCAGCCAGCATATCATTCGCGCCCGCTGGCTGGACGACGACAACAAGTCCACGCTGCAGGAACTGGCCGATCGGTACGGCGTTTCCGCCGAGCGCGTGCGCCAGCTGGAAAAGAACGCCATGAAGAAGCTGAAAATGGCGATCGAAGCCTAAGTTTATTCATAAAGAGAAAAGCCCGGCGAGCCGGGCTTTTTTGTGCCTGCAATTCGCCGCTATGGCGTGACGGCGGCGAAGTCCGGCGCCGGGCAGTCATAGCCGAACTTGCTGGCCCAATCGTAGCGGGTGCCGGTGTTGATGTAGCGTTGGTACAGCGCCTGGCCGGTTTTGGCGTCGCGCTTAATTACCCAGCTGGCGGCGTTGCACAACACTGCGGCGTAGGCCTGGCTCTTCGGCGGCAGCAGATTGGCCGCCTGCTGGGCCAGATCGACCGCTTGCCAACGATAGTGCAGGAAGCGGTTGTCCTGCGGCGGCAGCGCCGCCTTGGCGCGCGCCGCTTCCGCGTTGCCGATCCAACTCTTGTGTTTCAGTTCGCGGGTATCGAACGCATCCCCCAGATAGGAATAGCCGGCGCCATAAATGGCGTAGTCGGGCGTCATCTCGTAGCCGGTAAACTCCAGCCCCTGTGAGCGCAGCAGGCTCGCGGCCTGATAATAGGCCGCAGCGCGGGCCAGCGGCCTGGCGGTTTTATCCTGCGCCGCTTTCAGCGTCTCGGCGTACTGCTGCGCCGCCTGACGGTAGTTGGGGATATCGAAATAGGCCTGCGCTTCCTGAGGGCGCCCGGCGCGCATCAGCCGCCGCGCCAGCAGCTCGCGCAGCTGCACTTCCGGGGTGATTTGCTGGCCGCCGTACTCGTCCGGGGCGACCGGCTTCAGCGGCGCGGCCGGCGCCGGCGCATGCTGGTCGACAAAGCCTTTCAGCTCGTCGAGGGTCAACACCCGCTCGGCGACGTCCGCCACATCGGCCCAGTAGAGCGCCTTGCCGCGATACAGCAGATCCATCGCCTGCAGGTAGTCGCCGCGGTTCAGCGCCAGTATCGCCTGTTCTCCGGCTACCCGGCATTCCGGCACTATGGTTTCCGCGACAAAGTCGGCATTGCGCTGTTCGCCCCAGCTTTCGCTGGCGGGGAAGGCGCTTGCCGCCTTGGCGTAGGCGGCGGTGGCGGCTTTGACGTCGCCGTCGCGCAGCGCCATTTTGGCGCGCAGCCACCAGGCCAGGCCGCTGTCGCCGGCGTTTTTCAGCAGGCTGGCCGCCATCGGGTATTGCCCTGAACGGTACGCCAGCGCCGCCAGCCGATCGCTGCCGGGGAAGCTGCTCTTCACCGAAGCGTTCAGCAGGGTCAGGATCTGGCTGATGATTTGCGCGGGGCGGTTGCCGCTGCCGTCGGTATCGGCCAGCTGCAGGTTGCTGCTGCGGGCGAACAGTTCGATGGTGACCAACTGCTGAATAAGCGGATTGTCGATAGCCCGCTTAAGGGTTTCGTAATGGTCAGGATTGACCAGATAGCTGGAGACGTACTGCAGCGACAGGCCACCGCCCGGATCGCCCTGCGCCGCCTGCTGAGCGTACAGCTGTGCCGCCTGCGCAACGTCGCCCAGCCACAAATGAATGCGCGCCTGTTGGCCGAGGCTGCTCAGCGCCAGCTGGTCCGGGTCGCCCGCGCCGCCCTTCACGTGTTCAATCACCCGTTGGAACGCCGCGAGCGCCTGCTCAAGCTGCGCTTTCGGCGGGTGTTTTACCGCCGGCGCTTCGGCCTCTTGTTCCGGCGCGCCGCGATCGCCCATCAGCAGCCTGCCGAGCGAATATTGCGCCCGCAGCCCCCAATCGGCCTGCTCCGCCACCGGCAGCGCCAGCACCTGCCGGAAATATTCCGCCGCCCGCGGATCTTCGGCGGCGAAGGCGACGGCGCCCAGTTGATACAGGCGTGCGGCGTCGGACAGCCCCTGAGTATTGACCGCATCGGCCTCTTCGACAGTTTTGGCGGCGCGCATCTTATTGACGATCAGCGTTTCCGGCGAAAGCGGCATCGGTTTTGGCGGCGTGACCGGTGGCGGCGCTTGCCACAGCGGCAGCTGCTTATCCTGCGCCACCAGGCGGCTGGCCTCAAAGGCGAAGCTGCCTTCCGGCATGTACAGCAGGGTGCCGTTGCGGTCGGTCAACAGGCGATTGGGGAAGTCCGGCCCACAGGCGTAACCGTTGAGCGGCAGCGCCAGCGCGGCGCCAATCAGCGCGGCCAACGGGAGAGAGCGACGGGTGTGGCTTATGGCGCGCATATCAAGGTGTGACAAGGGTGCCTCCTGGCGTCAGTTGTTGGCAGCGCAGCCAACCCAGCGGCCGGGATTGCCCGGCGCGGACTTGATCGCCGCCAATGCGGATAAAGCGCTGCTGTTGAGGTGCGGTTTCCAGCCGGTAGTTGCCCGCCGCATCCGCCGCCAGGCAGCCACCGGCGGCGATGACGATCTGCCGAGGCAGCGGGGCGTCAACCGGCCCATTATTGTGAATTATCAGGTCATAGAGCCCGTTTTGCTGTGGCAGGGGCCTAAATTTCACCTGCCAGTTTGTGGTCAACGGCCGTCGCTCGATCACCGCCCGCAGGGTAGCGAGCGACCAGGCGCGGCGATCGTCCGCCAGCGGCAAGCGGAACCAGATGATGCCGCGCAGCCGCGGCGTGGCCTGGTTGCCCAACTGCTGCAGAAAGTCGGCAATTTGCTGCGGCGCCACCGTCAGTTCGCGCCCGCCGCCCGCCACGCGCAGCGGTGATTCGCTTTCCACCTGCGCGCCCTGGGCATCGAATCCCAGTAACCCCATGCCGTAGGCGGGCAGCGCGACGCGGAACGGCTTCGGCGTGACGGCGGCATACTGCCGCACCCAGCGCAGCGCCAGCGCGTCGTCGAACAGCCCTTGCCGTGGGGAAAGCACGGCGTGTACCTGCAGCACCGAGCTGTCGGCCTGTTGCAGCACGCCGGGCAGCGCCGGTGAGCCGATCCAGGCGGGCAAGGCGGTAATGCCGAGTTGCCAAGAGGCGGGAAGCTGGCGGCGCAGTTGATGCAGGAAGTTCTGGTAATCCGGCAGGCGTGCGGTGGCGGCGTCGTGATCGATTTCCACGCCGCTGACCTGCAGCCCGGCATCCTGCCAGCGTTGCGCCAGCGTTAACAGGCGCTGAATGATGGCGGTTGTATCCAGCTGCGGCAGTTGCCCGTCGAGGCGCGCTACCAGCCACAGCGGGCGGCCGTCCTGTTTCAGCAAAGGGATATCGACCTGAATCTCCCGCCAGCCTTCGCGCGGGTGCACCTGCAGCGCCAGCACTCTCAGTTCGTTGAACAGTCCGCGGCTGTGGGCCAGCGCGTCGGCGTGCTGCGGCGTCCAGACCCGCTGCCAGACGTAGATCTGTTGATCCCAGGGCTGCTGCAGCCGCACGGCCTGCTGGCGACCGCCACACCAGGCGGCCAGCGCCAGCGCAATCAGCAACAGCGCCGCCAGCTGGCGTTTCATTTTTGCCAGAGTTCGCCCTGTGGGGCGAAACCACAGGCACGCATGAAGTTGTCGACCTCACCGCGTTGGCGCGGCGCCAGGCCGGCGGTCGACAGCCGCCAGTGGGCTACCTGCGGCAGCTGGCGCTGCGTGTCCTGCACCAGATACAACCCCACTCCGCGGCGGCGCGTCACTTCGCGCACCAGCAGATCCTGCAATTCTGCCTGCTCGTTCTGCAAAACCACCTTCACCGCCCCCAGCAGCCGCTCGTTAAAACGGGCGGCGAACAGCGCTTTGCCGTCGTTCAGCCAGCTTTGCCACTGTTCCGGTTGCTGATGCGGCCAGATTTTACCGAGGTCGATGAGGTCTTGCGGGGAGAGGCTGGTCAGGCGCTCAATGGTCAGTTTCATGCAGAATTTCCGCGCAGTTAAATGATGCCGACAGTGTAATAGATCTTGCGCAGAGCGTTGTGTAAGTTTTTCTGTACGATTACTGCGCAAAATGTTTTTTGCATGGGCCATTTTCCGAGTAAATAGTTAGTAAAGCGATTGTTAACCAGCACAACGCGCTACGCCTCCGGGTAAACAGCGCAGATTTAATTCGAATTTTATCCTGTTTACACCGCTTGTTTCTGATTGATGAAGTTGATTTGCAGCAGAAAATTCCTGTTTAATGATATGAAAAATAAAGTCTTATTAGAAAATATTGCCGTAAAAACACCTAAATCATTATTACTTATGAATAAAAGCAGTAAATAACGGTCAGGTGCAGGCAAACACAACAAGTACGTTCACAACGACAAATGGGGAATTTGCGGATGAAATTAACAACAGGTAAGGCGTTGCTGGCAGGTTGTATTGCGATGGCCATCGGCCATTCGGCGATGGCGAAAGACATCAAGGTGGCGATCGTTGGGGCGATGTCCGGCCCGGTGGCGCAGTACGGCGATATGGAGTTTACCGGCGCGCGCCAGGCGATCGCCGACATCAACGCCAAAGGCGGCATCAAGGGCGACAAGCTGGTCGGCGTGGAATACGACGACGCCTGTGACCCGAAACAGGCGGTCGCGGTCGCCAACAAGGTGATCAACGACGGCATCCGCTACGTGATCGGCCACCTGTGTTCTTCATCCACCCAGCCGGCATCCGACATTTATGAAGATGAAGGGGTGATCATGATTACCCCGGCGGCCACCAACGCCGATCTGACCACCCGCGGTTACAAGATGATCATGCGCACCACCGGCCTGGATTCCGATCAGGGCCCGACCGCCGCTAAATACATCCTCAGTGAAATCAAACCGAAACGCATCGCCGTGGTGCACGACAAGCAGCAATACGGCGAAGGCCTGGCGCGCTCGGTGCGCGACAGCCTGAAAAAACAGGGTACCGAAGTGGCGATGTTTGAGGGCATCACCGCCGGCGATAAAGACTTCTCCACCCTGGTGGCGCGCCTGAAGAAAGAAAATATCGACTTCGTCTATTTCGGCGGTTACTACCCGGAAATGGGCCAGATCCTGCGCCAGGCCAAGCAGGCCGGCCTGACCACCCGCTTTATGGGGCCGGAAGGCGTGGGCAACTCTTCGCTGTCCAACATCGCCGGCGCCGCCTCTGAAGGCATGCTGGTGACCCTGCCGAAACGCTACGATCAGGTGCCGGCCAACCAGCCGATCGTCGACGCGCTGAAGGGCAAGAAGCTGGACCCGACCGGCCCGTTCGTCTGGACCACCTACGCCGCGCTGCAGTCGCTGACTACCGGCATGGAGCGCAGCGGCAGCCAGGAACCGGCGGACATCGTCAAGGATCTGAAAACCGGCAAGCCGGTCGAGACGGTGATGGGGCCGTTGAGCTGGGATGACAAGGGCGACCTGAAAGGCTTCGAATTCGGCGTATTCGAGTGGCACGCCAACGGCACATCAACACCGATTAAATAAGCCATAATCATCAGGGTAGGGCGCAGTCCGCTGCGCCCGCGGGCCGGCTTGCCGGCCCCGTATCCCTTTACCTGAACGTTATTCGCGTTCAGGTTTCGCAGCCAAGGGTCAGAGTATGTCAGAGCAGGTTCTCTATTTTCTGCAGCAGATGTTCAACGGCGTGACGCTGGGCAGCACCTATGCCTTGATCGCTATCGGTTACACCATGGTTTACGGCATCATCGGCATGATCAACTTCGCCCACGGCGAGGTGTACATGATCGGCAGCTATGTCTCCTTTATCGTTATCGCCGCCCTGATGATGCTCGGCATCGACGTCGGTTGGCTGCTGATCGGCGCCGCCTTCCTGGTGTCGATCGTGATGGCCAGCGCCTACGGCTGGAGCATCGAGCGCGTGGCCTACAAGCCGGTGCGCAACTCCAAGCGCCTGATTGCGCTGATCTCCGCCATCGGCATGTCGATATTCCTGCAAAACTACGTCAGCCTGACGCAGGGCTCGCGCGATCTGGCGCTACCCAGCCTGGTCACCGGCCAGTGGGTGCTGGGCGAAAGCAACGGCTTTGCCGCCACCATCAGCACCATGCAGCTGATCATCTGGGTCGTCACCTTCCTGGCGATGCTGGCGCTGACGCTGTTCATTCGCTATTCGCGCATGGGCCGCGCCTGCCGCGCCTGTGCGGAAGATCTGAAGATGGCCAGCCTGCTGGGCATCAACACCGACCGGGTGATTTCGCTGACCTTCGTGATCGGTGCGGTGATGGCGGCGGTGGCCGGCGTGCTGCTCGGCCAGTTCTATGGCGTCATCAACCCCTATATCGGCTTTATGGCCGGCATGAAAGCCTTCACCGCCGCGGTGTTGGGCGGCATCGGCAGCATCCCCGGCGCGATGATCGGCGGCCTGGTGCTGGGCGTGGCGGAGGCACTGACCTCGGCCTATCTGAGCACCGAATATAAAGACGTAGTGTCGTTCGCCCTGCTGATTGTGGTGCTGCTGATCATGCCGACCGGCATTCTTGGGCGCCCGGAGGTTGAGAAGGTATGAAACTCAATCTGCTTAATGCGCTGATCGCCACCGCGGTGCTGTTCGTGATGGCGTCGTTCCTGATGGGCATGCAACTCAGCCTGGACGGCACCAAACTGGTGGTGCACGGCGCGGCGGAAGTGCGCTGGATGTGGATCGGCATCGGCTGCGTCATCGTGTTTTTCTTCCAGCTGCTGCGCCCGCTGATGCAGCAGGGGCTGAAAAAAATCTCCGGCCCCGCCTTTGTGCTGCCGAGCTTTGACGGCACCACGCCGCGGCAAAAGCTGCTGGCGGCTCTGCTTCTCGTCGCGGCGGTCGCCTGGCCATTCCTGGTGTCGCGCGGCACGGTGGATATCGCCACCCTGACGCTGATCTACGTGATGCTGGGCCTCGGCCTGAACGTGGTGGTCGGGCTGTCCGGCCTGCTGGTGCTGGGTTACGGCGGCTTTTACGCCATCGGCGCCTACACCTATGCGCTGCTGAACCACTATTACGGCCTCGGCTTCTGGGAAAGCCTGCCGCTGGCGGGCATCGTCACCGCCGCTTTCGGCTTTCTGCTCGGCTTCCCGGTGCTGCGGCTGCGCGGCGATTACCTGGCGATCGTCACGCTCGGCTTCGGCGAGATCGTGCGCATTCTGCTGCTGAACAACACCGAGATCACCGGCGGGCCGAACGGCATCAGCCAGATCCCGAAACCGACCTTCTTCGGCCTGGAGTTCAACCGCAGTGCGCGCGACGGCGGTTGGGACACCTTCCACAACTTCTTTGGCCTGCAATACGATCCGAGCGATCGCATCGTGTTCCTGTACCTGGTGGCGCTGCTGCTGGTGGTGCTGACGCTGTTCGTCATCAACCGCCTGCTGCGCATGCCGCTGGGGCGCGCCTGGGAAGCGCTGCGCGAAGACGAGATCGCCTGCCGTTCGCTGGGCCTTAGCCCAACCCGCATCAAGCTGACCGCCTTTACCATCAGCGCCGCCTTCGCCGGCTTTGCCGGCACGCTGTTCGCCGCACGGCAAGGCTTTGTCAGCCCGGAATCCTTTACCTTCGTCGAGTCGGCCTTCGTGCTGGCGATCGTGGTGCTGGGGGGCATGGGATCGCAGTTCGCGGTGATCCTGGCGGCGATCCTGCTGGTGGTGTCGCGTGAGATGATGCGCGACCTGAACGAATACAGCATGCTGCTGCTGGGCGCGCTGATGGTGCTGATGATGATCTGGCGGCCGCAGGGCCTGCTGCCGATGAAACGGCCGCAGCTCAAGCTGAAGGCGGCGGATATTCACCCAGGCAAGGGAGAACAGGCATGAGCGCACAACCTTTACTGCAGGTCGAAGGGCTGTCGATGCGCTTCGGCGGCCTGCTGGCGGTCAACAACGTGGCGCTGCAGCTGAACGAAGGCGAGATAGTCTCGCTGATCGGCCCGAACGGCGCCGGCAAGACCACGGTGTTCAACTGCCTGACCGGTTTTTATCGCCCGACCGGCGGCACCATCAGGCTGCGCGATCGCCACCTTGAAGGGCTGGCGGGGCAGGCCATCGCCCGTATGGGCGTGGTGCGCACCTTCCAGCATGTGCGGCTGTTCCGCGAAATGACGGTGATTGAGAACCTGCTGGTGGCGCAGCATCAGCATCTGAAAAGCGGCCTGTTCGCCGGGCTGTTGAAAACCCCGGCCTTCCGCCGCGCCGAAGCCGATGCGCTGGAGCGTGCGGCAGTGTGGCTGGAGCGCGTCGGCCTGCTGGAGATGGCCAACCGCTCGGCGGGCAACCTGGCCTATGGCCAGCAGCGGCGGCTGGAGATCGCCCGCTGCATGGTGACCCGCCCAGAGCTGCTGATGCTGGACGAACCGGCCGCCGGCCTGAACCCGAAAGAAACCGACGAGCTGGACCATTTGATCGTCGAACTGCGCGACCGGCATCAGGTTTCGGTACTGCTGATTGAGCACGACATGAAGCTGGTGATGGGCATTTCGGACCGCATCTACGTGGTGAATCAGGGCACGCCGCTGGCGCAGGGCACGCCGGTCGAAATCCGCAACAACCCGGACGTCATCCGGGCCTATCTGGGCGAGGCTTAAGACTGTGTCCCATCATTGTTCGTGGCATCGTCGCAGACCCAAAAGCCCGCTATCAAGGCGGAAGATGAAGAACATAGCGGGACTATGTTCAAATCTGACAACGCAGAGAGCGGGTTTTTTGGGGCGCGACCCACTGGGCTGGGGCTATTTCGCCGCGCCGCTGCGTTACTCCCCGTTTATTTGGCCCACCAAACCTCACGGCTCGCGCCTTGCTGCGCAGCGAAATAACCACCAGCGATGCTCACGCACAATGATGGGGCACAGTCTTTATGTTGTCATTTAATCAGGTCTCCGCCCATTACGGCAAAATTCAGGCATTGCATCAGGTTAGCCTGAACATCAAACAGGGCGAGATAGTCACCCTGATCGGCGCCAACGGCGCCGGTAAAACTACGTTGCTCGGCACCCTGTGCGGCGAACCGCGCGCCACTGAAGGCACCATCACCTTCCTCGAGCAGGAGATCACCCAGTGGCAAACTTCGCGCATCATGCGCGAGGCGGTGGCGATCGTGCCGGAAGGGCGGCGGGTGTTCTCGCGCATGACGGTGGAAGAAAACCTGGCGATGGGCGGCTTCTTCGCCGATCGTCAGCAGTATCAGCAGCGCATCGAGCGGGTGTTCAGCCTGTTCCCGCGCCTGCTGGAGCGCCGCAATCAGCGTTCCGGCACCATGTCCGGCGGCGAACAGCAGATGCTGGCGATTGGCCGCGCGCTGATGAGCCAACCGAAGCTGCTGCTGCTCGACGAACCGTCGCTGGGGCTGGCGCCGATCATCATTCAGCAGATCTTCGACATCATTCAGCAACTGCGGGAAGAGGGCATGACCATCTTCCTGGTGGAGCAAAACGCCAATCAGGCGCTGAAACTGGCGGATCGCGGTTATGTGCTGGAAAATGGCCGCGTGGTGTTGGAAGATACGGGAGCCGCATTGTTAGCAAACGAAGCAGTAAGGTCGGCGTATCTGGGCGGCTAAATACCCGTCGTCTTTCAGGCTACAGCGTTGTTGGCTGAACTCACTTTCCTGTGGGGGCGAATAGCGTCGCCCCCAGTAGCCTGGTGGCCGTGTACCGCGCCCCTACAAAATGTATAACGATTACGAGAATAAGAAATGAAGACAGAAGGGTTACTCGCGCAGCGCATCGTCAATGTAAAAAGCTCGGCAATCCGTGAATTGCTCAAGCACAGTAAGATGGAAAACGTCATTTCGCTGGCGGGCGGCATCCCCTCTGATGCCCTGTTTGACTTCGAAGGGCTGAGCATCGCCACCCAACAGGCGATCACCGAGCAGCCGAAAAGCGCCTTCCAGTACGGCCTGACCGAGGGCAGCCCGCTGCTGCGCGAGCGCATCTGCGCGCTGTGCGCCGAGCGCGGCGTTTCCGCCCGCGCGGAAGAGGTGATGGTGACCGCCGGCTCCCAGCAGGCGCTGGATCTGGTGATGCGCGCCATCGTCAACCCGGGCGACGTGTTTGTGGTGGAGCGCCCGACCTACCTGGCGGCGCTGCAGACGCTGGAACTGGCGGAAGCCAATATCATGTCGGTCTCCTCCGACAGCGACGGCATGGTGGTGGAGGAACTGGCCGAGCTGTTGAAAACCCAGCGCATCAAGGGCGTGTACGTGGTGCCGAACTTCGGCAACCCGAGCGGCATCACCCTGAGCGCGGCGCGGCGCGAGCTGCTGGTGAAGCTGGCGGTCGAGCACAACTTCCTGATTATCGAAGACGACCCGTACGGCGAGCTGCGTTTTACCGATGAGCGCAACGCTACGCTGCATCAGGTTGCGCAGCAGGTGCTGGGCCATACCGATAACATTATCTACACCTCGACCTTCTCCAAGATCCTGGCGCCGGGCCTGCGGCTGGGTTGGGCTATCCTGCCCGAGTTCCTGTTGCACAAGGTGGCGATCATCAAGCAGGCGGCGGATCTGCACGCCAGCGCGCTGTCGCAGAGCATCGTCGAGTGTTACCTGGGGCTGGATCGCCTGCCGGCGCAGATCGAAAAGATCCGCGCCGCTTACAAGCATAAAGGCGAGATCCTGGCCGGGCTGGTGGAAAAAGAGCTGGGCGACTACATCACCTTCGATATGCCGAAGGGCGGAATGTTCCTGTGGGCGCGCTTCCGTCAGCCGTTCAACGCCACCGCATGGTTGAATACCACCCTGCAGCAGGGCGTGGTGTTCGTGCCGGGGGAATACTTCTTCTCCGATAATCCGGATCGCTCGACCTTCCGCCTGTCGTTCGCCACCGCCACCGAGCAGCAAATGCAGGAAGCGGTCGCTCGCCTGCGTCGTTCGCTGTAACTTCCACGGCGGCGGGGCGCACAGCCTCGCCGCCGACATCAAAACGCAATCTGTACTTCACCCTCCCGTCATCTGGCTGTCATCTAACGGTTATTTTTCTGTCATCCGCGCATGGCATGTTAGCTTCCGAACAAAAAACTGATCCTTTTCGCTCACGCGCTTATTGCCCCAATAGATTTCACGTTGCAGCAACGCGGCTGCGGCTTGAAAGATGCAGGGGATACACCAGCTTTTTTCAGGAGTTAGGCATGCTCACCTACGCTATTCGCAAAACCACGCTGTGCGTCGCGTTGACCCTGGCGGTCAGCACCCAGGCACTGGCGGCGACCGAGATCCCGTTCTGGCACTCAATGGAGGGCGAACTGGGTAAGGAAGTGGATTCCCTGGCGGACCGCTTCAACCAGACCCACGGCGACGTCAAGATCGTACCGGTTTATAAAGGCAACTATGAACAGAGCCTGGCGGCGGGCATTGCCGCTTACCGCTCCGGCAAGGCGCCGGCCATCCTGCAGGTGTACGAAGTGGGCACTGCCACCATGATGGCGAGCAAAGCGATCAAACCGGTGTACGAGGTGTTTAAAGACGCCGGCATCAACTTCGACGAGTCGGTGTTCGTGCCGACGGTGGCCGGTTATTACACCGACAACAAGAGCGGCCACCTGCTGTCCCAACCGTTCAACAGCTCCACCCCGGTGCTGTACTACAACAAGGACGCCTTCAAGAAGGCCGGCCTGAACCCGGATCAACCGCCGAAAACCTGGCAGGAGCTGGCGGCGGACACCGCCAAACTGCGCGCGGCCGGCATGAAGTGCGGCTACGCCAGCGGCTGGCAGGGGTGGATCCAGCTGGAGAACTTCAGCGCCTGGCACGGCGTGCCGTTCGCCACCGAAAACAACGGCTTCGGCGGCGCCAACGCCAAGCTGGAATTCAATAAGCCGCTGCAGGTGAAGCACATTCAGCTGCTGGAAGACATGAACAAGAAGGGGGATTTCACCTACTTCGGCCGCAAAGACGAGTCCACCGAGAAGTTCTACAGCGGCGACTGCGCCATCACGACCGCATCGTCCGGCTCGCTGGCGGATATCAAGCACTACGCCAAGTTCAACTACGGCGTGGGCATGATGCCGTACGACGCCGACGCCAAAAACGCGCCGCAGAACGCCATCATCGGCGGGGCCAGCCTGTGGGTGATGAGCGGCAAAGACGCCGCCACCTACAAGGGCGTGGCCGAGTTCCTGCAGTATCTGGCGCAGCCGGAAATCGCCGCCGAGTGGCACCAGAAGACCGGCTATCTGCCGATCACCACCGCCGCTTACGACCTGACCAAGCAGCAGGGGTTCTATGACAAGAACCCGGGCGCCGACGTTGCCACGCGCCAGATGCTGAACAAGCCGCCGTTGCCGTTCACCAAAGGCCTGCGCCTGGGCAACATGCCGCAGATCCGCAGCGTGGTGGATGAAGAGCTGGAAAGCGTATGGACCGGCAAGAAAACGCCGCAGCAGGCGCTGGACGCCGCCGTACAGCGCGGTGACGTGCTGCTGCGCCGCTTCGAATCTTCGACGCAATAATCCCATTTGACTGCTGCGCTTGCCAGATTGGGATTGGGCAGCGCACGCTCTCCACGCCGGGAGTCGTGCGCTGTCCGCACCCAGGCTGCCTTTGCTCGCGACGCCTTGCGCTGATTCGCCCATCTTTGCCTTCAATGAGTCCTAGATTATGAGTTCACATCGTCCCGGTTTCGGCTGCAGCTGGCTGCCCTATGTTTTGGTGCTGCCGCAGCTGCTGATTACCGCAATCTTCTTTCTGTGGCCCGCCGGCGAGGCGCTGTGGTACTCCGTGCAGAGCCTCGACCCGTTCGGCCTGTCCAGCCAATTCGTCGGGCTGGATAACTTTACCCAGCTGTTCCACGACCCTTACTACCTCGATTCCTTCTACACCACGCTGATTTTCAGCTTCCTGGTGGCGGGCATCGGGTTGGCGGTGTCGCTGTTTTTCGCCGCGCTGGTGGACTACGTGCTGCGCGGCAGCCGCATCTACCGCACGCTGATGATCCTGCCTTACGCGGTGGCGCCGGCGGTGGCGGCGGTGCTGTGGATCTTCCTGTTCAACCCGGGGCTGGGGCTGATCACCCATTTCCTCAATGGGCTGGGCTACAGCTGGAACCACGCGCAAAACAGCGGGCAGGCGATGTTCCTGGTAGTGCTGGCCTCGGTATGGCAGCAGATCAGCTATAACTTCCTGTTTTTCCTGGCGGCGCTGCAGTCGATCCCGCGTTCGCTGGTGGAGGCCGCCGCCATCGACGGCGCCGGCCCGGTACGGCGCTTCTTCAATTTGGTATTGCCGTTGATCACCCCGGTGAGTTTCTTCCTGCTGGTGGTCAATCTGGTGTACGCCTTCTTCGATACCTTCCCGGTGATCGACGCCGCCACCGGCGGTGGGCCGGTGCAGTCCACCACCACGCTGATCTACAAGATCTACCGCGAAGGCTTCGCCGGCCTGGATCTGTCCAGCTCCGCCGCGCAGTCGGTGATCCTGATGCTGCTGGTGATTGGCCTGACGGTGATCCAGTTCCGTTTCGTAGAACGTAAGGTGCGTTACCAATGATTGAGAATCGACGGGGGCTGGATATCTTCAGCCATGTGATGCTGATAATCGGCGTGCTGGTGGTGTTGTTCCCGCTGTACGTGGCCTTTGTCGCCGCCACCCTGGACGACAAACAGGTGTTCCAGGTGCCGATGACCCTGGTGCCGGGCGGCCACCTGTGGGAGAACATCCGCAACATCTGGCAGGGCGGCGTGGGCAACCTCAAGGTGCCGTTCTCGCTGCTGCTGCTCAACAGCGTGATCATGGCGCTGGCGATCACTTTCGGCAAAATTGTGGTATCGGTGCTGTCGGCTTACGCCATCGTTTACTTCCGTTTTCCGCTGCGCAGCCTGTTCTTCTGGCTGATCTTCCTCACCCTGATGCTGCCGGTAGAGGTGCGCATCTTCCCAACGGTGGAGGTGATCTCCAACCTCAACCTGCTGGACAGCTACACCGGCCTGACGCTGCCGCTGATGGCCTCGGCCACCGCCACCTTCCTGCTGCGCCAGTTTTTCATGACGCTGCCGGACGAGCTGCTGGAAGCGGCGCGCATCGACGGCGCCGGGCCGATGCGCTTTTTCTGGGACATCGTGCTGCCGCTGTCGAAGACCAACCTGGCGGCGCTGTTCGTCATCACCTTTATCTACGGTTGGAACCAGTACCTGTGGCCGATCCTGATCACCAGCGACGCCTCGATGGGCACCGCGGTGGCGGGCATCAAGAGCATGATCTCCACCTCCGGCGCGCCGACCCAGTGGAACCAGGTAATGGCGGCGATGATTTTGACCTTAATCCCACCGTTGGCGGTGGTTCTTCTGATGCAGCGCTGGTTTGTGCGCGGTCTCGTCGACAGCGAGAAGTAACGAGAGAAATTTCACATGGCAGGTTTAAAACTACAGGCGGTCACCAAGTCTTACGACGGCAAAACGCCGGTGATCAAACAGATCGACCTCGACGTGGCGGACGGTGAGTTTATCGTGATGGTCGGCCCGTCCGGCTGCGGCAAATCCACGCTGCTGCGCATGGTGGCCGGGCTGGAGCGCACCACCAGCGGCGATATTTACATCGATACCCAAAGGGTCACCGATCTGGAGCCGAAGGATCGCGGCATCGCGATGGTGTTCCAGAACTACGCCTTGTACCCGCACATGAGCGTGTACGACAACATGGCCTATGGCCTGAAGATCCGCGGGTTCGGCAAGGATCATATCCGCCAGCGGGTTGAGGAGGCGGCGCGCATTCTGGAGCTGGAGCCGCTGTTGCAGCGCAAGCCGCGCGAGCTTTCCGGCGGCCAGCGCCAGCGGGTGGCGATGGGGCGCGCCATCGTGCGTGAGCCGGCGGTGTTCCTGTTCGACGAACCGCTGTCCAACCTGGACGCCAAGCTGCGGGTGCAGATGCGCCTCGAGCTGCAGCAGCTGCATCGCCGGCTGAAAACCACCAGCCTGTACGTGACGCACGACCAGGTGGAGGCGATGACGCTGGCGCAGCGGGTGATCGTGATGAACAAAGGGGTGGCGGAACAAATCGGCACCCCGAGCGAGGTATATCAGCGCCCGGCGTCGCTGTTCGTCGCCAGCTTTATCGGCTCGCCGGCGATGAACCTGCTGCCGGGCACCCTGAGCGCCGACGGCGGCCAACTGCAGCTGGCGGACGGCATGACGCTGGTCTTGCCGCAGGCCAAAGCGCAGTGGGCGGGGCGCCAGTTGACGCTGGGCATTCGCCCGGAGCATATTCAACTGACCACGCCTGAGCAGGGCGGCGTGCCGCTGCGGCTGCAAACGCTGGAGCTGTTGGGCGCCGATAACCTGGCGCACGGGCAGTGGGGCGGCCACGGGGTGATTGCGCGATTGTCGCACGAAACCTTGCCGGCGGCGGGCAGTACGCTATATTTGCAGCTGCCTGCACAGGCGCTGCACTTTTTTGACACCCACAGCGGATTACGGATGGAATGATGACCACAGCCTGGCCTTATCCTCATATCGTCGCCCACCGCGGCGGCGGTTCTCTGGCGCCGGAAAATACCCTGGCGGCGATCGACGTCGGCGCGCGCCACGGCCACAAAATGATCGAGTTTGACGCCAAGCTGGCGCAGGACGGGCAAATCTTCCTGCTGCATGACGATACGCTGGATCGCACCAGTAACGGCTGGGGCGTGGCGGGCGAGCTGCCGTGGGACAAGCTGGTGCAGCTCGACGCCGGCAACTGGTACAGCCCGACCTACAAGGGCGAGCGGCTGCCGCTGCTGTCGGACGTGGCGGAGCGCTGCCGGCAGCACGGGCTGATGGCCAATATCGAAATCAAACCCACCACCGGCAGCGATGACGAAACCGGCCGAGTGGTGGCGCTGGCGGCGCGCCTGCTGTGGCAGGGGCAGACCGATCCGCTGCTGTCCTCGTTCTCGGTAGAGGCGTTGGCGGCGGCGCAGCGCACCGTGCCGGAATTGCCGCGCGGCCTGCTGCTGGACGAATGGGACGACAACTGGCGCGAACTTACCGAACGGCTGGGCTGCGTCTCCCTGCATATCAACCATAAAGCGCTGAGCGCCGAACGGGTGGCGGCGCTGAAAGGCGCCGGGCTGCGCATTCTGGTGTACACCGTCAATCGGCCGGAGCGCGCACGCCTGCTGCTGGATTGGGGCGTCGACTGCATCTGCACCGATCGGATAGACCTGATCGGTCCCGACTTCTAATTGCCTGCGCCAATAACGCCACCCGAGGGCGAGCGGTTATGGGCGCACGGGCGTTGCCGGCAACGGCGCCTGCGGCACCGCCGGCGCGGTGCGATTGAACGGATCGCGCGGCTGATTGCCGTTCGGCAGCAGCTGCCCGCCGTTTGGCGTGGTTTTCAGCAGCCGCTGTTGGTTATTGTCGAACTGCCGCTGTTGCTGCAGGCGGCGCTGATCCAGCTGCTGGTTATTCAGCAGGCGCTGCTGTTGCGCCTGCTGGCTGCGTTGGTTGAGGAACTGCTGCTGCGAACTGAGCTCGGTCACGCCATTGGCCGCCGCGGCCAGCCCGGGTAGCAACAGCAGGCCAAACAGAATGTGATGCGTCTTCATGATGTTTACCTCGCCTTTTTATTAAGCCTACTCCATCGGTGAAAATTTGCCGATAGTGTTTATTTTGCACAGTGGTAAACCGCCTTTTCGTCACCCCCTGCCGCGCCTTCCGTTACAATCGCCCTTTCTGAATTTTTAGGGTGAACCCATCGTGCTGCTTTTGGTGATAACTACCATCCTGTGGGCGTTTTCTTTCAGCCTGATCGGCGAATATCTGGCGGGCCACGTCGACAGTTGGTTCTCGGTGCTGATGCGCATCGGGCTGGCGGCGCTGGTATTCCTGCCGTTCCTGCGCTGGCGCAACATCCGGGCGAAGGTGATCTTGCTGTATATGCTGGTGGGCGCCTGCCAGCTGGGCATCATGTACCTGTTCAGCTTCCGCGCCTATCTGTACCTGACGGTGCCGGAGTTCCTGCTGTTCACCGTGCTGACCCCGCTGTACGTTACGCTGATCTATGACCTGATCAGCGGACGGCGCCTGCGCTGGGGCTATGTGTTCAGCGCGCTGCTGGCGGTGCTGGGGGCGGCTATCATCCGTTACCATCAGCTGAGCGAGCATTTCTGGTGGGGGCTGCTGCTGGTCCAGGCGGCCAACATCAGCTTCGCCATAGGTATGGTCGGCTATAAGCGCCTGATGGAAGTGCATCCGCTGCCGCAGCACACCGCCTTTTCCTGGTTCTATCTGGGGGCGCTGGCGGTGGCGGTGGCGGCCTGGTGCCTGTGGGGCAATGCGCAGCACCTGCCGACCACCAACCTGCAGTGGGGCGTGCTGGTCTGGCTGGGCGTGGTGGCTTCCGGGCTGGGTTATTTCATGTGGAACTACGGTGCGACCCAGGTGGATGCCGGGACGTTAGGCATCATGAATAACATGCATGTGCCGGCCGGGCTGTTGGTGAACCTGGCCATCTGGCAGCAGCAGCCGCATTGGCCCAGCTTTATCATCGGCGGGGCGGTGATTGTCGCGTCGCTGTGGGTGCACCGCCGCTGGGTGGCGCCGAAGCAGGCTGGCTAGGGTGACGGGCCGCCCAAGCGCAGGCGGCCGCCATGATGACTATGGCTGAGAAGCCACGGGCTTGACGCTGGCGACGCCGGCGCCCGGCCGCGCCGCGTCGCGTACGAACGGCAGGTGGTTGCAGGCGTGCTGGCGGGCCGAACGAATAAAGGCTTCCGTTACCGCCTGGCGCTGCTCGCCGTCGCGCACTGCGGCATACAGACGGCTCCACAGGCCGTCGCCCAGGGTTTTGGTTACCACCAGACCCTGGCGTTCAAAACTCTCCACCACCCAATGCGGCAGCGCCGCAATCCCCATCCGCGCCGACACCATCTGGATCAGCAGCAGGGTGTTATCGACGCTTTTCAGCGCCGGGCTGACGCCCGCCGGCTGCAGGAAATGCCGCCAGATATCCAAACGCTGGCGCTGTACCGGGTAAATCAGCAGCGTTTCGTCGCTCAGGTCCTCCGGCTCTATGTGCAGCCTGCCGGCCAGCGGATGATCCGGCGCCAGCACCAGCCGCACCTCAAAATCAAACATTGGCGAATAGTGCAGACCGCTGCGCGGCAGAATGTCCGAGGTCAGCACCAGATCCAGTTCACCCTGCTGCAGCGCCGGCTGCGGATCGAAGGTGACGCCGGATTTGAAATCCATCACCACCTGCGGGAAACGCAGGCGGAAGTTGTCCAGCGCCGGCGTCAGCCATTGGATGCAGCTGTGGCATTCAATGGCGATGCGCAGCTGAGCCTGATGCGGTTCATGGCAGGCCTGCAGCGCCTGCTGGATCTGCGGCAGCACCTGTTCCGCCAGCTGTAACAGGATCTCGCCCTGCGCAGTGAAGCGCAGCGGCTGGCTTTTGCGAACGAACAGCTTAAAGCCCAGACGCTGCTCCAGATCGCTGAACTGATGCGACAGGGCAGACTGTGTCTGATGGAGTTGGGCCGCCGCCGCCGCCAGCGAGCCGGTATTGCGCAGGGCCTGCAGCGTGCGTAAGTGTTTCAGTTCGATCATGAGAGTCCTTCACAGTGACAGTGAATAAATTGCGCTTGTGGTTAATACAGTACCTGCGGATTATGGATGTGTAAACATCTGGACGGCTAAATGGGGAATATGACGATGGCAATTTTAAATCACACTCTGGGTTTTCCACGCGTTGGGCTGCGACGTGAGCTGAAAAAAGCTCAGGAAAGCTACTGGGCAGGCAACTCAACGCAGGAAGAACTGTTGGCGGTTGGCCGCGAGCTGCGTGCTCGCCATTGGCAGCAGCAGCAACAGGCCGGGGTGGATTTGGTGCCGGTCGGCGATTTCGCCTGGTACGACCATGTTTTGACCACCAGCCTGCTGCTGGGCAACGTGCCGGCGCGCCATCAGAATGCGGACGGTTCTGTCGATCTGGACACATTGTTCCGCATCGGCCGTGGCCGCGCACCGACCGGTGAACCGGCGGCGGCGGCGGAAATGACCAAGTGGTTTAACACCAACTACCACTACATGGTGCCTGAATTCCACCGGGGCCAGCAGTTCAAACTGGGCTGGACCCAACTGCTGGACGAAGTGGACGAAGCGCTGGCGCTGGGCCACAAGATCAAGCCGGTGCTGCTGGGCCCGGTGACCTACCTGTGGCTGGGCAAAGTGAAGGGCGAGCCGTTCGACCGCCTGTCGCTGCTGAAAGATATTCTGCCGGTTTACCGGCAGGTGCTGGCCGAGCTGGCCAAGCGCGGCGTTGAATGGGTGCAGATCGATGAACCCGCGCTGGTGCTGGAGTTGCCGCAGGAATGGCTGAGTGCCTTCAAACCGGCTTACGACGCGCTGCAGGGCCAGGTCAAACTGCTGCTGACCACCTATTTCGACAGCGTCGGGCATAATCTCGACGCTATCCGCGCTCTGCCGGTTCATGGGCTGCATGTCGATCTGGTCGCCGGCCATGACGACATCGCCAGGCTGAACCAGGCGCTGCCAAAAGAGTGGCTGCTGTCGCTGGGCGTGATTAACGGCCGCAACGTCTGGCGCGCCGATCTGAGCAGCTGGTTCGAACGCTTGCAGCCGCTGGTGGGCAGCCGCCCGCTGTGGATCGGCAGCTCCTGTTCCCTGCTGCACAGCCCGATAGACCTGAGCGTGGAAAGCCGCCTGGACGAAGAAGTGAAGAGTTGGTTTGCCTTTGCGCTGCAGAAATGCGCCGAACTGGCATTGCTGAGCTCGGCGCTGAACGCCCCCGGCGCGGCAAAACAGGCGGAGCTGAGCGCCTACAGCGCGCCAATCCGCGCCCGCCGCCAGTCCAGCCGCGTACACAATGCGCAGGTGAAAAAACGCCTGGCGGCAATCACCGCACGGGACAGCGAGCGCCAGCGCCCTTACGCCGAGCGCGCTCAGGCGCAGCGTGCGCGCTTCAACCTGCCGGCCTGGCCGACCACCACTATCGGTTCCTTCCCGCAGACTACCGAGATCCGTGGCCTGCGGCTGGACTTCAAGCAGGGGCGCCTGGACGGTAATACCTACCGCACCAGCATCGGCGAACACATCAAACAGGCGATCGTCGAGCAGGAACGCCTTGGGCTGGACGTGCTGGTGCACGGCGAGGCCGAGCGCAATGACATGGTGGAATACTTCGGCGAGAACCTCGACGGCTTCGTCTTTACCCAGAACGGCTGGGTGCAGAGCTACGGTTCCCGCTGCGTGAAGCCGCCGGTGATCATCGGCGACATCAGCCGCCCGGAAGCCATTACCGTCGAGTGGGCGAAATACGCCCAATCGCTGACCGACAAGCCGGTGAAAGGCATGTTGACCGGGCCGGTGACCATCCTGTGCTGGTCGTTCCCGCGTGAAGACGTGACCCGTGAAACCATCGCCAAGCAGATTGCGCTGGCGCTGCGCGACGAAGTGGAAGATCTGGAAAAAGCCGGCATCGGCATCATCCAGATCGACGAGCCTGCGCTGCGCGAAGGCCTGCCGCTGCGTCAATCCGACTGGGCCGCGTACCTGAACTGGGCGGTGGAGGCCTTTAAACTGAACGCCGCCGTGGCGCAGGATGGTACCCAGATCCACACCCATATGTGTTACTGCGAGTTCAACGACATCATGGACTCCATCGCGGCGCTGGATGCCGACGTGATCACCATCGAAACCTCACGTTCCGATATGGATCTGCTGGAAGCCTTCAAAGAGTTCGAATACCCGAACGAAATCGGCCCGGGGGTGTACGACATCCATTCGCCGAACGTGCCGAGCGTGGAATGGATTGAAGCGCTGCTGCGCAAAGCCGCGCAGAACATCCCGGCGGAACGCCTGTGGGTAAACCCGGACTGCGGCCTGAAAACCCGCGGCTGGCCGGAAACCCGCCAGTCGCTGGCCAACATGGTGCTGGCAGCGCAACGCCTGCGCGAGCGGCAGGCTTAATCGACGCACGGCGGCTTGCCATCGGGGCCGCCGTGCATCAAGGTTCTGGTGTGATTATGTTGGGCGCTGCGGCGCCCTTTTTTATGCCCGCAGGCGGCTGCCGTAGAGGAGGGGCTATTTGACGCCGGCCACGCCGTGCTGCGCGAACCAGTCCAGCATGCGCTGCCAGCCGTCCGCCGCCGCTTCGGCATGATAGCTTGGGCGGTAATCGGCGTTGAACGCGTGGCCCGCCTCGGGATAGACCACGATCTCCGCTTCGGCGTTGGCGGCGCGGATCGCCTGGCGCATGGTTTCCACCGTCTCTTGCGGAATGCTGCTGTCCTGCCCGCCATACAGCCCCAGCACGGGGGCCGATAGATCGATAGCCACGTCGACCGGCTGCTTCGGCGAATTCAGCGTTTTTTCACCCACCAGCTTGCCATACCAGGCGACGGCGGCTTTCAACTGCGGGTTGTGCGCCGCATACAGCCAGGTGATGCGGCCGCCCCAACAGAAGCCGGTAATGGCCAGCTTGCCGGCGTCGCCGCCGTGGCGTGTCGCCCAGTGGGCGGCGTGATCCAGGTCCGAAAGCACCTGGCGGTCCGGCACTTTGCTCACCAACTGCTGGAACAGTTCGGCGATGTCGGTGTAATCGTTGGCGTCGCCCTGGCGGAAATAGAGCTCGGGCGCGATCGCCAGATAGCCCTGCTTGGCCAGGCGGCGGCACAGATCCTGAATATGTTCGTGCACGCCGAAGATTTCCTGCACCACCAGCACCACCGGGAAGGGGCCGCTGTGGTCGGCGGGTTTGGCGATGTAGGCCGGCAGCTCATCGCCCTGAGAGGGGATGGTGGTTTGCCCGGCGTGGATGCCCTGTTCGTCGGTGAGGATAGCAGAAGCGGCCAACGGCGCAGCGGCCGGGGCGAATCCCCCCTGGGCCTGTTTTAATGTCATCACATGTTCGGTTTTCATTGCGGTCTCCGTGCAATAGAGAAAAGCGCTGAGAATAACTATAGGAAAGATTACCCGTTATGGGCACCGCGTGGAGCACTTTCAGCCAAGTCGGCAAAAAACGGCTAATTATCTGGCTTTTCAGCGTTTTTAAGCGGTTTTTATCATGCTATTGCGTGTTTTGAGTCCTGTAAGTGCCATAAGGTGCGTTAGGCGCCTTTTTTGTCGCTAAGTCGCCGATAAAATAAGGCTATTTTCTGCTCGGGCGGCTAAACGGTTTCGGTTGGGCCATAACGAAACCGAACGGGCGGTTTGTCGGCTAGACTTGTGGCATCTGCGGGCCGGTTGGCAGCGTTAAGCTTATTTTTGTGATAATAATCACAATTATTATGTAGATTGAATTCTGTTTCTTTTATCACAGTGATTGTCGTCACGAAATTTGGCGACAATTTTCAGTAGAGTGCTTTTTTGTTCCTCCCAATAAACATGATCCATGAGGAGTCTCGTATGTCTCAATCTGACGTTTTTCATCTCGGCCTCACCAAAAAAGATCTGCAAGGGGCCCAGCTTGCCATCGTGCCGGGCGATCCGCAGCGCGTAGAGAAAATTGCCAAGCTGATGGAAAATCCGGTGCATCTGGCCTCCCATCGTGAATTCACCACCTGGCGCGCAGAGCTGGACGGCAAGGCGGTGATCGTCTGCTCTACCGGCATCGGCGGCCCCTCTACCTCTATCGCGGTGGAAGAATTGGCGCAGCTGGGCATTCGCACCTTCCTGCGTATCGGCACCACCGGCGCTATTCAGTCCAACATCAACGTCGGCGACGTGCTGGTGACCACCGCGGCGGTGCGCCTCGACGGCGCCAGCCTGCACTTCGCGCCGATGGAGTTCCCGGCGGTAGCGGACTTCGCCTGCACCACCGCGCTGGTGGAAGCGGCCAAAGCCAGCGGCGCCACCACCCATATTGGCGTGACCGCGTCTTCCGACACCTTCTACCCGGGCCAGGAGCGTTACGACACCTACTCCGGCCGCGTAGTCAGCCGTTTTAAGGGTTCGATGGAAGAGTGGCAGGCAATGGGCGTAATGAACTATGAAATGGAATCCGCCACCCTGCTGACCATGTGCGCCAGCCAGGGCCTGCGCGCCGGCATGGTCGCCGGGGTGATAGTCAACCGCACCCAGCAAGAGATCCCGAACGCGGAAACCATGAAAAACACCGAAAGCAAAGCGGTGCAGATCGTGGTGGACGCCGCGCGCCGCCTGCTGTAATCCCCTCCTGTACCACGGGTCGCTCTGCGGCCCGTTTTTCCATTCGCGGTTAATCTGTTACGGTTATAGCCATCGGCGTCGCGCCGAGGGCCGCAGGGTGCTGCCCGAGCGGCGGTTTGCCTGCGACGCCCAGCCACATGATAACAACGAGGACGTTTATGACCGCCCGGATCCTGCTTCATCCTTCACTTGCGCCGCTTGATGGCGGCATCAACTTTCGCGATTTTGGCGGCAACGGCGTTGCCGATGGGCGCCGTATCAAGCGCGGCCTGCTGTTCCGTTCCGGCTCGCTCGAACGGCTGACGGAAAAGGACTGCGAGTTTTTGGCCGGCGTACCTGTGCGTTCGGTGCTGGACTACCGCGACGCCGACGAGGTGCAGGCCAAGCCGGATATCCTGTGGCGCGGCGCCGATTATCACCATGTGCCGGCCAACCCGCTGAGCAACGAGGTTAACGCCAACCTGGAAAAGCTCACCAGCGAAACGCTGGCCGGCTTCGACGCCCGGGCATTCATGCTGGAGCTGTATCGCCGCCTGCCGTTCGGCAATGCGGCCTATAAACGGTTGGCGCAACTGCTGAGCAACCCCGGCGACGGCGCGATAGTGCAGCACTGCGCGGTGGGTAAGGACCGCACCGGGATCGGTTCGGCGCTGGTGCTGTTCGCGCTGGGCGCCGATGAAGCCACGGTGACCGAAGATTACCTGCTGACCGAAACCACCCTGGCCGGCTTCCGCGAGCAAATGCTGGATCAGCTGTCGATTCGCCTGAATGCCAAGGCGCTGGAGCAGTTCGCCTACGTGCTCAGCGCGCGCGAAGAGTTCCTGATGACCGCCCTGAGCTGCATCCGCGCTCAATACGGCTCGACCGACCGCTGGCTGGAGGCGGAGTACGGCCTGGGCGCGGCCCAGCGCGAAACGCTGCAGGCGTTTTATCTCGAGTAACCGCCGCATGTTTAGCCGGGGTTTAACCCGCCCCGGTCAGCATTGTGCCTAACCTTGGCGGTGAACATCGCGAATCAGGAGCCCGATATTGAGCCTCAATGACGTTATCCACTGGGTCAGCGACGTCGTGCAACAGCACGAGGGCTGGGCCATCCCCATCATATTTTTCCTGGCGTTCGGCGAGTCGCTGGCGTTTTTATCGCTGCTGCTGCCGGCCACGGTGATCCTGCTGGCGTTGGGCGCGCTGATTGGCGAAAGCGGCATCGCTTTCTGGCCGATCTGGGCCGCCGCCGCCGCCGGCGCCTTCTTCGGCGACTGGCTTTCCTACTGGATCGGTTACCACTACCAGGACCGGGTGGCGCATATGTGGCCGCTGTCGCGCAACCCACAGCTGCTGGCGCGCGGCCACGCGTTTTTTGAACGTTGGGGCGTGCTGGGCATTTTCATCGGCCGCTTTTTCGGCCCGCTGCGGGCGGTGGTGCCGCTGGTGGGGGGGATCTGCGGCATGCCGCAGCGCTATTTCCAACTGGCGAACGTCAGCTCGGCGATGATCTGGGCGTTCGGCATTCTGGCGCCTGGCGCATTCGGCATCAAGTGGTTAAGCCAATGGCTGGGCTGACTTTTGCCTGAGTTGCGCGCCGCTGCGCATTATTGTTTGTGAGGTGCAAAATCAGGCTGGACATCCATACAGCATCCCCTTAACGTGACGGGCAACAGGTGCGTGAAACGCCGGAACGGTTAGAGGTAACAGGAGGCAGGGTGGATACCAGTCTGGTTTACGGTATAGGTGGGGTAGTTATCGGCATGCTGCTGGGGTGGCTGATTGCCAGCCTGCGCGCGCAGCAGGCCGGTGCGCAGCATGAAACCGAGCTGCGCTTGCTGGAGCAGGCGCTGCAACAGGCGCAGCAGGAGGCGGCTGCCCGGCAGGAAACGCTGCAGCGCCAGGAACAGCAGATGCGCCAGGGCGAGCTGGAGCTGCGCAATTTGCACAGCCAGTTGGCCGCCGCGCACGAAAAGCTGCAGCAGCTGAACCACTGGCGCAAAGAGTGCGAGTTGCTCAATCAGGAGCTGCGCGCCCAGCGCGAGGTCAACAGCGCGCAGGAAGCCGAGCTGCGCGAGGTCACCATCCGGCTGGAGGAGACCCGCATGGCGGCGGAAGAGAAACAGCGCCTGCTGATCAACAGCGAACAGCGCCTCACCACCCAGTTCGAGAACCTGGCCAACCGCATATTCGAACACAGCGGGCGCAAGGTGGACGAGCAGAACCAGCAAAGCCTGGATCGCCTGCTGTTGCCGCTGCGCGAACAGCTGGACGGTTTCCGCCGGCAGGTGCAGGACAGCTTTGGCCAGGAAGCGCGCGAACGCCATACGCTGACGCACGAAATACGTAATCTGCAGCAGCTCAATGCGCAGATGGCGCGCGAAGCCATCAACCTGACCAAGGCGCTGAAAGGCGACAACAAAACCCAGGGCAACTGGGGCGAGGTGGTGCTGAGCCGGGTGCTGGAAGCCTCGGGCCTGCGCGAAGGGCACGAGTATGAAACCCAGGTCAACGTGCGGGTGGATCACCAGAGCCGCATGCAGCCAGACGTTATCGTCCGGCTGCCGCAGGGCAAGGACGTCGTGATCGACGCCAAGATGTCCTTGATCGCCTATGAGCGCTATTTCAACGGCGAAGACGAGGCGGAGCGTGAGGCGGCGCTGAACGAGCATATCGCCTCGCTGCGCGGCCATATCCGGCTGCTGGGGCGCAAGGACTACCAGCAGTTGCCCGGCCTGCGTTCGCTGGATTACGTGCTGATGTTCATTCCGGTCGAGCCGGCCTTCCTGCTGGCGATCGACCGCGAGCCAGAATTGATCGGCGAAGCGCTCAAACACAACATTATGCTGGTCAGCCCGACCACGCTGCTGGTGGCGCTGCGCACCATCACCAACCTGTGGCGCTATGAGCACCAGAGCCAAAATGCGCAGCGCATCGCCGACCGGGCGGCGCGATTGTACGACAAGATGCGGCTGTTCGTGGACGACATGTCCGCGCTGGGGCAGAGCCTGGACAAGGCGCAGGGCAGTTATCGCCAGGCAATGAACAAACTGAGCGAAGGCCGTGGTAATCTTATCGGCCAGACCGAGGGCTTCCGCGCGCTGGGGGTTGAGGTGAAGCGGCCGATCAATCCGTTGCTGGCTCAGCAGGCCGGCGCGCAGCAGGACGAAGAAACAGAGGAAACAGAGGAAACGGCGGGCGACGACGAGAGCGGCGCGCTGCCGCAGGCGGAGCAGGATGACGATCCCGCCGGGGAACCGGGCTTCGTTTCGCACGGCTGAACGCCGCTGCGAGGTGGGGTATTCCGTGGGGTTCTGGTACAATCAACCACACAAAATTGACTGAATAGCAGGCAGGACAATGGCAGATCAACCGCAGGAAACCACCGACTTCGGTTTTCGCACCGTCGCGAGAGACGAAAAACAGGCCATGGTGGCGGACGTTTTTCATTCGGTAGCGGCCAAGTATGACGTGATGAACGACCTGATGTCGTTCGGCATTCACCGCATCTGGAAACGCTTCACCATTGACTGCAGCGGCGTGCGCCGCGGGCAGCGCGTGCTGGATCTGGCCGGCGGCACCGGCGATCTGGCCGCCAAGTTCTCCCGCATGGTCGGCGAGCAGGGGCAGGTGGTGCTGGCGGATATCAACGATTCCATGCTGAAGATGGGGCGCGAAAAGCTGCGCGATCGCGGCATCGTCGGCAACATCAGCTATGTGCAGGCCAACGCCGAAGCATTGCCGTTCCCCGATAACTATTTTGATTGCATCACCATTTCCTTCGGCCTGCGCAACGTGACCGACAAGGACAAGGCGCTGCGTTCGATGTTCCGCGTGCTGAAGCCGGGCGGCCGCCTGTTGGTGCTGGAGTTCTCCAAGCCGCTGCTGGCGCCGCTGAGCAAAGCCTACGACGCCTATTCTTTCCACGTGCTGCCAAAGATAGGCGAGCTGGTGGTGAAAGATCCGGACAGCTACCGCTATCTGGCCGAGTCGATCCGCATGCACCCCGATCAGGAAACCCTGAAGGGCATGATGGGCAACGCAGGCTTTGATAACGTGACCTATTTCAACCTGACCGGCGGCATTGTGGCCCTGCACCGGGGCTTCAAGTTCTGATATGAATATGCCGATGCTGTTTACCCCGCTGTTGACCGGCGCGCTGGAAACCTCGCTGAACAGCCTGTTGTTCCGCGATCGCAGCATGAAAGCCGCCCGGCAACGCCTGGCGGGCAAGGTGCTGCGTATCGAACTGGAAGAGCTGGCCGCGCCGCTGGTGCTGGTATTCAGCGAACTGCGGGTGGACGTGCTGGGGCAGTCTGAAGACAGCGCCGACTGCAGGGTGCGCAGCCGCATCCCGGCGCTGCTCAAGCTGCGCGATCGCCAGCAGCTGCCGGTGCTGATGCGCAGCGGCGAGCTGACGGTGGAAGGCGACATCCAGGTGGTGCAGCAGTTGGTCGGGTTGCTCGATCTGGCAGAGTGGGATCCGGCTGAATGGCTGGCGCCCTACGTTGGCGACATCGCCGCTCAGGGGATTACTCAGGCGCTGGGCAAAGGCGCCGGGCTGTTGAAGGCCGGTTTGCTGCGTCGGCAGCATGATATGGCGGAAACCCTGACCGAAGAGTGGCGCCTGGCGCCGGGGCCGTTGGAAGTGGTGTGGTTCAACGAGGAAGTTGACGCCGTCACCCGCAGCGCGCAAGCGTTGATCGCCCGCATGGACAAGTTGGAGGGCAAGCGATGACCCCTGGCGAACTACGCCGCCTGTATTTTATCGTCCGCGTTTTTCTCAGTTATGGCCTGGATGAACTGATCCCTAAAATGCGTCTGACGCTGCCGCTGCGGTTTGGCCGCCGGCTGCTTTTCTGGATGCCGAACCGCCACAAGGATAAACCCTTGGGCGAGCGCCTGCGGCTGGCGCTGCAGGAGTTGGGCCCGGTGTGGATCAAGTTTGGCCAGATGATGTCGACCCGCCGCGATCTGTTCCCACCGCACATTGCCGATCAGCTGACGCTGCTGCAGGATCGGGTGGCGCCTTTTGACGGCGCCCTGGCGCGCAAGCATATCGAACTGGCGATGGGCGGCCCGCTGGAGACCTGGTTCGACGATTTTGACCAGCAGGCGCTGGCATCCGCCTCCATTGCGCAGGTGCACACCGCCCGGCTGAAAACCACCGGGCAGGAAGTGGTGCTGAAGGTGATTCGGCCGGATATCGGGCCGATCATCAAGGCCGACGTGCGGCTGATGTACCGCCTGGCAGGCTGGGTGCCTATGCTGATGCCGGACGGCCGCCGGCTGCGCCCGCGTGAAGTGGTACGCGAGTACGAGAAGACCCTGCTGGACGAGCTGAATCTGCTGCGCGAGGCGGCCAACGCCATCCAGCTGCGGCGCAATTTTGAAGACAGCCCGATGCTGTACGTGCCGGAAGTTTATTCCGATTACTGCCGCGAAAGCGTGTTGGTGATGGAAAGGATCTACGGTATTCCGGTTTCGGACATCGCCACGCTGGAGCGGCAGGGTACCAACATGAAGCTGTTGGCGGAGCGCGGCGTTCAGGTGTTCTTTACCCAGGTATTCCGCGACAGCTTCTTCCATGCGGACATGCATCCCGGTAATATTTTCGTCAGCTACGAGCACCCTGAAGATCCCTGCTACATCGGCATCGACTGCGGTATCGTCGGCTCGCTGAACAAGGACGACAAACGCTATCTGGCGGAAAACTTCATCGCCTTCTTCAACCGCGATTACCGCAAGGTGGCTGAGCTGCACGTAGATTCCGGCTGGGTGCCGCGCGACACCAACGTGGAAGATTTCGAGTTTGCCATCCGCACCGTTTGCGAGCCGATTTTCGAGAAGCCATTGGCGGAGATTTCGTTCGGCAACGTGCTGTTGAACCTGTTCAATACGGCGCGCCGCTTCAATATGGAAGTGCAGCCGCAACTGGTGTTATTGCAGAAGACCTTGCTGTATGTTGAAGGTCTGGGCCGGCAGCTCTACCCGCAGCTGGATCTGTGGACCACCGCCAAGCCGTTCCTCGAGAGCTGGCTGCGCGATCAGGTCGGCATCCCGGCGGTGATCCGCGCGCTGAAAGAAAAAGCGCCGTTCTGGGCGGAAAAGCTGCCCGAATTGCCGGAATTATTTTACGACAGCCTGCAGCAGCATAAACTGCTGCAACAAAGCGTTGATAAGCTGACTGGCCAGATGCAGGCACAACGGGTGCGCCAGGGGCAATCGCGCTATTTGTTCGGCGTTGGCGCTACACTGTTAGTAAGCGGCACGCTGCTGTTGCTGGGGCAGGTCGAGGTGTTCCCGGCCTGGATGATGGCCGCCGGCATCGTCTGCTGGGTGATTGGCTGGAAGCGAACCACCTGAATTGACACGAAACTCTGGCAAAGCCTGCCCTATAATACGGCTGGCTTTAAAATACCCTTTTAAAATTAGAGGTAATTGGAATGGGCGGTATTAGTATTACGCAATTGTTGATCATCGCGGTGATCGTGGTGCTGCTGTTCGGTACCAAAAAGCTCCGTACGCTGGGCTCCGATCTCGGTGCATCCATCAAGGGTTTCAAAAAGGCGATCGGCGACGAAACGCCACCGCCGGCCAACACGGCTGAAAAAAGCAGCCTGGACGACGCTGACTTCGCGGCCAAGCCTATTACTGATAAGCAGCCGGAAGTAAAAACGGAAGAGTCGAAGAACAAAGAGCAGGTATAAACCGTGTTTGACATTGGGTTTAGTGAGCTGCTGTTGGTGCTGGTTATCGGCCTGGTGGTCCTTGGGCCGGAACGGTTGCCGGTAGCGGTCAGAACAGTTTCGGGCTGGATCCGCGCGCTGCGTTCGCTGGCGGCTTCGGTCCAGCACGAGCTTTCGCAGGAGCTGAAGCTGCAAGAGCTGCAGGACAGCCTGAAAAAAGCCGAGCAGGCCGGGTTGCAGAATTTGACGCCGGAGCTGAAGGCGTCGATGGATGAGCTGAAAGAAGCGGCGGCGTCGCTGAAGCGCACTTATCAGGGCGAGAAAGACGAGCTGGCGAACACCATCCATAACCCGCTGGTTACCGATCCGGAAGCCATCCACGACGGTGTAACGCCGGCTGAAGCGGCGACCACCGCCACTGCGCCGGCTGCCGCGCCTAAACCGGCGCCGGAAACCCAGCCCACGGCGGCTTTGCCGCAGGCGGACACACCGGCGGCCAACGCGCCGGCTGCTGTCGTTGCCGAAGCGGCTCCTGAACCCGTTGCGGATAAAACCCCCGCGTCTCACCAACCTAGTGGCGATCGTTAAAACATGGCTGTTGAAGATACCCAACCCCTTATCAGTCATCTGATAGAACTGCGTAAGCGGTTGTTAAACTCGATTATCAGCGTGCTGGTAGTCTTTCTGGTGCTGGTCTATTTCGCCAACGATATCTATCAATTGGTTTCTGCGCCGCTGATCAAACAGCTGCCCGCCGGGGCGAGCATGATCGCCACCGACGTGGCGTCACCGTTCTTTACGCCAATCAAACTGACCATGATCGTCTCGGTGTTCGTTTCGGCGCCGGTGATCCTGTATCAGGTTTGGTCCTTCATCGCCCCGGCGTTGTATAAACATGAACGCCGGCTGATGATGCCCCTGCTGGTTTCCAGCAGCCTGCTGTTTTATCTCGGCATGGCCTTCGCCTACTTTGTCGTGTTCCCGCTGGCCTTTGGTTTCTTTGCCAAAACTGCGCCGGCAGGGGTGATGATCGCCACCGACATCAATAACTATCTCGATTTCGTCATGGCGCTGTTTATGGCGTTCGGCGTAGCTTTCGAGGTGCCGGTGGCCATTATCCTGCTGTGCTGGAGCGGCGTGACCTCGCCGGAGGATCTGAAGAAAAAGCGGCCTTACGTGCTGGTTGGCGCCTTTGTGGTCGGCATGCTGCTCACGCCGCCGGACGTGTTTTCACAAACCCTGCTGGCGATACCGATGTACCTGTTGTTCGAGGTTGGGGTGTTCTTCGCCCGCTTCTATACCGGTAAACGTCGTCCGCAACCGGAAGAAGAAGACGAGGGTGACGAACCCCCGGCAGCCTAATCTGCGTTTTGTTTCTGAGCCGCCCGTTGGGCGGCTTTTGCTTTGGGAAAAACCATGTTTGATATCGGCGTGAATCTCACCAGCCCCCAGTTTGCCAAAGACCAACCGCAGGTGGTGGCGCGGGCTCGCGCCGCCGGCGTGACTGGGCTGCTGATCACCGGCACCGATCTGCAAGAGAGCCTGGAAGCCAGTGAGCTGGCGCAACGGCATGCCGGTTACTGCTGGTCGACCGCCGGCGTGCACCCCCATTATGCCAGCGGCTGGGATGACGAGGTGGCAGGGCAGATTTATGCGCTGGCCGCGCGTCCCGAGGTGGTGGCGATCGGCGAATGCGGGCTGGATTTCAACCGCAACTTCTCTACGCCCGCGCAGCAAGAGGCGGCGTTCAGCGCGCAACTGGCGCTGGCGGCGGAGCTGGCGATGCCGGTTTTCCTGCATTGCCGCGAGGCACACGCACGTTTTGCCGCGCTGCTCGCGCCCTGGTTGGATAAACTGCCCGCGGCCGTGGTGCACTGCTTCACCGGCACCGCCGAAGAATTAAAGAGCTGCCTGTCGCTGGGCCTGTCGATCGGTATTACCGGTTGGGTCTGTGATGAGCGGCGTGGCCTGGAACTGCGCGCCTTGCTGCCGCAGATCCCGGCGGAGCGTTTGTTGCTGGAAACTGACGCCCCCTATTTGTTGCCCCGGGATTTACACCCTAAACCTGCATCTCGCCGCAACGAACCCTGTTTTCTGCCCCATATCCTGCGCCAGGTGGCTGCCTGGCGCCAGGAAGATCCTGAATGGCTGGGGCAAAAAACCGATGAGAACGCCCGCCGGCTATTCCGGCTGGTCTGAGCTAGGAGAAAACTATGAGCTATGCATTTCCGGGCACCTTCCCTGGTCGCCGTATGCGCCGCGTGCGCCGTCATGACTTCAGCCGCCGGCTGGTCGCCGAGAATCAGCTGACGGTCAACGACCTGATTTATCCGGTATTCGTCATGGAAGGCAGCAACCGTCAGGAAGAGGTTTCCTCGATGCCCGGCGTATCGCGCATGTCTATCGATCTGTTGATCAAGGAAGCGGAAGCCATCGCCAAGCTTGGCGTGCCGGTGATCTCCCTGTTCCCGGTTATCGAGCCGGGCCTGAAGTCGCTGCATGCGGAAGAAGCCTACAACCCGGACGGCCTGGTGCAGCGCACGGTGCGTGCGTTGAAAGACGCGGTACCGGAACTGGGCATCCTCACCGACGTGGCGCTCGATCCCTATACCACCCACGGGCAAGACGGGGTGATCGACGAACAAGGTTATGTGATCAACGACGTCACCAAGGATATCCTGGTGCGTCAGGCGCTGTCCCATGCCGAAGCCGGCGCGGAAATCGTGGCGCCAAGCGACATGATGGACGGCCGTATCGGTGCGATCCGCGATCGCCTGGAGCTGCAGGGCCTGGTGAATACCCAAATCATGGCTTACTCCGCCAAATATGCCTCTTGCTACTACGGCCCGTTCCGCGACGCGCTGGGGTCCAGCGGCAACCTGAAGGGCGGCAACAAGAAAACCTACCAGATGGATCCGGCCAACAGCGACGAAGCGTTGCAAGAGATTGCGCAGGATCTGCAGGAAGGGGCGGATATGGTGATGGTGAAACCGGGTATGCCTTATCTGGACGTAGTGCGCCGGGTGAAAGACACCTTTGGCGTACCAACCTTTGCCTATCAGGTGTCCGGCGAATACGCCATGCACATGGCAGCGATTCAAAACGGTTGGCTGCAGGAGCAACCGGCGGTGATGGAATCGCTGATGTGCTTCAAGCGCGCCGGCGCCGACGGCGTGCTGACCTACTTCGCCAAGCGTGTGGCCCAGTGGCTGCATGACGACGCGATGCGGCGTTAATTCGCCGATAAAGAAAGGCGCCCGCGGGCGCCTTTTTGCATTACAGCTTCTGGAACTGCCGGTTGTCCAGGCTTTGGCTGATCTGTTTGTTGATCAGGTTCAGCAGCAACATCGAACGCGCTTCGCCGTCCGGCTCGGTATAGATAGCCTGCAGCCCTTCGAATACGCCGTCGACGATCAGCACGGTATCCCCCGGTTGTGGGGTTTCCGGATCGACGTAAGTTTCGCTGGCGTGAGCCTGCAGCTCTTCGATTACCTTATGCGGGATGGTGGTCGGCAACGAACCGAAGCGCACAAAGTGGCTGACGCCCCGGGTGGCGCTGATGGTGGTGGTGTGAATGCGCTCCGGATCGAACTGCACGAACAGGTAGTTGGGGAACAGGGGTTCGCTGACCGCAAGGCGTTTGCCGCGCACGATTTTTTCCAGCGTGATGATCGGGCTGAGGCAGTTGACTTCCTGCCGCTCCAGATGTTCCTGCGCCCGTAACATCTGGCCGCGTTTGCAATAAAGTAAGTACCAGGATTCCATAATTTCACATGCCTTTCTGTCAGCCGGTAAGCATATCAAAAGCTATTACGGATACATAGTGATGCGGCTTTCAGCTTGTAACTGGGGCTATCTCCATGAATAGTTGGCTATTAGCGGAGGGTCACACACTTATCCGCCCGGCTCGGGTATAACAGGGGGCTAAAAATTTGCTGCCGTCACAGTATGGCAAGGACCATCGCCGCCGGATGTGACGCTATTCATCGTTTTTGATTGAGGGGGAGAAATGGAGTTATTTCTGTTGAGCAACGGCAAGCTGTCCGGCGAAGCCGAACTGCTGGGATATGCCAAAAGCCAGCTGCTGGCGATGATTGAGCGCCGCGGCGTCAAATCCGCGGTATTTATCCCTTACGCCATGCTCCGCAATGACTACGACCAGCGTGCGCAGGAGCTGGCGCAGACCTTGGGCATTGAGGTTACCAGCATTCACCGCGCGGCCTCTCCGGCGGCGGCGATCGCCGAAGCAGAATGCATTTTGGTTAGCGGCGGCAATACCTGGATGCTGAACCAGGCGCTGCATGAGCAAGGGCTGATTGTGCCGATCCAACGTGCGGTGCGTGAGCGCAGCGTACCCTACGTCGGCTGGAGCGCCGGCTGCAACGTGGCGACGCCGAGCATTCGCACCACCAACGATATGCCGGTGCGTTGCAGCGTGGTGCTCTCGGCGCTGGGGCTGTTCCCGGTGCAGATTAATCCGCACTATATCGACGCCCACATCAGCGGCCACATGGGGGAAACCCGCGACGAGCGCCTGGCGGAGTTCTGTGTGGTCAACCCGAGCGAGTCGGTGGTGGCGTTGCGCGAAGGCAGCCTGCTGCACGTCGAAGGCGATGAGCTGCGTTATTTCAGCGCCAGGCAGCAGGGCTTCAAGGTTTTCCGCCACGGCGAAGAGATCCGCGAATATCAGGATACGCGTGCCCTGGCTTCGCTGGTGCCTTTTATCTGCCGCTGAGGGCCGCCCGTATTGGGCGGCGTTTAACAAAATTGCAGCAACAAGCGTGAAGAGGGCTTATAATGCCCTCCTCACTGGCCGTTATAATGATCAGCATGAAATACCGTGACTTACGCGATTTCCTCTCGTTGCTGGAAAAGAGAGGGGAACTAAAACGCATCAGCCAGCCGATTGATCCTTATCTGGAAATGACAGAAATTGCCGATCGCACCCTGCGTGCGGGCGGCCCGGCGCTGCTGTTCGAAAACCCGAAAGGCTACGACATGCCGGTGCTGTGCAACCTGTTCGGCACCGCCAATCGCGTGGCGATGGGCATGGGGCAGGAAGACGTCAGCGCGCTGCGTGAAGTCGGCAAGCTGCTGGCGTTCCTCAAAGAGCCTGAGCCGCCAAAGGGTTTCCGCGATCTGTTCGACAAGATGCCGAAGTTCAAGCAAGTGCTGAATATGCCGACCAAGGTGCTGGGCTCCGCCCCGTGCCAGGAGCAGGTGTGGCAGGGCGATGACGTCGATCTCAGCCGTATTCCGGTGATGCATTGCTGGCCGGAAGACGCAGCGCCGCTGATCACCTGGGGGCTGACGGTAACCCGCGGGCCGCACAAAGAACGGCAGAACCTGGGCATTTACCGCCAGCAGGTGCTGGGCAAAAATAAAGTGATCATGCGTTGGCTGTCGCATCGCGGCGGCGCGCTGGATTACCAGGAGTGGTGCCAGGCGCACCCCGGCGAACGTTTCCCGGTGGCGGTAGCGCTGGGCGCCGATCCCGCCACTATTCTCGGCGCGGTCACGCCGGTGCCGGATACCCTCTCCGAATACGCCTTCGCCGGGCTGCTGCGCGGCAACAAAACCGAAGTGGTCAAATGCCTGTCCAACGATCTTGAAGTGCCCGCCAGCGCGGAGATCGTGCTGGAAGGCTACATCGAGCCGGGGGAAATGGCGCCGGAAGGCCCGTATGGCGATCACACCGGGTATTACAACGAGATCGACAGCTTCCCGGTGTTCACCGTCACCCACATTACCCAGCGTCGCAATGCCATCTATCATTCGACCTATACCGGCCGTCCACCAGACGAACCGGCGATTTTGGGCGTGGCGCTGAACGAAGTGTTTGTGCCGATCCTGCAGAAGCAGTTCCCGGAAATCGTTGATTTCTATCTGCCGCCAGAGGGCTGTTCCTACCGCCTGGCGGTGGTGACCATCAAAAAGCAGTATGCCGGCCACGCCAAGCGGGTGATGATGGGCGTTTGGTCGTTCCTGCGCCAGTTTATGTACACCAAATTTGTTATTGTCTGTGACGACGACGTCAACGCGCGTGACTGGAATGATGTGATCTGGGCGATTACCACCCGAATGGATCCGGCAAGGGATACCGTTTTGGTGGAGAATACGCCGATCGACTATTTGGACTTCGCCTCGCCGGTTTCCGGGCTGGGTTCGAAGATGGGGCTGGACGCCACCAATAAATGGCCGGGTGAAACCGAGCGCGAATGGGGCCGTCCGATTCAGATGGATGAAAAGGTGCGTGCGCGCGTCGACGAAATCTGGGATGAGCTCGCAATCTTCAGTGACAGGGAACCGACGCTCTAACGTCAGGCTCTGTTCTCAGTTTTGCATTGATGACCCGACAGAGGGAACGCATGACAATATTGAGCTGTAAAGTGACCTCGGTAGAGGCCATTACCGATACGGTTTATCGGGTACGTTTGGTGCCAGAAGCACCGTTTTCGTTTAGGGCAGGGCAATACCTGATGGTCGTGATGGATGAGCGCGACAAACGCCCATTCTCGCTGGCATCTACGCCGACGCAGCAGGACTACATCGAGCTGCACATCGGCGCCTCGGAACTGAATCTGTACGCTATGGCGGTGATGGATCGCATTCTGAAAGAGCAGGCGATCACCGTGGATATTCCGCACGGCGACGCCTGGCTGCGCGAAGAGGGCAGCCGCCCGTTGGTATTGATCGCCGGCGGTACCGGCTTCTCCTATGCGCGTTCGATCTTGCTGACCGCGCTGGAGCAGCAGCCGGATCGCGACATCTCCATCTACTGGGGCGGGCGCGAGCTCAAGCACCTGTACGATCTGAGCGAGCTGGAAGCGCTGTCGCTGCAGCATCCGAACCTGAAGGTGATCCCTGTGGTGGAGCAGCCGGAAGACGAATGGCGCGGCCGCAGCGGCACCGTGCTCAGCGCGGTACTGCAGGATTTCGGCACCCTGGCGGAGCACGATATCTACATTGCCGGTCGTTTCGAGATGGCGAAAATCGCCCGCGAACGTTTCTGCGCCGAACGCGGCGCGCAGGAAGCGCATATGTTTGGCGACGCTTTCTCGTTTATCTGACAGGCGAGAGACGCGATAAAAACGGGGCGGCCAGTGGTCGCCCCGTTTTTATTGGCGCACCGGCGAATGGCGGGCATAAAAAAACCCGCCCCTGACAGGCGGGAAGTACGGCAACTAAACTTGTCGGGATGCTGCGGTTTAAAGGGTTACGCAGTCATCCCAAGATAGACACAGCTAAACGCGTTCAAACACGGTGGCGATGCCCTGACCCAGGCCGATGCACATGGTCGCCAGGCCGAACTGCACGTCGCGGCGTTCCATGTTGTTCAGCAAAGTGGTCGAGATGCGCGAACCGGAACAGCCCAACGGGTGGCCAAGCGCGATGGCGCCGCCGTTCAGGTTGATCTTGTCGTCGAGGCTGTCCATCAGCCCTAAATCCTTGATGCAAGGCAGAGACTGGGCGGCAAAGGCTTCGTTCAGTTCGAACAGATCGATATCCTGCACGCTCAGGCCGGCGCGCTTCAGCGCCAGCTTGCTGGCCGGCACCGGGCCGTAACCCATGATGGAAGGATCGCAGCCGACTACCGCCATCGAACGGATGCGCGCGCGCGCTTTCAGACCCAGCGCTTTTGCACGTGATTCGCTCATCAGCAGCATGGCGGAAGCGCCGTCCGACAGCGCCGAAGAGGTGCCGGCGGTGACGGTGCCGTTGACCGGGTCGAACGCCGGGCGCAGCGCGGCCAGGCTTTCAACGGTAGTTTCCGGGCGGATCACTTCGTCGAAGTCATAACGGGTCAGCACGCCGTCGGCGTCGTGGCCGCTGGTCGGGATGATTTCGTTTTTGAAGTAGCCGGCCAGGGTGGCGGCGTGCGCGCGCTGGTGTGAACGGGCAGCGAACTCATCCTGCATCTGGCGGCTGATGTTGTGCATCTTGGCCAGCATCTCGGCGGTCAGGCCCATCATGCCGGCAGCCTTGGCCACGCTGCGGCTCAGGCCCGGGTGGAAATCCACCCCGTGATTCATCGGCACATGGCCCATATGTTCAACGCCGCCGATCAGGCTCACCTGCGCGTCGCCGACCATAATGGCGCGCGCCGCGTCGTGCAGCGCCTGCATCGAAGAACCGCACAGGCGGTTGACGGTTACCGCCGGCACCCGGTGCGGGATCTCGGCCAGCAGCGCCGCGTTGCGGGCGATGTTGAAGCCCTGCTCCAGCGTTTGCTGCACGCAGCCCCAGTAAATGTCATCAATCTCGGCGGCATCCAGCGCCGGGTTGCGGCTCAGCACCGCGCGCATCAGGTGGGCGGAAAGATCTTCAGCGCGTACCTGGCGGAAGGCGCCGCCTTTGGAGCGGCCCATCGGCGTGCGTACGGCATCAACAATAACTACGTTTTCCATCTTTATGACCTCATGCCGGTTGGCGGGTGGCGACGTCGGACAACGGCGCGGCCACCGGGTAGTAGCTTTCGTTACGTTCGGCTTTGGCGCGCAGGCCGGCCGGCACCTGATACAGGGCGCCAAGGTGCGCGTAACGCTGGGCCAGCTCAACATAGTTGGCGGTGCCGAGCGTATCCAGGTAGCGGAACGCGCCGCCGTGGAACGGCGGGAAGCCGATGCCGTAGACCAGCGCCATATCGGCTTCCGCCGGGCTGGCGATGATGTTTTCTTCCAGGCAACGCACCACTTCGTTGATCATCGGGATCATCATGCGGGCGATGATCTCTTCGTCGCTGATGGTCTGGCGCGGCTGGCTGACTGCGGCCAGCAGCGCGTCGGTCTGCTCGTCGTTGTCTTTGCGCGGCTTGCCTTTGCTGTCCTGACTGTAGCGGTAGAAGCCCAGCTGGTTCTTCTGGCCGAAACGCTGGTTGTCGAACATCACGTCAATGGCGTCGCGGTAGTCTTTGCTCATGCGATCCGGGAAACCGGCCGCCATCACCGCCTGCGCGTGGTGCGCAGTATCGATGCCCACCACGTCGAGCAGGTAGGCCGGCCCCATTGGCCAACCGAACTGCTTTTCCATCACTTTGTCGATCTGGCGGAAATCGGCGCCATCGCGCAGCAGCAGGCTGAAGCCGGCGAAGTAAGGGAACAGCACGCGGTTGACGAAGAAGCCCGGGCAGTCGTTCACCACGATCGGCGTCTTGCCCATGCGGCTGGCGTAGGCCACGACCGCAGCGATGGTGCTGTCGCTGGTTTGCTCGCCGCGGATGATTTCCACCAACGGCATGCGGTGCACCGGGTTAAAGAAGTGCATGCCGCAGAAGTTCTGCGGGCGTTTCAACGCTTTTGCCAGGTGATTAATCGGAATGGTCGAGGTGTTTGACGCCAGAACGGTATCTTCACCGATCAGGTTTTCCACCTCGGACAGCACGGCGGCCTTCACCTTCGGGTTTTCCACCACCGCTTCGACGATCACCTGAGCGCGCTCGATGCCGGCGTAGTCCAGCGTCGGTTGAATGGTCGACAGCACCTGCGCCATTTTCAGGCCGTCCAGCTTGCCGCGTTCCAGCTGCTTGTTGAGCAGCTTGGCGGCTTCGTTCATGCCCAGCGCCAGCGATTTGTCGCTGATGTCTTTCATGATCACCGGCACGCCCTTCAGCGCGGACTGATAGGCGATGCCGCCGCCCATAATGCCGGCGCCCAGCACGGCGGCCTGTTTCGGCGCTTCAGCGTTTTTCGCCAGCTTTTTCGCCTGGCCCTTCACAAACTGATCGTTGAGGAAGATACCGACCAGCGCGCGCGCTTCGTTGGAGCGGGCCAAAGGCACGAAGCTGGCGGTTTCCAGCTTCAGCGCTTCGTCGCGGCCCAGTTTGGCGGCGGCTTCGATGGTTTTCACCGCGGTCATCGGCGCCGGATAATGTTTGCCGGCGGTTTGCAGCACCATGCCTTTGGCGGTGGTGAAGCTCATCGCCGCTTCTATTGGGCTGAGTTTCAGCGGTTCCAGCTTTGGCTGGCGGGCGGCGCGCCAGTCCAGTTTGCCGTCGATCGCCTGCTGCAGAATTTTCAGCGCGGCGTCGGCCAGCTTTTCCGGTGCGACAATCGCATCCACCAGGCCGACCTTCAGCGCGTCTTTGGCGCTGACGTCTTTACCGGCGGCGATGATCTCCAGCGCGCTGTCGTTGCCCAGCAGGCGCGGCAGACGCACTGAACCGCCAAAGCCCGGCATGATGCCCAGCTTGGTTTCCGGCAGGCCGATGCGCGCGTCAGGGGAGGCGATGCGGAAATCGGTCGCCAGAACGCATTCGCAGCCGCCGCCGAGCGCGTAGCCGTTAATCGCCGAAATGGTCGGCACCGGCAAATCTTCCAGCCGATTAAAGACCGAGTTGGCAAAGGCCAGCCACTCCAGCAGTTTTTCAGCCGGGGCGGCAAACAGTGAGAGGAATTCGGTGATATCGGCGCCGACGATAAATGCGGCTTTGCTGGAGCGCAGCAGCAACCCCTTCAGCTCGGTCTGCTTCTCCAGCACGTCGAGCGCTTCGCCCAGGCTGGCGACGGTGCTGGTATCCAGCTTGTTGACCGAGCCCGGTGCGTTGAACACCAGCTCGGCGATGCCGTTGTCGAGCCAGTGCAGTTGTAATGTTTCGCCTTGGTAGAGCATGTGTATCTCCTGAATCAGCGTTTGATCTGGTATGACCAGATGAAGAGGAGTGTGGTTTTTATGTTAACAATATGCAAATAAGAGATTGCGTTTTTGCTGGTCGGATCACATGTCGTAGTGTTAATTTTTTGATTCAAAACGAAGTTATATTTTATGTGCTATCGGCATTTGCCGGAATCAATCGCCCCACCTACACTGGCCCGACGCGCTTCATCACCTACACGGGGTTCAGGATGGCTAAGGCGGCATGTGTTAAGCAGAGTGGCGTATGGAGCATCCCCGCCAGGACGATGACGTTGGCGTGCCTGTTGGTGTTTATGGCGCAGATGGCGACCACGGTGTACCTGCCTTCCTTGCCGACGGTGATGCAAGAGCTGGCGATGAGCCGGCGCGCCACCGAACTCTCCATTTCCCTCTTCGTGATTGGCGCCGCCGTGCCGGTGCTGTTTTGGGGCGCGGCGGCCGACCGCTTTGGCCGACGCCTGCCTTTGATCCTTTCTTTGACCCTGTTCATCGTTTGCAGCGCGCTGCTGGCCTTTTGCCATAATGGCGCCCAGCTGCTGACGTTGCGTGCGTTGCAGGGCGTCGCCGCCGGCGGGGCGGCGATCATCGCGCGCATCATCGTGCGGGACAACTGGAGTGGCGACGAACTGGCGCGGCGGCTGTCGGTGCTGTCGATAGCCTTTATCACCGCGCTGGGCGGCGGGCAGTTTATCGGCGGCCTGCTCAGCCAGTATTCGCACTGGCAAATGGGCTTCGTGCTGATGGGCCTGATCGGGCTGGCAATCCTATTGCTGATGGCCACGCTGCCGCTGGAGGCCGGGCGTGCTGTGGGGCCGCGTCCGGCAATGGCGGCGACCTATTTCGCCATTCTGCGCCGCCCGGGGTTTTTCTGGCCGGCCTGCGTCGGCGGCCTGGGGTTCGCCGCCACGGTGACGCTGCAGGAAGTGAGCCCATTCGTAATGCAGCAGGGGTTTGGGCTCAATGCTACCGCCTTCGGCGCGCTGGGGCTGGTGATCGGCATTGCCTATTTCAGCGGCGCGATGGCGGTTAACCGCACCGTGGCGCACTTCGGCGGCAAACGTCTGATGCTGGCGGGCAGTAGTATCGTCGCGCTGGCAACGGCGGCGATCGTGGTGCTGTGGTGGAGTGGCGTGCTGGTGAACCTTTCCGGCATGAAGCTGTTTATCGCGCTCTACTGCCTGACGATTTTTGGCCAGGCGGTGCTGTTTCCCAACAGCATGGCGCTGGCCGTCAGCGATGCCAAGGAGTACGGTGCTTACGCGATGGCGCTGTGCGGTTTTCTGCAGCAATGTCTGGCAGGCGTCGCCGCCGCCGGCGCGGTGCTGCTCGAGCATCACGGGCTGTGGTCACTGACGATAGCGCTGCTCGGCCTGTTCGCCTGGCTGATTGTTAAGCTGCGGATGTAAAGGCATTTGCATTGAATTGCGAACTGCTCCGCATGCCCAACGCTATGGGGGTTGGTGCGCCGGAGCGCTGTGTTAAGATGATTTTTTTCGTGCTAAGGCTATAAGGGAATTGTGATGGAAACGCTGGCTTCTTTGTATAACGACCACCTGGCAGAGCTACAAAAGCGCGCGCGCGAAGTGCTGGAGCGCAACAAGCTGGATGCGCTGCTGATCCACTCCGGCGAGCTGCAAAAGGTCTTTCTCGACGACCATAGCTATCCGTTCAAAGTGAACGTGAATTTTAAAGCCTGGGTGCCGGTAACGACGGTGCCGAACTGCTGGCTGTGGGTCGACGGCGTTAACAAACCGAAGCTGTGGTTCTATTCACCGATCGATTACTGGCACAGCGTGGAGCCGTTGCCGGACAGTTTCTGGAGCAAATCCTTTGAGATGATGCCGTTGGCCAACGCCGATGATATCGCTCAACAGCTTCCGGCGCAGCGCGAACGCGTGGGCTATATCGGTTATGCGCAGCAGCGTGCCCGCGATCTCGGCATTGCTTCGGAGAACGTCAACCCGAAAGCGGTGCTGAACTACCTCGATTTTCACCGTTCAATCAAGACCGGCTATGAGCTGGCTTGTATGCGCGAGGCACAGAAGACCGCCGTTATGGGCCACCGTGCGGCGCATGAAGCCTTCCTGTCCGGCATGAGCGAGTTCGATATCAACCTGGCTTACCTGACCGCCACCGGCCATCGCGATACCGACGTGCCTTACGGCAACATCGTCGCGCTGAACGAACACGCGGCGGTGCTGCACTACACTCAGCTGGATCACCAGCCGCCGGCCGAGTCGCTGAGCTTCCTGATCGACGCCGGTGCGGAATATAACGGCTATGCCGCCGATTTGACCCGCACCTACGCGGCGCAGAGCGGCAGCGCGTTCGCGCATCTGGTGCAAGATCTCAACGACGAACAGCTGGCGCTGATCGATACCGTCAAAGCCGGCGTACGTTACACCGATTATCACGTGCAGATGCATCAGCGTATCGCCAAGCTGCTCAAGAATCACAAGCTGGTCAATGACATCAGCGAAGAAGCGATGGTTGAACAGGGCATCACCACGCCGTTCCTGCCGCACGGGCTGGGCCATCCTTTGGGCCTGCAGGTGCATGACGCCGCTGGTTTTATGCAGGATGAGCAAGGTACGCATTTGGCGGCACCGGCCAAATATCCCTTCCTGCGCTGCACCCGGATATTGCAGCCGGGTATGGTGCTGACTATCGAGCCGGGCCTGTACTTTATCGAGTCATTGCTGGCGCCGTGGCGCAGCGGCGAGTTCAGCCGGCACTTCGCCTGGGATCGCATCGATGCGCTGAAGCCTTACGGCGGTATTCGCATTGAGGACAATATCGTGATCCACGAGAAGCGTATCGAGAACATGACGCGCGATCTGAACCTGGCCTGATGCAGCCTTACCCGATACCGGCCGCTTCTATCAGCATCAGCGAAGAAATCAAGAAGAGCCGCTTTATCACCCTGCTGGCGCCGACCAGCGGGGTAGCGGCGGCGAAGGCGTTCATTCAGCAGGTGCGTGATGAGCACCCGGCGGCCCGGCATCATTGCTGGGCGTTCGTCGCCGGGGCACCGGACGATTCGCAGCAGCTGGGGTTCTCCGACGATGGCGAGCCTTCCGGCACCGCGGGCAAACCTATCCTCGCCCAGCTGATGGGCAGCGGCATCGGCGAGATCACCGCTGTGGTGGTGCGTTATTACGGCGGCATCAAGCTGGGTACCGGCGGCCTGGTGAAGGCCTATGGCAGCGGCGTGCAGCAGGCATTAAAACAGTTGCCTGTGGACTACAAGGTGCCGCAGGTCGAATATACTTTGCAGTGCGACTATGCACAGTTGGCGCTGGTGGAGAATCTGTTACAGCAAACCGAAGGCCGGATCCTGCAGGGCGAATATGGCGCTGCCGTCATGCTGCATCTGGCTTTGCCGGCAACCGGCGTTGAGCTGTTTGGGAATAAATTGCGTGATCTCAGTCGCGGTAATTTGCAATTAACCCCTATTTCGCAATAATTCCTCCCAACTGAATTGCTAAGGATCGTGCTGAAATGCATTTTCGCGCCATAACCCGTATCGTTGGTCTGCTGGTCATCCTGTTCTCCGGGACGATGTTTATTCCTGGTTTGGTGGCATTGATATACCGCGATGGGGCGGGCCGGGCGTTCAGCCAGACCTTCTTTGTGGCGGTGACCATAGGGTTGATGCTGTGGTGGCCCAACCGCAAGCAAAAGCATGAGCTGAAGCCGCGTGAAGGTTTCCTGATCGTGGTGCTGTTCTGGACCGTGTTGGGTAGCGTCGGGGCCTTGCCGTTCCTGTTCTCCGAGCGGCCAAACTTGTCGTTGACCGACGCCTTCTTTGAATCATTCTCCGGTCTGACCACGACGGGGGCCACCACGCTGGTGGGGCTGGACTCGCTGCCGAAAGCCATTCTGTTCTACCGCCAGATGCTACAGTGGATGGGCGGGATGGGGATCATCGTGTTGGCGGTAGCGATACTGCCTATCCTCGGGGTCGGCGGCATGCAGCTGTATCGGGCGGAAATGCCCGGCCCGCTGAAAGACAATAAAATGCGTCCGCGCATTGCCGAAACCGCCAAAACCCTGTGGCTGATCTATGTATTGCTGACCGTCGCCTGTGCGCTGGCGCTGTGGGGCGCCGGAATGTCGGTGTTCGATGCCATCGGCCACAGTTTCTCGACCATCGCCATCGGCGGTTTCTCCACGCACGATGCCAGCATCGGCTATTACGCCAGCCCGACCATCAACACCATCATTGCCGTCTTCCTGCTGATCTCCGGCTGTAACTACGGTTTGCATTTCGCATTGCTGAGCGGCCGCAGCCTGAAAGTCTACGGGCGCGATCCTGAATTCCGCATGTTCATCTTCGTGCAGCTGACGCTGGTGGTGGTGTGTACGCTGGTGCTCTGGGGGCACGGCGTCTATAAGAGCGGTATGGAAACGCTCAATCAGGCGTTCTTCCAGGTAGTATCGATGGCGACCACCGCCGGTTTTACCACCGACAGTATTTCCAAGTGGCCGCTGTTCCTGCCGATGTTGCTGCTGTGTTCCGCCTTTATCGGCGGCTGCGCCGGTTCTACCGGCGGCGGCCTGAAGGTTATCCGCATACTGTTACTTTATTTGCAGGGCTCGCGTGAGTTGAAAAGGCTGGTGCACCCGAATGCGGTTTACACCATCAAACTGGGTAACCGGGCGCTGCCGGAACGGATTTTGGAGGCGGTGTGGGGGTTCTTCTCCGCTTATGCGCTGGTGTTTATCGTCAGCATGCTGGCGATTATCGCCACCGGCGTCGACGATTTCTCCGCTTTCGCCGCCGTAACGGCGACGCTGAATAACCTCGGACCGGGGCTGGGCGTGGTGGCAGATAACTTTACCACCATGCCTGCGGCGGCCAAGTGGATCCTGGTGGTGACTATGCTGTTCGGGCGCCTGGAGGTCTTTACGCTGCTGGTCCTGTTCACGCCGACGTTCTGGCGTGAGTGATTCTGATATAAGGAGTAACGCCGTGAAGGCACTGATACTTTACTCAAGCCGCGACGGGCAGACACGTTCCATCGCTTCTTATATAGCAAGCAAACTGCAGGACCGGCGTTGTGACGTTATCGATCTGCTGCAGGCGGAGAACCTGGACCTCGGCCAGTACCAGCTGGTGATGATCGGTGCCTCCATACGCTATGGCCATTTCAACCCGGTATTGGATAAGTTCGTCAAGCGGCATGCCGATCGGTTAAACCACATGCCGAGTGCCTTCTTCGCCGTCAACCTGACAGCGCGCAAACCAGAGAAGCGTTCACCTCAGACCAACGCCTATACCCGCAAGTTTCTGTTGGCCTCACCCTGGCAGCCAAAACTCTGCGCGGTGTTTGCCGGCGCGCTGCGTTATCCGCGTTACCGCTGGTTCGACCGCGTCATGATTCAATTTATTATGCGTATGACCGGAGGCGAGACGGATACCAGTAAGGAAGTTGAGTACACAGATTGGCAGCAGGTCGACCGTTTCGCCCAGGAATTTAGCCAGCTTGCGTACGAAAAGTGACAGAAATGCTGGCTTGAGCAGCGTTTTGACGAAAAAAAACGCGCTTGAAAAGTTTTTTGCATTTAAGGGTTGCGGCCTTCGGAGAACTCCCTATAATGCGCCTCCACTGACCGGGAACAACGACTGACAAGCCGCCGGGTCAGCGAGATAAAGCGAAATAATCGCTTGACTCTCTGGGGTGAGAAGCGTAGTATACGCCACCTCGAGTTAACAAGCGAAAGCGGCTAACTCACTGCTCTTTAACAATTTATCAGACAATCTGTGTGGGCACTCCACAAGACGATATCCAGTACCTTCGGGTACGAAAAAATATCAAGT
>Ga0207655_1000206_pt1 | contig 102975 bp, 95 predicted proteins | sample KBSM44metaG_FD_184398 | JGI IMG/M metagenome (GOLD analysis project Ga0207655, IMG submission 184398) | Miscanthus rhizosphere microbial communities from Kellogg Biological Station, Michigan, USA - KBS M4-4 metaG (SPAdes) (version 2) | ecosystem: Host-associated > Plants > Roots > Rhizosphere >... | reverse complement strand
ATGAATACAACAGTGAGCGGCCCCATGAATCCCTGAATAATCTGACACCGGAAGAATACCGGCTGATGGCTGAGAAACCGGAAATCTCAAAAAGTGTGTGGAACTAAAACAGGTGTGCTTACACCTTCAACGAGAGCGCCACCAGTGGTTCCGACAGTTGCCTAATTTCCCAGCCATAACTCATAGGTATTCCCAACCGTTCGGGTAGTGAACATTATGTGAGCGGATTAGCACTCTGGTTTAACAGCGTATAGATATCGTTGAGGGGGAAGTAAAACAGAGAAAATGGTGCGCCCTGCAGGATTCGAACCTGCGGCCCACGACTTAGAAGGTCGTTGCTCTATCCAACTGAGCTAAGGGCGCACTGGGGAACTTCTTGATAAGGTGAAGCGCGTGGAATTATACGGGCGCAGACAGGTGAGTCAATCCATTTCCATGCGAAACCTGCACTGAATGTGGTGATGGATAAACTACCGCCAACTATCGCTCAACTCTTCAACAAAACGACTTTCCGATGAAAACTCGCAAACGATACCTGACAGCGGGCCTCGCATCTGACAAAATATGTCCATCCCCCCTTCGTTAATGACAGATGGAATAATTTCCCTGATGGCAGCAAAGATTATTGACGGTAAAACGATTGCGCAGCAGGTGCGCTCTGAGGTTGCGGAAAAAGTGAAGGCTCGCATTAAAGCCGGAAAACGCGCCCCTGGGCTGGCCGTTGTGTTGGTTGGCAGCAACCCCGCATCGCAAATTTATGTCGGCAGCAAGCGCAAAGCCTGCGAAGAGGTGGGCTTTATCTCCCGCTCCTACGATCTGCCGGAAACCACCAGCGAAGCTGAACTGCTGACGCTGATTGATACCCTGAACAACGACACCGCTATCGACGGTATCCTGGTGCAGCTTCCGCTGCCTGCGGGCATTGATAACGTGAAAGTACTGGAACGTATCGATCCGGACAAAGACGTTGATGGTTTCCATCCGTATAACGTGGGCCGTCTGTGCCAGCGCGCACCGCGCCTGCGTCCATGTACCCCACGCGGTATTGTGACGCTGCTTGAACGCTACAATATCGACACTTACGGTCTGAACGCCGTGGTGATTGGCGCGTCCAACATCGTAGGCCGCCCAATGAGCATGGAACTGCTGCTGGCTGGCTGTACGACCACTGTGACCCACCGCTTTACCAAAAACCTGCGTCATCACGTCGAAAATGCCGACCTGTTGATCGTAGCGGTCGGTAAACCTGGTTTTATTCCGGGTGAGTGGATCAAAGAAGGCGCCATCGTGATTGATGTCGGGATTAATCGCCTCGAAAGCGGTAAAGTAGTCGGCGATGTGGTGTTTGAGGATGCCGCTGCGCGCGCGTCCTACATCACCCCGGTACCAGGCGGCGTAGGTCCAATGACCGTCGCAACCTTGATTGAAAACACCTTACAGGCGTGTGAAGAGTATCACGACGTGGAGAAGGCATAAGATGGCAACATTTTCTTTGGGTAAGCATCCGCATGTGGAACTCTGTGACTTACTGAAACTGGAAGGCTGGAGCGAAAGCGGCGCACAGGCGAAACTCGTCATTGCCGACGGTCTGGTAAAAGTTGACGGTGCGGTAGAAACCCGCAAACGCTGCAAAATTGTCGCGGGTCAAACCGTAGATTTTGCTGGCCAGAGCATTACCGTCACCGCATAAGCCTCACCAGTAACCCGGCAGAGCATGGCGACGCCGGGTTCATTTTTGCACAATTTCAGAATAACACCCTGCTGCATAAATTGCCTCTAACGGCGATACTCTGTACTCCTTAGCTTGATACGGATTACAGATGCCCACCATCATCACTCATTCCGCCGTCCCAATTTGCCTGGGGTTAGGCCTTGGCACGCGCGTTATCCCGCCACGTTTACTGTTTAGCGGCATTGTCCTTGCGATGCTGCCCGACGCCGACGTGCTGGCGTTTAAGTTCGGTGTTGCCTACGGCAACGTTTTTGGCCATCGTGGCTTTACCCATTCGCTGCTGTTCGCTTTTCTTGTTCCTCTACTCTGCGTACTGATAGGCCGACGATGGTTTCGCGCAGGGCTGGTCCGCTGCTGGCTATTTCTGACGGTTTCACTACTTTCACACAGTTTGCTGGATTCGGTTACTACCGGCGGTAAAGGCGTCGGCTGGCTGTGGCCGTGGTCGGATGAACGCTTCTTTGCCCCGTGGCAGGTCATTAAGGTCGCGCCATTTGCGCTTTCTCGCTATGCCACACCGTATGGGCATCAGGTGATTATGTCGGAGCTGATGTGGGTGTGGCTACCGGGTGTGGTGGTGATGGGGTGTCTGTGGTGGCGTCGGCGGTGAGTCAGGGGTCCCGGCGGCGCTGCGCTTGGCCGGGCTACATTTGTAGGCCGGATAAGGCGTTTACGCCGCCATCCGGCGTTATCCAAAATGACACCGCTGGCAAAGTGAAGCTCATCACAAATCATCATATCTGGCGGCCCCCTTTCAGAGCACTAAAACGTTTGTTCTATCCGTAATCGTTTGATTCTTAAAAACTAAAAATCGCCCTCGCCGAGATTGATATAATAATCATATCAATAACAGCATTTATCAAATTGGATTGGCAATCAACCGCTCCCCAGAATAGCGCAAAACATCCCTGATTCTGGAGTTCCTATGTCACCGTCAATCCTCAACAATACCCCTTATGAAGCCGTCGAAATCCTTCGCGCAGCCAAGCCTGGGTTTATCCCACGTATCGCACTGATTCTCGGCTCTGGCCTCGGTGCACTGGCCGACCGCATGGAGAACAAAACCGCATTATCCTACGAGGAACTTCCGGGCTTTCCGGTCAGTACCGTCATCGGTCATGCCGGGGAAATTGTTATGGGTACGCTGCACGGCGTACCGCTTATCTGCATGAAGGGGCGAGGTCATTTCTACGAAGGTTTAGGTATGGGCATCATGACCCAGGCGGTGCGGACCTTTAAGCTGCTCGGCTGCGAATTTATGTTCTGCACCAATGCCGCGGGTTCGCTTAACCCAGCGATTCCTGCCGGAAGCCTCGTCGCCTTAAACGATCATATCAACACCATGCCATCCACACCGATGGTCGGCCCAAACGATGACCGCTTCGGCCCGCGCTTTTTCAGCCTGGCAAACGCCTACGATAAAGATCTGCGTGAACAGTTACATCAGACGGCGAAAAGCCTTGAAATCTCCCTCAACGAGGGCGTTTTCGTCTCCTACCCGGGGCCGAACTTCGAAACTGCCGCTGAGATCCGCATGATGCAACGCATGGGCGGCGATGTGGTCGGCATGTCGGTTGTCCCTGAAGTGATTGCCGCGCGCCACTGCGGGCTGAAGGTGCTGGCAGTTTCCGCCATCACCAATATGGCGGAAGGGCTGAGCGATGTAGAACTCTCGCACGAGCAGACGTTGAAATGTGCAGCCATGGTGACCGACGATTTTATTCGTCTAATAGGTCAGTTCATTAAACAGTTCGCCTAATCCTTGAATGATCGGCGGGCTGTAAGCTGCTCGCCTGGAGAGATGTATATGTCAGACTCGTCATTTTCTCGTCCGAATTTAAACGCCGTCTCGTACCTGAGCTACTACTTCGTCGGTGCGCTTGTCTCTACGCTCGGTATCGTGCTCGGTCCACTGTGCGCGGCATTTAATAAGGATCCAAGCTTTATCGGCCAGGTCTTTACGCTCATGAATATCGGCATGTTTATTCCGATCATGCTGGGCGGGATTCTGATGCGTAAATGGGGGCTACAAAAACCGCTGGTGATTGCGGCGGCTTTGACTGTCCTTATCAGCGCGATTCTTTTCGTTTCCCCTACCCTGACGATGTTCAGCTTCGCGGTGGCCGGTATTGGCGCCTGCGGAGGGATTTTCATGACCATCGGCAGCTATCTGGTTGTACGTATTAACCCGGATGAAAAAAGCCGCTCCTCAAGCCTGATTTTTACCGACTTCTTCTTTAGTCTTGCTGGCGCGACTCTCTCCTTCCTGCTCGCCTGGTTGTTCCGTATGGGCGCAAGTTGGATAGCGATGTACGGCATCATGGGCGGCTTAGGTGCGCTGATGTTAGCATTGACTTTGCGCTGTTGCTTCCCGACAACAGAAGCACCTGCGCCGCAACAGCACAACACGGCTATCACCCGCGAACCCTGGGGGCCATCGATTTACTTGATCTGTTTTGCCCTCTTCGCCTTCCTGCTGGCGGAGCCTATCTTCACTATGTGGACGCCGGGCTACCTACAGTTCCGCTTCCATATCCAGCCGCAAGAAGCGGCGCTTTATACCACCGTGTACTGGGTCGCGAAGGCAATTGGTCTGTTCCTCAATCAGTTCACCGTGAAGTGGATGAAGTTACGCACCTTCCTGCTGGGCTGTACCTGCATCGGGCTGGTCGCCATTACGCTGATTGCCAACAGCGGTAATACCACGCTCATTCTGGTGGCCTGCGCAGTCTTTGGCTTCTTTAACTCAGGCCTCTTCTCCGGACTAATGAGTTACGGCTCGCTACAGGTTAGCCAGAGTTCACCGACGCTTATCTCCGCACTGCTGACCTGCGGCACGGTGGGAACGCTGCTGTTCGCAAGTGTCTCTTCACTGGTAAATGGCCATTACGGTCTGCACGGCGCGTTGAATACGGCCACGATTTCCTACGCTATTTTGCTGCTGGTTCTGGTTGTCGCCATCGTTTGTAGCCGCGCAGAACGTCTGCACACCACCGCGCCGGCGGCGGTTTGACAAGGCAAAAGGAGGGAGGCATGATGGCCTTCCCTCCTCTTTTCCCTGAACAGCCGATGAACGACGCTCTGGCCAACAATCGCATAAATATCCGCGCCCTACGCTATTTTCAGGCCCTTGCCGAAGAGTTACATTTTGGCCGCGCCGCCACGCGGCTGAATATCTCCCAGCCGCCACTTAGCATCCAGATTAAAGAGCTGGAGGAGACGCTGGAGACCAAACTGTTCGAGCGAACCAGTCGTAAGGTAGCGCTGACCCGCGCAGGTCAGGTGTTAAAAACCGAGGTTGACAGGATTCTGAACGCCACGGAGCTATCCCTTAACTACGTGCGACAAATTGGCCGCAGCGAAAACCAGCATATCAGCATCGGCATCGTCGGCAGCGCGCTTTGGGGCACGCTACTGACACGGCTGAAAAAGTTCAAAGCCACCCATCCCGATGTTGACTGGAATCTGCACGAATTGTCACAACATCAGCAAATTGACGCACTGCGTGCTCGCACCATTGATATCGCGATTAACCGCAACGTATTGCCTTATAGCGAAGCCCATATTCGCAACCAGCTTATCTCCCATGAATCCATCGCGCTTGCCGTGCCGGAAAACGATCCCCTGACCCAACTGGACGCAGTGCCTTTAACCGAGCTTGCCACAAGGCCGCTGATTTCACTGTCTTTCCAGCAAAGTGACTTTGCTCGTCAACTTAATGACCGCTGCGCGGAAGCCGGGTTTTATCCGCTGATAGCGCATCAGGTGAATGAGCCACAAACGGCGCTGGCGCTGGTTAGCGCGGGAATGGGGGTGTCATTGTTGCCGGAGACCTGCGGGCTTATCCACTGGCCTGGAGTACGTTTTTTAGCGCTGGAGGAAGCCGTGCCGGCCGATCTGTATGCGTTGTGGTATGACGAACCGCTATCTGAACTGATGACGGCATTTGTGGCGGGATTACAGGGACGTTAACGCCGAGAGATTCCCCTACATCGGCGCTATCGTCGATGTAGGCCGGATAAGGCGAAGCCGCCATCCGGCCTACGTACACGTTACAGACTTACTTACGACGCCAGGTGGTACCCTGCGGGCCATCTTCCAGCACGATGTTCATCGCGTTCAGACGGTCACGCGCGGCGTCGGCTGCCGCCCAGTCTTTGGCTTTACGCGCATCAAGACGCTGTTGGATCAGCGCTTCAATTTCTGCAACTTCACCATCATCTGCCTGCGCACCGCTTTGCAAAAATGCTTCTGGCTCTTGCTCCAGCAAGCCCAGTACTGAAGCAAGCTTACGCATATGTGATGCCAGCGCATTGGCGGCAGGCGCATCTTCAGTTTTCAGACGGTTCACTTCACGAGCCATATCGAACAACGCGGAATAGGCTTCCGGCGTATTGAAGTCATCATCCATCGCTTCAATGAAACGCGCTTCAAACGCTTCGCCACCCGCCGCCGCGACGGATTTGTCGGTACCACGCAGCGCTGTGTACAGACGCTCAAGCGCTGAACGCGCTTGTTTTAAGTTCTCTTCGCTGTAGTTTAGCTGGCTACGATAATGGCCGGACATCAGGAAGTAGCGGATGGTTTCCGCGTCGTAATATTTCAGCACATCACGCACGGTAAAGAAGTTGCCCAGCGATTTGGACATCTTTTCACGGTCAACCATCACCATGCCGGAGTGCATCCAGTAGTTAACGTATTCACCGTCGTGCGCGCAGGTAGACTGAGCGATTTCGTTTTCGTGGTGCGGGAACATCAGATCTGAACCGCCGCCGTGAATATCAAAATGGTTGCCCAGCTGTTTGCAGTTCATTGCTGAACATTCAATGTGCCAGCCCGGACGACCTGCGCCCCACGGGGATGGCCAGCTTGGTTCACCCTCTTTCGACATCTTCCACAGCACAAAGTCCATCGGGTTGCGTTTAACGTCAACAACGTCAACGCGCGCACCCGCCTGAAGCTGGTCCAGATCCTGACGTGACAGCTTGCCGTAATCGGCATCGGTTGGAACGTCGAACATCACATCACCGTTGTCCGCCACGTAGGCGTGTCCTTTAGCGATGAGCTGCTCGGTGATTTCGATGATTTCAGGAATATGGTGGGTGGCACGCGGCTCCTGATCCGGACGCAGAATATTCAGCGCGTCAAAATCGTTATGCATTTCAACGATCATCCGATCAACCAACGCCACGAAGCTCTCACCGTTATCGTTGGCGCGTTTGATAATTTTGTCGTCAATATCGGTAATATTGCGCACGTATTTCAGCTTATAGCCAAGGAAACGCAAATAGCGCGCCACCACGTCAAAGGAGACAAACGTACGGCCATGGCCGATATGACAGAGATCGTAAACGGTGATACCACACACGTACATACCGACTTCACCGGCGTGAATAGGCTTAAATTCCTCTTTTTGGCGCGTCATTGTGTTGAAGATTTTTAGCATCGAGAATTCCATGTTTACGTGTGTGAACCGGGCTTTCGCCTCAAACGGCATATTCTACCCGTAATTCAACCCGGAAGCAGCACACAATGCAAGTTGGCATCCACCCCACATTCTATGTGAGGTTTCCTGCACCCAGACGGCAATGCCCTGCCGCAAGAATATTCTTCGCCGCATTAATGTCGCGGTCATGTATTGCTCCGCACTCAACACAAGTCCATTCTCTTATTCGCAAACCTGCCCTACCTTTCGGACTGTTGACAGAAATAGCACCGCAACACGAACACGTTTGGGTGGAGTACCTTTCACTGACAATATCAAACACGACTGACCGCGCGATCGCCTTATATTTCAATTGTGTTTTCAACATTGTCCAACTTGCATCTAAAACACTTTTAGCAAGCTTGGTTTGAATCAATGCCTTACTACTTATATCACCAACAAATATCGCCACGTATTGGTTAACCAGACCCGTAGTGTATTTATGTAGACTATCCTTTCTACGATTTTTAATTTTTGCATGAATGTTTTTAATGCGATATTTTTTTCGAGCCCTTTGCGCTTTTCTTAACACCGGCTCAAGACTGCGATAAAAGTGTCCAACCTCAAGCCTTCCACCCTCTGAATCTGTCGCCGTAGCCTTCAGACCTAAATCAATCCCTAGCGCACGAGTTCCTGGTGAGATCGAAGTCGATATTTCTACAAAAATATTAAAATACCAACGCCCGCGACTATCCTCAGCAAAACTACCAGCACGAAATATATAATTTTCAAGATGATAGCTATCCCACACCTTAAATAAATGCCCTGCAAATAATACACATCCATCACGCCATTGCGCTGCTCGTGATTTAAAAGGAACCCAACCTAAAGAACGCCTCACGCCATGACTCTTGCGCCATCTTAAACGAGGTCGCTTAGATTGTTGGCGAGCCTTGCTATGATAGGAAATAACCTCCTGCACGGTTGACGAACCAATTATCCATCCCCGTTTTCGCTGAATGCCCGCAGTCATTTTTTGCACATCAAAAGCCGATAGCCACTGAGGTTTCTGCGCACCGAACTCCCCTGCGTTAGAATATGCAGCGCAGGTTATTTCATTTGTCAGATTAAAGATGGCATTCACTTCACTTGCCATTTTCCGTAGCAAGCCTGCATGACAATCCTTTACCCGGACAGAAAGTGTTCTGATATGTGTGCTCATACTGTGTATATACACAGTCAAGGGAAATATAAGATTGACCAACATCAATGACAATGCATAACGCCGCCTGGCCTCTTTGCAATAGCGCAGGAAAGGCTTAGTGATCGATGTGCACGGTTATGCTATAACAGGCACCTATATGCCGCTAAATTGCGGGCTAAAGCACCATACTAAACGGAACAGGATGCAGAAATGGTTACTTTCCACACTAATCACGGCGATATCGTCATCAAAACGTTCGACGATAAAGCGCCGGAAACAGTTAAAAACTTCCTGGACTACTGCCGCGAAGGTTTCTACAACAACACAATTTTCCACCGTGTTATTAATGGCTTCATGATTCAGGGCGGCGGTTTTGAGCCTGGCATGAACCAGAAAGAAACCAAAGAAGCCATCAAAAACGAAGCGAACAACGGTCTGAAAAACACCCGTGGTACGCTGGCAATGGCGCGTACCCAGGCTCCACACTCAGCGACTGCACAGTTCTTCATCAACGTTGCAGACAACGACTTCCTGAACTTCTCCGGTGAGAACCTGCAGGGCTGGGGTTATTGCGTATTCGCAGAAGTGGTTGAAGGTATGGACGTTGTTGAGAAGATCAAAGGCGTTTCTACTGGCCGTAGCGGTATGCACCAGGACGTTCCAAAAGAAGACGTTATCATTACAAGCGTGACCGTTAGCGAGTAATTGGTGGCGACACTCTTTATTGCAGACCTGCATCTGCAAACAGAAGAACCGGCGATTACCGCCGGTTTTCTGCGTTTTTTACACGGTGAAGCCCGCAGCGCCGATGCGCTGTATATCTTAGGCGACCTGTTTGAAGCCTGGATTGGCGACGACGACCCTAACCCGCTGCACCGTGAAATTGCCTGTGCTATCAAATCATTGGCTGATTCCGGCGTCCCCTGCTACTTCATTCATGGCAACCGGGATTTCCTTATCGGCAAGCGTTTTGCGACCGAAAGCGGCATGCAATTGCTGCCTGAAGAGAAAGTGCTCGATCTCTACGGCCGCCGGGTGCTGATTATGCACGGCGACACGCTTTGCACCGACGACCCCGGTTATCTGGCGTTTCGTGCCAAAGTTCATACGCCGTGGATCCAGAAATTATTCCTGGCCTTACCGCTATTTATCCGCCGCCGCATTGCACAGAAGATGCGTGACGACAGCAAAGCCGCCAACAGCAGTAAGTCGATGGAGATTATGGACGTCAACGCACAGGCCGTAGTTGAGGTCATGGAAAAACATCATGTGCAGTGGCTGATTCATGGGCATACCCATCGCCCGGATATCCATACGCTCGATGCCAACGGCAAAACCGCACATCGTGTGGTACTGGGCGCCTGGCACACGCAAGGCTCGATGGTAAAAGTCAGCGTCGACGACGTCGAACTTATCCCCTTCCCGTTTTAATATCTCCGCCCAATAAGAACATTCTCTCTCTACGCAACCGTTTTCCTTGCCCATTTTACATGTTATTCTCTGTGACCTCTAAGTCGTGTGCAGCACACCCACAGGAGTTTTCAGACGCATGTCTTCGCGCAATAATCCGGTACGTATCGCCATCGTGATGGGGTCCAAAAGCGACTGGGCTACCATGCAGTTCACCGCAGAAATCCTCGATATTCTGAACGTTCCTCACCATGTTGAAGTGGTTTCCGCCCACCGCACCCCCGATAAACTGTTTAGCTTCGCCGAAGAAGCAGAGAGTAACGGTTATCAGGTGATTATTGCCGGTGCCGGTGGTGCTGCGCATTTACCCGGAATGATTGCAGCCAAAACGCTGGTGCCCGTGCTGGGTGTACCGGTACAAAGCGCAGCGTTAAGCGGCGTCGATAGCCTTTACTCCATCGTCCAGATGCCGCGTGGTATTCCGGTTGGCACGCTGGCAATTGGTAAAGCGGGCGCAGCCAACGCCGCCCTGCTCGCCGCACAGATCCTGGCGCAGCACGACACTGAACTGCACCAGCGCCTGCAAGAGTGGCGTCGCGCGCAAACGGATGAAGTGCTGGAGAATCCAGACCCACGAGGTGCGGCATGAAGCAGGTCTGCGTACTGGGTAACGGTCAGCTAGGCCGAATGTTACGCCAGGCCGGTGAACCACTGGGTATTGCCGTCTGGCCTGTTGGCCTGGAAGCCGACCCGGCTGCGGTGCCGTTCCAACAAAGCGTGATTACTGCCGAGATTGAACGCTGGCCGGAAACCGCATTAACCCGCGAGTTAGCGGAGCATAAGGCGTTCGTTAACCGTGACGTCTTCCCGATTATTGCCGACCGTCTGACGCAAAAACAGCGGTTCGATAAGCTCAACCTCGCGACCGCACCGTGGCAGTTGCTGGCGAGCGCCGAAGAGTGGCCTGCGGTCTTTGACCGTCTGGGTGAGCTGGCTATCGTCAAGCGCCGTACTGGCGGCTACGATGGTCGCGGCCAGTGGCGTCTGCGCAAAGACGAAACGGCACAGTTACCGGACGATTGCTACGGCGAGTGTATTGTCGAGCAAGGGATTAACTTCTCTGGCGAAGTGTCGTTGGTCGGCGCGCGTGCTCACGATGGCAGCACCGTATTCTATCCGCTAACCCATAACCTGCATCAGGACGGGATTCTGCGCATGAGCGTGGCTTTCCCGCAGGCTGATGCCGGGCAGCAAGCGCAGGCAGAAACGATGCTTTCGGCGATTATGCAGGAGCTGAATTATGTTGGCGTGATGGCGATGGAGTGCTTTGTCACCCCAGCCGGACTGCTGATTAACGAACTGGCACCGCGCGTTCATAACAGCGGTCACTGGACGCAAAACGGAGCGTCAATCAGTCAGTTCGAGCTGCATCTGCGCGCGATTACCGACCTGCCGCTGCCACCACCGGTGGTGAATAACCCTTCAGTGATGATTAACCTGATTGGCACCGAGCTGAACTACAATTGGCTAAAACTGCCACTGGTGCACCTACACTGGTATGACAAAGAGGTTCGTGACGGTCGTAAAGTCGGTCACCTGAATCTCAATGACAGCGATACCGGCCGTCTCAGCGCCACGCTGGAAGCGCTGGTTCCTCTCTTGTCTACCGAGTACGCCAGCGGTATTGCCTGGGCGCAAGCGCGTCTGAAATAGGCCATTAATGCCGGGGAAGAAACTTACGCTTCCCCGGCCCCCTCTTCAAAGCGTAAAATCCTGTCATAACCGCAATACCCCCTGTAGATACATAGAAGGATTTCCCCATGAATAATGGGACGGATTACTGCGCGATTCTGCGTGCAGAAACGCCCATCATTGACGTTCGCGCCCCCATCGAATTTGCGCAAGGCGCGATGCCTGCCGCCGTCAATCTCCCGCTGATGAACGACGAAGAACGTGCCGCCGTCGGTACCTGCTACAAACGCGAAGGGGCAGACGCGGCGCTGGCGTTGGGGCATAAATTGGTTGCCGGCGAGACGCGTCAAAAACGCATTGATGCCTGGCTTGCCGCCTGCAAAGAGGCGCCGCAGGGCTATCTGTGTTGCGCGCGCGGCGGACAGCGCTCGCATATTACGCAGAGCTGGATCAAAGAACACGGTATTGATTACCCGTTGATCGTCGGCGGCTACAAGGCGCTGCGTCAGGCGGCGATCCAGGCCACCGAGATGCTGGTGCGCCATCCGATCGTGTTGATCGGCGGCTGCACTGGCAACGGAAAAACACCGCTGGTGCGCGAACAATCACAGGGGATCGACCTCGAAGGGCTCGCCCACCACCGCGGATCGTCGTTTGGTCGTACGCTGACGCCACAGTTTTCTCAGGCGACCTTTGAAAATCATCTGGCGACTGCGCTGCTGAAAGGCGCGCATCAGCAGGATCAGGTTCGCTGGGTGCTGGAAGATGAAGGCCATATGATCGGCGCTAACCATCTGCCGGAATGCCTGCGCGATCGGATGGCACAGTCACCGATCGCCGTCGTCGAAGATCCGTTTGAGCTGCGCATTGAACGCCTGCGAGAAGAGTATTTCACCCGCATGCATCACGATTTCATCGCCGCCTATGGTGAAGAGCTGGGCTGGCAAGAATACAGCGAGTATCTGCATCATGGGCTGTTTGCGATTCGCCGCCGTTTGGGGCTACAGCGCTTTACGGAACTGACTGCAACGCTCGATAACGCGCTAGCTCAGCAACAATGCAGCGGCTCTACCGAAGCGCATTTTGCCTGGCTGGTGCCATTATTAAACGAATATTACGATCCGATGTACTGTTATCAGTTAGAGAAGAAAGCGGACAAGATTGTGTTTCGTGGGACGTCTGAAGCCGTAGTCGAGTGGCTGGCAGGCAATTAATTGTAGGCCGGATAAGGCGTTACGCCGCCATCCGACATCGCCATGCCTGATGGGCCGTCATGTTTATCGGGCCTAAGCGTATCGTTAAACAAAAAGTAAGGGCGGCAAAAGCCGCCCTTTTTACGATTAGAAATCGTAACGCAGACGGACCAGGTTCATATCACCCAGATCGTCGGTGCTGGAGGTAAAGACGTGTTCGTAATCAACACGGAAACCATAATCCAGCTGGAAGCTGATACCCACGCCATTGTCGATGCGCTGGTAGTTGCGACCATTCACGTATTCAATACGGTCACCCATGAAGTATGGCTGAACAGATTTAAGCGCATACTGGCCAACCGGGATTTTGTAGCCCGCGAAATATTCCACACCCCATGCATCGCCCGCGAAATAGTCATTAACAGACGCTTTCTTGGTGGTCATGAAGTTCTGATACCAGCCGCCGCCAACAGAGAAGGTCCAGTTGTCTGGCGTCCAGCTCAATGCGGTACCAACGATGTTTTGATCGTAGGTTTTGCTGTCGTTGTTGTGGGTGGTGTTCATATCAGCACGGGTGTAGTTCCATGCGGTACCCCAGGTCAGGTCGTCGGTGATATGGTAATCCACACCCAGTGAACCGCCGCCTTTACGTTTGTAAAGCAGGCCGTTATTCAGGTTTAGGTCATCGCTGAACAGGTAAGAAGCGTAGAGATCAACATCGCCCACAGTTTTCTTATATTTCAGAGATTTACGGGTACGATAAGAACCATCGTAGTCGCCGTTGATGCCGTTACCTGAAGCCTGACCAATCATGTCATAGTCCCAGATATCGGTTTTCACACCCACAACATCGTAGTAGATGCTGTTTTGTTGACCGAAGGTCAGCGTACCCCAGGTATCGCTCTTCAGGCCGGTGTAAAGCATACGACGAGTCGTGTCGTTGGCGCCTTTAGCGTAGTGGTTATCCCAGTCGAATACCGCAGGAATGTTCACACCCAGCTCGTAGTAGCTGACCCAGCTAATATCATCGAACAGGTAGTAATCTGCTGCGAAACGGAAACGGGTGCCGCCGTCAAAACCGTTACGCTTGTAACCGTTTTTACCGTCATTACCGTTCATGTTCTGGAACTGCGGACGAATACTGCCGCCCACGGTGAAGTTCAGACGGCTTAATGGGTTACCAGCCTGAGGATCCTGCTTAAGCAGGGTGATTTCAGCCTGGGATGCGAAAGACGTCAAAGCCACTGCAGCACCGATCGATAACGCCAGTGCTTTCATTTTTATAGTCATTATTTTTCCTTGATAGATTGCGAGCCAACTATCTGGCTGACAAATATTATCGTTTATTAATAAATTCCACCTCGCTGATTTTTAATGAAACGTGCGATTTAGGTTTCCAGATTTACCCAATGGTGCCGTAAAAGAGACAAAGCGATGAAAGGATAGGCAATTTGACGAGACAGCAAAATGTTGCCGGCTTCACTGCGTGACGCCGGGGTGTGTCGTAATAAACCCTGGCGCCATTCCCGGGGTCGGCGTAAACGCCTCACCCGGGCTACAGATTATGCAAAACTAACTGGCGAACTGACGGAACAACGCACGGCCTTTCAGGAGTCGCAGCCCCAGGCCTACTCCGCAAAGCGACAGCAGTAATGCCCCGCACAGCGGCAATGCCACCCACAAACGCCAGTCCGGCGACCATGGGAAATCGAACACTTTGCTTTGTAGCATCGCTAACGCGGTTTCAGCGCCGATTGCCGCCACCAGCCCGGAAATCGCGCCCAATAGCGCAAACTCCGCCAGCAACGTGGCACGCAGCAATGGCTTGCCAGCACCGAGTGTACGATAAACCACCAGTTCCTGATGGCGCTGACGCATGCCAACCTGCACCTGAGCAAGCAGCAGCAACACGCCACAGGCGGTGACAAGAACCACCATCACTTCCAGCGCCCGACTGACCTGCGACAGCACTTGCCCTACCTGTTTCAAAATAGCCCCGATATCCAACAGACTCACCGTTGGAAACTCGCGGTTAAGCTGGGTCAGAAGCGTAGTATCGCGATCCCAGCGGAAACTGGTCAGCCAACTCTGCGGCTGACCGTCCAGCGCGCCGTCCGGGAAGATAAAGAAGAAATTCGGCCGTAGGCTCTCCCAATCCACTTTCCGAATACTGCTCACCTTCGCGCTAAAGTCTTGGGTGTCACCGGTAAAGGTTACGCTATCGCCGAGACCAATATTAAGCCGCTGCGCCAGCCCTTCCTCAATCGACACCTCCCCCGCTTTCGGCGGCCAACTGCCCGCCACCAGTGGATTATGTTCAGGGCGCTGGTTTTGCCAGGTGAGGTTTAGCTCACGGTTGAGCGATTCGTCTTTATTGCCTTCAGTACTCTGGTTATTAATCTGTGTCAGACGAGCGCGGACGATCGGATAGAACGCCGCCGGGATCACCTGATGATCGGCGAGGAAGGTTTTCACCTCACGCACCTGCTCAGGTGCAATGTTGATAAGGAAATAGTTCGGGCTTTCCGGCGGAAGCTGCTGCTGCCAGCGATCCAGGAGATCGCCTCTGAGCACCAGCAGTAGCGCCAGTAGCATAAACGACAGCGAGAAGGCCGCCAGTTGGCTCAACGTTGACCACGGCTGACGGAGCAACCGGTTGACCGCCAGACGCAGGGGCAACGCGCGCAGCGTCAGGCGTTTTAATACCTTCAGCAGCAGCCACCCCACCAGGCCACACAGTACCGCCAGAACCACCGCCCCGGCCAATACCGACCACAGCAGCGGGCTTGCGCCCATCAGCCACGCCAGCAATGCCACCGTCACCGCACTCACCAGCGGCAGATAAATTTTCAGCGGCCAGACGTTGGCGACCATATCCTGGCGCAGTACGCGTAAAGGCTGCGTTGCCAGCAGTAAGCGGTACGGACGCAGCCCCACCAGCATCGAGATCACCGTCATTGACCCCACCGCCCACAGCCACGGCCAGGCGCTGGCGGCAGGAAGCGCTGCCGGTAATACCGGCTTTAACAGCATCAGCAGGATGGACTCAAAAAGCAGCCCCATCGCTCCCCCCGCCAGCGCCGACAGCGCCAGCAGCAGCACCCACTGGCCGATAATCAATTTGCGCAGCTGCGCGCGTCCAGCCCCCAGCGTTTTGAGAACCGCCACCAGATCGTAACGACTGCGGCAATAATGCCCCATTGCCACCGCGACTGCCGCCACGGCTAAAAGCAGGGTTAACAAGGCGGACAACAGTAAAAACTGCTGGGAACGTTGCAGCGATTTGCCCAATGCCCCCTCGTCCTTGTCCGGACTCAGCCAGCGGTGTTCGGGCTTAAGCTGCGGCAACAGCCAGCCTTCATAGCTCGCCAACTGCGGCGGCGTTCCCGCGAACTTGTAGCTCCAGCTGACCCGGCTACCAGGCTGTACCGCACCGGTTTTCGCCACATCTGCCAGGTTCATCATCAAGCGCGGAGCCATCTGGAAGGGGTTAAAGCCGCTGTCCGGCTCCTGTATGACCTCTCCAGCAATCCGTAACGTGGCGTCACCGACGTCAATGTTATCGCCAGTTTTCAAATTCAGCAGCGCCATCAGACGTGGCGCCATCAGCACCGTACCCGCCTGCGGCTTCACGTTGGCAGGTAACGTTTGTAGCTCACCGTACAACGGGTAGCTATCGTCCACGGCTTTGACATCCGCCAGTTGTGGGGTATCGCCCGCCCAGGTCATGGTCGAGAAGTTAATCTGTTCGCCGACCGTCAGCCCCAGCGCACGCGCTTTCTCCAGCCACGCATGCGGGACTTCACGTGAACTGCGCAGCGCCCGATCGCCCGCCATATATTCACGACTTTGTTGATTAAGCCCTTTGTCCATACGGTCACTGATGCTGCCCAGCGCCAGCACGCAGGCCACCGCCAGGCTTAACGCCAGCCAGACAATCAGCAGCGATGGCGAGCGCCATTCGCGCCAGAACCAGCGTAAAATCATGCTTCCTCCTGGAGCTGTCCATCAACCAGACGTAGACGGCGGTCGCAGCGTGCAGCCAGTTGTGCATCGTGGGTGACGAGGATAAGCGTGGTACCGTGTTCACGGTTCATAGAGAACAGCAGGTCGGCGATTTTGTTGCCGGTCTGACGGTCAAGATTGCCGGTCGGCTCATCGGCAAATAACAGGTCCGGTCGACCGTTAAAGGCGCGCGCCAGCGCCACGCGCTGCTGCTCGCCGCCGGAAAGTTGCGCCGGAAGATGGTGCAGACGCTTGCCCAGCCCCAGCTGTTCGAGCAGCGCTTTCGCCCCCTGGCGACTCTGACCGTCGCTCTCACCTCTGAGCAATGCGGGCAGCTCAACGTTCTCTTGCGCATTCAGCGTCGGAATCAACATAAAGGATTGAAAGACAAAACCAATATGTTGGGCTCGCAAACGCGCACGCGCCTCTTCGTCCATGTTAGTCAGCGGATGGCCCAACAGTTTCACCTCGCCGCTGCTCCCATCGTCCAGCCCCGCGAGAATTGCCAGCAACGTCGACTTACCGGAACCCGACTCGCCAATTAAAGCAAGGGTTTGCGCCGGTTTGACAATCAGGTTAACTCCGGTAAGGATGGAAAGCTCATGCTCCCCCTGACCGACGGATTTCTTAAGATGATGAACTTCAAGTACGTTTTCCGCTGGCATTTGCCTGTCCTGTTTGTAATTTTGTTAAGCTTTCGCGCCGCGGCGGCGGACACGTTGTTAGTGCTGGGCGACAGCCTTAGCGCCGGCTATCGCATGGCGGGCAACACCGCCTGGCCCGTCTTACTGAACGATAAATGGCAACCAAAAATCACCGTCGTCAACGCCAGTATCAGTGGCGACACCGCCCAACAGGGGCTGGCTCGCCTGCCGGTACTTCTCAAGCAACACCAGCCACGCTGGGTGTTAGTTGAGCTTGGCGGCAACGACGGCCTGCGCGGTTTTCCACCGCAGCAGATTGAGCAAACACTGCGCACTATTTTGCAACAGCTTAAAGCCGCCGACGTTCAACCGTTATTAATGCAAATTCGTCTGCCCGCAAACTATGGACGCCGCTATAATGAGGCCTTTAGCGCCGTGTATCCGAAGCTTGCCAGCGAGTTCACCGTGCCACTGCTGCCCTTCTTTATGGAAGAGGTCTATCTCAAGCCGCAGTGGATGCAGGATGATGGCATCCATCCCAACCGTGACGCCCAGCCGTTTATTGCTGACTGGATGGCGACACGTCTGGCTCCATTAGTTAATCACGACGCCGGAAAGTAAAGCGGTGTCTTCAGGTAAAGTTATGCAAAAATCGGTCTTAATTACAGGATGTTCCAGCGGGATTGGCCTTGAAAGCGCGCTTGAGTTAAAACGCCAGGGGTTTCACGTGCTGGCCGCCTGCCGCAAACCCGATGATGTTAAACGCATGGACGGCATGGGGCTGACGGGGATTTTACTTGATCTCGACAGCCCGGAGAGCGTTGATAACGCCGCCGAGCAGGTTATTGCCCTGACCCATAATCGCCTGTACGGCCTGTTCAATAACGCCGGATATGGCGTCTATGGTCCGCTGGAGAGCATCAGCCGCGCGCAAATGGTGCAGCAGTTTTCCGCCAACTTTTTTGGCGTCCACCAGCTGACCATGCGCCTGCTGCCTGCCATGGTGCCGCACGGTGAAGGTAGGATTGTGATGACTTCATCGGTGATGGGGTTGATTTCGACGCCGGGCCGGGGCGCTTACGCAGCCAGTAAATACGCGCTGGAAGCGTGGTCTGACGCCCTGCGTATGGAATTGCGCCACTCAGGTGTGAAAGTCAGCCTGATTGAGCCTGGCCCTATTCGCACCCGCTTTACCGACAATGTGAATCAAACCAGCGATAAAGCGGTTGAGAACCCCGGTATCGCCGCACGTTTTACCCTTGGGCCGGATGCGGTAGTGGAAAAAGTGCGCCACGCGTTTATTAGCGATAAGCCTAAACTGCGCTACCCGGTGACATTAGTCACCCATGCCGTTGGCTGGCTCAAACGTCTGCTGCCGGGTCGGTTGATGGACAAAATTCTGCAGGGCTAGGTTGAAGTGCTCACTTTTGCCCTCATCTCGAATACAAACTGACTATAGAGAATGACTTATGTCCGTACAGAATATCGTAAACGTTACAGAAGCTAACCTGCACCAGACTCTGGAGCAATCCGCCTCCATTCCGGTGCTGTTCTATTTCTGGTCTGAACGTAGCCAGCATTGTCTGGAATTAACCCCGGTGCTGGAAAGCCTGGCCGCGCAGTACAACGGTCAGTTCATTCTGGCAAAAGTTGACTGCGACGCTGAGCAGATGGTGGCCTCCCAGTTCGGCCTGCGCGCCATCCCAACCGTCTATCTGTTCCAGAACGGCCAGCCGGTCGATGGTTTCCAGGGGCCGCAGCCGGAAGAAGCCATTCGCGCGCTGCTGGAAAAAGTGTTGCCGCGTGAAGAAGAGTTGAAAGCGCAGCAAGCGCTGGCCCTGATTCAGGAAGGCAATCACGCCGAAGCGCTGCCGCTGCTCAAAGACGCCTGGCAGATCTCCGGTCAGGACAGCCAGATTGGTCTGCTGCTGGCAGAGACGCAAATTGTACTGAATCGTTCAGAAGACGCCGAAGCGGTGCTGAAAACTATTCCGTTGCAGGATCAGGACACCCGCTATCAGGGCCTGCTGGCGCAGATTGAACTGCTGAAGCAGGCGGCAGATACGCCGGAAATTCAGCTGCTGCAACAGCAGGTAGAACAGAATCCGGATGATGCAGAACTGGCGTCTAAGCTGGCGTTGCAGTTGCATCAGGTGGGCCGCAATGAAGAAGCGCTGGAACTGCTGTTCAGCCACCTGCGTAAAGATTTGGGCGCGGCCGACGGCCAGGCGCGCAAAATGTTGCAGGAGATTCTGGCAGCGCTTGGTACGGGGGATGCGCTGGCATCTAAGTATCGTCGTCTGCTTTATTCGCTGCTGTACTAACGGTGCCATCCCGGAGGCGCTGCGCTTGGCCGGGCTACAAATATGCACGAAAGTAGCCCGGCCAAGCGCAGCGCCGCCGGGAATTTTTCATGCACTCTTCTTCAACTGCGTCACCACTAATTGATGGCGAGCGTTGTAAAACTTCCGATAGGTCAGGTAGCAGGCAATTATTGTTGACAGGCTGGCGGTCGACAGCAACATAAATGTTACCATTATCTGATACTTAATCGCTTTTACCGGGTCAATACCGGCAAAAATCAGCCCCGACATCATCCCCGGTAAACTCACTAGCCCAACGGTTTTCGCCGAATCCACGGTCGGAATAAGCGATGCACGAATACTTTCACGAATAATCCGTGCGGAGGCCATTTTCGGCGTTGCCCCCAGGCTTAGCTTCTCCTGAATCTGCTGCTGTTCCGCGCTAAAACGCTGGCCCAGATTGTTGTAGCACAGCCCCACGGCAATCATCGCGTTACCGGCTATCATCCCGGAAATAGGGATAACCTGCATCGGCACGAAAGCAATCGAGCCAGAAAACACCAGTACCGCCAACGTCAAACCCGCGCCTGCAGTGATCGCGATAAACGATGAAATAAAGGCATTACCGATATATTTACTGCGCTTTTGCGCGTTGTAGGCGGCGTTAAAGCAGATAAACAGCACCATACACAGCGTGAGCACCGCGTGGTTGACGTTGAAGATATACTTCAGCACGTAACCGACAATCACCAGTTGCACAACCGCCCGGCAAATACTCCAGATAATGTCTTTTTCGAGCGCCAGTTTTTCCCGATAGCTCACCAGCACGGCTATCAGCACCAGCACCATCGACAGGGCTAGAGATTCGTTAGTAATGATATGATCATTCATGATGTGCCTCCCGCACGCTTGCATGGTGGGATGGCAGAGTTATCACTTCATCCGCATGGCTAATTTCATCTTTATCGTGCGTCACCCACAATACCGCCACCTGCTTATCACGCACGTAGCGATGAATAATGTCGTTCACGTTCTTTTTATTTTGCTCGTCCAGCGCGCTGGTAATCTCATCCAGCAACAACACCTGGGGCAGAAATTGCAGATTGCGAATTAACGATATCCGCTGTTTCTCCCCGCCAGAGAGTTCGTTAATTGACTTAGATAACGTCTCTTCCGGCAGACCGAAACGGGTCAGTTGTGTGAGAAAACGGTCTGGTTCCGGGTGCTGGTGGCGAATTTGCCAGGGGAAAATCAGATTGTCATAAACCGTATCACCAAACAGCGCGGGGGTTTGCGCGCAGTATGATACCTGCTGGCGATAGGTTTCCGGAGCGAGCGTGTTGATGTCTTTGCCATCAAAGAGGATTTGCCCGGCACTCGGTGAAAGCAGCGAGGCCACTATCTTTAATAACGTGCTTTTGCCACAACCTGAAGGGCCGGTAATCAGCTTAAACTCGCCAGGGGCGATGCTAAGATTAACCTCTTTGAGAATCGTATTCCCACCAATATCAAAGCTCACATTCTGGAGCTGTAAAATCGCGTTATTATCCTTCATGGCCTTCCATTGTCCTGATTCGTACTTTTAGTCCCCTAGTGTAACGCCAATTAATTTCGGGGGGCGAATTTCACCGCCATAGCCGATATACTTGTTCACGTTACGGACAGTTAAACAGGAGGTTTTATGCTGGTATTTATCCCTATTCTTATCTTTGTGGCCCTGGTTGTGGTCGCCGCAGGCGTCAAAATCGTGCCACAAGGCTATCAATGGACGGTTGAACGTTTTGGGCGTTACACCAAATCACTGCACCCAGGTTTAAGCCTGGTGGTACCTTTCATGGATCGTATTGGTCGCAAGATCAATATGATGGAACAAGTTCTCGATATCCCTTCTCAGGAAGTTATCTCCAAAGACAACGCCAACGTTTCCATTGATGCCGTCTGCTTTATTCAGGTGATTGATGCGCCTAAAGCGGCGTATGAAGTCAGCAACCTTGAGCTGGCGATTATCAACCTGACGATGACCAACATTCGTACGGTCCTCGGTTCAATGGAACTCGACGAAATGCTCTCTCAGCGCGATAACATCAATACGCGCCTACTGCATATTGTTGATGAAGCCACCAATCCCTGGGGCATCAAAATCACCCGTATTGAAATTCGCGACGTGCGCCCACCGGCAGAGCTGATTGATGCCATGAACGCGCAGATGAAAGCAGAACGTACCAAACGTGCTTACATTCTGGAAGCCGAAGGGATTCGTCAGGCGCAAATCGTCAAAGCGGAAGGTGAGAAACAGGCGCAAATACTGACTGCGGAAGGCGAGCGTCAGTCGGCATTCCTGCAAGCAGAAGCGCGTGAACGTTCTGCCGAAGCGGAAGCTCAGGCCACCAAAATGGTTTCTGAAGCCATTGCCGCCGGTGACATCCAGGCGATCAACTACTTCGTCGCCCAGAAATATACCGACGCGCTGCAGCAAATTGGTTCTGCCAATAACAGTAAAGTGGTGATGATGCCACTGGATGCCAGCAGTCTGATGGGCTCAATTGCCGGGATCGCCGAGCTGATTAAAGACAGCGCAAGCGAGCGGAAATCATAATGATTGCCCTCATTATGGCGCACCCTCACCTCTTCTGGTTAAGCCTTGGCGGTCTGCTGCTGGCGGCTGAAATGCTCGGGGGCAGCGGCTATTTGCTGTGGAGTGGCGTGGCAGCGGCAGTCACCGGGTTACTGACCTGGATACTGCCGATTGGCTGGGAGTGGCAGGGAACGCTATTTGCCGTGCTCACGCTGCTGGCAGCCTGGCTATGGTGGAAATGGCTAAGCCTGCGGAGCGGTCGTCAACGCCCCGCAGAAAACCAGCTCAACCAGCGCGGGCAGCAACTGCTGGGACAACGCTTCACTCTCGACAATGCGCTGGTCAACGGACGCGGCCACATGCGCGTCGGCGACAGTTCGTGGCCGGTTGTGGCAGAGGACGATCTGCCCTCAGGGAGCAAAGTCGAAGTGATTGCGGTAGAAGGGATTGTCTTACGTATCAGACTCACCCCTTCGCGTTAAGTCTCAGGCCTGGGCTTTACGGTGGCAGCAGCCGGACAGATTATCAATAATCGGGCATTCGGCGCTGTCATCGCCCGGGCATGATGCTGCAAGCGTTAAGAGCTGGTCGCGCATCACCTGTAAATCGCTGATATGGCGTTCAATATCGGCCACTTTTTGTAGCGTATAGGCTTTCACATCTGCGCTATGCCGTTTTGGGTTATTAAACAGATTCACCAGTTCGCCGCACTCTTCCAGATTAAACCCCACCTGTCGCGCCTGGCGCAGTAGCGTAAACTCATCAAGGTGCTTTTGCGTATAGCTACGGTAGCCGTTCTCGCTGCGCAGCGGTGGCGTCACCAGCCCTTTCTCTTCATAAAAGCGAATGGCTTTGCTGGTTAAGCCGGTTTTTTTAGCAACATCACTGATATTCACTTTCCCCCCTTGACCTTCCCCTTGCTGGAAGGTTTAACCTTCATAACTGTAGACCAAAAGAGATTATTGGTCATTCATTATTGAGGAACGTGATATGTCTCATACCATCGATCTGGCACTGGACGGTCTGTCCTGCGGCCATTGCGTAAAACGCGTAAAAGAAAGTCTGGAGCAACGCCCTGACGTCGAACAGGCGGACGTAACCATTGAAGCGGCGCACGTCACCGGCAGTGCCAGCGCCGAGTCACTTATCGACACCATTAAACAAGCCGGTTACGGTGCGGAGCTAAGCCACCCAAAGGCTAAACCGCTGGCAGAGTCATCACTCCCGTCGGAAGCACTGACAGCGGCCACCCCTGAGCTTCCGGCAGCACAGGAAATCGATGACAGCCAACAGTTGCTGTTAAGCGGTATGAGCTGCGCCAGCTGCGTTTCCCGGGTACAAAAGGCGCTGCAAGCCGTACCGGGCGTCGTACAGGCACGGGTTAACCTGGCGGAGCGCACGGCCCTCGTGATGGGCAATGTCTCCGCCAGCGATTTAGTGCTGGCCGTCGAGAAAGCGGGCTACGGCGCGGAAGCGATTGAAGACGACCTTGAACGCCGCGAACGCCAGCAGGAAACTGCGCTGGCGACCATGAAGCGTTTTCGCTGGCAGTCGATTGTCGCCCTGCTGGTCGGTATTCCGGTGATGGTCTGGGGAATGATTGGCGACAACATGATGGTCACCGATGATAACCGCTCCCTGTGGCTGGTTATCGGCCTTGCCACCCTCGCGGTGATGGTCTTTGCAGGCGGTCACTTTTATCGCAGCGCCTATACAAGCCTGAAAAATCGCACCGCCACCATGGATACGCTGGTCGCACTCGGCACAGGCGTGGCGTGGCTGTACTCAATGAGCGTCAACCTGTGGCCACAGTGGTTCCCAATGGAAGCTCGCCACCTCTATTACGAAGCCAGCGCCATGATTATCGGCCTTATTAACCTCGGGCATATGCTGGAAGCGCGGGCGCGTCAGCGTTCGTCTCGGGCGCTGGAAAAATTGCTCGACCTTACGCCTCCCACCGCGCGCGTGGTGACCGACGAGGGTGAAAAAACCGTGCCACTGGCGCAGGTACAGCCGGGCATGATCCTACGTCTGGCGACCGGCGACCGCGTCCCGGTTGATGGTGAAATTAGCCAGGGCGAAGCCTGGTTTGATGAAGCAATGCTCACCGGCGAACCGATTCCACAGCAAAAAAGCGATGGAGACAGCATTCATGCCGGTACTGTCGTGCAGGACGGTTCGGTGCTGTTCCGCGCTAGCGCGGTCGGTAGCCACACCACATTGTCGCGCATTATTAAAATGGTGCGTCAGGCGCAGAGCAGTAAGCCTGAAATTGGCCAGCTCGCCGATAAAATCTCGGCGGTATTTGTCCCAGTCGTCGTCGGTATCGCCATTTTTAGCGCCGCTATCTGGTATTTCTTCGGCCCTGCGCCACAGATTGTCTATACCCTGGTGATTGCCACCACGGTACTGATTATCGCCTGTCCTTGCGCATTAGGGCTGGCAACGCCGATGTCGATTATCTCCGGCGTCGGTCGCGCCGCGGAATACGGTGTACTGGTACGAGATGCCGATGCGTTACAGCGTGCCAGTGAGCTGACGACTCTTGTGTTTGATAAAACCGGTACCCTGACCGAAGGCAAACCGCAGGTGGTGGCGGTGAAAACGCTCGGCACCATCAGCCAAGCCACCGCTCTGCGTCTGGCTGCCGCGCTGGAACAAGGTTCAAATCATCCGCTGGCACGTGCCATTATGGAAAAGGCCGCTGAGACATCATTGCCACAGGTCAGTGCTTTTCGCACCCTACGTGGATTGGGCGTCAGCGGCGAGGCTGACGGGCATCGGCTGCTGTTGGGTAACCAGGCGTTAATGCACGAGCAGCAGATCGTGACCCACGAGTTAGACGAAGAATTGGCACAACAGGCAGCGCTTGGAGCGACGCCGGTACTGTTAGCCATTGATGGTCAAGCCGCCGCGCTGTTCGCCATTCGCGACCCGCTGCGCAGCGACAGCGTCGCGGCCCTGCAACGTCTGCATCGCGAAGGTTATCGTCTGGTGATGCTCACCGGTGATAATCCCGTCACTGCGAACGCAATCGCTAAAGAGGCCGGCATTGATGAAGTGATTGCGGGCGTGCTACCGGACGGTAAAGCGCAAGCCATTATCAATTTGCAGGCCCAGGGTCAGAAAGTCGCGATGATCGGCGATGGTATTAATGACGCCCCTGCGCTGGCGCAAGCCGATGTGGGCATCGCTATGGGCGGCGGCAGCGATGTGGCGATTGAAACGGCGGCTATCACACTGATGCGCCACAGTCTGGTTGGCGTGGCGGATGCGCTGGCTATCTCCCGTGCCACGCTGCGCAATATGAAGCAGAACCTGCTGGGGGCATTTGTCTATAACTCACTGGGGATTCCAATTGCTGCGGGGATCTTGTGGCCGCTGACCGGCACGCTGCTAAACCCGGTAGTCGCGGGTGCGGCAATGGCGCTGTCCTCTATTACTGTGGTGAGTAACGCTAACCGCCTGCTGCGGTTTAAACCGAAACAGTAATCTTCCCGTCCCTCCTGCTCTTGGGGGGGACGCATTTGCACCTTTTCGTCCATCGCGCTAGCATGAGATTTTGTTTTCAGGGAGCGCGAATGAGTCTGGTAATTCATCTACAACGCCTGTGGCGCGCCCTGCGTGGTTCGCCCTACAGCTGGCCTGCGATTGATATTTCACTGCCCGGTGGACGCCACTTACATCTGGTTGGCAGTATTCATATGGGGACTCGTGACATGGCCCCTCTTCCCGCCAAATTAATTAAGAAGCTTCGCCAGGCCGATGCGCTGATTGTCGAAGCCGATGTCTCGGGTAATGAAACTCCCTTCAACAATCTGCCGGTCTGCCCGCCGCTGGACGAAAGACTGAGCGAGATACAGCGCAATACTCTGGAGAAACTGGCCGAGGAGCAAGGGCTTTCCCTGTCTCGTTTTGACAGCCAGCCACTTTGGCAAATTGCAATGATACTTCAGGCAACGCAAGCGCAGCGGCTGGGACTACGGCCCGATTACGGCATTGACTACCAACTGCTGGCTGCCGCGCGTGAGGCTGCGCTGCCGGTTCAGGAGCTCGAAGGAGCAGACAGCCAGATTGACCTGCTGTGCCAACTGCCTGATGGTGGCATGGCGCTGCTCGATGATACGCTAACCCACTGGCACACCAACGCACGGTTGTTACAGGTGATGATTGGCTGGTGGCTCCAGCAGCCGCCGTCAAATGGCAGCGCTTCGTTACCCAATACGTTCAGTCAGTCGCTTTACGATGTGTTGATGGTCAAGCGCAATGAAGCCTGGCGCGACACGCTGCTGACGCTGCCACCAGGGCGCTACGTGGTTGCCGTAGGGGCGTTGCATCTGTATGGGGAAGGCAACCTGCCGGAGATGTTGAAATAAAAAAATGGCCAATATTTCTATTGGCCCGTCAAAGAGGAATTTCATCATTATTATTATCCCGGCGTTTTCACTCCGGATCCTTCGATTGTCGCTCAAAGTTACCGCAACTGCCAACACCTATTGCGCAAGATTATACTATTTTTTAGCCCGCTTCCGGGCGTATGCTGAGGGCATATCACGTCTGTCGTCGGAAGGAACGTTATGACACCCGCCGTTAAGTTACTCGAAAAGAACAAAATCCCGTTTAGTATTCATACCTACGACCACGATCCGAATGAGACCAATTTCGGTGACGAAGTCGTGCGCAAATTAGGGCTTAATGCCGACCAGGTCTACAAAACGCTGCTGGTGGCGATGAATGGCGACATGAAGCAGCTTGCCGTGGCGGTAACGCCGGTTGCCGGGCAGTTGGATCTCAAGAAGGTCGCCAAAGCGCTGGGGGCGAAGAAGGTGGATATGGCGGATCCGATGGTGGCTCAGCGCGTCACCGGCTATCTGGTGGGCGGTATTAGTCCGCTGGGGCAGAAAAAACGGCTACCGACGGTCATTGATGCGCCGTCGCAGGAATTTAGTTCTATCTTTGTCTCCGGCGGTAAACGTGGGCTGGATATTGAACTGGCCGCGGGAGATTTAGCGAAAATCCTTAGCGCAACTTTTGCGGATATTGCGCGCCGGGATTAAAGGGTAATCCCGGCGGCGCTGCGCTTGGCCGGGCTACATTCGTGCATATTGGTAATATCGTGCGAACGAATGTGTACATATTTGTAGCCCGGCCAAGCGCAGCGCCGCCGGGATACGTTCGTGCATATTTGTAAACCGTGCGAACGAATGTGTGCATATTTGTAGCCCGGCCAAGCGCAGCGCCGCCGGGAATGGCTCAAAACCTTACTGCCAGCTCACTTCCCCTTTCGGTTCGTAAGCATTCACATCCAGCGGTGAATTTTGCTCAATATACTGTTTGAGCACCTCTGCATCGATAAAACCGGTATTCACATAGCCAGGCTTAGTATCAATTTTCGGATAACCATCGCCACCGGTGGCGTTGAAGCTCAGCGTCGCCATGCGATAAGTTTTCGCCGGATCGACCGGCTCACCTTTGATTTTCAGATCCTGAAGCTGTCCGCCCTTTGCCACAAAGCTAACGTTAGCAAACTGCGGGTAAGCGCCTGAGTCCGGCTTCATTTTCGCCACGGCGGTCAGGTACTCAATCACCTCTTTCCCGCTCATTTCGGCATACACCACCACGTTGCCAAACGGCTGTACTTTCAGCACGCTTTTGTAGGTGATATTGCCAGACTCAATAGAATCACGAATGCCACCACCGCTCATCACGCCAAAATCAGCGCTGGTACGTGCCATTTGTGCCGCCAGAATCAGATGCCCCATATTCGTCTGCACAAAACGGACTTTGCTACGGTCGCCTTCAAGTTGCCCGTTCACGCTGCCCACTTTGACGTCCAGCTGTGCTTTACCTTTGCTCTGGAACGGCGTTAGCAGGGAGAGCATCTGCGGGCTTTCAGGGATTTGCGGCGTGTAGAGTACGCGCTCACTCTGCCCGTTATCGTAGGTGACCTTCTTCTTCAAGTTGACCGGAATCAGCTGATAATGCACAAGTTTCAGTTCGCCGTTGCGGAACTCAAAGTCCGCACGTCCGACATATTTCCCCCACTCATGCGCCTGCACAATCCAGATACCGTTCTGTTTATCCGGCGCGCACGGGGTGCCAGGAACATAATCCACCTGCTTTTTATTCTCTGATGCCATACACACTGGATCTTGTGAGTGACCACCCACAATCATCGCCAATGAGCCTGCTGGCAAGCTGCGCGCCATCTCCACATCCCCCGGCGCGTTGGAGCCGTGTTCACCGTTATCGTAGTGGCCCATGTGGGTAGTTGCCAGAATCAGATCAGGCTTCTCGTTTTGCTGTAGCTCCTGAATCACCAGTTTGGCTTCATCCGCCGGTTTGCGGAATTCAATATCGGTGAAATATTCCGGGTTGCCAATTTTTGCCGTGTCGTCGGTTGTTAAGCCAATCACGGCAATTTTTAGATCCTGGCGTTTAAACAGCGCCCAGGGTTTAAACAGGCGTTCGCCGGTGCTTTTCTGGTAGATATTGGCCGAGAGGAACGGGAATTTGGCCCATTTTTCCTGCTGACGTAGGACGCTCATTGGGTTATCAAATTCGTGGTTACCGACCGCCATAGCGTCATAACCCACCAGATTCATGCCACGAAAGTCCGGCTCAGCGTCCTGTAGGTCAGATTCCGGCACGCCAGTGTTGATATCGCCGCCGGAGAGCAGCAATACGCTGCCGCCTTCAGCAGCCACCTCTTTACGAATGCCATCCACCAGCGTTTTTTGCGCCGCCAGGCCGTATTCACCATATTCACTGCGCCAGAAATGCCCGTGATGATCGTTGGTATGCAAAATGGTGATTTTATAAGTTTTATCTTGCTGATAAGCCTGTGCCGGTAAACTGGCGACAGATAATGCCACCAGCATCGCCAACGCCACGCCCCGTTTGACGAATCGCATAATTCTCTCCCTGAGTGAATAACAACCGCAGAAATTACAACGCTCTGAAATATTAGTCCATTTTGTTTTCAGAAATGAGACTTCCTTCAAACGTCTTAGGCAGGTATCTTAGTCTGATAATTATTATTAAAGCGTATATCCCCAACATCGCTCGATAAAATACAAGTGGAATCTATGGCAATCACTGAAACCAGCCCTAACCGGCCTGGCCCTTCTGCGTCCTCGCAACAGGGTCGTACCTCATTTGGTATCCTGGGAGCAATCAGCCTCTCCCACCTGCTCAACGACATGATCCAGTCGTTGATCCTGGCGATCTATCCGCTGCTGCAATCGGAGTTTTCACTCTCCTTCGTGCAGATAGGCATGATCACCCTGACCTTCCAGCTCACCTCGTCGCTATTCCAGCCGGTTATCGGCTACATTACCGATAAACGCTCGATGCCGTGGTCGCTACCGGTGGGAATGTGCTTTACGTTGAGTGGTCTGGTACTGCTGGCGCTGGCTGGAAGCTTTGGCACTGTATTACTGGCGGCAGCGCTCGTCGGTACCGGTTCCTCGGTTTTCCACCCGGAATCATCCCGCGTGGCGCGCATGGCTTCCGGTGGTCGTCACGGTCTGGCACAGTCCATTTTCCAGGTTGGCGGCAATTTCGGCAGCTCGCTGGGGCCATTGCTTGCAGCGGTGATCATCGCGCCTTACGGTAAAGGTAATGTGGCCTGGTTTGTTCTTGCCGCACTGCTGGCGATTGTGGTACTGGCACAGGTAAGCCGTTGGTATGCCGCACAGCATCGTATGAATAAAGGCAAACCTAAGGCAACGATTATCAATCCACTGCCAAAAAACAAGGTCATCCTGGCGGTTTCCATCCTGTTAATGCTGATTTTCTCCAAATACTTCTATATGGCGAGCATTAGCAGCTATTACACCTTTTATCTGATGCAAAAATTCGGATTATCAGTGCAAAATGCGCAGATTCATTTGTTTGCGTTCTTGTTTGCGGTAGCCGCCGGCACGGTGATTGGTGGCCCTGTTGGCGATAAAATTGGCCGTAAATATGTTATTTGGGGCTCTATCCTCGGCGTTGCGCCTTTCACCCTTCTTTTACCCTACGCAACCCTGTGGTGGACAGGTATTTTAACGGTGATCATTGGATTTATCCTCGCTTCAGCATTTTCTGCCATCCTGGTGTATGCTCAGGAGCTATTACCGGGGCGTATCGGTATGGTTTCCGGACTATTCTTCGGTTTCGCCTTCGGCATGGGAGGCTTAGGTGCCGCGGTGTTGGGGCTAGTTGCAGACCACACCAGTATCGAATTGGTCTATAAAATATGTGCTTTCCTACCACTTATTGGGATGTTGACCATATTCTTACCTGATAACCGGCAAAAACACTAAGTTACCGGCAGCCAAAGTCTCTCTTTGGCTGCCTTCATCTCCGCGCAAACTCGCCTCTTACCTGACTTATCCCATTTAATTTTCACTTTTGTGCCGTTTACTCCGAAAATTCAATTTTTTAGCCAAATTCAACAATTATTCACAAACATAATAGTGAAAATTGTCATAAACTATTACCAGGCTTTTTGGTTTTCAGGCTGCTTTGACACTCTGCGCCAAAAATGGAACCACGCATCACGACGAAAGGAGACGGAATGCATCACGCCACACCGCTTATTACCACCATTGTTGGTGGCCTTGTGCTCGCTTTTTTCCTTGGCATGATTGCCAATAAGTTAAGAATTTCACCACTGGTGGGTTATTTATTAGCGGGCGTGCTGGCCGGACCATTTACTCCAGGATTTGTTGCTGACACCAAGCTTGCACCCGAGCTGGCAGAACTGGGCGTTATTTTACTGATGTTTGGCGTGGGTCTCCATTTCTCGCTTAAGGATCTGATGGCAGTGAAAGCCATCGCCATCCCCGGAGCCATTGCTCAAATAGCCGTCGCCACATTGTTGGGGATGCTGCTTGCCACCTTCTTAGGCTGGTCGATGATGACCGGTATCGTCTTCGGTTTATGTCTTTCGACCGCCAGTACCGTTGTGCTTTTACGCGCCCTGGAAGAAAGGCAACTGATTGATAGTCAGCGCGGGCAAATTGCCATCGGCTGGCTGATTGTTGAAGACCTGGTGATGGTACTGACACTGGTTTTACTGCCAGCCGTTGCCGGGATGATGGAAAAAGAGAACATCGGCTTCGCCTCACTGGCTATCGATATGGGGATTACTATCGGTAAAGTGGTGGCATTTATTGCCATTATGATGCTGGTTGGCCGCCGTCTGGTGCCGTGGATCCTCGCTCGCAGCGCCGCCACCGGTTCACGCGAGCTGTTTACGCTGTCAGTGCTGGCGCTGGCATTAGGCATCGCCTTTGGCGCGGTCGAATTGTTTGACGTCTCCTTCGCGCTGGGTGCCTTCTTCGCTGGTATGGTGCTAAACGAATCCGAGCTTAGCCACCGCGCGGCCCACGATACGCTGCCGCTGCGCGATGCGTTTGCCGTCCTGTTCTTTGTCTCCGTCGGCATGCTGTTCGACCCGCATATCCTGATTGAGCAGCCGCTGGCCGTTCTGGCGACGCTGGCTATCATCATCTTTGGTAAGTCGCTGGCGGCATTCGGTCTGGTACGCCTGTTTGGTCACTCGCAGCGTACTGCATTGACCATCGCCACCAGCCTTGCGCAGATTGGTGAGTTTGCCTTCATTCTGGCAGGTCTGGGAATGGTGTTGGGTCTGCTACCGCAGGCAGGGCAAAATCTGGTGCTGGCTGGCGCGATTCTCTCCATTATGCTTAACCCCGTGCTGTTCACGTTGCTTGAGAAATTCCTCGAGAAAACGGAAACGCTTGAGGAGCAAACGCTGGAAGAGGCTCTGGAAGACGAGACGCAAATCCCAGTGGATATCTGCAACCATGCGCTATTAGTGGGCTATGGGCGCGTAGGCAGCCTGCTGGGCGAGAAATTGATGGCTCAGGGCATTCCTCTGGTGGTGATTGAAACGTCACGTACACGGGTTGATGAGCTGCGTGAGCGCGGCATTCGCGCAGTGCTGGGCAATGCGGCCAATGAAGAGATTATGAATCTGGCGCACCTGGACTGTGCGCGCTGGCTGCTGCTGACCATTCCAAATGGTTACGAAGCGGGAGAGATCGTCGCGAGCGCCCGTGAGAAGTGCCCACACCTCGAGATTATTGCTCGCGCGCATTACGACGATGAAGTGGCTTATATCAGCGAGCGTGGTGCCAATGAGGTGGTCATGGGTGAGCGTGAGATTGCCAAAACGATGCTTGGGCTGTTGAGCGAACCGCCGTTGAAAGAGGCGGTAAGCGGGTAAGATTGTGCGATCCCGGCGGCGCTGCGCTTGGCCGGGCTACAAGGATATGTAGCCCGGGCGAACGAAGTGACCCCGGGACTGCTCGGGCTTAACGTTCCCAGTACGCCTCTTCCAGACTATCCTCTTTCTCCGGCAGGCCGCGCGTCAGACGCGGTGAGTGCTGGTTCAATACCTGATAGCTTACCCGATTAGCATACTTACAGACCTGCGCCAGTGACGAATAAGTCAGCCAGTTGTGCTGGTGCTTGCTGGAATTCGGCACGTTCGAACGGTGATAAGCATTGGCGGTAATATCATGCAGCAGGGCCGCCAGCGCGCCGTCACCGGCACCATTAGTATTCATAATCTTCTCAGGGCCCCCCATAAATGGCGCGATATGTGAGTAGATACGCAACGGGTCCTGGCAATCTTTAAAGCGCACCGCGCGGCTGAATTCGTACTGGTTAAACTCGGCAATTGCACCTGGCAAAAGCGGATGCTGGGTTTTACGCTTAGTGTCGTTCTCGGTAAAACTTGCCATATACAGCCCGGTTGGCCCCGCGGTACACAACACCAGGTCCACCCAATCCAGCGCTTTATCCGACGCTTGTAGCGGGTCGCTCAGGCCCGTCAACGCTTCGGCCTCTTCTTCGTTCATCGCCAGAATCGATACATGATCTTTGATAAAGCTCTGCCACCAATCTGGGCTTTCGGCGATCACAAATTTGGTGCCCAGCGTCAGCACGACCGGCACATCATATTTTTTCGCGTAGGCGATGGCCTGCATGGTCGCTTCCGGCATCGGCTCGCCCGGCTTGCAGCGCACTAAGTAGGAAGTCAGTACCAGCGCAGAAGCACCGGCGATAACCGACTCAGGAATGCTTTCCGGGCGCAGCTTGTTCATATGGCCCGGGCTTATCGCAAACGTACGCTCACCGGCATCACCAATCAGCGTAAAGCAGCGGCCAATCGGCCCATCGACGCCCTGCAAATGGTTGAGGTCAGTACGACTGGAGGTATTGCACAGATAGCGATAAGCGTAGCCGCCAATCTCGATGTTGCTGCACATCACGCCCAGCAGTACGGAGCGGTCGTCCGCCAGCACCGAGTAGTTGTGCATGGTATTGCCGATGGTGCCGCCGGCAAATTGGTGGGTGATCAGATTTTCACGCACCAGTTCCTGATACAGCGCTTCAGCAATATCATCTTCAATCACCAGTGAGTGCCCGGCGCTCAGGCCATAGCGCTCAATAAACGCATCGTCGACTTTGGCTTCAATATCGACCAGAGTCTGGTCAATACCCACGACCCACGAGATGCTGGTTTCGCTCTCAGGCTGGATCTGTTTTAGCAATGGATCGCGAGCGTCCACCGGGAAATAGTGTTTGGATTTGCGTTTACCGGGAAATTTCATGGTGATTTTTGAGTGGCCTTAACAGGCGGAGAATAGTAACACACTCCTCCACCTGCGTGCGATCAGCGGTATTGCGCGGTCAAATTCGCCATCATTTTGATATGCGCATCATCGTCATTCAGCGCTGGAATATATTCATATTTCTGCCCACCCGCCTCAAGGAACAACTCACGGTTTTGTACGGCAATTTCTTCCAACGTTTCCAGACAGTCGGCGGAGAAGCCCGGGCACATCACCTGAATATGCTTAACGCCTTTTTCACCGAGCATTTTCAGCGTTTCATCGGTGTACGGCGTCAGCCACGGCTCACGGCCAAAGCGTGACTGGAAGGTCATCATCACCTTATCAGGTGAAATCCCCAGAGAAGAAACCAGCTCACGGGTGGTATCACGGCAACGCTGCGGATAGTCATCGCCTTCATGCGCATAGCGCTGTGGGATGCCGTGATAGGAAAGCAGCAGCACTTCCGGTTCACCGTGACGCTCAAATGAAGCCTGTGCGCTGGCAGCCAGCGCCTGAATATAGTCCCGGTCTGTCGCGTAGTCGCGAATAAACGACACGCTCGGAATCGCGCGTTTTTTTGCCAGTATGCGTGCCAGTTCATCCCACACCGCCGCAACGGTCGAGCAAGAATATTGTGGATACAGAGGCAGCACAATGAGCTGGTCAATATCCTGCGCCAATAACTCATCAACCGCGCTTTGCAGCGACGGCGTACCGTAACTCATGCCAAGCACTACCGGCACATCCGGCAGATGAGCCGCCAGCGCGCGCTGCTGGCGACGACTGTAGACCATCAGCGGAGAACCTTCCTCCATCCACACGGATTGATACAGCTTCGCCACACGCGGTGCACGGATGGGGAGAATGACGCCACGGAGCAACGGCCACCAGAGTAAACGGTTGGTGTCGACCACGCGGCGGTCGCTTAAAAATTGCAGCAGATAACGCTTAATCGCGCCCGGCGTCGGCGCGTCGGGGGTGCCGAGGTTAACCAGCAGAATACCGGGTTTCTTGTAATGCATTACCGTCTCTTATCGATTCAAATTGTTGATAATTGTAGCGGAAAAGCGAGGAAGAAAAACTAATTGCTGCGAGAGGTGGGGAGAGAATTTTGCCTGATGACGCTGTGCTTATCAGGCCTACGGGAGAGTGTAGGCCTGATAAGGCGTTTACGCCGCCATCCGGCATCGGAGGCGGCAAAACATTAACCGAGAATCTTCGCCAGTTCAGCGCGTACGTCAGCCACGGCTTTAGTGCCGTCAACTTTTGCGTACTTGGTGTTACCCGCCTGCGCTTCTTTGGAATAGTAACCAATCAGCGGTGCGGTCATCTGATGGTATTCCACCAGGCGCTTACGTACGGTTTCTTCCTGATCGTCTTTACGAGTAGACAGGTCTTCACCGGTGACGTCATCTTTACCTTCAACCTTCGGTGGATTGAATTTGATGTGGTAAACGCGGCCAGAAGCGGCGTGAACGCGACGACCAATGATACGGTCAACGATCAGTTCGTCCGGTACGTCGAACTCCAGAACGTAATCGACCTTGATGCCCGCTTCTTTCATGGCATCAGCCTGAGGAATGGTACGTGGGAAACCGTCCAGCAGGAAACCGTTACGGCAGTCTTCCTGGGAGATACGCTCTTTCACCAGCGCGATAACCAGTTCATCAGTTACCAGTTTGCCCGCATCCATGATGTCTTTGGCTTGTTTGCCCAGCTCGCTGCCAGATTTTACTGCGGCACGCAGCATGTCACCGGTGGAAATTTGCGGAATGCCATATTTCTCCATGATGAACTGAGCCTGAGTTCCTTTCCCCGCGCCCGGAGCGCCAAGCAGAATGATACGCATTACGAAAATCCCCTTAAAGGTTGTCGATATTTTTTAAAAAGCGCTAAAAGATACCACCAGAACGGCGATGGCTCAAGGAAGGAGGGTCGGCTGAAACGGTTAACGGTGAGATATTTTGCGTACGGTGCGGTTTAATGCCCTCACCCCGGCCCTCTCCCACAGGGAGAGGGAGAAAACCAATACCGGGCCAGTCCCCTCTCCCTTTTAGGGAGAGGGTTAGGGTGAGGGTAAGTCTTACGACACCAGCAACTGATTCATACGGCGAATAAACTGGTTCGGATCTTCCAGCGTACCGCGTTCAGCAAACAGCGCCTGGTCAAGCAGCAGCTCAACCCACTCTTTAAACTGCCCTTCGTCTTCGGTGTCAGCAGTGCGTTTCACCAGTACATGATCCGGGTTCAGTTCAAAGATGTATTTCACTTCTGGTGCAGCCTGGCCCGCAGCGGCAAACAGTTTTGCCATCTGGGTGCTCATATCGTCAGCATCGGTCGTGACAATCGCCGGAGTGTCGGTCAGACGATGCGTCAGACGCACCTCTTTCACACGCTCGCCCAGCAGAGTTTTCACGCGCTCAACGAACGGTGTCAGTGCTTTTTCCGCTTCTTTCGCGCTTTCATCGACTTCGTCAGCCAGCTTGTCGATTGACTCATCGGCTTTCGCCACGGACTGGAACACCTTACCGTCGAACTCGGTCAGGTAGTTCATCATCCACTCATCGATGCGGTCAGAAAGCAGCAGGACTTCGATACCTTTCTTACGCAGCAGCTCCAGGTGCGGGCTGCTTTTCGCCGCTGCATAGCTATCAGCGGTGATGTAATAGATTTTTTCCTGCCCTTCTTTCATGCGCGAGACATAGTCGGCAAGCGACACGGTCTGCTCGGAAGAGTCGGTATGGGTAGACGCGAAACGCAGCAGTTTAGCAATCGCTTCCTGGTTGCCGTTATCTTCCGCCGGGCCTTCTTTGAGTACCAGACCAAACTGTTTCCAGAAGGTCAGGTATTTCTCGGCATCGTCTTTCGCCAGTTTATCCAGCATCTGCAATACGCGTTTGGTCAGCGCATTACGCAGGTTACGCGTCACCGTGCTGTCTTGCAGAATTTCACGCGACACGTTCAGCGGCAGATCGTTGGAGTCTATCAGGCCACGGACAAAGCGCAGGTAGTTCGGCATAAACTGCTCGGCGTCGTCCATGATAAAGACGCGCTGCACGTACAGTTTAAGGCCGTGCTTATGATCACGGTTCCACATATCCCACGGCGCCTGCGATGGGATGTACAGCAGGCTGGTGTACTCCTGCTTACCTTCCACACGGTTGTGGCTCCAGGTCAGCGGGTCGGTAAAGTCGTGGGCAATGTGCTTGTAGAACTCTTTGTATTCGTCGTCGTTAAGCTCAGCTTTATTACGCGTCCACAGCGCCTGTGCCTTGTTGATTTTTTCCCAGGAGACGACGGTTTCGCCGTCTTTTTCTTCCTGTTTTTCAATCTCTACCGGCAACGCGATATGGTCAGAATATTTGCTGATAACCGAACGCACGCGCCAGTCGTCGAGGAAATCATCCTCGCCTTCGCGCAGATGCAGGGTGATTTCGGTCCCACGGTCAGCTTTTGTGATATCCGCAACGGTGTATTCACCAGCGCCTTCAGATTCCCAGAACACACCATTTTCTGGCTTGTCGCCGGCTGCACGGGTACGCACGGTGACTTTGTCAGCCACGATAAACGCCGAGTAGAAACCGACGCCGAACTGGCCGATAAGCTGGCTGTCCTTCGCCTGGTCAGAACCCATGGATTCGAGGAATGCCTTGGTGCCGGACTTGGCGATGGTCCCGAGGTGGTCGATAACCTCTTCACGATTCATGCCAATGCCGTTATCGGCAATGGTCAACGTACGCTTATCTTTATCGAAGGAGACACGCACACGCAATTCGCCGTCACCTTCATACAGATCTGGCGTCGACAACGCGCGAAAACGCAGTTTGTCCGCCGCATCCGATGCGTTAGAGATAAGCTCACGCAGGAAGATTTCTTTGTTGGAATACAGAGAATGGATCATCAGGTGCAGAAGCTGTTTTACTTCTGACTGAAAGCCACGTGTTTCTTGTCCTTTCATTGCAAAATACCTCAATGCTGATTACAAGGTAAAAAAAAGCGATGAGAGGAAAATGGGGATGAGTGAAGAGAATTTCAAGCGAGAGCAGTAAATCCTGCTCTCGATTGATTAAAAACGAATCTTATGACGCCCGGCCAAAGAGTGCGAAAGCGTAGTGCCATCGACCATCTCAAGCTCACCACCGACGGGTACACCATGGGCAATACGGCTGGCTTCAACACCAGACTGCGCGCACAGCTCGGCGATGTAGTTAGCGGTCGCCTCCCCTTCCACCGTTGGGTTGGTGGCGAGGATAACCTCGGTGAGCTGCTCCGTTTCCAGACGCTGCTCAAGGCGGTCAAGTCCGATATCGTCCGGCCCGATGCCATCCAGCGGCGAGAGGTGGCCCATCAGCACGAAATAGCGGCCAGAAAATTGTCCGGTCTGCTCAATGGCGTAAATGTCCGCAGGACTTTCCACCACGCAGATTTGACCGTTTTCCTGACGACGCGGGTTCGAACAGATGTTGCACACCTCTTGCTCGGTGAAGGTGCGGCAATCGGCACAATGGCCGATTTCCGACATCGCGCGCGTTAATGCCTGCGCCAGACGCATCCCGCCGCTGCGATCACGCTGCAGCAGGGTAAACGCCATGCGCTGCGCTGACTTCGGGCCAACGCCCGGCAGACAGCGCAATGCTTCCATCAGCTGAGTTAACAGCGGACTGGTTTGCATCAGAATGGCATCTTGAAGCCTGGCGGCAATTGCATACCGGAGGAGACAGACGCCATTTTTTCTTTCTGGGTTTCATCAATACGGCGCGCCGCATCGTTGAAGGCCGCAGCCACCAGATCTTCCAGCATGTCTTTATCGTCTTCCAGCAGGCTTGGGTCGATTTCAACGCGACGGCAGTTATGCGCGCCGTTGATGGTCACTTTTACCAGACCTGCGCCAGATTCGCCGGTTACTTCCAGCTGAGCGATTTCTTCCTGCATTTTCTGCATTTTGTCTTGCATCTGCTGGGCCTGTTTCATCAGGTTACCCAGACCGCCTTTACCACCAAACATAGGCTTCTCTCTTTGTAAGTCACGTTAAAGGATGACAACCGTGAGCCAGGCTCACAATCAAATGGGGCGAATACTCTCTTCATCCAGATCCGCATCGAAAAATCGGCGCAGGGTCTGAATATTATTATCCGCGATAATCGACTCGCGCGCCTGCGCGAGCTTCTCTTCATAGATGGCCTGTCGCCATTCCAGCGGCGTACGCACCGCCGGATTATCATCTTCAACGATGGTCAATTCAACAGGCGCACCGAATAAAGTGCTCATGGCCTCGGACAGCTTTTGCAGTGAACCCGGCGAATTCAGGTGCCGCTGCGTCGAGCGCAGATGCAGACACACGGCATTGCCGTTTTGCTCTTTCCACGCGTTAAGCGCCACCTGTTCTACCAGCTTTGGCAGCGCCATCTGACTGACCTGCGCCGCCCACTCGTCACGCTCAATGGCTTCAGCCGTCAGCTTGACGGCAAGCTCAGGGGTTTTCTCATGCTCCAGCGCCTTCTTCAGCGCCTTCGGCGTGGCGACCTCTTCTTTTTTCACCTCAGCGACTGGCGTGGTCGCTTTCCAGCGATAGGCCTCTTTTTTCGCCGCGGGCTGGGTCAGTGCAGTCGGAGCCGGACGCGCCTGAACGCGCTCGGCTACCGAAGCCAGTCTTTCCAGCGCAGCGTTATTCACCGGCCGCGCGCGGGAAGCGGCTGCCGGTTCACTCTTTTTTGGTTGGGTTGCTCCCTGATTACCTTGCTGGAGCTGACGACGTGCGGCCAGTACCTGATTGGTTGAATCAGGCAGAGTCGCCGCAGGCGGCGTTACCGGCGCGGTGTTTTGCACTGGCGGTTGCGGCTGTTGCATTACCGGCGTATTCGCAGGGACATATGTCTGCGGTGGTGTTTCCGGTTCAGGTAACGGCGCATTCGGGTGGAATGCCAGCGCCCGCAACAAGGTCATCTCAATGCCCATACGTCTGTCTGGTGCATACGGTAACTCTTTGCGGCCCATCAACAGCGTCTGGTAGTAAAGCTGAATATCCGTTGGCGGAACGGTACGCGCCAGGTTGCGCATCCGCTGTTCCACTGCCGCCATATCGCTGCCCAGCGCCGCAGGCGAAAGCTGAACCATCGCGATGCGGTGGAGCAAGCTTTGCATTTCAATCAGCAGCGCTTCCCAGTCAACACCACGCAGCGCAGCATCGTTAACCCGTTCCATCACCTGCTCACCGTTGGCGGCCACTAATGCTTCAATCAGCGACAGCGCCTGTGAGTCATCCAGCGTGCCGAGCATTTCGCTCACCGAAACGGTCGTCAGTTGCCCATCACCGCTGGCGATCGCCTGATCGGTCAGACTTAAAGCATCACGCAGGCTACCGTCCGCGGCGCGCGCCAGCAGTTGCAGAGCGCGTGGTTCGTGAGTGATATGTTCTTCGTCGAGGATATGCTCTAGCTGATGGCGGATCTGCTCAACGTCCAGCGCTTTCAGATGGAACTGTAAGCAACGCGACAGAATCGTCACCGGCAGCTTTTGCGGATCGGTGGTTGCCAGCAGGAATTTGACGTGCGCAGGCGGTTCTTCCAGCGTCTTCAGCAAGGCATTAAAGCTGTGACGGGAAAGCATGTGCACTTCATCGATCAGATAGACTTTAAAACGACCGCGCGCAGGCGCGTACTGGACATTATCCAGCAGGTCGCGGGTATCTTCGACTTTGGTTCGTGACGCGGCATCGATCTCAATCAGATCGACAAAGCGCCCCTGTTCGATTTCCCGACAGTTGTCACACACGCCGCACGGCGTGGCGGTGATACCGGTTTCGCAATTCAGTCCTTTCGCCAGTAAACGGGCGATGGAGGTTTTCCCCACACCACGGGTGCCGGAGAAGAGATATGCGTGATGAATGCGCCCTAACGATAAGCCGTTCGCCAGTGCGGTCAGCACATGTTCCTGGCCAACGACGTCAGCGAAGGTTTGTGGGCGCCATTTTCGGGCTAAGACCTGATAACTCATTGGCTGACTCTGAAACGCTGGAAGGTGGATTCTTGAAGGGGTAATGCTACCACAGCCCCGCCAACTCGGCGAGGCTATGTATCGGGAAATGCTTAGTGACCCGGGAAATTCACCAGACTGTAGCTGGTGATGCCCTGTTTTTCCAGGCGCTGTTCGCCGCCGAGGTCAAACAGGTTGATGATGAATGCCGCATCGTGCACTTCGCCACCCAGACGACGAATCAGTTTCACCGTCGCTTCAATCGTTCCGCCGGTTGCCAGCAGATCGTCGACGACGAGTACTTTATCGCCAGCTTTAATCGCATCAACGTGGATTTCAAGCTGATCGGTGCCGTATTCCAGCTCGTAGCTTTCGGCAATGGTTTCACGTGGCAGTTTGCGTGGTTTACGTACTGGGACAAAACCGACGCCCATCGCCAGGGCTACCGGTGCGCCGAACAAGAAACCACGTGCTTCGGTACCCACCACTTTGGTGATGCCGGCATCTTTGTACTTCTCGACCAGCAGTTCAATGCTGAGCGCGTAAGCTTTCGGGTCTTCCAGTAAGCTTGTGACATCGCGGAAAAGGATGCCTGGTTTAGGATAATCCTCGATGCTCTGGATGCTGTTCTTCAGGTATTCAAGCTGCTGTGCAGTTGCGGTCATAGGTTTGTGCCTAATTAAAACAGTGTTACTTAAGGCGAGCAAAACGGGTTAAAAACCTTAAATGATTAATTTTTAACCGGGCGCGCCTGTGCTCGAAAACGCCAGAATTTACTGGCTAGTTCGGAGAATTGCAACACCATTAATGCGGTTCACGACTTTTGTTGTTCTGCATCAACCACCGGGATCCGCCACATAAAAATGAGTAACCCGCAGAGAATGGCGAGCAGCAGCAGGCGTACCCAAAGCATGTTGACCAGCCACAGAGAGACACCGAAAGTCAGTAAAATCAGCGCGATTGCCCGAGGTTTTGCGCCCGGCGGCATTGCCCGATAGCGCTGCCAGTGGCGCAGATAGCTGCCAAACCATGAGCGGTAAAGCAGCCACTGGTGGAATCGTGGCGATGAGCGAGCAAAGCACCATGCTGCCAGCAGAATAAACGGCGTTGTCGGCAACAGCGGTAAAACCACGCCGATTGTGCCAAGGGCTACCGCCAGCCAGCCAATAATGATTAGAATAGTACGTTGCATATGCGAATCGTTATCAAGTGAGTCTGCTAATGTAGCATAGCCGATAAGTTTAATACGGAGAACCTGGTGAAAACGGCCCTGCTTTTACAAACGCTGGAACAACAGCTTGCCCGCCTGCAAACTCAGGTCGCGCCGCTGGCCTCGCACGCGACGCTGAGCGCCCGTTTTGACCGCCAGCTTTTTCGCACGCGCAGCACGCAGATGCAGGCCTATCTCGATGAAGCTTACGCTCATTTTCAGGAACTCAAACATGCGGTCGAACAGCAGCAGCTTCCACAGGTTGCCTGGCTTGCCGAACATCTGGCCGCACAAATTGAGGCCATTAATCGCGAAAGTGAATCCTGGTCGCTGCGGGTGTGGGATAGCGCCTCACCGGGGCTGCGCCGCTGGCAGCGTAAGCGACTGGAAACACAAGATTTTGAACGCCGCTTGCTGGAAATGAAGCAATTGCGTCAGCAGCAGTATCAACAGGCCACCACGCTTGACGAGCAGCAACGTCTGGCGCGTGAGATTACCGCTTTTGACGGGCGCATCGCGCGCTGTCAGCAGGCACTACAGGAAATTGAACGCGTTCTGGCGCGTATGACACGCTAACAAGGAGACGCTATGTCGCTGGAAAATGCCCCGGATGACGTCAAACTGGCAGTCGATCTTATCGAGCTGCTGGAGAGCAATAACATCGCGCCACAAATTGTGCTAAGCGCGCTGGAAATGGTACGGCAAGATTATGTCAACAAACTAAAAAATGCGGAAGACGCCTCGTAAAACGCATCTTTGCGAGCTGTGGTTCCCTCATCGTCTGTGGCACATTCCAGGCCACATTCAGGACGATACGATGACGGAATATCATGAAACTTTTCTCGGCAACACCACACGACGCCATTTTTAAACAGCTTTTGCATCATCAGGCGATTGCCCGCGATTTCTTACAGATCCATCTACCCACAACACTGCTGGCGCGTTGCAGACTTGATACACTGCAACTGACCTCTAGCAGCTTTATTGAGGAGAACCTTCGCGCCAGATATTCGGATATTCTCTACGCCCTACAAACGCATGAAGGACCGGGCTATATCTATGTCCTCATTGAGCACCAAAGTACAACCGACAAGCTAATGGCATTTCGTTTGATCCGCTATGCGATTGCCGCCATGCAGCAGCACCTTGATGCCGGCCACGATACGCTGCCGCTGGTGATTCCCATGCTGTTCTATCACGGACCCCGTCCTTGGACGAGCCGTCTTAACTGGCTTGAACTGTTTGCCGATCCTATACTGGCCGCCAGCCTCTACACGCAAGATTTCCCACTCGTTGATATCACCGTCATCCCGGATGATGAAATTATGACCCACCGGCGCATGGCGATGCTTGAGTTGCTTTTTAAACATATACGCCAACGCGATCTGGCCACATTACATGAACAGCTGGGTGTACTGCTTTTGGAGAATTGGTTAACTGCACCACAGTTAGACGCGTTGATTAGCTATATGCTGCAGGCGGGCGGGACACAGCACCCAGAGGAACTCATTACCAGACTTGCGGAATATTCACCACAACATAGGGAGCAACTGATGACAATTGCGGAATGGCTTGCCGAGAAAGGGCGAAAACAAGGGATTGTGCAAGGCATGGAACAAGGAATCGAGCAAGGCGAAGCGATTGGGCGCAGAGAAGAAGCGTATAAAATAGCACGCAATATGTTAAGCGCAGGACTCACCGTCACGCTGATTACCCAGCTTACCGGCTTAACCGCTGATGATCTTGAAACCCAACACGATTAAAAAAGGGCGACAAATTGTCGCCCTTTTCCTTAGCAATCGATGACGAGATCCTTTCCGTCGTCTTTACTGTCGCGTTTCACTTCCGTCACTTCATCACCCTTTTCATTGTGCAAATGCACTTCCAACTGGTTGAAGGCGATATTGATATCGTTTTCACGACACAGACGATCGATGGTGCGGTTCAGCTCATCAACGGTATAGCTACGATCGCGTAATTCACGCACGTATAAGCGCAGTTCATGATCCAGCGTGCTGGCGCCAAAGGTGGTGAAGAACACGGAAGGCTCAGGATCGTGCATCACTTTCGGATGGCTGGTTGCAGCCTCCAGCAGTACCTTTTTCACCTTATCCAGATCCGAACCATAAGCGACGCCAAGGCGGATAACGACACGGGTAATGGTATCGCTGAGCGACCAGTTGATCAGTCGCTCGGTCACAAAGGCTTTGTTCGGAATAATGACTTCTTTGCGATCAAAATCGGTAATGGTGGTAGCACGAATACGGATCTTGCTGACCGTCCCGGAGAAGGTACCGATAGTGACGGTATCGCCAATACGTACCGGGCGCTCAAACAGAATAATCAGGCCAGAGACGAAGTTACCGAAGATCTCCTGCAAACCAAAACCAAGACCTACCGACAGCGCGGCGGCAAGCCATTGCAGTTTGTCCCACGATACGCCCAGCGAACCGAAGACGGCCATCGCCCCGACAACCAGAATGACGTAGTTGAGGATCGTAGTGATCGCGTAAGACGCACCCTGGCGCATATTTAAACGCGAGAGCACCAGGACTTCCAGCAGCCCTGGCAAGTTACGGATCAAGGCCCATGCCACCATGGAGGCAATAATCGCAAAGAGCAGGCTGCCCATGGTGACGTCTTTAACGACGCTCGCCCCGGCTTCAGTACCGTTGTAGTGCCACAGTGTAATGCTATCGAGGTAGCTAAACACGGTAATCAAATCTGACCAGATGGCCCAGAACATCACACCAAATAGCGCCACCATCACCAGCATGGTGATACGCAGCGTTTGCTGGTTAATTTGTTCAAGCGCAATCGTCGGCTCTTCCTGAGGCTCAGCCCCTTCAGCACCCTCTTTCGCCATATTCTGTCGACGCGCAACCGCGCGGCGATAGGCGATACGGCGCGCAGCCACGCTCAGGCCACGCAGAACGGTCTGGTAAAGCAGGTTCCAGAAGATGACCAGATAGACCGTTTCAATCCAGCGACCAGACAGGCGCAGCGTGGTGTAGAAATACCCCGTCGCGGTTAACACCATCAGACCCAGCGGCACCAGTGCCAGCACGGTGACGGTGATAAGACGCAGGCTGTGCGACTCTTTGTCACGCCAGCTATCACGACACATCGGCCACATCAGTACCGCAATCACCAGCAGGTTCATCAGGATAACAAACTGCCCCAGCACGTCATCCATCAGGTTTAGCGGGGAGAGTTCAGATACCACCGACCAGAAGTGAAGCGGCAGAAGTGCCAGGCTGACACGAACAATCTGCCGACGCCAGTGGCTGGTCAATTGTTCCGGCATGTTGAAATGACGTACGGCGACGCCGTTTTTCTCCAGCACTTTCCAGCACAGACCAAATACCAGCCAGAAAATCGCCAGTTTTTTACAAAAAGCCCACAACAACATGCTGATGTTGAGCTGCATCGTCAGCAATATCAGACCAATCGCCAGCACCAACAGCACCACCGGCAGGGCGCGGATCAAGTCGATTAAAATGGCTTTTGGCGTATGTAACTGACTGTCGTTGCGTAAATTACCGACCTGATCGCCGAGACGATTTTGGTAATTTCTCAACCACTGAAGCCGCCAGCGAATCAGTCCGGCAATCAGTAAAAGTGGCAGACCGGCCAGAAAAGCGATGAACACCGCAGGCCACGCTTTTTCCCAGTTAACGGTGATTTTCATCGACTTAAACTGGTCTTTTAGCGCGCCCGGGAAAGATTTGATCCAGTCCCAGTCCATCGGTCTGTTACTGTTCACCCAGAAAATTTGCTGAGTCAGAATGGATTTCAAACTTTTGGAGACGCTCATCAACTGTTGCTGATTAATTTGCAAGTTGATGGCCATCATCAGTTGGTTACCCAACTGTTTGTTAATCAAGTCAAGCATTTCACGTCGTGCATCAACAATCTGCAACAGCGCGTCGTGTACTTCGCTATCCACTTCATTACTGTGCCCTTCCTCCACTTTGGCGACAAATTCGTCGCTCTGGAATAAGGCATCACGCTGCTGGTTAATTTCAAACTGCTCCAGCCGCAGGTCTGCAATGCGCGTCGTCATATCCTGCAACTCATCTGCCGATGGCAGCGTCTGTTGCTGTTGATACAGAATGCGTGACAGCAGCAGGCTGCCTCGTAAAACCGCAATCTGCTCTTTGACGTTTCGCTCTGATTGCAGCGCCCGGTCAAGCCAGGTTTTCACCTTGATATTTTGCTGCACCAGTTGGTTACCGCTTTCAGTTGCGGTAATCAATTGCTGGCTCAGTTGATGGTTAATCTCCAGTTCTTGCTTAACCAGCGGGTTACCCTGGATACGCGCAGTCTCTTCAGGCGATGCGGTCTCTGCGGCCGTTTTTTCCGATAGCAACAGGCGCTTGCTATTCACGGCTTCTTGCAGCAATTGAAGTTGATGTTCAAGGCGAGTGCTATAAGCAGTCACGTAATCACGCTGCTTTTGCAGGGTGTCCTGCAATACTGTGTTACCGGCGAGGCTTTTACGCTGAAGTTCAATCTCAGCATCCAGTAGCGTTTTCTGCACCTGCAGCATGGTCTGCTGGGTCGGTCTTAGCGCATCGCCGATGGTGCTGCCATTCAGGCTGTTTCGCACCTGCAGCAATTGCTGCGAGGCGGAGTTCATCGCGTTTTGTACCCGCTCAGGCTGCGTTTGCAGTGAGACCAGTTGGCTGTTGTAGGTGGCCAAATCGTTTTGCGCATTCTGCAAGTCATCAACGGCTTGCGAGACGCGAGCCTCCAGTTGACGAAGCGAGAGCGTACTGAGCGTTTTACGCGTTTCATCGTCGTTGTCGACGTCGCTGAGAGAGTTCAGGTTGTCGGTAGCCTGACGAAGCTTCGCTGGTGCCTGTTCCACCTGCTTTTGTAGCTGGCTGGTTTCGGCTTTGACACGCTCTATTTTATCGAGCAGTTGCAGCGTTTCGTCGAGATCCTGCTGCACCAGCTTATCCTGCGGCGTCAGGTCTTTCTTATTATTGAGGGAATTCAGTTGATCCTGAACGTCAGTACGGTCAGGAATATCATTGCCGTTTATCGCCCGCGCGTGTACCGCAGCGATAGAAAAGAAAAAGCAGACAGCAATAATACAAAATGCGGAAATCGTGGCCCGTGGGCGGATAGTAAGCAGCATAATATTAACATGAGTGATTGCTAAAGCCGGCAATTGCCGGGGATAAATGCTTGGGCAGAATAGCACTAATGGTGACAAGCGAATAGACGGATAATCCAGGATTCTTCCTGGTAATTAGGGGGTATTTAAACCGCCGATTCCCCGCGCAGTGTCGGGCAAAACTGGTACATCTCAAGTAAGATTGCGACGTAAGACTGCGCTTCAGCCCGCAGGTCAAATGACGCAGGAGCAAATAGCCAGTTTTCCATCAGTCCTGAAATGTAGCTACGGGTTAAAATTGCCGCTCGGCGACTTAATAAATTGGCCGGTAACATGTTTGCCATGACACAGTCATTTAACGCCTGTTCAATTCTATCGTAACTTTCTATACATAAATTGTACTGTGCTTGTTGCACTACGGCCATTTCACCGACAAACTCACACTTGTGAAAAATAATTTCCATTAAGAGACGTCGGCGTTCTTCCATCACGGTTGCTTCAAGAATATAAACCAGTATTTCCCTTAAAACTGAGAGTGGATCGTCCGGGAATTTTGCCCGATACTCAATTTCAAGATCGCTAATGCTGGATTCTGATAACGCCCAGATCTCGTTAAACAGATCGGACTTACCCTTAAAGTGCCAGTAAATGGCGCCACGCGTTACGCCAGCCGCTTTTGCAATCTCGGCCAGTGAGGTGGACGATACGCCTTGCTGTGAGAATAAACGCAGGGCGACATCCAGTATGTGTTGACGCGTGACACGCGCTTGTTCTTTGGTTTTTCGTGCCATAGGCCAGTGAAATTGCAGAGGTTATGGTTACATACATTTATGAATGTATGTACGATAGTATGATGATAATACAAACGCAGCAATGGGTTTGTGAACGCTTGTTTCATTGATCAATTTGAAATCGGACACTCGAGGTTTACATATGAACAAAAACAGAGGGTTAACGCCTCTGGCGGTCGTTCTGATGCTCTCAGGCAGCTTAGCGCTAACAGGATGTGACGACAAACCAGCTCAGCAAGGAGCACAACAGGCGCCAGAAGTTGGCGTCGTAACGGTCAAATCTGAACCTCTTGTCATCACAACGGAACTGCCAGGCCGCACCAACGCCTTCCGCATTGCCGAAGTACGTCCGCAGGTTAGCGGCATTATTCTTAAGCGTAACTTTACCGAGGGTGGCGAAATCACAGCGGGCGAGTCGCTGTATCAAATTGATCCAGCAACTTACCAGGCGTCTTATGAAAGCGCGAAAGGTGATTTAGCGAAAGCGCAAGCTGCCGCCAATATTGCCAAAGTCACCGTCAACCGTTATTCCAAACTGCTCGGCACTCAGTACATCAGCCGTCAGGACTACGATACTGCGGTCGCCGATGCGCAACAGGCTAACGCCGCCGTCCTCGCCGCAAAAGCGGCTGTTGAAACGGCACGTATTAACCTGGCTTATACCAAAGTGACCTCTCCAATCAGCGGTCGTATTGGTAAATCATCCGTCACTGAAGGTGCGCTGGTGCAAAATGGCCAAACCACCGCGCTGGCAACCGTTCAACAGTTAGACCCGATCTACGTTGACGTCACCCAATCCAGCAATGACTTCTTACGTCTGAAGCAAGAACTGGCGGATGGCAAACTGAAGCAGGAAAACGGCAAAGCGAAAGTGGATCTGGTGACCAACGATGGCATCAAGTATCCGCAGAGCGGCGCATTAGAGTTTTCTGACGTGACCGTTGACCAGACGACCGGTTCTATCACGCTGCGTGCGGTGTTCCCGAACCCTGATCATACGCTGCTGCCGGGCATGTTCGTCCGCGCACGTCTGCAGGAAGGGACCAACCCGAACGCGCTGCTGGTACCACAACAGGGTGTCACCCGTACTCCGCGTGGCGATGCAACCGCGTTGGTTGTCGGTGAAGGCGATAAAGTTGAAACCCGTCCGATCGTTGCCTCACAGGCAATTGGCGATAAGTGGCTGGTAACCGAAGGTTTGAAAGACGGCGATCGTGTCATCATCACCGGTCTGCAAAAAGTGAAACCTGGCGTGCAGGTAAAAGCTCAGGAAGTCACTTCTGACGATAAACAGCAAGCCTCAGCAGGCGCCGCTCAGTCAGAACAAACCAAGTCTTAACTTAAACAGGAGCCGTTAAGACATGCCTAATTTCTTTATCGATCGCCCCATATTTGCATGGGTGATCGCCATTATTATCATGCTGGCTGGGGGGCTATCGATCCTCAAATTGCCGGTAGCGCAATATCCAACGATTGCGCCGCCTGCGATTTCGATCACAGCCATGTATCCCGGGGCTGACGCCGAAACGGTGCAGAACACCGTAACTCAGGTTATCGAACAGAACATGAACGGTATCGATCACCTGATGTACATGTCCTCCAACGGTGACTCAACCGGTACAGCGACCATCACCCTGACCTTCGAATCCGGTACCGATCCGGATATCGCACAGGTTCAGGTTCAGAACAAGCTCGCTTTGGCGACGCCACTTCTGCCGCAGGAAGTTCAGCAGCAGGGTATCAGCGTTGAAAAAGCCTCGAGCAGCTTCCTGATGGTTGTCGGCGTTATCAACACTAACGGCACCATGAATCAGGATGATATTTCTGACTACGTGGCTGCCAACATGAAGGATGCGATTAGCCGTACCAGCGGCGTCGGTGACGTTCAGCTGTTTGGTTCCCAGTACGCGATGCGTATCTGGATGGATCCTAACAAACTGAATAACTTCCAGTTGACGCCGGTTGATGTTATCGCCGCACTGAAAGCACAGAACGCCCAGGTTGCAGCAGGCCAGTTAGGTGGTACACCGCCGGTTAAAGGTCAGCAGTTGAACGCCTCTATCGTGGCACAGACCCGTCTGACCAACGTTGACGAGTTCAGCAAAATTCTGCTGAAAGTGAATCCAGATGGTTCCCAGGTTCGCCTGCGCGATGTGGCGAAAGTGGAGCTGGGCGGTGAAAACTATGACGTGGTCGCGAAGTTTAACGGTCAGCCGGCTTCCGGTCTGGGGATTAAACTGGCTACCGGTGCTAACGCCCTGGATACCGCCAATGCTATCCGCGCTGAACTGGCGAAGATGGAGCCGTTCTTCCCATCAGGGATGAAAATCGTTTACCCATACGACACCACCCCGTTCGTTAAGATCTCGATTCACGAAGTGGTGAAAACGCTGGTCGAAGCGATCATTCTGGTGTTCCTGGTGATGTACCTGTTCCTGCAAAACTTCCGCGCGACGTTGATTCCAACTATCGCAGTACCGGTTGTATTGCTGGGGACCTTTGCCGTGCTTGCTGCATTCGGCTTCTCGATAAACACCCTGACGATGTTCGGGATGGTGCTCGCCATCGGCCTGTTGGTGGATGACGCCATCGTGGTGGTCGAGAACGTTGAACGTGTTATGGCGGAAGAAGGGCTACCGCCGAAAGAAGCTACGCGTAAATCAATGAGCCAAATTCAGGGCGCATTGGTCGGTATCGCCATGGTGCTGTCAGCGGTATTTATCCCGATGGCGTTCTTCGGTGGTTCGACCGGGGCAATCTATCGTCAGTTCTCCATCACTATCGTTTCCGCGATGGCGCTGTCAGTACTGGTTGCGATGATCCTGACGCCGGCGCTGTGTGCCACCATGCTGAAACCGATTAAGAAAGGTAGCCACGGCGCAACCACCGGTTTCTTCGGCTGGTTTAACCGTATGTTCGATAAGAGTACGCACCACTACACCGACAGCGTAGGTAACATTCTGCGCAGTACCGGTCGTTATCTGCTGCTCTATCTGATCATCGTTGTGGGTATGGCGTTCCTGTTCGTTCGTCTGCCAAGCTCGTTCCTGCCGGACGAAGACCAGGGTGTATTCCTCAGCATGGCGCAGCTGCCGGCTGGTGCTACCCAGGAACGTACGCAGAAAGTGCTTGATGAGATGACCGACTACTATCTCACCAAAGAGAAAGCCAACGTTGAATCAGTCTTCGCCGTTAACGGCTTTGGCTTCGCAGGTCGTGGTCAGAACACCGGTATCGCGTTCGTCTCTCTGAAAGACTGGAGTGAACGTCCGGGTGATGAGAACAAGGTTGAAGCCATTACCGGCCGTGCGATGGGCTACTTCTCGCAGATTAAAGATGCGATGGTGTTCGCCTTTAACCTGCCAGCGATTGTTGAACTGGGTACCGCGACCGGTTTCGACTTCCAGCTGATTGACCAGGCAGGTCTGGGTCACGAAAAACTGACTCAAGCACGTAACCAACTGTTCGGCATGATTGCGCAGCACCCTGACATGCTGGCGGGCGTACGTCCGAACGGCCTGGAAGATACGCCGCAGTTTAAAGTCGATATCGATCAGGAAAAAGCACAGGCGCTGGGTGTTTCGATCAGCGACATCAACACCACGCTGGGCACAGCCTGGGGCGGTAGTTACGTCAACGACTTCATCGACCGTGGTCGTGTGAAGAAAGTGTATCTGATGTCCGAAGCGAAATACCGTATGCTGCCGGAAGATATCGGTAACTGGTACGTTCGCGGCAGCGATGGTCAGATGGTGCCGTTCTCGGCCTTCTCTACCTCGCGCTGGGAATACGGTTCACCGCGTCTGGAACGTTACAACGGTCTGCCTTCTATGGAGATCTTAGGTCAGGCAACACCAGGTAAGAGTACCGGTGAAGCCATGAACCTGATGGAAGAGCTAGCGGGTAAACTGCCTGCGGGTATCGGTTACGACTGGACGGGCATGTCCTATCAGGAACGTCTGTCCGGTAACCAGGCCCCTGCCCTGTATGCCATCTCGCTTATCGTCGTCTTCTTGTGTCTGGCAGCACTGTACGAGAGCTGGTCTATTCCGTTCTCGGTTATGCTGGTTGTTCCGCTGGGGGTTGTCGGCGCGCTGCTGGCGGCAACATTCCGAGGCTTGACCAACGACGTTTACTTCCAGGTAGGTCTGTTGACCACCATCGGGCTATCGGCGAAGAACGCAATATTGATTGTGGAATTTGCTAAAGACCTGATGGATAAAGAAGGTAAAGGCTTGATTGAAGCAACGCTGGAAGCGGTACGTATGCGTCTGCGTCCAATCCTGATGACTTCACTGGCGTTTATCCTCGGCGTTATGCCGCTGGTTATCAGTACCGGTGCAGGCTCCGGTGCGCAAAACGCCGTAGGTACTGGGGTTATGGGCGGGATGGTCACCGCGACCGTTCTGGCTATCTTCTTCGTACCGGTGTTCTTCGTGGTGGTCCGTCGTCGCTTTAGCCGTAAGAGCGAAGACGTTGAGCACAGCCACAAGGTTGAGCATCACTAACAGTACGTCATCCCAGGGGCCGCGCAAGCGGCCCTTTTTTTATCCTGTTGCCTCCCCCTGGCTCTAACATTCGCCCATAACGTCTATTTTTTATTCACCATAAAATAGAGAGCGTGTGTTATGCACAATATTAAAAATAAACTTCCTGTCGCTAAAAATCTGCAACTGAGATTTTTCTATAATTAATTATGAATAATCTGCATTTTTCTTATCCGTTATAGGATTTAAGATTATTCCTACGAAAGTAAGTGGCACGATGCTAAGTTATACGCTGTCTAATGTATTCATTAGACCTTTTCCACCTAACATTCTGACGCGCAAACAAGGTGTTAGCCTTTGAGGTGTCACAGACTTTCTCTTCTTCACATAAAAAACTATCCTATTGAGGATTAATTGTAATTTTTCGTAATAGCTCGGTGAAATCTTATCCAGAGTAGATTATAGTTACAGCAGATCGGGAACACCTGTATGTTTCAGATTGATCAGTAGTACCCATCCCACAACGGTATTTGTTATTCGCTTTTGTATTACTATCAGGGGGATGCGTTATGGACGAATACTCACCAAAAAGACATGATATCGCACAGCTTAAGTTTCTTTGTGAAACCCTGTATCATGATAGTCTTGCCACGCTGGAAGAGAGCAACCATGGCTGGGTCAATGACCCGACATCAGCAGTCAATCTACAGCTTAATGAGCTGATAGAACATATTGCAACGTTTGCACTTAATTATAAAATTAAGTACAGCGAAGATAATAAACTGATTGCGCAGATTGATGAATATCTGGATGATACTTTTATGCTATTCGGCAACTACGGCGTTAATAGCGATGATCTTCAAAAATGGCGCAAGTCAGGGAACAAACTTTTCCGCTGTTTCGTCAACGCAAGCCGTGCTAACCCCGTTAGCCTCTCTTGTTAAAACTATTACAATCAATGGGTGAATTATGTCTGATAAACCACTAACTAAAACTGATTATTTGATGCGCCTGCGACGCTGTCAGTCAATTGATACGCTGGAGCGTGTCATTGAAAAAAATAAATATGAACTCTCTGATAATGAACTGGCTGTATTTTACTCAGCGGCCGATCATCGCCTGGCAGAATTGACCATGAATAAACTCTACGACAAAATTCCACCAACCGTATGGAAATTTATTCGTTAAGTCTTTTCCCTTAAGGTGCGTCACTTACCCCCTCTTGCTTCGTCAATATCTGTGATTATTATCACAGCGTTAGATTGGGAACGTTCCCAAGCAATGAACAACCTTCTATGGTGATAGCTTCCAGCAATAGGGAGGCTCCCATGAGTGAAGAAAAACGTAAGATGATCGCCGGTGAGGCCTATAGCCCGGCAGACGATACGCTAAGAACAGACAGAATACGCGCCAGACAACTCATCCACCGCTATAACCATACGACTCCGGATGAGAAAACCGAACGCGCACAACTGCTCAAAGAGTTATTAGGTCAGGGCGACAACGCCTATATCGAACCGACTTTTCGCTGTGATTACGGCTACAACATCTATCTTGGTGCTAATTTCTACGCCAATTTTGACTGCGTCATGCTGGATGTCTGCCCGATTCATATCGGCGATAATTGCATGCTAGCGCCGGGCGTACATATCTACACCGCCACACATCCGCTAAATGCCACTGAGCGTAATAGCGGTATCGAATTTGGTAAACCGGTCAAGATTGGACACAACGTCTGGATTGGTGGCAGAGCCATTATTAATCCCGGCGTGACGATTGGTGACAATGCGGTCATTGCATCCGGTGCCGTGGTGGTAAAAGATGTGCCAGCCAACGCCGTTGTCGGGGGTAATCCTGCGGTCATCATCAAAATGGTCCCCTGATGCATTGCTGACTGTTATGCTTTTTTGCAACTGATCTGTTACTTTCAGTAAGGATTAGTGCAACATACAATAGGCTATTGTGCCTTACGTTTCCGAGCAAAAGATGTCAGAGATCCAGCGATTACTCACGCAAACCATTGATGAATTGAATACCACTGAAAAGCGCGACAACCGTCCGCGCTTTAGTATCAGTTTTATCCGCAATCATCCCGGCCTCTTTATCGCCATGTATCTCGCCTTCTTTGCCACCCTGGTGGTGATGATGCGCTCAGATACGCTGGCTGATTCCGTCTGGCTGCTGTGGTTAATGTTTGTGGTGCTAAACGGCTTTTTCTTTTTCGACGTTTATCCGCGCTATCGTTACGGAGATATCGACGTTCTCGATTTTCGCGTTTGCTACAACGGTGAATGGTATAACACCCGTTTTGTGCCGCCGCAGCTGATAGAGCGAATCCTTGAATCCAACCGTGTAGATCATTCATTGAAAACACGGCTGCAAAAAATGATCGCCACTAAGGGCGAGCTGTCATTTTACGACGTATTCAGTCTTACCCGCGTCGAAGCGGTACAATAAGCCGCTGTAACGTCCGTATTGCCGCTGAAAACTGCGATGCGGACGTATTGCCATAGCCCAATACCAGACCGCTTCGCGCATGCTGCTTCTCAAGATAAAACGGGCTGAGCGCGCTGGGTGCCATTTGATGCAGTCGAGCCTGGCGCACCCATTCAATATCATCAACCCCTTCAATTTCCACCGTCAGGTGTAATCCGCCTTCTCCCGCCATCAAGCGATGCGGCACGGTCAGTTCCTGCTTTAGCACATCCTGCAACTGCGTTTGGCGCTTGCGGTACAAACGACGCATCGCCGCCAGATGCCGGGAATAATGCCCCTCTTCGATAAAGTTCGCTAGCGCGCGTTGTTCGGCGCGATGTCCACCGCGTAATAGCGCGCGTATCACGGGTTGCGCTGCTTCAACCAACATGGACGGCAACACCATAAAACCAATACGTAGCGAGGGGAAAAGTGTCTTACTGAACGTACCGAGATACACCACCGGAGCGTTATCTGCCATCCCGCGCATGGCAGGAATGGGTTCACCGCTAAAGCGAAACTCACTGTCATAGTCATCTTCCACAATCCAGACACCGTGCTGACGCGCATAGTCTAACAGCGCCAACCGCCGGGCGGCGCTCAACACGCTACCGGTAGGATACTGGTGTGAAGGTGAGGTAAAAATCAGCGTGGGTGGCGCTAAATCAGTCGCCAACTGCATACCTTCATTATCGACAGAAATACCTTGCAGCCTGAGCCCCGCCGCGATGAATGCGCTTTTGGCCCCAAAATATCCCGGATCCTCAACCCAGGCAGTTTGCCCGGGTTCGCTCAGTAAATGGGTACACAAATTGACGCCTTCCAGTGCCCCTTCCGTGATCACAATCTGCCGGGCATCACAGTCGATACCGCGTGATAACGCCAGATGCCGCGCAATAGCCACCCGTAGCGGCCATTCTCCTGCCGCATCGCCGTAGCCCAGCAGGGAGCTCCCCTCTTCACGGAGCACTCTATCGAGCAGTCTCCGCCACAGCGGCAGGGGGAAATAGTTTATCGCTGGCGTTCCCGGTGCAAACAGCAGCGGCGGTGTGTCGCGAGGCAGAACCTGCGGTAACGACTGCAAACGCGAGGGCAACGATACCGGGGCGGCCGGTGAATCACAGGATTCCTGCGGCAGTGAGGCAACGCGTGAGCCGCGACGATCGCGATATAAATAGCCTTCCATCGCCAGTTGCTCCAGCGCAGCGTTCACCGTGTTTCGCGAGATCTGCAACCGCTCAGCGATCACTCGCGAGCCAGGAAGCCAGCACTCGGCCTGTAGCTGTCCGTGCATAATCGCCTCTCGCAGAGCGCTATACAAACTGCGTTGCAGCGTTAATCCGCCCCGGGTTTGCAGCGATCGGGCCAGCATGGCAAAAAAAGGGGCGTCGGGAATATTCATGGCTTCTCCTAGTGGCACTATCAGAATATAGTCTCGTGGCACTTTTTATGGAACCAGTAAAAACGCTACTCTCGACGTCTTGTTAATTCCTAAGGAGAGGTTATGAGTCAGCTTAATCAATTTGGTCAATTAATTGGCGATGCCCTACCCGACTGGCAACCGCGCCCACATCCACAGCGGATTACGCTGGAAGGCCGTTACTGCCGACTGGAGCCGCTCAGCTTAAAGCACGCTGACGCGCTGTTTGCCGCCCACCAGCAGGCAACGGATACCCGAGCATGGACATGGTTACTACGCGAAGCGGAGAGTTCGTTAGCGGTTTATCGCGAATGGATTGCCAGCGTAGAAACGCTGCAGGATCCTATCCAGTTTGCGGTGATTGATACGCGTACCAACCTGCCGGTCGGCTCATTGGCACTGATGCGTATTGACCCTAATCATGGTGTTGTGGAGGTGGGGCATGTGCATTTCTCCCCATTACTTAGCCGCACGCCAGCCTCTACCGAAGCCCAGTGGCTGCTGATGCGTTATGTTTTTGAAACCCTGGGATACCGTCGCTATGAGTGGAAGTGCAACAGCTTCAACGAACCGTCGCGTAACGCCGCACAACGATTAGGTTTTCAATTTGAAGGCCGTTTCCGCCAGGCGCTGGTCATTAAAGGCCATAACCGCGATACCGACTGGTTCTCCATTATTGACGGTGAGTGGCCGGCATTAGATACCGCCTTCCAGAAATGGCTTGCCGCCGACAATTTTACCGCCGACGGCAAGCAGCGCCAGTCCCTGGAGACATTTCGTCAAGCTCACGCTTAACGTCGTTTCTTACGCCCCTGCACGGCCTTGAAGCGGGGATTGGATTTGCAGATAACATACAGACGCCCTTTACGTTTCACTATCTGACAGTCGGGGTGTCTTTGTTTCGCGCTGCGCAGCGAGTTAAGTACCTGCATCATGAACCTCTTTTAACATCGACAAAACGACCAAAACGCTGGGTGAAACGAGCCACGCTACCTTCCGTCGACGCGGTGCGCTGTTTCCCGGTGTAATACGGATGCGACTTGGACGAAACATCAATGGTGACATAAGGATATGTCACGCCTTCGAGCTCAATTTCCCGGTCGGTTTTGATGGTGGAGCCCACCGTAAAAAACTCATTCGCGCTGGTATCGTGAAACACCACAGGACGATAATGGGGATGGATATTCGCTTTCATCTGAACCTCAATTCAATATGTTATAACATAACAATTAAGATACGCCGTCATTGCCCACATTACAACCCTCCTGTTGTCAGGTTTTCTCTATAGTCATTTTTCGCAAAAGCTCAGACCCCCACGCCGACATAAATTAGAAAATAACGTTATTGGAGCCAGGTTTCGTCATCAGGCAGGCTGTGATTATCAACCTAACGGAGATATCCCATGCAGCGCTGTTGTTGTCATCCCGCATTTGCACCACCGGAATATCAAAATAAAGATCTGCAAAACGGAGAACATGATGAGCCTTACCTCCCTGCCCGTATTAAGCCTGGCCCGCTATCACCAGCCCTCTGAACGCCCGCTATTTTTAGAGCAGCTTCGCCATGCAGCCCGTGACGTCGGATTCTTTTATCTGACCGATCACGGCATCAATGAGGCTCTCCAGCAGTCAGTACAATCGGAATCACGCCGTTTCTTCGCGCTGTCCGACGCACAAAAACAGCAGGTGGCGATGATTCACTCACCACACTTTCGCGGTTACAACCGCAGCGCCGCAGAGCTCACGCGCGGACAGCCAGACTGGCGAGAACAATTTGATATCGGCGCCGAACGGCAGGCGATTTCCCTACGTGAACACGATCCTCGTTGGCTGCAATTACAGGGGCCAAATCTGTGGCCTGATGCCCAACCCACCTTGCGCCCGGTATTAATTCAATGGCAGCGAGCGATGACCGATATGGCCATGACGCTACTACGCGCTTTTGCCGAAGCCTTACAGCTCCCGCCGCAAGCGTTCGACACGCTATACGGCGAAAAACCCAACGAGCACATTAAGCTCATTCGTTATCCCGGCCAGCAGGATACGCACAACAGCACACAGGGCGTTGGGGCGCATAAAGACTCAGGTTTTTTAAGCTTCCTGTTACAGGATGAACAAAAAGGATTACAGGTGGAGGTCAACGAAGGTCAGTGGATCGACGCCGAACCGCTGCCCGGCAGCTTTGTGGTGAATATTGGCGAATTGCTGGAACTGGCGACCAACGGCTATCTGCGGGCAACCGTCCACCGCGTTGTTTCACCGCCGTCGCATCAACAGCGTCTGTCGATAGCCTTCTTCCTCGGCGCACAACTGGACGCCATCGTACCTATTTACGCGCTACCGGATACGCTCGCCAGCGAGGCTACCGGCCCGCAAAGCGACCCGCAAAACCCGCTACTACGGGATGTTGGCTGGAACTACCTGAAAGGCCGTCTACGTTCCCACCCGGACGTGGCGGAACGCTACTACCGTGACGTACTGCGCGCGCGCAGTGAACAACTCATCGCCTGACAACAACACGAATAAGGAATCACACCATGAAACATGCCGCCTTTAAACTGGCAGGGATTGCACTGTCTCTTTCTCTGGCCTTTAACGTATCAGCCGAGCCGCTGCGTATTGCCGCCGACCCGGTACCGCACGCCGAGATCCTCAACTTTATTAAAAAACAGGATCCGAAACTCGACCTGAAAATCATTGAGCTGACCAGCGGCGTCAACGCCAACGAGCTGCTGGCGAATGGCGATGTTGACGCCAACTACTTCCAGCACGTGCCGTATTTAAAAGATCAGGAAAAAGCGCTGGGCAAAACCTTTGCCGTCGCTGCTACCGTACACATTGAACCGCTGGGGATTTACTCGCGCAAACATAAAGATCTGAAATCCCTGCCGGAAGGGGCTACGGTGGCAGTGCCCAATAACACGACCAATCTCAGCCGCGCGCTATTTCTTCTACAAAGTAACGGGCTGATTAAACTGGCGGATAAATTCACCGACCCGGCCACCACGCTCGCGACGCCAAAAGATATCGCCGAAAACCCGCATAAGTTAAAGATCCTCGAAGTCGAATCGCCACAAATCCCGCGCTCGCTGGACGATGTAGACCTTGGCGTTATCAACGGTAACTACGCGCTGGAAGCCGGGTTGACCCCTTCAAAAGATGCGCTGGGGCTGGAGAGTGCCACCAACAATCCGTATGCCAATATCCTGGTCACGACTCCACAGCTGGCGAATGACCCACGAATTAAAGAACTGGCAAAAGATCTAACCTCCCCGCAGGTGGCTGAATTTATTCGTCAGCACTACAACGGTTCGGTGATCCCGGTTAGCGCGCCAAAATCATGATCGTCATTGAAGGGCTGAGCAAGCAGTATGCCGGAAGCGGCCAACCGGCACTCAACGACGTTTCGTTCACCGTCCCGAAAGGGGCGATTTACGGAATACTGGGGCGCAGTGGCGCGGGGAAAAGCACGCTTATCCGCTGCCTGAACTTACTGGAGCGGCCCAGTGCGGGCCGCATTCTGTTCAACGGTGACGATATTGTGCGGTACGACAAAGCGCAGCTCCGCGCTCATCGTCTGCGCACCGGTATGATTTTTCAGCACTTCAATCTGCTGCACGCCCGTAGCGTGGCCGACAACGTCGCGGTCCCGCTGGAAATCGCTGGCGTAGCGAAAGCCCAGCGACAACAACGCGTCGCCGAACTGCTGGCTCTGGTCGGGCTGAGTGATAAGGCGCACGCCTTCCCCTCCCAACTTTCCGGCGGACAAAAACAGCGTGTCGGCATTGCGCGGGCGCTAGCAGCAAACCCGGATGTCCTGCTATGCGATGAGGCCACCAGCGCGCTGGACAGTGAAACTACGGCCAGCGTACTGGCGCTGCTGGAAACCATCAACCGCCAGTTAGGGCTGACTATCGTGCTAATTACCCATCAACTGGAGGTGGTGAAAACACTCTGCGATCACGCGGCGCTTTTAGAAGCGGGTGAACTTCAGGAGAGCGGAAAAATCGCCGACCTGCTGGCCTCACCCTGGTCACGTTTGCGGGATATTTTACTGGGCGACGGCGATGAAGAACGCCGTTTCCTGGCACGCCACGGTCTGGATGGGAGACACCTATGCATAGTCGCATGAGCTGGGAAGATTTATGGCCACTGCTGGCTGAAGGGACGCTGGATACACTCTACATGGTTGGCCTGGCCGCACTGTTTACCGTCTTAATCGGCTTACCGCTCGGCGTGCTGTTGTTTATTTCTCGCCGCCAGGGGCTGGTTCCGATGCCACGGCTCAACGCTGTGCTGGGTACCATCATCAATACCGGACGTTCGCTGCCGTTTATCGTGCTGCTGATTGCGCTTATCCCTTTCACCCGACTGCTGGTCGGCACCACATTGGGCAGCACGGCGGCAATTGTACCGATTACTATTGGCGCATTCCCGTTCTTTGCCCGCCTGACCGAAAGCGCGCTGGATGAGGTGGATTACGGGCGCATCGAAGCCGTCCTGTCGATGGGCGGTAACGCTTGGCACGTTATCAGCAAAGCGCTCTTACCGGAGGCGCTCCCCGCGTTATTCGCGGCCACGACACTGACGGTGGTCATGTTGATTGGCTTCTCCTCAATGGCGGGCGTTATCGGCGGCGGCGGGCTGGGCGATTTGGCGATTCGTTATGGCTATCAGCGATTTAACGATCAGATAATGGTCGGTACGGTGGTCATTCTGGTGCTGATGGTGCAAGGCGTACAGATGGGTGGTGACCGCATAGTCCGGGCACTGGCGCATCGCCGCTAAGTGGGGGAAATTCTGACAACGGTCAATGATTTCCCGTCATCAGCACACGGGTTGTCAGGTATACTTGTCAGAATTACCCCAGGATAAGGACTGGCAGTGACAACTCGACATCTGGTCGGTCTGATAACCGGCGTGCTTATCCTGGCCATCCTCCTGCCTATCCTCTTAAGCATCTGGCTTGCCCAGCGTGAAGCCCATAGGCAGTTTATTGACGAGCAAGAGACTTATGCCTCACGGGTGCTGATTCGTACCGGGCAGGTGATGGATCAGGTCAAAAGCGCGCTAAAACAGATGGATACGCTGACAACTCCGGGGTGTACCAGGATTCACCAGCAGGAGATGCGCCGCCTTTCTTACTCCTGGCGCTATATTCAGGAAGTGCTTTATATCGATGGGCTCACGACCAAATGCTCGTCGCTGGAAAATAACGGCAAAACCTTTACCTTCCCTCAGCCTGACCGCGTGACGCCCGCAGGCTATCGCGCGTGGTATACCGAACAAAACGATCTTGGCGTTAAACGCTATATGGCCGCTTTCGCCTCAGAGCACCATATGGTGATCATCGATCCCATATCGTTTATTGACGTGATCCCCTTTACCAATAACACCACGCAGATTGCGCTCATCAGCGCCCACAATAACCGTGTGTTTGCCAGTAGCGACGAGTTGGATCCAAAAGTCTGGGAGCGTATCCACAAAAACAATCTCACCACGCTGACCGAAAACAACGTGGTTTACACGGTGCGTCAATACCCTGATCTACAACTGACAATTTTGACCTGGTCTTCCACCCTGCCGTTGTCCGAACGATTACATCATCAGCTTCTCATCTGGATGCCCGCGGGTATGCTGTTTAGCCTGCTGGCGAGTTGGCTGATTATTCGCGTCCTGCGTCGTCTACAATCGCCACATCAGAGGATGCTGGATGCGCTGAATAACGCCGAAATAACCGTTAACTATCAGCCAATTGTGTCGCTACAGGATGGAAAGGTCGTTGGCTGTGAAGCGCTGGCCCGCTGGAAGCAGCCCGATGGCAGCTATCTCTCGCCCGATATTTTCATTCCGCTTGCCGAGCAAACTGGCCTCATAACCCACCTGACCGAGAATGTGGTCAAATCGGTATTCCATGACCTCGGTAAATGGTTGCATCTCCACCCTGATTTCCATGTCTCCATTAATCTGTCAGTAGCTGACTTCCACTCTGTGGTACTACGAACCTTACTGCATCAACAGTTGAGAACGTGGAACATTAAGCCACAACAAATTGCGCTGGAACTCACTGAACGCGGCTTTGCGGATTCGAAGACCACCCTGCCCGCGATTGCCGCCTATCGCCGTAATGGGCACCCTGTCTATATCGATGATTTTGGAACCGGCTACTCCAGCCTGCGCTACCTGCAAGACCTTGAAGTCGATACCTTAAAACTCGACAAATCTTTCGTCGATGCACTGGAATACGCGCAGGTAACGCCGTATATCATTGAGATGGCAAAAACGTTGCAACTGAATATTGTGGCGGAGGGCATTGAAACGCCCTGTCAGGAGAAATGGTTACGCGAACATGGCGTACAGTTTGGGCAGGGCTGGCTCTACAGTAAAGCCTTACCGAAAGAGGCTTTTATTCTCTGGGCTGAGAATAACCTGCGTGGACATGACATCAGCGCTTCGCACTGATGCCATGCGATTGAATTAGCGTTGCTGCCAGCTAAACGTATAGCGCAACCGCCGTTGCGGCAGTAAATACTCCGGCAGTACGCTAGGGCTCCAGGAATCATCTCCGCCGACGCCCATATGGAAGGCATCAAGGTTCAGCCAGCATCCCGGCTCTTCCCGCAGCAGGTGATGATGCGTGACCTCGTGTAGCTGACGCTGGCTGTAGCGACTCAAGCCGAAGTGGAAATTACCCTGCCAGCCATGCACACCGTAATCAAGCTGGCGCGTTTCGCCGCGCAGGCCGTTTTCCGTCGGGAAGATATACGGCGTATGCAGCGCCGCCAGCGGCAATGTCCAGCGCCCCTGGCGCGCCGCTAGCCGACGATCAGGATAGTTTTCATGTGGGCCTAATCCCAGCCAACTGACCTGTTCTTCCACCGCCGCCAACTGACAATGCAAACCAATACGCGCCGGATGCGGGATATCGTCAGCGACCTGCACATCGATATCACCGTGCAGCACGCCATGTGTATCGATAAGCCAGCGTTTATGGCTGATAAACAACACCTTGCCCTGATATTCCCAGCTATGCTGCGTTTCCACTTCAACGCCACGGTCATATTCAAACGCTCGGCACAGCAGCAATCGTGGCATCATCGCGTACATCCCCGCCGCTTTCCAACGTTCCACCCATGCATTCGGGTCAATGCGTGTGACTTCGCTTACACCAATGTCGTTATCCAACGGTGCACGAGTGAAATTATCACTCAGCGGTGACAACAAGCTCGGTTGCCCGTCGCGCCACCACTGCGCCAAATCACCAGACTCACGGCTAAACTGCCAGCGCTGGTTGCCATGGTGAATCTCGAATGCCTGGGCCTCAACGCACAGTTGCGGTGCTTCACCTTCACCCTGCGGTACGGGCAGTGACAATGCTGACGGCAGCGGCCACTGCTCCCAGGCGCATATATGATTGGCCGCAGACCAGTCTGTCGCCTGTGGCTGATAAACTTCGAGGTTTAACCAGCACTCGCCATGCAGCGCGGCAAATTCTCTGAATGGCAGCGTCACCCGCTGGGTCGACTGCGGCGCAATATTCAGCGCGATATCGCCATCGGCAATGGTTTTGCCCGCGACGTTAACCGACCAGCGCAGCCGCTCGTTATCGGTGTGACGGAACAGGTAATCACTGGTGATATCGACCGTGAACGGCGTGGGTTCCACTTGCTTAAAGGTGAAGAACTGCTGCGCCCGCTGGGCCTCAAAGAGCGCCGGATGTGGGGTCCTATGCGGGAACACCAGTCCGTTCATACAAAACTGGCGGTCGTTTGGCGTATCACCAAAATCGCCGCCATAGGCCCAGAAGGTAATGCCGCTGTCATCGGTTTTACACAGCGCCTGATCGACCCAGTCCCAGACAAATCCGCCCTGCAAGCGCGGATTTTCACGGAACGCCTGCCAGTATTTAGCAAAGCCACCAAAGCTATTACCCATCGCATGGGCGTATTCACATAAGATCAGCGGACGCGTCTCATCCGGCAGGCCAATCCACTTTTTGATGCCCCATTTCGTTACTGTCGGATGCGGCTGATCGGTATCCACGCGGGAATACATCGGACAGATAATATCGGTCGCCGCCGTATTGGCTCCGCCGCCCTCATACTGTACCGGACGCGAAGGATCGGCCGTTTTTAGCCAGCGATACAGCGCATCATGGTTTGCACCGTGGCCCGATTCATTGCCTAAAGACCAGATGATAATGGAAGGATGATTGCGGTCACGCGCGACCATACGGGTCACACGTTCACTCATCGCAGGTAGCCAGCGCGGATCGTCTGCGAGACGGCTCATCGGCACCATGCCATGGGTTTCAATGTTTGCCTCGTCCACCACGTACAAACCGTACTGGTCACACAGGCGATACCACAGCGGATGATTAGGATAATGGGAGCAGCGCACCGCATTGAAATTATGCTGTTTCATCAGTTCAATATCGCGGCGCATAGTCGCTTCATCCACCGCCTGCCCATATTCCGGGTGATGCTCATGACGGTTCACACCGCGAATCAGCAATGGCTGACCATTCAGCTTGAGAAGGCCGTTGCTGATTTCCACCTGACGGAAACCCACGTCGCAAGCTTCCGATTCCAGTTGTTGCCCATTCGCATCACGCAGAGTCAGCACAAGACGGTAGAGATTTGGCGCTTCCGCACTCCATAAGGCCGGCTGCGCCAGCGACAGCGTCAGGTTAACGCGTTCAGCCCAACCGCCGCGTTCATCAACGATATTGTCACCCGGCGTTTGACGACCGCTCGCCACTTGCTTTTCGCCGTGCCATAGCGTGGCCTCCACTTCCGCTGCCGCAAAATCCTCCCCCTCCAGGGTGACCTGAATGTCCAGTTCGCCGTGGGTGAATCGGTCATACAGTCGTGGCGTGACCTGATAATCGGCAATACGGGTAGCCGTTTTGTGCAGTAGCGTGACGTCGCGATAAATGCCGCTCATCCGCCACATATCCTGATCTTCAAGATAGCTGCCATCGCACCAGCGCAGCACCATCACCGCCAGCCGGTTCTCCCCGGCCTGCACTACGCCGCTAAGATCAAATTCGGCGGGCAATCTGCTGTCTTGTGAATAACCGACCCATTTTCCGTTGCACCACAGGTGAAATGCCGAGTTAACACCGTCGAAAATAATCCGCGTCTGGCCTTGTGCCAGCCAGTCAGCTTTGACATGGAATGTGCGTGAATAGCAGCCGGTTGGGTTATCGATCGGCACCCACGGCGGCGTTACTGCAATAGGATAAGTGACGTTAGTATAAATCGGCGTATCGAAGCCCTGCATCTGCCAGTTAGACGGTACCGGCATCACCACCGCATCGCTAAGATCCTGTTCTACCCAGCTCTCTGGCACCGCTTCTGGCGCGTTGAAAAAGCTAAATTGCCAATTGCCGTTCAGCGAGCGGCGGGCGGTGCTGACGTTATCCCACAATGCGTCTTCTGGCGTGCGCCAGCTGTGAAACGGCGCATGGGCGGGCAAACGGTGCCACTGGCTCAACTGTGGATTTTCCCAATCACGGCGTGCCAGTAAAGCAGAGAGGGGTAAAGCGGAAGACGACGTCATAATTACCTCGTTGCGAAGCGCTCACAATTTCTTATGAGAGTGCCCGGATCGCGCAGTTTGGTAAAGGATCGGATCAGCAGGAAGCGAGTTAGATCACAAATCGTTCGATCGTCTTACTACCCTCGCCGCCAGCTCCTGCAAGCACTGCGCCAGACAATCATCCGGCAATACCTCCGGTGCGCTGGCCGCCGTTGAGTGACGCACAACAAGTTCGACATTCAGACGAACTTGTTGAAGCTCTGTGGCCTGCGAAGTCTTATTAATCAGCCAGTCAACGCTTAAGCGCCCGGCCTCTTTAAACTGCTGGCGCACGGTGGTCAGCGGCGGCGAGAACCAGGCGCTGTCGGTGGTATCGTCATAGCCGATAACCGATAATTGTCCCGGCACCCGAATACCTTTTTCCGCACAGGCACGCAGTACGCCCAGCGCCATCTGGTCGTTTGCCACCAGCACGGCTTGCGGATACGGTTTGGTATTGAGCAGGTGATGCGCTTTTTCATATCCCGATGCCGCGCTCCAGTCACCATACGCCACTGCACCGGACTCAATTCCCGCCTGTTGCAGCGCACGCTGCCAGCCAGCGAGTCGCGCCCGCGCAGAGACTGAGCTTTGCGGGCCAGCCAAGAGTGCAATCCGCTGATGCCCTAACGCCAGCAGATGTTCAACGCCCAAGTCAGCGCCCTGCTCTGCGTCAAACACCAGGCTATTCACCTGCGCATCATTGCCCACATCAAGAAACAGCACGGGCACAGGTGAAGCCGCAGCCAGCGCTTCTGCCACCTCGCGCTCCAGCGGCACGTTGATCAGTAGACCTTCCACACGTTGGGACAAAAGTTCCTGTAAAGCCGTAAAACAGGCATCGCGGTCGTTGTTTTCTACCATCGAAATCAATACCGACAACCCCACTTCTCCCGCGCGTCGCTTCACGGCAGAGGCAATTTGCGAGGGAGCGTGAAGCGCCAGATCGGTGGTCAATAACCCTAGCGTACGCGTCGCCTTGCCGGCCAGCTGTTGCGCGCCGCGATTAGGCACGTAGTTCAGTTCCCGCATCGCGGCCTGCACTTTTTCTCGCGTACGTTCAGAGACATGCGCGGCCTGATTGATGACCCGCGACACAGTCTGATAGGAAACCCCGGCAACACGGGCTACATCATAAAGCGTAATTGTTTTCATACTGACTCAGATAAACCGGCGTGATAGCAGCAGTGTAACCTGAAAAATTAATTTTTGCTGTGAGCGCTTCGCAAAATCAGATTGGCCGCTCAGCTTTTATCGGGCGGCGCTGAGCCACACGCGGTAACTGGAACCACGGTAGACAAATCTGTATGAGCGGCCCAATCGCCAGCGCATAAATTACGGTACCGATACCGAACGTACCGCCCAGTAGCGTACCAATCACCAACACCGACAGCTCAATAGCCATGCGGATCCAGCGAACAGACCAGCCGGTACGCGCATGAATACCGGTCATCAGCCCATCGCGCGGCCCGGCGCCAAAGCCCGCGCCAATATACATACCGGTCGCCAGTGCGTTAAGAATCACCGCCAGCCCCAGCATCAGCCCGCGTAGCCATAACGATTCCAGCGGCGGCATAAGCGCTAGCGTCGCATCTGCGGCCAGCCCCAACACAATCACATTACTGATAGTGCCAAGCCCCGGACGCTGACGCAGCGGGATCCACAGCAGCAACACGGCGGCACCGGTGAGGATCATCACCACGCCCAAATTCACGGAGGTCAATCCGGCGACCCCAAGATGAAATACGTTCCACGGGTCAGCGCCCAGGTTGGCGCGGACGTAAACGGCGGTCGACACCCCATAAAGCATTAACCCAAAATAAAGCTGAATCAGTCGGCGTAGCATTGGCACCTCTGCCTGTCGGTTTAGAGCTTCATCATCACCAAAAATGGCATTATGATTAATGACCAGTTTTTAAAAAGTGGACTGCTGATATGTTACGACGTTCCACCACGCAATCTTTAGTCCGCCTGCTGGGTCACTGGCAGGAAACTCCATCATCCACACCGCTGTGGCGACAGCTGACGGATGCGCTGCGGTTATTGATTCTCGATGGGCGACTGCCGCTAGGAACCCGTCTACCTGGCGAGCGCGAGTTCGCCAGCGCGTTGGGCGTAAGCCGCACCACCATTGCCAGCGCACTGGCGCAGTTGCGTGATGAAGGGTATGTGCAGAGCCGTCAGGGTAGCGGGTCGACGGTCACGCTCGCGGGTGAAAGTGCCCAGCGTTCATCGCGTCTGCCGACCTCGCCGACGCTCGACCTCTCCACCGCCGCACTTGCCGCGGGAGCAGAAATACATCAAGCATACAGCCATGCTCTCGGGGCGCTGCCGGGCTATCTCAGCCATACCGGCTACGACCAGCAGGGTCTACCTGAATTACGCGAAGCCATTGCTCGTCGCTATTGCGCACGTGGATTGCCCACCACCGCTGATGAAATTATGTTGGTTAACGGCGCACTAAGCGGACTGGCATTGATCCTGCGTTACCTCACCGGGCCGGGCGATCGTGTGGTGGTAGAAACCCCCACCTACCCGCTGGCCATCGCCGCGATTGAAGGCGCGTCATGCCGACCAGTCGCCCTTCCCCTGCCGCACAACGGCTGGGATACAGACGGGCTGGCGGCTATCATCGCCCAAACGGCACCACGTCTGGCGTATCTGATGCCCGATTTTCAAAACCCAACCGGACAGTGTATGGATGCAGCGACCCGACAAATTGTCGCCGACCTTTCTGCACGCACCTGTACCGCGTTGGTCGTCGACGAAACCATGGTTGATTTATGGTACAACGCCCCACCCCCGCCGCCGCTGGCGGCATTTAATACAGATGCACCAATTATCACCGTCGGCTCGACCGGGAAAAGTTTTTGGGGGGGTCTGCGACTGGGATGGCTGCGGGCATCGTCTCAAACCATCGCTGCACTGATCCAAACTCGCGATACCCTGGATTTAGGCTCGCCGCTGCTGGAACAACTCGCCACCTGCTGGCTATTGGACAACGAAAAAACGCTGCTCCCTGAACGAAGAAGGCTGCTGACAGCGCGACGGGATATGTGTGCAGAGCTGATGAGTGAGTATTTTCCACAATGGAAATTTGTCTTACCGGAGGGAGGATTGTCGTTCTGGGTGGAGTTACCCGAAATGATGGCCACTCGCTTTGCCGCACGCGCGGAAAGCAGTGGCATCCATCTTGGCGTCGGCACGCGTTTTGGCCTAGCGGGTGGCGGGGAAAGAAACCTGCGCATACCTTTTACGCTTGATGACGAAACGCTTAAGCGTGCCTTCACCACATTACAGCCAATATGGGCAATGTTAGCAGGCCAGCATGGCGCAAATAGAATACGGAAAATTATATAATAACGCGCCGAGGAAAAATGAACCCTCAAACAGAACTAGCCTTGTATTATTATATTATTTAGTGAAAACCCAGCACAAAATAATATATTAATGCTGCGGAGGAATCGGGAATCCTTTCAGGGAAATGACAAACGATTCTCCCTCTTTTTTAATCTTTGCGCCGGTATCGCACCAGTCAGAGGCAATACGAAAGAACTCATCGCTGCCCACATCCCAGTCCAGAAGAACATGTTTAACATAGCCTGAACGTAACAGATTGCAGGCTTCACTGTAATTACACGCTATTGAGGGTTGCTGTTTCATTTTTTCTTCTTCAGGATTTTCCGTAATGCTTTGATTTCTTTAGATGTAAATGGCGAAACATCTTCTTCCGTATGTTGGCTATCGATGTCATCTTCACATACACCCGCCTGTTCCTGGTTCTCGAAAGCAAGCAACAGGAGCTTTTGGGTCGCGGCACTTAATGTCAGGCTATTCTCTTCGGCATAGTGGCGAAGACTTTCTTTTACGGTTTCATCAATTTTTACATTGAGCACTGCGACTGTCATGTTGACCTCTTCCTGTCACAACGCGCATCGGCGCGGATAAAATGGTTTTTGTATTTTTCGGTAATAACTAATACATCAAACCAACAATACATTCCACAAATATATTTATAACAAGATGAGCAACATAAATACCCAATATTAATCTAAATACAATTTATGACATGTATATGACGGTATTATTACAGGCGCATGAAATTTAATGGGATAAGAAAAAGCGTAAAGCAGAAATTAACCATGAATATAGTATGGGGAAAAGTGAGATTTTTTCGAATGACTTCAGGGAGGGCTGAATTGGGTGGGGGCCCTGCCAGCTACATCCCGGCACACGCGTCATCTGCCCTGGCTGCTTCCTTCCGGATCTGACCTGGTGAACAGAGTAGCGTTGCGGGAGAACCAACAGAGCCCCCATTGAGAGCGTTGTTCCCAACGCGCAGGCGCATTATCACTGCTGTGCCCGGCAATTGCAAGCTATCAGCTTTCACCTGCTGGATTCTTGCGCAATCACCTCTTCACAGCAGGCATTTAGCTGATTATGCTGAGGGTTCTTCCTTCAGGAATAGAACAATGGATGCAGTAGACTCATTCCCCCATCGCGTATGGCAAATTGTCGCCGCCATCCCACCAGGTTACGTCACCACCTACGGTGACGTTGCAAGGCTCGCAGGGTCACCCCGCGCTGCGCGGCAGGTCGGGGGTGTGCTAAGGCGCCTGCCGGAAGGTTCTACGCTACCGTGGTTTCGGGTGGTGAATCGTCATGGCGCCATTTCACTGACCGGGCCGGATCTCCAGCGACAACGTCAAGCGCTGCTGGCCGATGGCGTACAGGTATCGGGAAGTGGGCAAATTGATATGCAGAAGTATCGCTGGCGGTATTAAAGATTCTGGCGGGATGTGTTGAAAAAAATGCCCTCGCAAGGAGGGCATTCGTTGATTAAGGGATCTGCACTGGTGCAGTGTCCTTAACCGGTACCGTGGAGGTATCCTGAACCGGAACCGCCGTTTGCTGTACCGGAACCAAAATCAAATCGGCCTTCGTTCCGTTACGGTTGACGACTTCCTGGATAGTGTCAGTAATAAACAGCAGCTTACCATCAACCGTGATAGCTGCACTCAGCAGGATACGGGCATTCGGCTGAATATCCGCTGGATTGAATGGCAGCACAAAGCTAAATGGTGCCTGTTTCCCGTCGGTACGGGCAACTTTCTGCGCCAGCACTTTCGATGGCGCGTCGGCAAGCGAAGCATCGGACAAGGTTACCGTTAACACCGCATTCGGTGGCAATGCCACTTTCTGGCGGATCAAGACATTACCGGTTACGCTCGGGCCAGCGATGGCCTGAACGGCTTCTGGGGTGTGATTTTGCTGGTGCGTCTGCGAACAGCCCGCGAGGGCAAGTGCAACCGCCAAACCGCTTAAGATCGGCACAAGTTTCATTAGCATTCTCCTTTTTGCTCACTCAAATTAAGGCCATTTTCTCAATTGAGTGACAACGCCTTAACAAACTTAACCGCTTAAGTGTGGCACATATTTTACATTTATTCCTGCAAACACCCCATTATTCAGATAATTGAACCCATCGGACCACTCGCCAAATTACGTTATAATGGAGAGATTCACCTGCCGTACGACAGTAAAATTATAGAGGGTACCAATGAGCCAGGCGCTATCAAATCTGCTGACATTACTGAATCTGGAAAGAATTGAAGAAGGCCTGTTTCGCGGCCAGAGTGAAGACCTCGGCCTGCGCCAGGTCTTTGGCGGGCAGGTTGTTGGCCAGGCATTGTATGCAGCCAAAGAGACCGTGCCTGCTGACCGTTTAGTTCACTCGTTCCACAGCTACTTCTTGCGTCCAGGCGACAGCCAGAAGCCGATTATTTACGACGTAGAAGTCCTGCGCGACGGTAATAGTTTCAGCGCGCGACGCGTTGCCGCAATTCAAAATGGCAAACCGATCTTCTATATGACGGCGTCATTCCAGGCTCCTGAGCCGGGTTACGAGCATCAGAAAACCATGCCAACGGCCCCATCACCGGATGGTCTGCCTTCTGAGACAGATATCGCCCGTTCGCTGTCACACCTGCTGCCGCCGCAGGTAGCCGAGAAGTTTTTGTGCGAGAAACCGATTGAGATCCGCCCGGTTGAATTCCACAACCCCTTAAAAGGCCACACCGCCGAACCACGTCGTCAGGTATGGATGCGTGCCAATGGCGCTGTGCCGGACGATCTGCATATTCATCAGTACCTGCTGGGCTATGCATCCGATTTCAACTTCCTGCCGGTGGCGTTACAGCCACACGGCGTCGGCTTCCTTGAGCCGGGCATGCAGGTTGCTACCATCGATCATTCCATGTGGTTCCATCGCCCGTTCAATTTAAATGATTGGCTGCTGTATAGCGTGGAAAGTACTTCTGCATCCAGCGCTCGTGGCTTTGTTCGCGGTGAGTTTTATACCCAGGACGGTGTACTCGTTGCTTCTACGGTACAGGAAGGGGTGATGCGTAACCGGGGATAATCCGTTGGTAGCCCGGCCAAGCGCAGCGCCGCCGGGAATTCCCCGGAGTCGGTGCTCGCGCACCTCGTCCGGGCTACCATTGCATGATATTCAATTATCGACAGGATTTATGCGTTGTAGGCGTTTTCGCCGTGGCTGTTGACATCCAGACCTTCGCGCTCCTGGTCTTCTGGAACACGCAGACCTACCGTCAAATCAGCGACCTTGTAGGCAATAAAGGCCACGACGCCAGACCAGACGATGGTGATACCGATGCTTTCCAGCTGAACGAGAACCTGATGGCCCATGGTCACGCCTTCGGCGTAGCCCACACCGCCAAGCGATGTTGAGGCGAAGATACCGGTCAGGATACAGCCAACAATGCCGCAGACGCCGTGGACACCGAACACATCACAAGGGTCATCTACACGCAGTACGCGTTTCAGAGAAGTCACCCCCCACAGCCCCGCCAGACCAGCAACAATACCCAGAATCAACGCGCCACCGACACCGATAAAGCCGCACGCTGGCGTGATACCGACCAGACCCGCAATCGCCCCGGAACAAGCACCCAGCAGAGAAGGTTTACCGCGCAGCACCCATTCACCAAAGACCCAACCGAGAATCGCGGCTGCGGTCGCCACAACGGTGTTCACAAAGGCCAGACCGGCGATTTCGTTGGCCGCGCTTGCGGAACCGGCATTGAAGCCGAACCAGCCGAAATAGAGGATCGCGGTACCGATAAACACCATCGGCAGGTTGTGCGGTTTGAATGCTTCTTTACCGAAGCCCACGCGCTTGCCAATCAGATAGGCACCGACCAGCCCCGCCACCGCGGCGTTAATGTGTACCACTGTGCCGCCCGCAAAATCGAGCGCACCATGACTCCCCAGCAGACCGCCGCCCCAAACCATATGCGCAATCGGCACGTAGGAGAGCGTCAGCCAAATAACTACGAAAATCAGCACCGCAGAGAAGCGAATACGTTCAGCGAGCGCGCCAACAATCAGCCCCACGGTGATACAGGCAAAGGAGCCCTGGAACGCCACGTGGATATACTGATAGAAGGAGCCCATCGGGTCGGTAATCTTAATATTTTTCAACATCACCCAGTCGAAGTTGCCGAAGAAGCTGCCGCCGGAACCAAAGGCCAGCGAGTAGCCATAAATCACCCACAGCACGCAGACCAGCGCGAAAGTTACCGCGACCTGCGTCAGCATAGAGAGCACGTTTTTGCCACGGATCAGGCCGCCGTAAAACAGTGCAATACCTGGGATGGTCATAAACAACACCAGCGCGGTACAAATCATCATAAAGGCGTTATCGGCTTTATCGATGGCGGCAGGTGCCGCCATCGCCAGACCCGGCAACAGTGCCAATGCGCCAAACCCCGTTTTTACCATTGTTTTTTTCATCATCTCGATCCCTATCACTGTGCTGGCTGGGAATTACAGCGCCGCTTCGTCGGCTTCGCCGGTACGAATACGGATTACGCGCTGCAGTTCGGCGACAAAAATCTTACCGTCGCCAATTTTTCCGGTGTAAGCGGCTTTGCTGATCACATCGACGACTTCATCGAGTTGATCGTCGGCGATAGCCACATCAATCTTTACTTTCGGCAGGAAGTTGACGCTGTATTCCGCCCCGCGGTACAGCTCTGCATGGCCTTTCTGACGACCGAAGCCTTTCACTTCCGTCACCGTTAGGCCCTGAATGCCAATAGAAGACAGTGCTTCGCGAACGTCTTCAAGTTTGAATGGTTTGATTACCACGGTAACCAGCTTCATAGATCCCCTCCAGTCAGAATTCGGTAATGGCTGTGAACACGAAAGAGATAAAGCAAGGGTCGTGCCAGAAATGAAAAGGGGCATGCTGGGCGTGAAAATCGGGGGGGATGTCGTTCAGTCAGGAGGAAAGGTAAACAAAAACGCACCATGCGGGTGCATGATGCGTTTCACAACGGCATTCTGTTAGAAAAATGCCTGACGCTGGTGCATCAGTGGGCCAATGCTTCATCCTGAGCGCTGGCAGCCAGTTCTTCACCCGCAAGCTGGAGCTGATACATTTGCCAGTATCGCCCTTTTGCTTCAAGCAGTTGCTGATGCGATCCCTGCTCTACCGCCTGCCCACGATGAAGCACCATGATGGTGTCCGCATCCACAATGGTCGACAAACGGTGCGCAATCACCACCAGCGTCGTGTGCTGGCGCACGGCGGCCAGCGCATGTTGAATCGCCTGCTCGGTACCCGAGTCAATATTGGCCGTCGCTTCATCGAGAATCAGCACCTGCGGCGTATCAACCAGCACGCGAGCCAGCGCCAGCAGTTGTTTTTGCCCTACCGAGAGGTTATTACCCTGCTCCCCAAGATGCGTATAAATACCGTCACTCATCCCGCGCGCCAGTTCCGCCAGCTGCACCGTTTCCAGAACCTGCCAGACCTGCGACTCACTGATATCACGCCCCAGGGTAACGTTAGCGAAGAATGAGTCTGCTAATACCACAGGATCTTGTTGCACCACGGCGATGCCTTCGCGTAACACGGCGTGGCTGAGGCTTTGCAGGGGGCGACCACCGAGGCGTATTTCACCGGAGTTCGGCGGATAATAGCCCATCAGCAGACTGGCCAGCGTACTTTTACCGCTTCCGGTATGTCCCACCAGGGCGACAAAACTGCGCGCCGGGATCGTCAACGAAATATTTTGCAGCACCAGTTTGTCGTCACGATAGGCAAACGAAACGTTATCGATATCAATATTGCCATTTTCCAGTGGCGCCATGTCATTGCCATACTGCTGACGCGGCCTGTCCATCAGTTCGAACACGCGTTCACCCGCTACCACCGCCTGTTGCAGCATGGATTGCTGGGTAGTCAACTCAATCAACGGCTCATTCAGTCGCCCAAGATAGCTAATAAAGGCATACAGCACGCCGACCTGGATCGATCCCTGCGCGCTAAAACCAAACAGCATCAACAGGCCACAGAGCACCAGCGTGGAAAACAGGCTAAGCAGCGGACGCAGTAAGAAACCGTCAAGCCGTAGGGTTTGCATCCGTGCCATATAGTGTGAACGGCTAACTTCCCCAATACGCTCGCCAAAGCGCACCTGCTGGCGGAACTGCTGAATAACGCTCATCCCGTTGATGACTTCGTTGAAGCCGTCGTTAATATCCGCGAGATAAGCCCGCACACGACGCACAATCGGCGTGCTGTAGCGTTGATAAATAACCATCACCGTCATCACCGCCGGGAAGATAGCCAGTGCCACCAGCGCCATGCGCCAGTCAAGGCTAAACATCGCTACCAGCATGGCGCCAATCAGCGCGGCGCTGCGGAGCACCGTCGCCACAACGGTGACGTAGAGATCGCGGATCACCTCGGTATCGTTAGTCACACGGGAAATCAGTTGCCCTACCGGCTGGGTGTCAAACTCGCTCAACGGCTGGCGAAGCGCGGCGTCCATCACGTCGATACGTAATTGCTGTACGACGCCGACTGCCGCACGGTTAAACAGCAGCGACTGACTGTAGTGCAAGCCTGCCGCCAGCAGTTGTAAACCGATATAGGCCGCCGCCAGACCCGCTACGGTACCCCACGGTAAAATGTCCTTCGCCACCATGTTATCGATAAAGTAGCTTATCAGGAGCGGCCCGCTAACCTCTGCGGCAGCCGCCACCCATAACATGATCACCGCATTCGTCAGCGGTTTGCGCCACGGCGAGCCGTAGGCCAGCAGGCGTTTTAACGTAGGCCACAGTTGCCCAAAACTACGCATCGGCGGCCTCCGTTTTTTCATCTTCTGGCGCATCGTTTAGCGCGGCTTCAAGCTGTTGATAGCGGTGCATGTCGCGATACCACCCCGCCTGATGCGCCAATTGGTCATGGTGACCACGTTGCGCGATATGACCATGCTGCATCACAATAATCTCGCTGGCATCGGTCAGCGCCGAGAGCCGGTGGGCGCTAATGATAAGCGTCCGCCCCTCGCCCCACTGGCGCAGGTTATGCAGTATCTGGTGCTCAGTACGGCCATCGACCGCCGATAACGCATCGTCAAGAATCAAAATTTCTGCGTCCAGAAGCAGCGCACGGGCAATGGAAATACGCTGTTTTTGCCCGCCGGAAAGCATCACGCCTCGCTCCCCCACTTCGGTGTCATAACCTTGTGGTAAACGCAGAATATCGTCATGCACACAGGCCAGCCGTGCCGCATGTTCTATCTCTTCCTGCGTCGCTCCTGGGTTGCCCAACGCGATATTGCTGGCGACCGTATCCGAAAACAGGAACGGCGTCTGACTGACAACTGCCAGGCGGCTGCGCCAGGCATCCAGTTGCAGCTGACGCAATGGAATATCGTGGAAGCGAATCTCGCCGTCATCAACGTCAAAATGGCGTTGAATCAACGACAAAATGGTCGATTTCCCTGAGCCAGTTGGGCCACAAAGACCCAACATATGGCCCGGTTTCAGGGTCACATTCACATCGCTCAATGTCGCTTTATCCGTTTGCGGGTAACTAAAGCGATGAATCGCCAGCGTTAACGTTCCACGACCTTCAGGCACTGGCTGCGTGCCATCGTTAACCACGGGCGCTTCCGCCAGCAACGTACGAATTCGACTGTAGGCGGCGCTCCCACGCTCAACGATATTGAACATCCAGGCCAGCGCCAGCATCGGCCAGATCATCAGCCCCAGGTACATCATAAAACTGGTTAACTGACCGAGTGTGAGCATGTCCTGCGTGACCATCCAGCTACCGCCCGCAATAGCCAACAGGTTCGCCATACCGATGGCGATATAGATAGTGGGATCAAAGCGGGCATCAATACGCGCCACGCGCATATTTTTCACCCCGGTATCCGCCGCATCGGCGGCAAATTGCGCGGACTGGCGGTCTTCGAGGCCAAAAGCTTTAATCATGCGGATACTAGTCAGGCTTTCCTGGGTGCGGTCGTTAAGGCTCGAGAATGCCGCCTGGGCTAATTTGAAGCGCTCATGCAACAGGTTGCCGTAGCGGTGGATGACCAACGCCATGATGGGCATCGGAACCAGCGCCAGTAAGGTGAGCTGCCAGCTGATTTGGGTCGACATGACGATCAACACCGCACAGCCCATCACCAGCGAATCCACCAACGTTAATACCCCTTCCCCAGCGGCAAAGACCACGCGGTCGACATCGTTAGTGGCGCGGGCCATTAAATCACCGGTACGGTGGCGCAGATAAAATTCCGGATGCTGGCGGCTTAGCTGACGATAGAAGTCTTCACGCAGCTCAACGGCTAACTGATAGGATGCACCAAACAGCAGCACACGCCAGACATAGCGCAGCAGGTAGACCACTATCGCAATCAGCACCATGGTGCCAACCCACATCATCAGCGTCCCAGCGCTAACGCGCTGTTGCGATACGCCATCCACCACGATGCCCACTATTTTCGGTGGGATAAGTTGCAGGATGGCAATAATAATCAGCAACACGACCGCGCCGAGATAGCGACGCCATTCCCGACGGAAGTACCAGCTGAGTTGAGCAAATAATCGCACGCAGTAAAATTCCAGAGATAGTGTTATTCGATGGGCAGCGCGGTGGTGTATTTAATCTGTTCCATCGCAAAGCTTGAGGTCACATCCGACAGCCCAGGAACCCGGTTGACCAGGCTCTTATAGAAATCATCGTAGCGTTTCATGTCGGCCACCTGCACCCGCATCAGGTAGTCATACTCCCCAGCCATACGCCAGAAACCGAGGACTTCCGGCATCTGAGTCACTTCGCTGACAAATAGGCTGTACCAGTCGCTGCTGTGATGCTGAGTTTTAATCAGCACAAATGCCGTAAGCCCCAAACCAAGCTTTTCCGCATCAAGCAATGCCACGCGACCCAATAGCACACCGTCATCTTCCAGTCGTTTAAGACGTTTCCAGCAAGGTGTGGTGGTCAGATTAACGGCATCCGCTAACGCCTGCAAAGAGAGCGTGCAATCTTTCTGTAATAAGGCGAGCAGCTTTCGGTCAATTTTATCTAACATAGGAGTCACCGGGAGAAAACTTTTCTATCTTTATTCTATTTTAAAGATTAGAAGGCAACAATTTTTTCTGTGCTTTTCGCTAAGCTAGGCACAAAATGATAAACGGAAAATCACGATGAATAGCACCTGGGTCAAACACGCGATTAGCGAAATTAACGCCGATTACCAACGCAGCGCCGACACGCATTTGATTCGCCTGGCGCTTCCCGCTTTTCCTGGCATTCAGCTGTACCTGAAAGATGAAAGCACCCACCCCACCGGCAGCCTGAAGCACCGTCTGGCGCGTTCCTTATTCCTTTACGGTCTGTGCAATGGCTGGATCAAGGAAGGCACCACCATTATTGAATCGTCGTCGGGCTCAACGGCGGTTTCTGAAGCCTATTTCGCCCGTCTATTGGGGCTACCGTTTATCGCGGTAATGCCGTCGTGTACGGCAAAGCGCAAAATTGAGCAGATTGAGTTTTACGGTGGACGCTGCCACTTTGTTGAGAGCGCCTGCGAAATCTACGCGGCGTCCGAAACGCTGGCGCGCGAGCTGAACGGTCACTATATGGATCAGTTCACCTACGCTGAACGCGCGACCGACTGGCGGGGAAATAACAATATCGCCGACAGCATTTTCCGTCAGATGTCGCATGAGCCCAATCCAGTGCCTGCATGGGTAGTGATGAGCGCGGGGACTGGCGGTACTTCCGCAACGATTGGACGCTATATCCGCTGTCAGGGCTATGAGACGCAGCTGATGGTGGTCGACCCTGAAAACTCTGTTTTTATGGACTACTGGCAAAGCCGGGATGCCAGCCTGCGCGGCAAAGTAGGCAGCAAAATTGAAGGGATTGGTCGCCCGCGCGTCGAGCCATCTTTTATCCCGGACGTGGTTGATGACATGCTACGTGTTCCCGATGCTGCCAGCGTTACCACTGCGCAATGGCTGGAAACCCAGCTTGGGCGTAAGGTTGGCGCATCCACCGGAACCAACATGTGGGGAGCATTGCAGCTCGCCGTGCAGATGCGCGCAGAAGGCAAAACCGGGTCAATTGTGACGATGCTGTGCGACAGCGGCGAGCGCTATCTCGATACCTATTACAACCCGCAGTGGGTGGCGAGCCATATTGGCGATGTTGCCCCGTGGCACAACCAGATTCAGCAGCTTCTCGACCAATAAAAAAAGCCAGGCATCATCTGATGTCTGGCTTGCTGGAAGATCTCTCTATTCGGGGGAATAAGGAAGGTTTGGTTTATCCAGCCAATGCGTTAAATAGTGAGAAACCGCCTGAGTATTGCAGTTTCCGATAACCGGTAGATGGGGCAGCGCCGCTTTTAGTTGCCCCATTGCGTTGCCCATGATCACACCGCGGCCCACCAGCCCAAGCATTTCACGGTCGTTCATTGCATCGCCAAAGGCCATGCATTCGTCCATCCCGACGCCCAAATGTTCTCCCAGCACCGACAGCGCCGCGCCTTTGTTGCTGCCTAGCGGCAACACTTCCAGACAGTCCACGGCCGAGAAACAGATATCGGCGCGCTTATCCAGCGCTTCCACCAATTGGATGCGCAGGCGGCAGAGATCGTCGTGATCGCCGCAGAAACAGATTTTGGTCACCTGATGCGCCGGGATCCGTCGCAAGTCGCGCAGCTGGTAGCGGAAACCGTTGTAGATATGCGCCAGTAACAAATCAGGAATGTCGTGACCGGTAAACCATCCGCTGTCATTAAAAACGTGAACGCTGGCCTCTGTCTCCCAGTGGCTATGCAGTACCTGCTCAGCAACATCCGGGGAGAGATCGCTACGGTGCATCACCTCACCCTGCTGAGAGTGAATGCGCGTGCCATTACCCGTTATCAAAAATGCATTCAGGGATAACGCTTCAACGAGGGGGCGCATCTCCAGTACGTGGCGGCCGGTGGCAAAAGTCAGCGTGATATTGCGCTCGCGCAGTCTCTTTAATACCGCGACTGTACGGTCACCTAAACGATGGTCTGGCATCAAAAGGGTGCCATCCATATCAAACGCTGCCAGTCTTGCCATTTTTATTCCGCCTGTGATCGCTTTTTCTTGCCACCCAGTATCTGCTGAGATATACGGAAGTAATACTGAATAGTTAACATTTATTGTTCCGGGTTTATATGCGACTGTTAAACCGTTTAAATCAGTTTCAGCGTCTGTGGCAGCCGTCGCAGGGGGAAGAACAGCAGGTAACCATCGCCGAGCTGGCAGCGCGCTGTTTTTGCAGCGAGCGACACGTGCGCACGCTGCTTCATCAGGCACAGGAAGCGGGTTGGCTCACCTGGCAGGCGCAATCCGGGCGAGGAAAGCGTGGGCGGCTTACGTTCCATACCGCTCCGGAAACGCTGCGTAACGAGATGATGGAAACCGCACTGAATCGCGGTCAACAGCACAATGCGCTAGAGCTTGCGCAAATTGCGCCACTAGAACTGCGGGCGCTGCTGCATCCGTTTTTGGGCGGGCAGTGGCAAAACAATACGCCCACGCTGCGTATTCCCTACTATCGACCGCTGGAACCCCTACACCCTGGTTTTCTGGCCGGGCGCGCTGAGCAACATCTTGCGGGCCAGGTCTACTCCGGATTAACCCGCTTCAACCAGGAAGCTTCACAGCCACAAGGCGATTTAGCGCACCACTGGTCGGTCTCCTCTGATGGGTTATGCTGGCAATTTTATATCCGTTCAACGCTGCACTGGCACAATGGCGATGTGGTGGAAACCGATCAGCTTCGCCGCCGTCTGCTAATGCTACTGGCGCTGCCTGAACTGGCTCGCCTGTTCTCGAGCGTCAAAGCGATTAGTCAGACGCATCCCCAATGCCTGACCTTTTCCCTACATCGTCCGGATTACTGGCTACCCCATCGGCTGGCAAGCTATTGCAGCGTGCTGGCGCACCCGGACGAGCCGGAACAGGGTACCGGGCCATTTATGCTAAAAATTTTTGAACCGGAACTGGTGCGTATTGAAAGCCATCATCGCTACCATCACAGTCATCCATTGCTGCAAGCGATTGAATACTGGATAACCCCGCAGCTTTTTGAGCAGGGCCTGGGAACCAGTTGTCAGCACCCGGTACAAATTGCCATCGGTAAGCCGGAGGAGTTAGGCAAATTGCGGCTGGTGAGCCACAGTATCAGCCTGGGATTTTGCTACCTGGCACTGCGTCAGAGCCGACGGTTGAGCATGGCGCAAGCACAGCGTGTGATCGCATTAATTCACCGCTCCGGGCTGCTGCAAAGCCTGCCGCTGGGTGAGAACTTAATTACCCCCAGCGAGGAGATGCTGCCAGGCTGGGCCATTCCGCTGGCGCACGATAATAGCGATGTTCCCCTGCCAGCACACCTGACGCTCATCTACCATCTCCCTGTGGAACTCCATACCATGGCAGAACAGCTTAAGGCAGCGCTGGCGAAGTCAGGCTGCGAACTGACGGTTATTTTTTACGATGCCAAAAGCTGGAACGGTTGCACAGACTTGCCGCAAGCGGATCTGTTTATGGGTGACCGACTGATTGGTGAAATGCCTGAATATGCCCTGGAGCAGTGGCTACGCTGCGATGCGCTGTGGCCGGCACTGTTTACCGATGCGCAGGCTCGGCACGTGCAAAATGCGCTGGATGAGACGCAGGCCGAGCCCGATGATGAACAGCGTATTGCGGCGCTTAAGCATCTTTTTACTCACCTGATGCGCGATGCCATTCTGACACCGCTATTTAATTATCAATATCAGGTCAGTGCCCCTCCGGGCGTTAACGGCATTCATCTGAACGCACGCGGTTGGTTCGATTTTTCCGAAGCCTGGCTACCACCCGCCACGCGGTGAAGAAGCTGGTCGACGCGGCGCGCAGGCGTTACCATAGCGGCTTTTAGATTCACAGACAGGAAAAGCCATGAAACGTGCCGTTGTCGTCTTTAGCGGTGGACAAGATTCCACCACATGCCTGGTGCAGGCGCTGCATCAATATGATGAAGTTCACTGCGTCACGTTTGATTATGGCCAGCGCCATCGCGCTGAAATTGACGTTGCCCGTGAACTGGCATTAACGCTGGGTGCACGTGCGCACAAGGTGCTGGACGTTACGCTATTAAACGAACTGGCCGTCAGCAGTCTGACCCGTGACAGCATCCCCGTGCCAGATTACGAACCAGACGCCGATGGCATCCCCAATACCTTTGTGCCGGGGCGTAATATTCTGTTCCTGACGCTGACGGCAATTTACGCCTATCAGGTTAAGGCGGAAGCCATTATTACCGGCGTGTGTGAAACCGACTTCTCCGGCTACCCGGACTGCCGCGACGAGTTCGTCAAGGCGCTACACCATGCGGTAAGTTTAGGGATGGCAAAAGATATCCATTTTGAAACGCCGCTGATGTGGCTGGATAAAGCGCAAACCTGGGCACTGGCGGACTACTGGGGCAAATTAGACCTGGTGCGTAGCGAAACGCTGACCTGTTATAACGGGATTAAAGGTGACGGTTGCGGTCATTGCGCGGCCTGTAGCCTGCGAGCTAATGGATTGAACCACTATCTTGCAGACAAGCCTACGGTCATGGCGGCGATGAAGCAGAAAACGGGGTTGAAATAAGCCTGGCGATATTCCCGGCGGCGCTGCGCTTGGCCGGGCTACCCGAGGGCGTAGGCCGGATAAGGCAAAGCCGCCATCCGGTAATGTGCGCGGTTATGCCTGATGGCGCGTAGCTTATCAGGCCTGCATGTTGTCAATGCTCACAGTATCTACAAATATACACGAAAGTAGCCCGGCCAAGCGCAGCGCCGCCGGGGCCACAAATGTGCATAAAGGTAGTTCGGGCGAAGCGTTTAAGCCGCCCCCGGGTCGGGCACATCACTCAATCATCGCTTCCAGGTGTTCCCGCAACTCCCCTTCCAGCACCAGTGCTTTCTGCGTTTTCAGGTCGATACACACGAAAGTAATCAGCGCATCGGCGACAACCTGCCCTTCAGGCTCCAGCGTCACTACCTGACTTAACACGCCGCTTTTCGCATTAAGTTGCTGTACCTTGCTGGTCACCGTCAGCAGATCGCCAAGCACCGCCGGACGGCGGTAGTTAATGTTAATATTCACCACCACGAAGGCGATATTATTCGCACTCATCCACTGAAATCCCGCACTGCTCTCCAGCCCATCCCATCGGGCCTCTTCAAGAAACTCCAGATAGCGAGCATTGTTGACGTGTTGATAGACGTCCATGTGGTAACCGCGAACTTTGATTTGTGTCTGCATAGCGCCATAGCCTTATTATTTTAAATAGAGTCAGAGGTCACACCACTGGTATGACCTCTTTAGTCTGGCAAATTTTCAGACGAGTGCAAACACTCCGGATGAATTAAAGCGTGAGATGCGCCAGATTTCGCTCAACCAATGAGTTGCCCATTCCCGGCACCTGCTTGAGATCGTCGAGCGTTTTAAACGGACCATACTCTTCCCGATAGCTGACAATAGCCTGCGCCTTCTTGAGGCCAACACCGTTCATGGCCTGAGCCAATGCCTCTGCCGTCGCCGTGTTGATACTCACCTGGGTACCTTCATCGTCAGCGGCTTTAGCACTAGCAGAAGCTTTCGCCTGTTCTCCCGACGCCTCGCTGGCTTTCGTCTGTACGGCCTGCGCTTTCGCTGAGGCCGGCTGTGCCGCGTGCGCACTCGCACTCATCCCGGCACATGCCAATACAGCCGCCATAACACACATCTTGATTCCACGTTTCATTCTGATTTTCCTTGTTAGTTGATAGCGAGGAAACCATAACGGCTGTGGAGACACAGTTCAAAAGGCAGATTTTAAATGTGGAAAAGGCCGCGAAAGCGGCCTTTGTGGTGTACAACGCCTTACAAATTTATGCGAGGCGTGTTCCGATTATTACTGCTGCTCGATGATATCGCCAAACTTAATCTTCGCGGATTTACGCAGGTTGTTCATCAGTGCTTCGAAAGATACCTGGGCGTTATTCTGAGTAATCCCCTGTACCATCGCTTTCTTCTGCGCTTCCGGCATTTCACCGGCTTTCACTTCGTCCAGAGCCAGCAGAACCACGTTGCCCTGCATATCGTTGCCGATACCAAAGCTTGGCTTATCTTTCTGCGGCAGTGGCAGGGCGAAGGCCGCCTGACTCAGCGGATCCTGAGCTGCACGGCTCAGCGTTTTGCTTGCGCTAAAGCTCAGACCAGCCGCTTTCATGGCTTCATCACCTTTACCTTCTTTCAGCGCCACCAGCAGCTTCTCAGCATCCAGTTTGGCCTGCTGCGTTGCTTTGTTGTGCTTAACGATATCCGTGACTTGTGCTTTCACATCAGCCAGCGGTTTCACCGTCTCGGCTTTGTGTTCGCTCACGCGCAGGATGAAGGCACGGTCACCGTCAACGGTAATAATGTCGGAGTTGCTGCCCGGCATGCCGTTGTCGCCAACCAGACCGCCATTAAAGATAGCATCGGAGACCGGTTTGAAATTCAATTCTTCCGGCAGAGAGTTGCGATCGAACCAGCCTGTCTCAACGGCTTTCACACCCGCAGCCTGCTCAGCACCCGCCAGCGAGTTGTTATCGTTGCTGGCCGCGTCGCTCACCTTCTGCTGCAGCGCGTAGTAGGCATCAAGAGACTTCTCTTGCTTCACTTTGTTCGCGATATCGCTACGCACGTTCGCCAGAGGTTTAACCTGTGAGGCCTGAACATCGTCCAGACGAGCGACCAGGAAACCAACGGAGGATTTAATAACACCAGACAGCTGGCCTTTCTCTTTCAGACCGGCATTTTTCAGCTCGTCAGGCGTCGTGGACTCTTCCAGCCATCCCATATCGCCGCCATTACGTGCGGAGATAATGTCAGACGATTTCTCTTTAGCCAGTGCGGCAAAGTCGCCACCTTTGTTCAGCGCGTCCAGGACGGCTTTCGCATCGGCTTCTGTTTTGGTCTGAATCACGCTGTAGCGGTTACGCTGCGGCTGGGTGAACTGATCTTTATGCTCATCGTAATAGGACTGGATTTCTTCGTCAGTCACTTCGTGAGTCATCGACGCGGCATCCAGTTTGATGTAGCTAATACGGAACTGTTCTGGCGCCACGAACTGACCTTTGTTCTGTTCGTAGTAACTCGCCACTTCCGCGTCGCTCACCTGCTGTTTTGCCGCCAGAGCATTCACATCGATGGTCGCTTCACGCACCAGACGCTGCTGAGCAACCAGCGCTGCCAGCTGTTCAGTTTCACCAGGCAACATGAAGTCGGTGCCCGCCACAGCATTCACCAGCTGTTGAGTGGTTAACTGGTTACGTAACGCCTGAGCGTACTGGTCAGCCGTCATGCCCATCTGATTAACCAGCGCGTTGTAGCGGGTGTTATCAAATTTGCCTTCGCTCTGGAATGCTGGTGTCGCGATGATAGCTTTACGTACTTGCTCATCGCTGATGCCAAGGCCTAAGTTTTTCGCATATTGATCCAGCAGCGCTTCGTCAATCAGACGATTCAACACCTGCTGGCGCATAGATTTGATGTAATTTTCGTTAGCAGCCAGTTCAGAGTACTGGTCGCCAAGCTGCTGCTGCATGCGGTTACGCTCGCTAGCAACGGCATTTTCAAACTGGCCGCGGCCTATTTCCTGGTCATTGACTTTCGCGGCATAATTATTGTTACCGCCGATCAGATAACCACTCACGCCGGTCAAAATGAACGACACGATAATGAGACCGAAAATGACTTTGATCACGACGCTATTGGCTGCCGTGCGTAAATTGTCCATCATGGTGTAACAACACTCCGCTGTAGGTGACAAATACCTCGAGCAGCATAGCACGTGATGGCCGCTGCGCGTGAGGCCGTATTGTGACAAGAAACCGGGGTGGTTGTCAGCACACACCGTACATAAACGCCTAAAACGCCGCATTCAGGCATAAAAAAAGGCACATCAGTCGATGCGCCCTTGTACTTTGCCACATTCCCGTTACGGGAAAGCGATCAATTTACTGCGTCTTTCAGTGCTTTACCTGCACGGAATGAAGGTACTTTAGCCGCAGCGATAGTGATCTCTTTACCGGTCTGAGGGTTACGGCCAGTACGGGCAGCACGCTCTTTGACAGCAAAGGTACCGAAACCTACCAGTGCAACGTCATCCCCAGCTTGCAGAGATTCAGTAACAGAAGCAATTAAAGCATCTAACGCACGTCCAGCTGCAGCTTTGGAGATATCCGCGCCAGCAGCAATTTTGTCAATCAGTTGAGATTTGTTCACTGTTCTCTTCCTCTCTTTATTATTTATATCGCACCGGAATCCTTCGCGGCACAATCGCGGAGCAGTTATATCAGGACTACCATGCCCTTACAACACCCGTTGTCGACGACACACCTGCCAGCCGTCTAAATTAGCGAGACAAAAAAAGGCTGGCAAGTCAGTTTATGCTTGCCAGCCCCATATTTATTATCGCTCTTTGCGCGAGGTCACTATTTTGCGCTTACAACCTGCATTCCACTCGGTTCATTTTGCAGCGCCAGAGCCAGAACTTCCTCAATACGCTTCACAGGATGAATCTCAAGATCGGCGAGGACGTTGTCAGGAATCTCTTCCAGATCGCGTTTATTCTCGTCAGGAATCAGAACTGTCTTAATGCCGCCACGGTGTGCTGCAAGCAGTTTTTCCTTCAGACCACCGATTGGCAGCACCAGGCCACGCAGGGTGATTTCACCCGTCATTGCCACGTCTGCACGCACCGGGTTACCGGTCAGACAGGAAACCAGAGCTGTACACATCGCAATACCGGCGCTTGGACCGTCTTTCGGTGTAGCCCCTTCCGGTACGTGAACATGGATATCGCGTTTTTCGTAGAAATCTGGGTTAATCCCCAGTTTTTCCGCGCGCGCGCGCACCACGGTCAGCGCTGCCTGAATGGACTCTTGCATCACTTCGCCCAGAGAACCGGTGTAGGTCAGCTTGCCTTTACCCGGTACACAGGCGGTTTCGATGGTCAGCAGATCGCCGCCGACTTCCGTCCAAGCAAGTCCTGTTACCTGACCGACACGGTTTTCTTCATCCGCACGACCGTAGTCGAAACGCTGAATGCCGAGGTAGTCGTGCAGGTTATCTCCGTTAATCTCGATGTGTTTAAGCGTTTTATCCAGCAGCAGCTGTTTCACCGCTTTACGGCACAGTTTCGAGATTTCACGTTCCAGGCTACGCACGCCCGCTTCGCGAGTGTAGTAACGAATAATGCCGACAATGGCGCTATCGTCTACCGTCAGCTCGCCCTTTTTCAGCGCGTTACGCTCAATCTGCTTCGGCAGCAGGTGACGTTTGGCAATGTTCAGCTTCTCGTCTTCGGTATAACCGGACAGACGGATCACTTCCATACGATCCAGCAATGGTGCCGGGATGTTCATGGAGTTTGACGTTGCCACAAACATCACGTCGCTGAGATCGTAATCCACTTCCAGGTAGTGATCGCTGAATGCCACGTTCTGTTCTGGATCAAGGACTTCCAGCAAAGCAGAGGCCGGATCGCCACGCATGTCCGAAGACATTTTGTCGATCTCATCAAGCAGGAACAGCGGGTTTTTAACGCCCACTTTCGCCATTTTCTGGATAAGTTTACCCGGCATTGAACCGATGTAAGTACGACGGTGACCGCGAATTTCCGCTTCATCACGTACGCCGCCCAGCGCCATACGAACATACTTACGTCCGGTTGCCTGCGCAATGGACTGACCCAGAGACGTTTTACCCACCCCAGGAGGCCCTACCAAGCACAGAATTGGCCCTTTGAGCTTGTTTACACGACTTTGAACCGCGAGATACTCAAGGATGCGGTCTTTAACGCGTTCAAGGCCGTAATGGTCGGTATCGAGAATTTCCTGCGCCTGGCGAAGGTCTTTTTTGACCTTGCTGCGCGTATTCCACGGCACCTGTACCATCCAGTCGATATAACCGCGAACCACGGTAGCTTCTGCTGACATCGGTGACATCATTTTCAGCTTCTGCAGTTCAGCTTCAGTTTTCTCTTTTGCCTCTTTCGGCATTTTCGCGGCGTCGATCTTACGCTTCAGCGCTTCGTTCTCGTCCGGGACTTCGTCCATCTCGCCGAGTTCTTTCTGAATCGCCTTCATTTGCTCGTTCAGATAGTACTCACGCTGGGATTTTTCCATCTGCTTTTTAACGCGGTTGCGAATGCGTTTCTCAACCTGCAGCAGATCGATTTCAGACTCCATCATCGCCATCAGATATTCCAGACGCTCGTTGATGTCAGACATCTCGAGTACGGACTGTTTATCAGCAAGCTTCAGCGGCATGTGCGCAGCGATGGTATCCGCCAGACGAGCAGGGTCGTCGATACTGTTGAGCGACGTCAGCACTTCTGGTGGGATTTTCTTGTTCAGTTTGATATAGCCTTCAAACTGACCGATTGCAGTACGCACCAGCACTTCCTGCTCGCGTTCTTCAATCGCCGGCGACTCCAAATACTCCGCTTTCGCCGAGAAATGCTCACCGTTATCGGAGAGCGTGGAGATACGCGCACGCTGCAACCCTTCGACCAGTACTTTGACCGTACCATCAGGGAGTTTCAGCATTTGTAAAATAGAGGCCACGGTCCCGACGGTGAAAAGATCGTTTACACCCGGCTCATCCGTTGAAGCATCTTTCTGCGCGACCAGCATGATTTTTTTATCATGATCCATGGCCGCTTCCAGACAACGGATAGATTTTTCCCGCCCTACGAATAAGGGAATGACCATGTGCGGATAAACCACCACATCGCGCAGCGGCAATACGGGGATTTCAATGCGTTCAGAACGCTCAGGATTCATAGAGCTCTCTCTTAGTTTAGTGTCCGCCAGGTAAGCTGGTCATGTGACTGTGCTTCACACAACCATTAACATGTAACCAGTATATGGGGATGTATTCCACACATTCAACGCCAGGAATCAGGAAAAATAAAAGGGGAGATAAAATCCCCCCTTTTTAATTAACTGATTGTATGAACTGGTGAATTATTCGCCAGATGCCTGCTGTGCTTCCGGCTTGCCGTAAATCAGCAATGGTGCACTTTGACCCTCAATCACCGATTCATCGATAACCACTTTTTCAACGTCTTCCATTGAAGGCAGATCGTACATGGTCTCGAGCAGCGCCGCTTCTACGATTGAACGCAGACCACGGGCACCGGTTTTACGGCTCATCGCTTTCTTCGCGATAGCATCCAACGCTTCATCACGGAATTCCAGATCCACGCCTTCAAGGTTAAACAGCGCCTGATACTGCTTGGTCAGGGCGTTTTTCGGCTCTTTCAGGATCTGAATCAACGCGTCTTCGCTCAGCTCAGTCAGCGTGGCAACAACCGGCAGACGACCGATAAACTCAGGGATCAGACCAAATTTGATCAGATCTTCTGGTTCTACCTGGGTCAGCAGTTGGCCTTCGCTGGCTTTGTCAGTTTTCGATTTCACCGTTGCGCCAAAGCCAATACCTGAACCGGTTTCTACGCGGTTGGCGATCACTTTATCCAGACCGGCAAATGCGCCGCCACAGATAAAGAGGATCTTCGAAGTATCAACCTGGAGGAACTCCTGCTGCGGATGCTTACGTCCACCCTGCGGCGGAACAGCAGCCACGGTGCCTTCGATAAGCTTCAGCAGAGCCTGCTGTACGCCTTCACCGGAGACATCGCGCGTGATCGACGGGTTGTCGGATTTACGCGAGATTTTGTCGATTTCATCGATGTAAACAATACCGCGCTGCGCTTTCTGTACGTCGTAATCGCACTTCTGCAGCAGTTTCTGAATAATGTTTTCAACGTCTTCACCAACGTAACCGGCTTCGGTCAGCGTCGTCGCATCCGCCATGGTGAACGGAACGTCCAGCAAGCGTGCCAGAGTTTCCGCCAGCAGCGTTTTACCTGAACCAGTTGGGCCGATCAGCAGAATGTTACTTTTGCCAAGCTCAACACCGTTGCTGGTATCGCCATTACGCAGACGTTTGTAGTGGTTATAAACCGCGACGGCCAGCACTTTTTTCGCCTGTTCCTGACCGATGACGTAGTCATCAAGATGGTGACGAATTTCGTGCGGTGTTGGCAGCGCGCTGCGTTCACGATGCGGCGCTACCTCTTTAATCTCTTCGCGAATGATGTCGTTACATAAGTCGACACATTCGTCGCAGATATACACGGATGGGCCGGCGATGAGCTTACGCACTTCGTGCTGGCTTTTGCCGCAAAAAGAGCAGTACAACAATTTGCCCGAGCCATCTTTGCGTTTATCTGTCATGAGTCAAAACCTCTTTTTAAGTTCTTTGTGCCGCCTATGACGACGCAAATGCCATTCTTAAGCGCGAGCTGGTTTGAGCCGCCTTTAGAGTATATACCCTGCTGCGGCCCGTGCCGTCATGACATTAGTTACGCTGACTCAGAATTGAGTCAACCAAACCATACTCCACCGCTTCAGGGGCAGACAGGAAACGATCACGTTCAGTGTCGCTTTCAATCTGCTCCAGAGATTTGCCAGTATGGAGCGCCATTAGCTCATTCATGCGCCCTTTCACTTTCAGGATTTCACGGGCGTGGATTTCGATATCCGTCGCCTGGCCCTGATAACCGCCCAGAGGCTGGTGAATCATCACGCGGGAGTTTGGTAAGCAGAAACGCTTACCTTTTGCGCCTGCCGTCAGCAGGAACGCACCCATTGACGCCGCTTGCCCCATACAGATGGTGCTAACGTCCGGTTTGATAAACTGCATGGTGTCATAAATAGACATCCCTGCTGTAATCACGCCGCCAGGGGAGTTGATATACAGGTAGATATCTTTTTCCGGATTTTCCGCTTCCAGAAACAGCATTTGCGCCACAATCAGGTTTGCCATGTGGTCTTCCACCTGACCGGTCAGAAAGATGACGCGCTCTTTCAGCAGACGGGAGTAGATATCAAAAGAACGTTCGCCACGTGAGGTCTGTTCAATGACCATCGGCACCAGGGCCATGTGGGGTGCAAAGTTATCTCGTTCGCCACTGTATGACATTTCCGTCTCCTGGATAAAAAATAATATAGCCACAGCATTCTGATTTTAGAGATGCGGCGAGTGAATCGTTCCCCCAGTAATGGGTACGATCTTACCCTATTTCAAGCATAACAATATTTTGTTGTTACGCTAATACAGAAAAGGGCTTTAGTTGGCTATCAGTGCAATAAAAAAAACCCGTCACCAGAAGGCAACGGGTTTTTCTCAAAACCATCAACCGGAAAGCGAAATTACGCCTGCTGGTTCATCAGTTCATTGAAGGAAGTTGCTTTTTCAGTCACTTTCGCTTTTTCCAGAACTGCTTCAACAGCCTGTTCTTCCAGAGCGACACTGCGCATGTTTTCCATCAGCTCTTTGTTTTTGCCGTAGAATTCAATGACTTCTTTCGGATCTTCGTAGGCAGAAGCCATTTCTTCGATCAGGGTAGCTACGCGTGCTTCGTCAGCTTTCAGTTCGTGGGTACGAATCACTTCGCCCAGCAGCAGACCAACAACAACGCGGCGTTTAGCCTGCTCTTCGAACAGTTCACGAGGCAGTTCCATCGCTTGCTGCTGGTTGCCACCGAAACGCTGTGCAGCCTGACGGCGCAGTACGTCGATTTCGCTGTCAATCAGGGCAGCAGGAACGTCGATTTCGTTAGCCTGTACCAGACCTTCGATTGCCTGAGTTTTAACACGGTTACGTACCGCGGCTTTCAGTTCGCGATCCATGTTTTTACGCACTTCTGCACGCAGACCTTCTACGGAACCATCTTCCACGCCGAAACGTTTGATGAAATCAGCAGTCAGTTCTGGCAGCTCACGCTCTTCAACTTTCTTCAGGTTGATAACGAATTTAGCCGCTTTACCTTTCAGGTTTTCAGCGTGGTATTCTTCTGGGAAAGTCACGTCGATGGTGAACTCTTCGCCCGCTTTGTGACCTTTGATACCGTCTTCAAAGCCTGGGATCATGCGACCCTGACCCATTGCCAGTACGAAATCAGTCGCTTTACCGCCTTCGAACTCTTCGCCATCTACGGAACCGGAGAAGTCAACGGTAACACGGTCTTCAGCGTCAACTGCACCGTCTTTGTCTTTCCAGTTTGCCTGCTGCTTACGCAGAGTGTCCAGCATGCCGTCAACGTCGGCTTCGGTCACTTCAACAACTGGTTTTTCAACTTCGATAGCGTCCAGACCTTTCAGTTCAACTTCTGGGTACACTTCGAATTCTACTGCGTAGGTGAAGTCTTCACCCTGCTTGTATTCGCCCGGAACGTAGTTCGGTGCGCCAGCTGGATTAATCTTCTCTTTGATGATCGCATCAACAAAGTTGCGGCTCATCAGGTCACCCAGCACGTCCTGACGCACGGAGGCGCCATAACGCTGAGCAACAACATTCATCGGTACTTTACCTTTACGGAAACCGTCAATGCGTACTTTTTTCGCGACGTTGACCAGCTCGCTTTTTACAGCGTTCTCGATGCTGTCAGCAGCGATAGTAATCGTTACACGGCGGCCAAGGCCCTGAGTGGTTTCAACTGAAACTTGCATCTTGTTACCTCAAAAAAATCACAGTGCTCGGTCAACTCTGAATCATGCCATGCAGTACCGGGATGTTATCTTTAAATCAGAAACACATTCCCTGTAGCCAGAATCATCCCGAAGACATTCCGAAAAATAAGACGCAGCATTATAGCGGCATCACTTTTATGAGTCGAGAACGGTTATCACGCGTTGCTGCGGCATTTTTCACAATTCCCGGCTATTTTTTGTCTGAATACTGTCTTTGTCGCTCAAAATTCAGACAAAACAAAACGGCCCGCAGGCCGTTTTCTCATAATCTGTACGCAACATACTGGAAAAGTTCCGTGTTGCAAATGCCTTTTCTACGCGATAGTGCCCGCACCACGACATGGTGGAGAGGCAATGACAGTATCCTGCAAACCTTCCCACTCTTTTCGTGTGTAAGTATGTAATGCCAGCGCATGTACGGTGGACGCAAACTCCTCTGTCAGGGTGCCATAAATCATCCGGTGACGGTTAAGGAAGCGTTCCCCAGTAAACTTGTCGCTGACCAACACAACTTTAAAGTGGCTCTCAGAGCCTGCCGGTACGTTGTGGCGGTAGCTTTCATCGACAACTTCCAGGAACACAGGATCAAACGCTGCCCTTAATTTTTCTTCGATTCGTTCACGCATCATCATGATATTACTCCTTCGACAACGTTAAGATGCCGCCTATCCCTTTAAATGTTAGCCGCTTTCGCTGACTTCATTACACAAAGGTAACAAAAAATTAGCGTTCGCCCCATTTTATTTGTCAAGTAGATGAAGTTAACGCCTTTTACAATCCGCGCTCATCTGAAATCCAATCTGGAATTGTCCGCAAGCGCATAAAAACGTCAAGACGATGAAATTACATGCATTGCCTACTTCCCCTAGCCGTTGGCGATGTTATGATGACGGGGATTTTCAGTAAACAATGCGTTTTGAGACCCCTAACATGTTAAAAAAAATCCTCTTCCTTTTGGTTGCACTGTTTATGTTGGCTGGATGCGCGACGCCTCCGACGACCGTTGACGTGTCGCCTAAAATTGCCCTGCCGCAGCAGGATCCAAGTCTGATGGGCGTGACTGTCAGCATCAACGGCGCCGACCAGCGTCAGGATCAGGCACTGGCCAAAGTGACCCGCAACAACCAGATGGTCACGCTGACTGCTTCCCGCGACCTGCGTTTCCTGATGCAGGAAGTGCTGGAAAAACAGATGGCTGCTCGTGGTTATATGATTGGCCCGAACGGTGCGGCAAACCTGCAGATTATCGTAAGCCAGCTTTATGCGGACGTTTCCCAGGGTAACGTGCGTTACAACATCTCTACCAAAGCAGACATCGCTATCATCGCGACGGCGGCTAACGGTAACAAGATGACTAAAAACTACCGTTCAAACTATTCCGTTGAAGGCGCGTTCCAGGCCTCTAATAAAAATATCTCTGACACGGTTGATAGCGTACTGAGCGACACCATCGCGGATATGTCTCAGGACACCACTATCCACGAATTTATCAAACAGAACGCGCGTTAATCCGTCCCAGACCCGGCTTCAGGCCGGGTCTGAACGTTAATATTTATGTCAACTCACTACCTGCGTATTTTTCAGCAACCGAAATCAGCCATTCTGCTGATTCTTGGTTTTGCCTCCGGTTTACCGCTTGCCCTCACCTCCGGGACGCTACAGGCGTGGATGACGGTCGAGAACATCGATCTGAAAACCATCGGTTTCTTTTCGCTTGTCGGTCAGGCGTACGTCTTTAAGTTTCTCTGGTCACCGGTGATGGACCGCTATACGCCGCCGTTTTTAGGGCGTCGTCGCGGCTGGCTGCTGACAACCCAATGTTTATTACTGCTCGCTATCGCGGCGATGGGCTTTCTCGAGCCCACATCGCAACTGCGCTGGATGGCCGCGCTGGCGGTGGTTATCGCCTTCTGCTCAGCGTCTCAGGATATTGTTTTCGATGCCTGGAAAACGGACGTTCTCCCGACGGAAGAACGAGGAGCCGGAGCCGCTATCAGCGTGCTGGGCTATCGTCTGGGGATGCTGGTTTCCGGCGGTTTAGCACTGTGGCTGGCCGATAAATGGCTCGGCTGGCAGGGTATGTACTGGCTGATGGCCGCACTGATGGTGCCGTGTATTATCGCGACGCTGATGGCGCCGGAACCCAGCGATGTTATCCCGGTGCCCAAAAGCCTTGAACAGGCGGTGGTTGCCCCACTTAAAGATTTCTTTGGCCGCAATAATGCGTGGCTTATTCTGCTGCTGATTGTGATGTACAAACTCGGCGATGCTTTCGCCATGAGCCTCACTACCACGTTTTTAATCCGCGGAGTGGGGTTTGATGCGGGTCAGGTGGGAATGGTCAATAAAACTCTTGGCCTGTTTGCCACTATTCTCGGTGCGCTGTACGGCGGCGTATTGATGCAGCGCCTGACGCTGTTTCGCGCGTTGCTCATCTTCGGCATCCTGCAGGGCGTGTCCAACGCCGGTTACTGGATGCTGTCGGTCACGGATAAGCATATCTATTCAATGGCCGCTGCCGTTTTCTTTGAAAACTTGTGCGGCGGTATGGGTACAGCCGCGTTCGTCGCGCTGCTGATGACCCTGTGTAACAAATCGTTCTCAGCCACCCAGTTCGCCCTGCTGTCCGCACTTTCTGCTGTAGGCCGGGTTTACGTGGGGCCGATTGCCGGTTGGTTTGTCGAAGCACATGGTTGGCCAACGTTTTATCTGTTCTCGGTTATTGCTGCGATCCCAGGTATTTTGCTTCTGCTAGTTTGCCGACGAACGCTGGAATATACGCAAGAAACCGGGCAGTTTATGCCGCGTAATGCCTTTAGCGGCGGCTATCGATTGGCTCTGCGTTTACTGTTAATTGGCACTGTTCTGCTGGGTATCTGGCTGCTGATACTGATAACCAATGCGCTGAATTTATCCGCGCTGAGTGGGTCTGCAATCGTACTAGAAGCGGGTGTGCTCATTGCCTTTGCCGGGATTGTCATTGGATGCTTGTTAGATTATCTGGCGATGCGCAAGGCACATTTGCACTAAGTACGAATAAAATACGATCGATACGTTGTAATCACGATACGTAATAATAACAACCGCATCGTATATTAAAAAAATATTTGTGCTTTTGTGCCCTTAAAAATTCTGGAAATTATTGGAACGACTTAGCTGCGCGTTATTTCATTAAACGATTCAGCATCCTTTCAATTAATTTTTCGTTTTCTAATTGTCTATTATTTGATGGTTAATTGTTAATTATTTGTATATTTTTGGCAATGGTTATACCAATTGCCCTCTTAACCCCTCTTTCGCTTCCCCTTTCGTTATAACACCCGCCATATGGGCTTTCAGCCTGAAAAGTAGACATATTTAGCAACATCTGTGACAGGTGCGGCAGAACCCGGTAACACCTCACTGACAGAGCACCAATGATGTTTACAGTAATGTAACCTTCCCGTAAAATGCCCACACACTTTAAACGCCACCAACACCCCGTGGAATTGAGGTCGTTACATGAGACTCAGGAAATACAATAAAAACTTGGGATGGTTGTCATTAATCGCCAGCACTGTATTACTCAGTGGTTGTGATTCTGCGCTACTTGACCCCAAAGGACAGATTGGACTGGAGCAGCGTTCGCTGATACTGACGGCTTTTGGCCTGATGATGATCGTCGTGATTCCCGCCGTCTTAATGGCAGTCGGTTTTGCCTGGAAGTACCGTGCAAGCAATAAAGATGCGAAGTACAGCCCTAACTGGTCACACTCCAACAAAGTTGAAGCTGTGGTCTGGACAGTGCCTATCCTTATCATCGTGTTCCTCGCCGTACTGACATGGAAAACCACTCACGCCTTAGAACCTAGCAAACCGCTGGTTCATGACGAGAAGCCTATTACTATCGAAGTCATTTCTATGGACTGGAAATGGTTCTTCATCTACCCGGAGCAGGGCATTGCTACCGTTAACGAAATCGCTTTCCCAGCGAACGTTCCGGTGCAGTTCAAAGTGACCTCCAACTCCGTGATGAACTCCTTCTTTATTCCGCGTCTGGGTAGCCAGATTTACGCAATGGCCGGTATGCAGACCAACCTGCATCTGATCGCTAACGAACCAGGTATCTACGACGGTATTTCTGCAAGTTATAGCGGCCCGGGCTTCTCTGGTATGAAGTTCAAAGCCATTGCGACACCGGATCGTGCCACATTCGATCAGTGGGTCGCTAAAGCGAAACAATCTTCGAACACCATGGATAACATGGCGGCATTCGAGAAAGTGGCTGCACCGAGCGAATACAACAAGGTGGAGTACTTCTCCAGCGTGAAACCTGATTTGTTTAAAGCAGTTACCAGCAAATTTATGGATCACGGCAAGGGCATGGACATGTCCAAACCTGAAGGCGAGCACGCATCGCACGAAGGAATGGAAGGCATGGACATGAGCCACGCGGAATCCGCTCACTAAGGGGCCGAGGAAGAATACGATGTTCGGAAAACTTACACTGGATGCAGTGCCCTATCACGAACCCATTATCGTGATTACGGTGGCTGCCATTATCGTCGGGGGACTCGCTCTCCTGGCGGCTATCACTTACTTCGGTAAGTGGTCATATCTATGGAAAGAGTGGCTGACTTCGGTTGACCACAAACGACTCGGCATTATGTATGTCATCGTCGCTATCGTCATGCTGCTGCGTGGCTTTGCCGATGCCGTTATGATGCGTAGCCAGCAGGTGCTGGCCTCCGCCGGGGAAGCAGGGTTCCTGCCGCCTCATCACTACGATCAGATCTTTACCGCCCACGGCGTTATCATGATCTTCTTCGTCGCGATGCCGTTCGTTATCGGTCTGATGAACCTCGTGGTTCCTCTGCAGATTGGCGCGCGCGACGTGGCATTCCCGTTCCTGAACAACCTGAGCTTCTGGTTTACGGTTGTCGGTGTGATTCTGGTTAACCTGTCATTGGGCGTAGGTGAGTTCGCGCAGACCGGTTGGCTGGCGTATCCACCGCTCTCAGGAATTGAGTACAGTCCGGGCGTTGGCGTCGATTACTGGATATGGGCATTGCAGCTCTCCGGTATCGGTACGACCCTGACCGGTATTAACTTCTTCGTGACCATCATCAAGATGCGTGCACCAGGTATGACGATGTTCAAGATGCCAGTATTTACCTGGGCATCTCTGTGCGCCAACATCCTGATTATCGCCTCCTTCCCAATTCTGACGGTTACCGTCGCGTTGCTGACTCTGGATCGCTATCTGGGCACCCATTTCTTTACCAATGATATGGGCGGCAACATGATGATGTACATCAACCTGATTTGGGCCTGGGGTCACCCGGAAGTGTACATTCTGGTTCTGCCTGTATTCGGTGTCTTCTCCGAAGTGGCGGCAACCTTCTCGCGTAAACGCCTGTTTGGCTACACCTCGCTGGTGTGGGCGACCGTGTGTATTACCATCCTGTCGTTCATCGTTTGGCTGCACCACTTCTTTACTATGGGTGCCGGCGCGAACGTTAACGCCTTCTTCGGTATTACCACGATGATTATCGCCATCCCTACCGGGGTGAAGATCTTCAACTGGCTGTTCACCATGTATCAGGGTCGCATCGTCTTCAACTCTGCGATGCTGTGGACCATCGGCTTTATCGTGACCTTCTCGGTTGGCGGTATGACCGGTGTTCTGCTGGCAGTTCCGGGTGCTGACTTCGTGCTGCACAACAGCCTGTTCCTGATTGCGCACTTCCATAACGTCATCATCGGCGGTGTGGTATTCGGTTGCTTCGCAGGTCTCACCTACTGGTGGCCGAAAGCCTTTGGCTTTACCCTGAACGAAACCTGGGGTATCCGCGCATTCTGGTTCTGGATCATCGGCTTCTTCGTCGCATTTATGCCGCTGTACGTACTGGGCTTCATGGGCATGACCCGTCGCCTGAGCCAGCAGATTGACCCGCAATTCCACCCAATGCTGGTTGTTGCAGCCTGCGGTGCGGCACTGATTGCCTGCGGTATCCTCTGCCAGCTGATTCAGTTCTACGTGTCTATCCGTGACCGCGAGCAAAACCGCGATCTGACCGGTGACCCATGGGGTGGCCGTACGCTGGAGTGGGCAACCTCTTCCCCGCCTCCGTTCTATAACTTTGCCATTGTGCCGCACATTCATGAGCGTGATGCATTCTGGGAAATGAAAGAGAAAGGCGAAGCGTACAAACAGCCGACACAGTATGAAGAAATTCATATGCCGAAAAACAGCGGTGCGGGCATCGTGATTGCCGCCTTCGCAACGGTATTTGGTTTCGCCATGATCTGGCATATCTGGTGGATGGCGATTGCAAGCTTCGCGGGCATCATCATCACCTGGATTATCAAAAGCTTTGACGAGGACGTGGATTACTACGTGCCGGTGGCGGAAGTCGAAAAACTGGAAAATCAGCATTTCGATGAGATTTCTAAGGCAGGGCTGAAAAATGGCAACTGATACTCTGGCGCATAATGCCCACGCGCACGAACACGGGCACCACGATACAGGGCCGATGAAGATCTTCGGCTTCTGGATCTACCTGATGAGCGACTGCATTATCTTCGCCACGCTGTTCGCCACCTATGCCGTTCTAGTGAACGGCACGGCAGGCGGCCCGACCGGTAAAGATATCTTTGAACTGCCGTTCGTTATGGTTGAAACCGCACTGCTGCTGTTCAGCTCCATCACCTATGGCATGGCAGCTATCGCCATGTACAAAAACAACAAGAGCCAGGTTGTTTCCTGGCTGGCGCTGACCTTCCTCTTCGGGGCAGGATTCATCGCGATGGAAATCTATGAATTCCATCACCTGATTGTTGAAGGTATGGGCCCGGATCGCAGTGGCTTCCTGTCAGCGTTCTTTGCGCTGGTCGGTACGCACGGTCTGCACGTCACCTCCGGTCTTATCTGGATGGCTGTGCTGATGGTGCAGGTTTCCCGTCGCGGCCTGACCAGCACTAACCGTACCCGCATCCTGTGCCTGAGCTTGTTCTGGCACTTCCTGGACGTGGTATGGATCTGTGTGTTCTCCGTTGTTTACCTGATGGGGGCAATGTAATGAGTCATTCTACTGAAAGCAGCGGCGCTTCCCATGGCAGCGTAAAGTCCTACATGACAGGTTTTATCCTGTCTATCATCCTGACGGTTATTCCGTTCTGGATGGTGATGTCGGGCAGCGCGTCGCATGCGGTAATTCTGGGGACCATTCTGATCACCGCTGTGGTACAGATTGTCGTACACCTGGTGTACTTCCTGCACATGAACAGCAAGTCTGACGAAGGCTGGAACCTGACCGCGTTTGTCTTTACCGTGATAATCATTGCCATCGTAGTAGTCGGTTCAATCTGGATTATGTGGAACCTAAACTACAACATGATGGTTCACTAAGAGCGGCGAGTATGTTTAAGCGATACCTGCAAGTTACGAAGCCTGGCATCATTTTTGGCAACCTGATCTCCGTGATCGGCGGTTTCCTGCTGGCCTCCAAGGGCCACATCGATTACCCGCTGTTCGCATGGACCTTGATCGGTGTGTCTCTGGTGGTCGCCTCGGGTTGTGTTTTCAACAACTACATCGATCGTGACATCGACCGTAAGATGGAACGTACGAAGAACCGAGTGCTGGTTAAGGGACTGATTGCGCCAAAAACGTCACTGGTCTACGCCACTTTGCTGGGTCTCGCTGGCTTCATGCTGCTGTGGTTCGGTGCCAATCCCCTCGCCTGCTGGCTTGGGGTGATGGGGTTTGTGGTTTATGTCGGCGTCTACAGCCTGTACATGAAGCGCCACTCCGTTTACGGCACGCTGATTGGTTCACTCTCCGGCGCCGCGCCGCCGGTGATTGGCTACTGCGCCGTTACCGGCAACTTCGACAGCGGCGCGTTGATTCTGCTGGCGATCTTCAGCCTGTGGCAGATGCCTCACTCCTACGCTATCGCGATTTTCCGCTTCAAGGATTATCAGGCAGCGAATATTCCGGTTCTTCCGGTAGTGAAAGGCATTGCTGTGGCGAAAAATCACATCACGTTGTACATCGTGGCGTTTGCTTTAGCGACGCTGATGCTCTCGCTTGGCGGCTACGCAGGTTACAAATACCTGGTGGTTGCCGCAGCGGTTAGCGTCTGGTGGCTTGGTATGGCACTGCGCGGTTACAAAGTGGAAGATGATAAGGTCTGGGCGCGCAAGCTGTTCGGTTTCTCCATCATCGCCATTACCGCACTCAGCGTTATGATGTCGGTCGACTTTATGGTGCCGAGCTCACAGAACTTGTTAGCTTCAGTCTGGTAAGACAAAAGGCTGTTACTGAAAACCCTGCTCCGGCAGGGTTTTTTATTGCCTGAAAAACAGTCAGCAAACCTATATTGATGTATTCCGAATTATCGGCACGCTCAGCGTTTAGACAGCTAAGGCGAAGGATATCAGGTATAGAATCGCGGCGGGTGCTTGAGACTATTTGTCTTGAGCATGGTGTGAAAGACAGATAGACAAAAGCCCCAGATAACATTCAGCGTCCAGCAAGACGCTTAACATTAATCTGAGGCCCCTAAATGCACAACAACATTAGAATACTATGGCGAAGATATAACCGCAAATATTTACTACACCGATATCCCTTGGGTACAGAAAGAGCTACTGAAATAGATTTTTGTATGCATATTTTATTACATATATAAAGTAAAATGTCATTTAACTAAAATTTTACACCTAAAATCCGCTATTTAATTACATTTTAATATGGCAAAAAATAGTAGTAGTTGGCGAAGTTCAGTTATTATTAGTGCCGTTCAATTCCTAGAAGAGCTTAAGCTATAGTGTTAACCCCAGCTCGCGTCCTGCATTCCAAGGAATTAGCCAAATATAGCAGCTAACGCATTGATCGGATTGCCCCTATCGAAACTGTGTTCAATGGTTAGATTGCAAGTAAAAGGGTTAATTGAACTACAATATATCCCTTAGGCCGCTTTGAGCGAGAAGCGGACGCCCGCATAGCGTTAACAGGCGTCCGATATTTTGAAGTGGGCAGATTACTTAACCCGTTTACCCGTTTCGTCAATGACCTTCTCACCATCCTCTTTGGAAAACACTCCTTTCTGACCTTCCGGTAGAATATCCAGCACCATTTCGGAGGGACGACAAAGACGTGTGCCGATCGACGTCACTACAATCGGCCGATTAATCAGGATCGGATGCTGAAGCATAAAATCAATCAACTGCTCATCAGAAAATTTGTCTTCATCAAGACCCAACTGCTCATAAGGTTCGACGTTCTTACGCAGCAATGTACGTACTGAAATGCCCATATCTGTAATCATTTTGCTAAGTTCATCACGAGTTGGGGGAGTATCGAGGTAATAAATAATGGTTGGTTCGTTACCGCTGTTACGGATCATCTCCAGCGTGTTACGTGAAGTGCCACAGGCTGGATTGTGATAGATGGTAATGTTGCTCATATCTGTATCTCATTACAAAGTGATGGAGAGCCGCAACGCCAGTGCGGCCAGAGTGATAAACAGCACGGGCAGAGTCATGATAATGCCGGTGCGGAAGTAATATCCCCAGGTAATCGTTATATTTTTCTGGGCAAGCACATGCAGCCAAAGCAGGGTTGCCAGACTGCCAATCGGGGTGATTTTCGGGCCTAAATCGCAGCCGATCACGTTGGCATAAATCATTGCCTCTTTGACGGCGTCAGTCGCCATACTCCCATCAATCGACAACGCGCCAATCAGCACTGTCGGCATATTGTTCATCACCGACGACAGGAACGCGGTCAGGAAGCCGGTGCCAAACGTTGCTGCCCATAACCCCTTTTCTGCCAGCAGGTTTAGCACGCCAGACAGATACTCCGTTAGCCCTGCATTGCGGAGGCCATAGACCACCAGGTACATACCCAGCGAAAAAATAACGATCTGCCATGGCGCACCGCGCAGGACTTTTCCGGTGTTGATGGCATGACCTCTTTTCGCCACTATAAACAGTACAGCTGCGCCAGTAGCGGCTATCGCGCTGACCGGGATCCCCATAGGCTCCAAAACAAAGAAACCGACAAGCAGCAATAACAGGATAATCCAGCCCACCCTGAATGTTGCCGGATCTTTTATCACACTGGCAG
>Ga0207655_1000201_pt1 | contig 104417 bp, 125 predicted proteins | sample KBSM44metaG_FD_184398 | JGI IMG/M metagenome (GOLD analysis project Ga0207655, IMG submission 184398) | Miscanthus rhizosphere microbial communities from Kellogg Biological Station, Michigan, USA - KBS M4-4 metaG (SPAdes) (version 2) | ecosystem: Host-associated > Plants > Roots > Rhizosphere... | reverse complement strand
TGCTTCTGCTGCAATCATTACCCCTTTACCTGATTCACCAGCGCGTGATGCTTCTACAGCAGTACTTAATGCTATATAATCAAGTCTTTTTGTATGTTGTTCTATAGAATCTAGCAATTCACCAACTTCTTTCATGCGACTTATAACTTTCTTTGTATCAAAAATAGCTAACACAAGAGAAGCAATGAAGCTAATTAACACACCAAGTGCTCCGCATACGACAGCACGCTCTACAGATGTATCTTGGAATAAACCGATAGGTACACATCCACCTATGAAAAAAGCAACAGGAAGAAGAGGCATTTGTATTTTATATAAAGATTTCACATAAAGATTCATAAACGTATTCATGCTATTCACCACCTTTTAGAATCTATTTACTCATTAACCTACAAGATGATGGTTCCTTCCTATGCTCCAACAAAGCCCCTGTTTTTTTCTTGACGGATAGCTGAATTAAATTATGATATATGCAATATTTCTATGAATACGAAGGGGTGAATGACTTGTTATTTGAACAAATTGCCTCAAATAAACGAAAATCTTTTTATTTTGTGGGTGCTTTTATTTTATTTGTACTAATTGTAGGTGCTGCGATAACCTACGCTGCCTTTGGTAACTTTTTGATAGGAGCTAGTATTGCACTTATTTGTATGGTGTTATATGTACCTATTTCATTAATGAATGGAACGAAGATTGTGATGAAGTTAAACCATGGAAAAGAGTTAACATCTAAACAGCACCATCCGCAGTTATGGAATGTGGTGGAAGACTTAGCAATGGTTGCTCGTATTCCTGTTCCGAAAATCTATATTATTCAAGAAGGCTCACCAAATGCATTCGCTACAGGTGCAACTCCTAAGAAAGCGGCCATCGCTGTGACAACAGGTTTATTAGAGAAATTAACACGTGAAGAATTAGAAGCGGTTATCGCACATGAAATTGCACACATTCAAAATTATGATATTCGATTGCTAACGATTAGTTTAGCACTTGTATCCGTTATTGCTTTTTTATCAGATATTGGTATTCGAATGGTCTTTGGAAGCGATTCGAAAGGGTCCAACCCAATTGTACTAGTAATTGCCTTGGTTTTGGTTATCTTGTCACCACTCATTGCTATGGTGATTCAACTAGCACTTGCTCGTAACCGAGAATATTTAGCGGACGCCACTGGTGCTGAACTATGCCGAAATCCACATGCTTTAGCATCAGCACTTGAAAAAATTTCAAATGATAATGACCCAGTGAATGATATTTCGCGTGCATCAGCTTGTTTATATATCTCAGAACCGTTTAAAAAGAAACGCAAAAAAAATGAAAAAACATCTTTATTTGCAACGCATCCACCTGTGGAAAAAAGGATTCAACGACTTCTAAATATGTGATATAATCATATTTGTATAGGAGATTTACCATTTTTTATAAAAATACATATTTTTGTGAAAATTTTAATATGTTTTTTTTAAAAAATGGTTTATTTTTTATATACGCGGGAATATATAAAGTATCAATAATCATATTTTTTCAGAAAAAGGAGTTTGAGACATGAGAACCTGCCCAACTACAAAAGAAAAATTCGAGCCAAAAAACGCTGACCATTTTTTCACATCTGTTGATGCGTTTGAGAAATTCATCGATTCAGTTGACCCATTAAAAGAATTTAAACCGCAAAAACGTGAGATTAATTGGACTCCACAAGTGCGTTTCGACCCAAATACTGGTGAAAAATTCCTAGCGGAGCATCCTGCACAAATTTTCGCACCAAAAAAGGACGAGGATAAAGACCCAAGTGAAGTTTACGAAGCACAAGAAAAAGAATGTGCTAAATGTCACCGAAAATTCTTACGCGTCAAACCTGCACAAAAATATTGCGAAGAGTGTAGTGACAAAGGCGGAGAGCTTTTAGAACAATAATCCTATAAATGCTAAAAAATCCACACAGTACTAAATGTGTGGATTTTTGTTTACAATTGCCATTTAGATAGTCTATAATAGAAAAACGTGACCAATGTTACTAAAAATAACATAATAATTTACCGAAAAGACATAAGATTGTAACATTATCGAAATATATTCGCAAAAAGTGTTGAAATTTCAGGGCATATATGACTATAATGGAAAACGTATTTTAAAAATACATACTAAATACATCTTTAAAGGGGCGTTTTTTTTACTATGGAAATTACTTTGGCAAGCTATATGGAAGCACAGAATACGACTAATATCCTAAAAATTAAACAAAATCTTCTGCAAATGAAAAAACGTGGGGTACTTTTCTTTAAAGAAGACATCAGTACAATGGATTCACAAACATCATTTCATGTTTATTACCACCTATTACCTAACGAGAAGACAGAATGTAGCGCATTTCCTATTCCTAAGCAGGCATTTGTCTTGCAGTCAGACAGATTAGACGACAAGAAAACATTCGAAGCAGCGAAGCGCTATTTTGAAGATTATTACATAAATGAAGTGCTTGATAAGAAAGGCTTTGACGAGTTCGATTTAAAGAATCCGTTTATCGGTGAAGACTACGTATGGCTATATAAAAGAACAAGCTAAGTTTCCTTGCAATACGGTGACTTTGTGGTAATATTTCTCAATCAGGAGGTGGAATTATGGATATTCACAAATTGATTGATGATTTAAAAGGCGCAAAGGAGCAGTATGACGAAGTTTTCGGAACTCAGCGTTTGGTTGAAAACAGTTTAATCAAAGAAGAAGTAGAATTGTTAAAAAAATTCACTAAACCTCTCTTTGGTGTGGCTGAAACCATTGAAGTACATGCAGATGATGCGTTATTAATTTTTGATTATAAAAATCAAGATAAAACATTAATTAGCTCAAAAGTGTACTTATCCAAAAGTGATTTCAAAATCAAGTACGAAGTGTACGATGAAGAGAAATATCGTCGTCATCGTCGTAATGCGTATATTGTTGATGGATGGAATATTATGGAGCCATCTGAATTCCTACAATACATTACACTTGAAAACATTTTTGATTTCTTTAATGAACGTCCTAGTTATTTATATGACCGTTCAGAAAAATATGTGGAATTTAACAAGAAACGAAAACAATTTATTAATAATTTTCGTACAATTGTTGAATAAAAGCGATTGGCATTTATATTTTTATTTATTTTATGTTTTCATACTTTTTAAATTTATTCGTTTTCCACTCATACGTATAGTTTCCCGAAAAACAGGCTTCTTAAACCAAGAAGACTGTTTTTTTATTTTTTTTATTTTTTTATAAAAAAAATGAAGGCGTTTCTTGTTTTTTAAAAAAGCACTTCTTTATAATAGGGGTAGTACAAAGACAAGGTAATGGAGGCTATGCGATGAACGTTTCTACAAAAGCCCACGTAGAACACCTACTAGAAAAATTGCACACCCTAGACAAAAAGAATAGCAAACCAGTCGTAAAAGACATTTTTGCATCAACGAAAGTACAAGAATTTTCATCACATTATACGTATTCTCAAGATGAATACGTGGTTGATTTATCCTCATTCGATGACCAATCGCTACATAAACTCCACCAAGTATCCAACTGGCATTACCCAAGTTACTTCCTACGTAAGAAAATGCTTTCCTCATGGGATTCTTTCTCAGAAGAAGATTTGTTATTTCTACTCCAATTACGTTCCCCAAAAGCAAAAGAAATTCTATTTAAACGTTACGAAGGCAAGTATGAAAACGCAAAAGACGAAGTGCTTGTTTTAATGGCACAACATGATGATGAAATTGCTAAAAATACATTAATTGAACGCTATTACAACGTAGTTCAACAAATGTCGTATTGGTTAAAAAAGAAATATCAATTACAACATATGAATGAAAAAGATATTGCGCACGAAAGCATCATCGGCTTATACAAAGCTATTTGGGACTATAAAATCCAGTTTAAAAAGACATTCCGCGAGTTCTCAAAATTCGTTATTGATAAACACATTGGCACAGTTAAAAATACCATGCGCAACTTTAAAAACCGCCTTTTAGACAAATCGTTTTCCTTCCATATGCCACTTCGCGACGAAACCGATGCAACATTCGAAGATACACTTGTATCAGACACGTATTATCCCGAAGAAATGCTTCTTAAGAAAAAAGAGTTCTATGCTATTTGGGCTACATTGACTCCGTTAGAGCGAAAAGTATTACTCTTATACGGTGACGGATACAAATACGAAGACGCTGCCAAGGAATTGAATGCGAATCGCAAAGTAATTGACAATGCCATTCAGCGCATTCGAACAAAAGGGGAAGAATACCGTTCAAAACTTCTTGTTAGCGAACTGTAATGGAGGCTTAGCCCATGAACAACTGCGAGGTATCATACGATACACGAGTTTTTAACGAGCTCATTTTAACAGGAAAACCTCTCACACCCGAACAGAGCAATCATCTGTTCCTAACTTTTCAGTACGATGAACACACAATCCCTCATTTTTCGAAGTATATCCATGATGAATGGATAGTCGATTTACAAGAGTTATCAGACGAGCACCTTTTGTTATTAAACCAACATACCAAATGGTTGGCGCCTTCGTATTTTTTACGAAAAAGATATGTAACGCGCGAACAAATTGAACAAGCGAGCGAACCTGTGTTGATTTGTTTAGTTCAATCACGCTCTACAGTTGCATTAGAATGTTGGATTGAACGCTATCGTGATAAATGGCATCTTGCACCTGATGAATTGCTCGTCCTTCTTTACCAACAAGGTGTTAAAGATACACTTTCTGTTCTGACAAAGAGATACAGTAAAAATGGGCAAGGACTCCTTCGGCAAATCAAAGGAAAAGGGTTATTCTTCAAAGGTGGAATGGACGATAATGATGTACTCCAAGAAATTATGTATTCATATATAAAGTCCATTCAAGACTATAAAATCGAACGAAAAATGGATTTCTATCGATTTGCACGCCATGTTACATTAAAATCCCTTCAAACGGTTATCACACAGTCTAAAAATAAAAAAAACAAAAGCCTTAACAGCTCTATTTCCATTCACACACCGTTAAAAGAAAGTGAAGAAATTACGTTAGAAGACATGGTTGAGTCCAATGCAACATTACCCGCTCTACTTGTCGAAAAGAAGAAATATCTATACGAGATTTGGGAAGAATTCACGGAACTAGAAAAACACGTGATTATACTTCGTGCCCAAGGATACAAGTATAAAGAAATTGCTTCTATCATTCATAAAGACATTAAAGCGGTCGATAATGCTGTCCAACGTATTCACCTTAAAGTAACGGACTTGCAAGAAAAAGAAATACGCGAAAGCCGAACAAAGGCGTAATCATCATTTGATTACGTCTTTTGGTGTTTATAATTGTCGCACAGAGAAGAGAAGATGATTCTTACCTGTCAGGGATGAGAAACCTGGAGTATATGTAATCGCGTACATATACTTTTGGGAAGAAAGGTCGATAAACTATTCGTTCCATACATCCTGCCTTTTAGAGCATAATGTAAGTATTTCGTTCCTTGTCAATACTCATCGTCTCTTTTTTTCTAGTTTAACGAAATGGTAGTTAGAATACAAGCTAATTTTTCACTATTTAGGTCACTTACCAAAAGATGAGAAAAAAAGAAGCGAACCTTAGTTCGCTTCTGCTAATTTTTGGATGTCTTCTCCGTCTAAAGTCTCTCTTTCGAGAAGAGCTTGAGCAATAGCGTGAAGAGAATCAATGTTCGCTGTAATATAAGATTGGCATAAAGATACCGCTTCGTTGAAGATATCTTCTTTTTCTTTTTCAGATTGCTTACTGTCAAACGTTAGACGGAAAGCTTCTTTTTGAATGCCATACGTGACCATTGTATTAATCCACTGCTTTGCTTGTTCAACGTCTCCTGATACACCGATAGAGTGAGAGCCGAAGATTTGGCGTTCTGCTACGCCACCTGCTACTATCATTGCAAGTTTATCCATAATTTCTTCATAGGTAGCTAAATCAATTTCTTTTGGAATTGGCGCAACGAACCCTAATGCGTTTCCACGTGGAATAATGGTTGCTTTTCGAATTGATTGCGGGAATCGAATAGCTTGAATGAGGGCATGACCAGCTTCGTGGTAAGCTACTCGTTTTTGAATTTCTTTGTCGGTTAACTTGTGGTTTTGTGTTCCTAAAATCATTCGGTCGATGGCATAGTTCATATCTTCTACTTCAATAACCTCTTTTTGCTTATGAAAGGCATGTTTTGCCGCTTTTGAGTACACTTCAGCGATATCAGCACCTGAGTACCCACGAATCGTTTTGGCGATAGCAGGGAAGGATTCTGTTACTTCAGGGGATACGGCATACTGTTTGCTGTGAATATCTAAAATCTCCATTCGACCTTTTTCTTCAGGCAAGCCAATATATAGTTCATTGCTAATACGACCTGAACGTTTAAATGCATCATCTAATGAGTCGTAAAGATTGGTAGCAGCAATAAAAAATACATTTTCATTGGTCTGTACACCATCTAATTCTTTTAATAGTTCATTTAGCGTATTTTCACGTTCTTCATGACTGTTTTTCCCTCCACGTTTTTTAGCAATAGCATCAACCTCATCAATAAAAATAAGAGAAGGTTTTTCCTCTGTTGCAACAGTACGCGCTAAGTGAAATAGTTCACGAATACGACTTGACCCTACTCCAACATACATTTCCATAAACGATGAACCTGATTTAGCGAAAAATACGGCATTTAATTCGTTAGCGATAGCTTTGGCGATTAATGTTTTACCTGTTCCAGGTGGTCCGTGTAAAAGAGCAGACTTAGGTTTTTTAATTCCAAGCGCTTTTGCTTTTTCGTGATTTTTAAATAAATCAACAATTTGCGTTAACTCTCTACGTGTTTCGTCATTTAACCCGCCCACAGAATCCATATTTTCAACTGGCTTTTCAAACACAATTTTCTCTTCTTTTTTTGGAGCCTGCGCTTGTTGTTGCTGTTGTTGTGTACGACGGTTTATAAATAGAAGAATCATCATCATAACGACAACAAAGAAGAAGAATGAAAACGATGTGCCAAACCCACTTGCTTCTTGTTGGTATTTATACGTGGCTTTTGACGATTGAAGGTAGTCGGTGATAGGACTTTGATTTGGGTTCACATGTGTACGAAAATGGTCATTTCCTTTGATTAGTTTGACATCTCCACGGTCAGTTTCAATGATTTCTGTTTTCTCATCAGCTTGTTTTACTTTTTCTTTAAAAGCTACAAGCGATATGTCTTTGTATAATTGGTTAGAGACTATTTTTTGTTGTTGAGCAGAGTAGATTCCGATAAAAATAAGCAAGACCAAAACACTAATGATAATATGTTTAATTTTCATCTTATCCCCTCTAATTCATATGAAATTTTAACCCTTTCATTATAGTAACTCCTTTGGAGAAGTCAAAAAAATGAATATTTTTTTTAAAACAGCTATAAGAAAGAGGTTGAAATGTTTATAAAAAGACATGATTTCTATCGGTTTCTCTAGGAAACCCTCACTTCAACCGCTAAGAAAGTGGCGATACAACACCTTAAGTAAGCGGGATGTTTTTCAGTTACTAAGTAGTTACTAAGCAGTTATTGCTTATTACTTCTATGTTTTCTCTTTGCAACACTTTTCCTTTCTAGTTCAGGAGTTAAAAAGGTAATGGCGTATGCTCTGAAAAAGGAGAGGGGAGAAACAAACGTATATAAATGAGTGAAAATAAAAACAGCTTATGTAAGCTGTTTTTCAGGAGGTAAGCGTGAAGAAATAAGTATCTAAAGCTTTTTTCTCTTTGTAAGTCGGTAAGTAATTCATGAATTCTTGATACAGTAAATATAACTCTTGTGCGTTCAAACCATTCGTATTCTTCGTTTGAAGCTGGTGCATGCACATCTCTAATCGGCTCATATGTAGACCTCCTTTTTCATAAAGTAACCTCATGATACGTGAGAAAAAAAATTTGTGATAAAAATAAATTTATTTTTTAGAATTTTGACGAAAATAAGAGTAACAGAGAAAAACAAAAAGCTCACCCTTAACATATTATAAGGAGAGCTTTTTATTAATTTCTCTTAGCGGTACATCAAAGGACTTATTCCTCTTTCTTGCCACGCAACTTTAACCATACAACAAGTGTAACAACGACTAGGATAATAATTGCTACTGTAATTCCCCACGAAAAAGCATGATGGTTTTCGCTTTTTTCTTGATTGGGCTGTTCTTTTGGAGAATAAGAATCATTTGAAAATGCTTGTTGGTTCGCTTCTACAAATACAACAGTTGTTTGCGGTTGATTATTAGAATAGGTCGTACGTAACCAATACGTATCAATTTGTTTTTGATTCCATTGCTTTACATTTGTTGGTCCATTTAATAAATAGATGTTTTTATCCATTTCATATTGAATTCCGTCAATAGAAAGGAAGTAGGTATTTTCTTTCTTTTGAACGTTAGTAACAATCCCTTTTTCTCCTACTCGTACATGAGCTTTCATAACTAAGTCATTTCCATTCTCACGATTCAACAATTTTCCTAACAGAAGAACGGCTTGTTTTTTACTAATGATTTTCGTTTCTTTTCCTGTTATCAATGCCTTTACATCTTTATCTTTTAAAGATTCTTTCCCGAAGTAGGCTTGTATCACATCTTGATAAGTTGCGTTACCTTCTGTTTTGTTTAAAATACCTAGATTTAGCGCTTCTGCCATATAAGAAAATGTTCCATCGTTTTCAGGCTTTACTAAAAAACTTGTTGCCCAGTATCCTAATTCTTTACGAGTGAGGGAACTTTCTTCATTAAATTGGTTTTTGTCACCGTTTTCGTAGGGGATAGCGTGTAAAGCACGAAGCTTAGTTAAATCTGTACGAATGGGTGATTGTTGTGTATCTTCATATACTGTATATTCATTAAACGGAGCAGCAAGCACGGTCGAAACCATTCCTGCAATTACTGAAAGTAAAAAGAGATATTTTTTCATCTATTACGCCTCCATTTCCTTTTACTTAAACGGAGTTAGTTTAATAGAGAAATAAGAAATATGGTATTTTTTTAGATGTTTTTTTAAGCATAGAAAAAACAACAGAATTATCTGTTGTTTTAGGGTAAATAATGCGCTTTTGTTTCCCTATGTTTTAGATGCCGATTAATTTGTTCCTATCGTGCCTAAAAGCATATCGGACATGAAAATAGCTTATCGTTCTCCTTATTCTCATACGGCAATGCATAATGAATTGATATTCCTCTCTTTCCTTACGGAGACGAATTATGTTTGTTCAATTGGGCTAAATACTTTTTAATTTTTTTCTTTTTTTGTTTTAAAGTTCGCCATTTTTTCCACATGCTATAGTTTATTCAAAATTTAGCATATTATGATAAATGTGATGAATACGGCTGTAGTGTTTGGTACGAAGCATTTTTATCTTTTTTTCACTTTTACGTATCGTGACGTAGTTGCAATGCACATCTTTAATTTCTTGGCTGTCGCAGATGATTTTAAATGGACGTTTTTTCATGACGCTTGGGAAAACAGTAAGTTGTGCGGAATCTGGAATTACAGTTGGGTAGACGCGATTTCGATAAACTTTGTTCATGATGGGGTTACTCATCACTACGTTCAAGGCATTAGGAACAAAAGAAAGTGCTCCACCTGCAGACAACGTATGAGCGGTAGAACCATACATGCTTGATATGAGCATGTCATCAGCAGGTGCTTTTAATAAGACTTCGCCGTTCACTTCAAGCACCATATGAATAACATGATTTTCTTTTTCGGATATGTTCACTTCATTAATAAAGTACTCGACATGGACACCATCTTTCCCATGCATGTGTACCTCATAAAGCGGAATTTCCTCAATCACGTATTGTTTCTTTTTGAGTAACTTAATGAGAGAATTAATATCACTTTCGCCCGCATTAAATTCCGTGAAAAAACCCAAATTTCCCGCATTTAACACCGCAAAAACAGGATTTTGGTCTAGCTTTTTCTTAATTCCGCTTAAAAAAGTTCCATCTCCTCCAATGATAATGACTAACTCACCATTTTTTTGAGGATAAAAACCGTTTTTTCGCAATTCGTTTTCAATGTACACTCGTTTTTCGCGATTTCCATTGATGTGATTATTATAAATACTCACTCGTTTCATCGGTTCGTGACACCCCTCTCGCTTTTCCAATTTTCGTTTTTTTTAGCTTTAACCTTTAAAATTTTATTTTTTTTGAAGGATATCTCAAATTTATAAATAAAAATCTTCTAGAGCATAATCGAAAGGGGAAAGAAAATGAAAACATCAAAAATTTATTTAGAAGAGTTAATGGACGAGATACGTACGTTGTCTATGGATTATCGTCTTGTTGTTGAAGACGGAGAATCATTTGAAATCGAAAATACGGATGCAAAGCATTTTAGCGAGGACTTACTAACAACAATTAAAGGGTTTTTGGCGAAAAATTTTGCGTCAGACGAAGATACAGAAAATGAAAATTCATTAATGGACGACGATGACGAGGACGACGATGACTTGTATATGTATGTAGGCGAAGACGACGACGATGACGACGAGGACGACGACGATGATGATATTTAAAAACCGCTTTATAAGCGGTTTTTTATTTTACGTATTCACGTGCTACATAGCCTACTTGTCCGTTATCTAGCCCGACTTTAACCCATTTGTGACCATTTTTTTCAATGACAGTTTTATCTAAAACTTCTAGTTTTGCTTTTTTAATAACAATTTTAATAATAGCAGATGTTGTAGAAGGAGCCTTTCGAACATTTAGACGGTCTACTGTTGGACTTACAGTTTCCATTTTTAATACTTCAGATTGAGTACTTGCGACCGAATAACCATTCCCGCTGTTTGAAGTAGTAGTTGAAGTAGAGGTTGCAGAGGAAGCAGAAGAGCTAGAATGAGTAGAAGTTTGTCCGTTTGTTTGCTGAGTAGTTGCAGAAGGGGTCGTTTTAGCGGTCGATTCTGTAGTGGTCGAAGAATTTGAAGAAGATGTTGTAGAAGTAGTCTTTTTGTTTTCTTTAGACGCAGAAGATTCTTTTGAAGGAGTCGCTGACGCAGAAGCATTGGATAAAGAGGTAGATAAAGTATCTACTTTTATTTGTAGTGCTTGAATATCAGCTTTTAATGATTTATTTTCTTTTGAAAGCGATGCGTACTTTTCATTGATGGCATCTAGCCCATTTAAATTTTCAATTTCCTTAAGTGTTTTAGCGGTTTTGGTTGTCTCTTTTTGTAAATCATCTTTTGTGACAAACCCGCTAGTGTGAGGTTGTTGTGCAAGGAAGACTAATAAAATGATAAGGGTTAATGCGGATACGGATAAGGTAAGAAAAGAACTTACTTGTTTAATCATGATTTCACCTACTTTAAGAGAATTTTTTTTACTTTACACATTTTTATTGCTTTTGAAAAGGATTTGCATGAAAAAAAATAGAAGTTTGTATAGGAGATTCATATAGGAGGTTATTAGAATGCCAAAAATAGGAGACATTATGAATGGCTCTGTTGTCAAAATCTTACCAGTGGGCGCCCTTGTCCAAGTATCTGAAAACCAAACAGGTCTTTTGCACATTTCTCAAGTATCTAAAAGCTATGTTACTAACGTAAGTGACTTCTTAAAAGTAGGAGATAGCATTACAGTTCGAGTGATTAACATCAATCACGCTGAGAACAAAACATACCTATCTATTCCTCTTGTAGATGACGAAGCATTCGAAGCATATAAAACAGACCGCCAAAAGAAAGAAACAAAAGGTCCTTCTTCAAAACCTTCATCGAACTCTTCTTTCAAACCTCGTCCAAAGCCTCAACGTAACAAACCAATCAAACCAAAAGACGAAGACCCTGCTACGGTTTTTGAGCAACGTATGTCACGTTTCTTAAAAGATAGCAAAGAAAAGCTGCAAGATTTACAACGTAACCGCGAAAAGAAACAAGGCGGTCGTAAAAAGCCACGTTTTAAATAAATTGTAAAAAAACCAAACTAGTCGTAAGAACAGTTTGGTTTTTAGCATTTTAATTGGTTTTTTTTATAAAAAATATAAAAATATATAAAACATAAAATTCAGTCGTTTTCCTGTTAAACAAAAGGAAAAGCCAATGTTGATGTTAAGACTAATGCTTTACTAGTAGCACTAGCTTTTTGTTGGTTGACTTCCAAAAAGAAAACTCCCGCTTTACAGCAGGAGTCTTTTACTTTGCGTGTTGTTCTGCCAATTCAGCAGTTTCTACCGCTTTATTAAAATCTTGAAAATCAAAGATGATATATCGTTTGTCTTTGAACATGCTATACATTAAACCAAGTCCACATACGATGGTAAAATACGTTTGCCAATTTTCATACCAAAAAATAAGAAGATTAAGCAGTATCATCCACCTTAATGTTTTAGCAAATAAAATGAGAAGAACGCCTTGGTATTTTTGTTGGATAATGTATTGAATACCTGTAATTCGAAGAGTCCTTGGTATCCATAACATACAAAGGACATAAATTAGTGTAACAATCATTTAGTTTCCTCCTCTATGGTTAGATATATTTTTTTATTTTTTTGTATTTTCCCTTTCATCTAAACGAAAAAATGTATAAAAAAAAGCGGAGAATCCGCTCTTTAGTTAAAGATATATTGTTCAATGTATACTTCTTCAATGAAATCATCATCCATACCTAAATGTTCATTTAAATAATTTTTCATACTTCCTTCGATTGTTTCAACGTCTTTTGACTCTTCTTCTCCCAATTTAGACATGAAGCGTGAGATTAATGAATAAATTTTCACATTCATCGGCGATACTTCTTCATCTTCTGATGAACTATGACCTTCACCTTCAGCCGAACGTTCTTTTTCAGTAAGTGGTTTATCGTATCCTTGGAACTTCTCATAGGCTTGTTCGTTTTTTAATTTTAATGTAACAGTAAACTTAGCAATGTGTGCGCCACCTGCAACGCTTGTCATTCGGTCATTAAGTGTAATTAAGTGACTATCCTCTTTTGAATATGTATTCCACGTTTTGGTTGTTTCTTTTTCTGTAGAGTCTTCTTTCGTTTTCTTACTTTGTAAGTAGAAAAAAACACCTCCACCAATCACCGCTAAAATTAACACGATTATGATTACTTTTTTCACATAAACACCTCCTAATCTTCATCTGTTGATGAAACACCATCCGTCGATGTAATTGTTCGCTTCACTAAAATTTCAACCCGTCGGTTTTGTTGCTGACCGTTTACAGTTCGGTTATCTCCAATAGGATGGTATTCACCATAACCTGAAGCAGTAAAACGAGCAGGGTCTAGCGAAGGTTCTTCTTTTAACATTTCCTTTAATACGGCAACTGCACGAGCGGTAGACAAATCCCAGTTTGATGGGTAACGCACGGTAGCAATTGGCATGTTATCCGTGTGACCACTAATTGAAATGGGATTATCTAATGTTTCCACTAACACACCGATATTTTTAAGAACTTCATACATTGATGGTTTTATAGTGGCATCTCCTGATTCAAACAAAATTTCATTCGTCAAAATAATACGCAACCCATCTTTATCTAACTTGACATTTATTTTGTCTTTTAAATTCTTTTCTTTAATCATTTCCTCCACTTTGGCTTTAACTTTTTCAAGTTGTCCATCTTCTTTCATTTTTTTCATCTTTTGTAATTCTGCATCGGTTGTTTCTGTTCTTGCTTGTTTGTTACTTGTTCCGTCTAATGTCAAGATAGCATCAGACGATTGATTAAACGCCACGCTTAATGAATCACTAAAAGCAGTAAATTTGCTTTCATCTACTGAACTCATAGCGTATAGGATAATAAAAAAAGCAAGCAATAAGGTAATTAAATCAGAATAGGTAACGAGGTATCTCTCGTGATTTTCATGCTCTTCATGTGGTTTTTTTCTCGCCATGGTTATTCACCATCCTTTTTAGCGTCCGTTCCTTTAGCTTCTCGTTCACTGACAGGAAGTAAACTGATAAGACGTTCGCGAAGCGTAAAATGGTCTTGTTGAGCATAGATACCTAACATGCCTTGTAGCACGATTTCACGGTATAACACTTCTTGTTGAGTTTTTGATTTTAATTTCCCTTCGAATGGTAGGAAAACTAAGTTTGCACTGGCAACCCCCATGAACGTTGCTAAGAATGCAGTTGAAATTCCATGACCTAATTCAGCGATATCAGCTCCACCTAATTTAGATAAGATAACGATAAGCCCTAATACTGTCCCGATAATCCCCATGGTTGGAGCGAATGCACCAGCCGAAGAAAAGATTTTTTGGTTGCTTGAGTGACGTTGTTCCATCATTGAAATATCGTTTTCTAAAAAGTCTTTAATGTCTTCAGGGTCATAGTTATCTACTAATAATGTAACTGCACGTTTGAAAAAGGGTTCAGTGATTTCATTTTTCTTATCATCCAACACACGCATTCCTTCACGGCGAGTAATTTTTGACCATTCACAGATTAAATCAATGGTTTCTAAGTAGTTGAAAGCCTTATCTTTGAAAATGGCTCCAAGAATTTTTGGCATCTTCTTTATTGTAGCGAGCGGTTGCGTTATAATAACTACACCGAAAGTACCACCAAATATAATGAGGAGGGGAGAAGGAGCGAGTAACGCGACAAAACTTCCGCCTTCTAGCATATATCCCGTTCCAATACCTGCGAGCGCAAGAATGATTCCGATTATAGTAGTTAAATCGATTTTCATTTTTTTGCCTCCTTTCACACCGTTTTTTATATGTATTTGGTAGCAAAAAAACAAGTTTTTTGAGTATTTTTTTTGAGGTGAGACAATGAGCCATATCTATTTACTGATGGGATTGCCCTTTACAGGGAAAAGTACGTACGCTAGACAAACATCTTTACCACTAATTGAAATTGATGAAGTTCGTAAAACATTAACAGGTTCATATCAAGCACAAGACCAAACTTCTTCGTTAATTTTTGATGTAGTTTTTCAATCAGCGTCCCATTATTTATCTAATGACCAAGATGTTATTATTGAAGGATTATTTTTAACAGAAAAAAGTAGAAAAGTATTTATCGACCTAGCAAACACCTATAATGCGTCCATTGATGTGTTATGGTTTGACCCGAGCCTTGAGTGGATAAAACAAAACATGTTGAAAAATGAAAAAATTGAAAAAAAACACGTAACGCTAGCCTATTTAGAAGGTCTCTTGCGCGACGTGGATTTTCCGACTACGGATGAAGGAATTCATCGTATTTTTTATTATACTGAAAAAGATTTTGTTAAAAATTAATTTAAAAAAAGTATTTTTTTTAATTTTTTTTAATGATAGAATGTACATGAAATTAAAAAATACATAAAAACAGATTCCGAGGAGGAACATATATATGAACAATCCATATGAAGTTTCGAACCTTCCAAAAGGCTACGAAATGGGGATGAACGGTATGTTTTTACCACAAATCACCCCTCAAGCAAACCGCTTTGTTCCAAACGTAGTGGAACAAGTAAACGGCGGAGAACGTGCATATGACATTTATTCTCGTCTATTAAAAGACCGTATTATCTTCCTAGGAAGCGAAGTAAATGATGACGTAGCGAACAGCATTGTTGCTCAGTTATTGTTCTTAAATGCGGCAGACCCTGAAAAAGACATTTCTTTATATATTAATAGCCCTGGTGGTTCAATTACAGCTGGTATGGCAATCTTAAATGCTATGAATCACGTAACGCCTGCTGTATCAACTGTTGTTACAGGCATGGCTGCCTCAATGGGTGCTTTCCTACTAGCCGCAGGAGAACCTGGAAAACGTTATGCGTTACCACGTGCTGAAGTAATGATTCATCAACCATTAGGTGGTTCACGTGGACAAGCAACGGAAATGGATATTGCCAACAAACGTATCCAACGTATGAAAAAAGAATTAAACGAAGATTTAGCAAAATTCACAGGTAAAACGTACGAACAATTAGCAAAAGATACAGAGCGCGACAACTTTATGTCAGCGGAAGAAGCAGCATCATATGGTCTTGTTGATAAAGTACTTTACCCTGCTCCAAAAGAAAAGAAATAATCAAAAAGCAAAAAAAAGAGAAGTCACAATTAATTGTGGCTTCTTTTTCTTTTTAATAACGGATTTAATTTTGAAAGTTATCCTTCACCCATTACAAAATTTTCTTCGTTTTCTAACATTCCTGGTTCTTCAAGCGAAGCAAAATACGGGTCAGTAACTTCTGTTTGAGTAGGTTGTTTTTTGGTTACAGGTTTGGGTTTTTCTTGAACCTTAGGTGTTGCTTCTGTTTGCTGTACAGGCGGTTGTGTTTCTTCTGCATCAGCGACATCTGTTTCGGTTTTTTGTTGTGTTTGTTCTTCATCATCGTATACACCATTTTCTTCAATTTGTCTGTCTTGTTCATTGTACTTTTCAATACGAGCACTCAAAGCATCACGAATGTCTTCTATTTTCATTCCGCGATTATCTGCCTCTAACACAAGCTGGTCAATAAAGTCCTCCATTTTTCGTTGTTGTCGTGCAGTTTCACGGTGAGCAAATCTCGTCCATAGTGGCGAAATATCTCCTAATGCACTAACTTCAAAATAGATGTCTTTAAGAATAGGACGTTCCTTTTCATGCAACATTTGATATAACTCTTTCAAAATAAATTCCCAACGACCATCTGTAATGCCGTTCTCTTCAATCGTATGTCGAATGGCTTCTTCGTTTCCGAGTGCAAATAGAATAAGTTTTGCATCTTCTTTCGCAAATTCGCTCTTGTAAAGCTCTTTTTTTAGTTCAGTTGGTGCCGAAAACATTTTTCTGAAATTCATGGTTCATTTCCCCTTTATCACGTTTATTGTTTTGTCGGTACCATTATATTGTTTTTTTATTTTTTTTGTTATAAAAAGGGGTACTTTTTCATATCTCGTTATAAAACACCATGAGAGGGTGAACCATATCTAATTTCATTTAATTCACCATACTTAAACTGAAAAAAGAAGCTATATGAAGCTATCAAAAAGAAAGAGGTTCTATTTTCGTAGTAGGATAACTAGAGGAAGCCACGCAACACACTTATTAGTGGTAGGAGGGTGTTAAAAGATACGTTACTTGCATTCTCTTCATTTTAACAAAAAACGAAGAGAAAAAGGGGTGCGATAATGAAATTTACATAAAAAAATACGACACCTATTTTCATTACCTGTTTTCATTAAAATGAACAGGATAAACCTATTTTTCATAAAAAAGATAGGTTTTTTGAATTTTTTATATTTAAAAAGAGTGAGAGAATGTGTATAATACTAATAAATACATAAAAAAACTGAATATATAAAACAACGAATGAAAGTAATAATGGTGTTCTCCTATGTGGGAGTTCTCTATTATCCTCTCGTTTATAACCCGCATGTCAAACGATACATGCTAGGTCAGTAAGGAGTTGATACCATTGAAAAAAAACAATTCAAAAGAATTATTACAAGAGTTCCGACAAATTCGTGGCATCCCAAGCTATAAGAAGCCCCGAAAACGAAAAAGTGAAACATATAAAAAATACCATATTCGTATTTCTCGTAATCGTTGTGAGTATTGCCAGCGTACATTTAAGGACAACGATTTAAAGCTAACTCGTAGACACCCTGAAGAAACGTTCTCGCTTTTTCATGATGGTGTTATTGCTTGTGTAAACTGCTACGAACAAAAAGGGGATATGAAACATCACGAATTTTTAAAGGTTTACCGCGAAATACGAAAAATTAGACGAAGCAAATACAGCCAACTTCGCAAATACCTCGCGCCTCGCGTGTTTAAACGCTACAATTATACCTGCATTTATTGTACGTATGAGTATGGCTACATGCCAAAAGGTAGTCAGCTTACAGTTGACCACAAAGTACCTATCAGTAAAGGCGGAACGAATGAAGCCAAAAATTTAACTTGTGCGTGCGAGTTCCATAACTTTGATAAAGCAGACCGCACAGCCACGCAATATTTCGCTCACATAGATGTCCGCAAAAAAAAGCACCAAGAAAAAACGCAAAAACGTAAAATACATATGTAATCTTCTTTTTTTATTATCTACCCCCTCAACCAACATCTTAAACACGAGATGTTGGTTTTTTTCGATTTATTTGTTTTACCATCAAGCGCAACCTACATCAACGGGGAAGTTGTATGTATTGACAGCGGATTTACCAATACGAAATAGGCTAAAGAAAACGAAAGAAATAGAGAAAGCCCTCATCAACAGGATGAGGGCTTTTGCATTAGATGTATGTAGCTCTTAGGAGTGACAAGCCGTAGCTAAGAATGAACGCTCGTACTTTTGAATATCTCCCGCTCCCATAAATAGCAATACCGCATTACTTTCTTCTCTCAAACCATCGATTCCCACATCTTCGACAAGCTTGGCATTTGGAATGATAGATTGCAAGTCTTGAATGGAAAGCTCACCGCTTTGTTCACGAGCGGAACCGAAAATTGGGCATAAATATGCTTGGTCGGCTAGAGATAAGCTTTCACCAAACTCACGCAGGAATTGTTTTGTACGGGTAAACGTATGAGGTTGGAATACAGCTACCACTTTCTTTGTTGGATAAGCTAAACGAGCCGTTTCAATGGTCGCTTTAATTTCTGTTGGGTGATGGGCATAATCGTCTACTACCACAACATCACCATGCTGCAAGACTTGAAAACGTCGTTTTACGCCTTTGTAAGCCATAAACGAAGCTTGAACAATTTCAAGAGGTAAATTCTCAAGCATTGCAATTGTTAAAACCGCTAGAGAATTTTGAATATGATGAACACCTACAAGAGGAATCATAATTGGCTGAACTAACTTTTCGTTTTTCCACAATTCAAAGGTGGTATGTCCGTTCGTCACTTGAATGTTTCGTGCCTGAACATCATTGTCCTGATGTAAACCGTACGTGTGGGTAGGAATGTGTTTTGTATCACTCAGTTTCTTTGCTTCTCGATTGTCTCCGCACACGATTAAAGCTTTTTTAACGCCTTGCGCAAAATCAATAAACGCTTGTTGTACATCCTCTAATGAATGAAAATAGTCAGGGTGGTCAAAATCAATATTAGTTACAACAGCATAGTCAGGTTGGTAGGCATGAAAATGGCGACGGTATTCACACGCTTCAAAAACAAAATGAGACGCATTTTCTACGCCTTTTCCTGTTCCATCTCCAATTAAAAAAGAAGTAGGGTAGACATCACTGAACACCGTACTCATCATACCTGTAGTAGAAGTCTTTCCATGAGCACCACTAATAGCAATACTCGTAAATTTCCCTAACCAATCTCCTAAGAACTCGTGGTAGCGGTAAAAGCGCTTAGCTACTTTCTTCGCTTGTTGAACTTCTTCATGGTCATCTTTAAACGCATTTCCTGCAATAACCGTGTGATGTGGTTGAATATTTCCTACGTGAAAAGGTACCATTGAAATGTTTCGTGCTCGCAAGGATTCTTCTGTAAACAATGTATCGGTTGTATCAGACCCTTCTACCTCGTAACCACTATCATGTAAAATACAGGCTAAAGCACTCATGCCAGAACCTTTAATGCCAATCATAAAAATTTTTTCCAATGTTATTTCCTCCTTTTAAATAATATTTCTTCTATTATGACACGTATCTCACGTGTTGTCTTCTAAAGGAAAATACCTTTCTTTGCTCGAACAATACAAAGAGGTGATGTAGATGTTTGATTTACAGATTCATTCAAAAAACCTTGAATTCATTGAATTTTTACGTCAAAATGCCACCTACGAAGCAGCAAATGATGCTTTTCTATTTACGACAGTAGAACAGGCATCTCACACAATAGCACGATTTATGCTCGTTTACATAAAAAATCAGCAACTAGAAAAGGTATGCCATACATATTCTTTTCCTATTGAGAGACAAGATGAGCTAAGTTTATATCTATCTAGTGAACAAATAGATAAATTATACCAATTTATCTCTCAAAAGTTATTGATATTTTTATCGAAAAGTTCCTTTTTTGATTTTGAAGCTTTTCTACAATTTCGCTTAGGAGATGAACAATCCATTTTCTTTAAAATGTTTGACATCGCTTATGATGAATTTATAGAAATTCAAGCTCAAGAAAACGAAGAGGAGCCCTCTACTATTGAGTATCTAAAAAAAATGCACGCAAAGCAACCTTGCCAAGAAGAAAAAATGACGATTATCGTGGAAAATAGCGGTGATATCCGCTTAGAAGGAAAAGAAACGGTCTATTTAGAGCATGAACCTGAAGAAGATACGATTTTAAGCTATTTGATATTACTTGGCGCCAAAGAAGTAGAGGTACATGAACTTGGAGGGATTTTGTCTCACGAGTATATGTCGATTCTAATGCAATTGTTTGGGGAAAAGGTGGTATTTCATGGACTTAAAAACCGTACATCTTCTTATCCAAAAAAGGAGAGATAGTCAATTATTATTTATTGACGAGCAACAATACTCGTTAAAAGAAGTTATCGCCTATATCAAACTGCATCCCGCTAAAATCGTCCACATACAAACAATTGAAAACGAAAAGATGCTCCTAGAAGCATACATTCCGTCGAACAGTCCACAACTCGCTCGTCATATCGCTTATGCGATGAAAGCAAAAGTCTATTACTAAAGGCTTTTGCTTTTTTTCTATTTTGGAAAAAGATATAATAAAAGAAAAGTCATTTCTGTCAGGAGTTGGTAAGATGAATGAAGAAAAAGACCGAGAAAAACTACGCAAACAAATTCAAGAATTCGATGATGGATTCCCTGATGGTGTATTTTTAGCTCCTCATCGCGGTAAATACAATAAAGAAATAAAATTGCGGGCACTACTGGATTATTGTAAAGAACACAACCTTAATGTAGAAACAATAGGAGACGATATCATTGAAAAGTTCACCGTTGAATTTAAAAGAGGTGAGAATAAATGACGAGTAGTAAAGGTAGCAACAATAAAAAGGAAAAAGAAATTCAACATATTAACCAAGATATTTTTCATGCTCTTTCAATCTTTTTAGATGAGGAAGTTAATTAAAAAATTCTTTTGTCAAAGTAAATAGCAAAATAGATAAGACCACATCAACTATGTGGTCTTATTTTAATGGATGTTAATTTAATTTCCAAATCATATACTAATCACTGGTTGCGCGTTATATACATTTATACATGGCGAAAAAAATATACCAAATCTACAATCGACCAATCAACACCTAATAAAAAGAGAAGAGGGGAAGAGAATGTTTGTAACATACAATGTGAACGACATCCAAAACAATAAAGTTCATTTAGAGAATAAAAGTCAAAAAGAAGATTTAGAGAGAATAATTGAATGTTTTAAAAATGAAGGTTTAGAACTTGCTGACTGGAATCTCATTGAAATAGCAAAATCAGATGATAAACGAGTGTATGGTTTTGAAAATCATGATAAAGATTTGTTTTATATGAAAATAGGTGCAAATAGACAAGTGAAACCTCACTATTTCAAAAATCATGGTGTAGGTGAATACAGTGAATTTCAAGCCGAATCAATCAATGATGCAATAAAACAATATGAGAATTTTTATAATTAACCATGTATTTAACTAACATATAATTCTAGAAGAAAAAGCAGGTAATTACTATAGGTAATCACCTGCTTTTCTCTATTGCTCACTTTTGTTTATATAAATCCCACACATGTTGATTGGTTTTGCGTTCTAAGTCATCAGGAATAGCTTCTAAGGTGCCTGAACCATATTTACGTTCTAATGCTTGTCCAATTAAAAAATCGGCAATAGCGGGGTTCTTAGGCAGGATAGGACCATGTAGGTAAGTTCCAATTAAATTTTTATACAATAAGCCTTCTTTTTTGTCTTTATCATTGTTACCATTTCCGACAACGACATCTCCTAAAGTATCATATGAATGATAGGTACGCCCTCCATGGTTTTCAAAACCAACGATTTGTCCAAAACGAGATGAATTGATTAAAAGATTGCCAATTAAACGAGGCTGTTTGGATACCGTATAAAAATCAAGAATACCTAAGCCTTCTAATTTATCACCTTCAAGAGTAATATAGTGGTCGCCTAAAAATTGATAGCCTCCACAAATGGTTAAACAGCTAACGCCATCTTCAATCATGCTCTTGAAATCTTGTTTTATCGCAAACAAATCATCTGTACATAGGCTTTGTTCACGGTCACTTCCTCCACCAATAAAGACAATATCAGCTTTACTAATAGGGGCATCTTTGGCTTGCTTTAACTCTACAACTTTAAGGTCGATACCTCTCCATTCGCATCTTTTTTGCAAACTGATAATATTGCCTCGGTCTCCGTATAAATTTAGCTTATCAGGAAAATAATGATAAACTGTTAAGGACTTAGTCATCTAAAACGCCTCCTTTGTAATATAAAGCAAGAATCATTTTGGGTTTTCAACACAATGGTATTTTATAAGGGGACAAATGTAGTTTATCTGTTTAGTACGAAAGAGTGAGGAAACCGTCAAACAATTTGCGTGTACTCTCTTTTTTGGGAGGAAAAGAACTTTCCCTTTTTTAAAAGGGGAGAAAAACAAGAGATAAATATAGAAAAAGATTCTTTTTTTATATTTTTGAGTTGCATTACAAACGGACAACCTGCTATAATAAAAGAGGAAGTAAGAGTTCCCCCGAGCTATTTATTTCACTGTTTTACAGCTTCCTAGTTGATTAACTATCACTATCCACTATGTCATGGAATGTTGTAACCTACTTGTAGAATATAAAAAAAAGCCTAATCTACATTATTAGATTAGGCTTTTTTTATATTAGCAAGAAACTTGTTCATTTGTTTAATTGCGTTTTGCCACGAGGAACAGATAATGGATTTATCTCATTACTAAACAGGTCTTCTAATTCTTGTAATGTAGGCTTTTTTCCAATGGAAGGCTTGTTAGAAGTCTCTTGTTTCGGACTTTGCACATTCACATTAAACACCTCCTTCACTCCTAGTATAAGCGGCATTTTTCGTTTCGTTTTCATTTTTTATCACTTTGTTTTTTCAGAAGAGTTTTTCTTGACGTACGTTTCTTTCTTTTATAAAAAAGGTGAGGGGGTGTCTTATGTTCACAATTGAACGCATACATAAAAAGAAAACGGTCATATTGCTTACATGGAGCGATATTGTCTCACACTCAGAAATTCTTAAAATGAATCAGCAGTTGCAAAGGATTCAACAGCTAGAATCCCATTGTTCCTTCTCTCTCATTATTGATGCAACGCACCTTGTGGCGTTGGCACCTGATACAAAAGAAGCAATGTTACTGCAACAGCAATTAATCGGAACGTTTATCGATTTTTTGGCAATTGTCTCAGTAAATCCTACCGTGAAACGACAGATGGAGGATACGATTAAATATTCAAGCAATATTCCACATTTACATTTTATTCACCTTCATGACGTTTTAGTACATATCGATTCTTTCTAAAAAGGCGGTGTTAGATATGAGTATGTTTAGAAAAAAAAGCAATCCAGTGGATGAATCCATTCTTTCCAATCATCTTCTTCAAACTAAACAAATGGATAGAGTAAAAGGAGTGGCGCATCAGCTTGAAATGATGGCACATGATTTATCTTCGGTTTCTGAAGAAGTATTATCACAAACACATCAAGTGTCAGATAAAACAGGGATAGTTGCTCAAAATTCATTTGAACAAGCCAAGAAAAACACGCATTGTTTATCCTTAACAGAACAGTTACAACATCTTTTAGTTGATTTAGAAGCCCATCAGCAAAACATTACCTCAACCATCGAAAAAACAAGAACCTCTTCTACAAGTAGCAACGAAAAAATTGATATTCTTCAAAAAACATCCCAAGAAACGCTTGAAATTACAAACTTGGTCGTAAATGACGTGACGCTTTTAATGGAATCTATGAAAAAGATTACGTCGTTCACCGATACTATCCAGGCCATCACAAAGCAAACCAACCTCTTGGCGCTGAACGCATCAATAGAGGCTGCGCGCGCAGGCGAGGCAGGGAAAGGCTTCAAAGTCGTTGCGGAAGAAGTGAAAAAGCTATCATACGCATCATCATTAGCCGCTCAAGATATCGAAAATAACGTTAAATCTATCACGAATCAAATGGTACTTATCGTCTCTAATATTCAAAAAACAAAAGAACATGCATCAAAGCAAAATGACTATGTAAACGAAACAAACGATAGCATTCAAGTTATGAACGAAAACACCTATGAAATCGAGCATGCTGTTTCAAATACCGAACAAATTGTGAGCCAAATCAAACACAAAACGAACGAAATGAATAGTCACATGAAAGAAGCAGCGGACATTAGCGAACAAAATGCAGAAGAAATCCAAACTGTTAATTATTCATCCAATGAATTAAAAGAAGCGATGTCACGTGTGACGCAAGCAAGCGAACAGTTAATGGATATGACAAGTAAGATGGCTGCAGACTTGAAAGACCAGTAGATTTTATCTATTGGTTTTTTCACGCATTCATTATATCGGCTCTTTTTTACCATTTTTCAGAAAAATAAATATACTTTAAAGAGTAAAACAACAAAACTATTCGGAGAGTGATTAACATGACTAAACAAGCAGAAGGTACAATCAATAACGAAAAAATTATTATCAAAATCGAGCAAGATACTTCAGCTGAATCGCCACGTGAGTGGGATAACCAGGGCACAATGGTTTGCTTCCATGACCGTTACAAATTAGGTGATGAGCACAATTACGAAGGATATGATGAGTTCCTCGTAGAATTAGCAGACGAAAGTCGTGACACAAAAACTGCAAAAAAAATTCTGTCTGAAAAAGCGGACGAAGCTTATGTTTACACACTTGGTCAAAATCAAGAAAAACAATATATCCTTATTCCTCAATATGTGGTAGAAGACCACGAAAGCGATATGGTTTCTACCATTGAAGAAGCTCAAGAACTTTACCTCGATAAAAAAGCAACATGCTTTAAAGAGGAATTTGAACGTCAAAGCGAAGATTTCAAAGGCATAATATCGCCTGAAGAAAGTAAACGCATGACAGACGAAATCCTTGCAAAAGTGGACAGTCATTACGACTATCAAATTATTGCTATTGGCACTCAGTTCATTGTTTTAGATATGAATGAAACAGAAATATTAAATAATGAAGAATTTGAGAGCGAAGAAGAAGCAAGGGAAAGATTAGTCGCTCATAAGGAAGAATGGATGGATAGCATGGATATGGGAGACCTAAGCGACGAAGAACTAATGACAATCATTGAAGAAAAACATGTCATTTTGCCACTTTATCTGTATGACCACGGTGGAATAACTATGAACACAGGCGGTTTTTCATGTCGTTGGGATTCAGGTCAAGTTGGATGGATTTACGCGTCAAAAGAATCATTGATTGACAACAACTCAGGTTATTCAGAAGAAGCACTCTTTCAGATGTCTATTCAAGGTACTCCTAAAGAACAAGAATGGGTAAAAGTGAAAGGGCATGAAAACAAAGGAGATGTAACTCAAGGGTTCGGATATGTGGTTTCCATTCGTGACGGTATTGCACAAGTTGATTTTGATTACACAAAGTATAAAACGTTTAAAAAAGCAGAAAATCTTGTTGAAGTACCAGTATCTGATATTACAGCCATTAAAGCCAACCGTGCTGTTGAATTGTTAACGAGTGAAGTTGACACTTACGACCAGTATTTAACGGGAGATATTTATGGATTTAAGGTTGAAAAAGTTACTACATGTGAATGTTGTGGTCATGAAGAAACAGAAGAAATCGATTCATGTTGGAACTTTTATGGAGATAATCCATTTGAAAACGGGATGACTGAACACATTGATGAGATTTATCACCCTCTGTTAAAAGAATTAGAGTAATCAGTAAAAGCAAAAAAGCTTACCTTAGGTGAGCTTTTTTTAACTTATATTTTTTAATTTTTAATCGTTCAATTCTCCCCAACGTTTGTAAGGATAGTCAACAGTACGAATGAAGCCAACGTCAAACGCTTTTTGACGAACTTTCATCGTATTTTCGTATTCCCATCCCCAAATTTCTTTGTAATCATTTAAGAATCCTTGTTTTCCACTCATAATAAACTTTCCGAATTGCGTAACCAATTCCCTCATAGTTCCACCTTCACTGAAACCTCTCCAACTGTAATGATTAAGCGGTCGCATACGAACTTTTGTATAGCTATCAATATAGTAAAGGAGTCCATTATCAGCAAAAATAAACTTGCTGTAAATTAGTTTTTCTTCCTCTTTTGTACCGAGCGTAGGATTATGCCTCTCTTTATCTGTTTCCACTATAAAGGCAATCAAGTCATTAATAGCATTTAATCGTTGAGTTCGTTCTGTATTCATTGTTCATTCTCCTTTAGTCTTCTTTGCTATATCAAGCATCTAGTTTAGTAGTGTAGGCTATTTTTACTCTCTTTAAGAATATTGAATTACGAGGTATGAACAAGTCTGCTTTTAGACGGCACAGCTACACACTCACGTATGTTAAGTTGATAGCGATTAGAAAAAGCAATAGCAACAGCTTGAGCTACGTTACGACTTCCTTTGAAAAACACTTGATTATTTAACAATAGTTCGCCTTCCTCTTCATCAATAATCAGTGTAATCACTTCATTTCTGTCAGTAGGAAGAGGATACAGTTGCATGGTTCCGTGATTTAATGCTTTCATTACACGCTCTTGGTCTTGAGGTTTAAACGAAATTGAAAATCCATAAAATGTAGCATATTTTAGCTTTACCTCAAAGGTAGGGCTAATTAAATAGTTTGTCACATCATGTGTTTGGAATGTTTCTTTTAGTTGTTGGTATGCATGTTCAAACGAGTAGTGCGCAACCCATACACCCAATTCCATAAGTTCCATGTGTTGTGTAGCTTGAATCATCATCTTATTAGTCATGTGTAAAACCTGCCTTTTTTTCGATTTGTATTTTGCTTACCTATTTTACTAGAAAAACATAAGGAATGCGCATTATTTCTTTAAAAAAATATATTTTTTATATTTTTATAACTTGTTATCTTTTGACAAATGATGCTTCGCTCATAGGAAAAACACCTTCACACATGCAAAGGTGTTTTTAAGGGTACTTTCAGATTTAAGGGCGAATGGATTGTTCGATGAATTTTTTCACAGGCTCAAGAGCGGTGTAGGTAGGAAGGAAGTAGGTTTCTTTTGGTGTGTCAAGCGCATAGCGGATGGCACTTTCTTTTTCTTCTTTCACAATGATTTTACTTTCATCAATACCTGCATACTTCATACGAAGAGCAATATCATATGCACGACTTCCACTGCAGACGATTTCTTCAATATGACTTTTTGCAATTCGCTCGAAGTCTGCATCGTAAATCCATGAAATATCACGTGCATCATATTGTAAATCGTTCAGGAAAATGACAATACGTTTCGTTTGTTTGGACTGTAATACTTCTGACAACGTAATGTTTACACCTGCAGGGTTTTTTACTAAGTTTAAAATTTGGTGATGTCCTTTATGTGTGTAAAGTTGCATACGTCCGTTTTCTGATTGATAGTCGCTTAATCCCTTTTGGATAGCATTATCAGAGATACCTAAAATCTTCGCTCCTGAAACAGCTGCTAGTGCATTGTAGACATTAAAGTAACCTGCAATCTCCATTGAAAAGGTTGTTCCGTTCATTTTGAAGCTAAGGTCTGAATTGATTTTACTGATTTCATACATTGGTTTCGGGCGCTTAAATCCACATTTGCAGTTGTAGTACCCTAATTGTCCATAATGCACATGCTGATAGTTAAGTTCGGTACCACATCGTGGGCAAAATTTCGACTCACTTACATCAAACTGTACAAATTTGAACGCTTGACGATTCAATCCATAATAAATATTGGTTTTCCCAAGTTCCCCAAGTCGGGTTACAAATGGGTCATCAGCGTTTAAAACAAGCTTGGTTGAGACAGGCTTGATAGCTTGGGCAATCTTATCTACTAAAATGTCGATTTCACCAATACGTTCTAATTGGTCACGGAAAAAGTTATTAACCACAATCGCTTTTGGCGTGATTTCTTTTAACGCGCGAATGGTGGTTAGCTCGTCCACTTCGACAACTGCATAATCGTAGTTAACTTCACCTTTCCAGTTCGCTGCACGCAAGAAGCTTGCTGTAATCCCTGTAATTAAGTTATCTCCCGCAGAATTACTTAATACACGTTTTCCATCTGCTCGCAAAATAGACGTTAACAGATTGGATACAGTTGTTTTTCCATTCGTTCCTGTAACAAATACAATATTTTCAACTTGAGAAGCTAGTTTTCTCAATAAATTAGTGTCAACTTTTCGTGCCACAACCCCAGGAATGTTATTACCATTTCGACCGATTAATTTACTCGTACGTCCTGCTAACTTTCCTCCAAGAATGGCGATAGGTGTTTTCATGGTCTATCCCTCCTCATTTACTCAACCACATCTAAAACACGGTTCCTCTTCATTGGATTTTATATTTTTTACTATTCTCCTTATTAAGAGTGGCGGAAAAATAAAAAAAGCAGAACATCGACTCATTGAGCCGAAAATTCTGCCACCATGTAATCTACCGCATGTTCAATTTTTTTTATGTGCTCGTTTGATAATTTCATGTTCGACTGTGCTGCGATATCGCGAAATACTTCCACTAATAGCTTTTTTGACAAATCCGCAGGACTTGTGCAGGCTTTTTCCATACTATCACCTCTTTTCTTTATATATATGAGTCCTCAACGCACTTATGAGCACTCAGAACAGCTTTCGATAGAATTAATTACTATCTGAATAATTTTGAAGCGAGTGAAAGAAAAAAGACCATTTTCGATTACAATGAAAAAGAATCAACATGTGTTATTTTCAGAATTGAAAGGGGAAACAGCATGACAACTATTTATGATGTAATTATTATTGGAGCGGGTCCTGCAGGGTTAACTGCCGCTATTTATGCGTCTCGCTCTAATTTACATACGCTTTTATTAGAAAGAGGAGCTCCAGGTGGACAAATGATGAACACCGAAGACATCGAGAACTACCCAGGGTTTGACTCGATTTTAGGACCTGAACTCTCAGACAAGATGTTCAAACATGCTCAACAGTTCGGAGCTGAATATAAATACGGTGATATTAAAGAAATTACAGAAGAAAACGAGATGAAATACGTTCATACGTCAAAAGAAACCTTTGTCACAAAAAGCGTAATCGTGGCAACAGGCACCCAGTACAAAAAACTAGGTGTAAAAGGCGAAAATGAATTATCAGGAAGAGGTGTGTCGTACTGTGCGGTTTGTGATGGTGCATTTTTCCGCAACAAAGAACTAGTAGTTGTAGGTGGCGGGGATAGTGCGGTAGAAGAAGCATTGTATCTCACGAGGTTCGCATCTAAAGTGACCCTTGTCCACCGACGTGATAGTTTACGCGCTCAACCCATCTTACAAAAACGATTATTTGAACATGAAAAAGTTGATGTAATATGGAACACGGTTGTTGAAGAAATTCAAGGCGACCAAAAAGTATCAGGTGTTCAATTACGAAACATCACAACAGGAGAAGTAACACCTTTTGCTTGTGACGGTGTGTTTATTTACGTAGGAATGAATCCTCTTACAAGTATGGTTCAATCGTTGAACATTACAAATGAACAAGGATGGATTGTCACAAATGAACAAATGGAGACATCCCGTAAAGGTATCTTTGCTGCAGGTGATTGTAGAGACAAGGCACTTCGACAAGTGGTCACTGCTACAGGAGATGGGAGCATTGCGGCCCAACAAGTTCAACATTATATCGAATCATTAACAGACAAATAAGCCAAACAAATAGCCAACCAAATCACCGAAAAAGTCACCCATTAAATGGGTGACTTTTTTTGCTTTTCGCGTATGATACAGCTACTATCCAATTTCTTTGAATAAAGGAGGAACATATACTATGATAATTGAACACTTGGAACTAGATGAACGTGCAAGCGAGGTGAGTGTTCTATGAATCCATCGCGAGAAGAATTTAACCAAACATTCCAAGAAAAAGTTCGACCTCAGTATGAAACGCTTGATACGTCACCCGATACGAGACGAAAAAAGTTTTCCATCGGCGTTCGGGTTTACTACTCTTTGTATGCTTTATTGGTCATTTTAATGTTTGTATTTAACCTCTTTTTCTTATCTCCATTTGTCATTTTATTTCTCGGTTTATCTATCGTTGTAACCATACCACTTTCTTTACATTATGAACGACAAGGACTCTCAGCTACTAAATACCAATCTAATTTGAGCAAAACGAAAACAAATTTTTATAACGATTGTTTAGCAGTCAGTTACCCTTCGCTAAGCTATTCACACCAAAATGGTATGAAGCCCGCCGAGCTTATTAAATATGGATTCTTTCATGAATCGTACCTCTTATCTTTTCAATCAGAGAATGTCATAAAAACAACGTGGAAAGGGTCATCCATCCGAATGAGTGATGTATTGCTTCAATACATTCCGAAAAACTCACAACATGAAATCCCACTTTTTAGCGGTGTAGCGGTGGAAATACCTATTCAAGTCGATTCCACTTTTAAATTAAACGTTGTACACCGCAACCACGATTATATGCAAAAGAATAGTCGATTCTCCGAAAAATCCACTGTTCATAATCTACGTATCGTTAGTTTTGATAACAGTGAGTGGAACCGTGTATTCCGCGTGTATACAAACGATAAAGAACAAGCCAAACGCTTATTATCACCATCAGTTATGGACGCTGTGCTTTCTGTCATAGAGAAAAAAGAGCTCTCATGGTTCCATTTTGGAATATCAAACGGGAAATGGGTATTCTTCTTTGATTACCCAAAACGTTTTAATACCTTTCTAAGTGAGAGTGATAATTTAAATGAAAACGAAGTATGGGAAGACTTAAGCTCAACATTTACGATTTTAAAATGGATAGAGGAAACAACGGTCACAAGTCTATTTCAATCAGGTGAGACCAAACAATGAACATAGTCAAAGAAGAATTTCTTCAGGTATTTACAGATGAAATTCGCCCGTCCTATGAAGATGCATTTGCACGAATTCAAAGAAATGATACACGTATACTTTACGTCATATGCTGTATAGCTTTGCTCTTGTTTGTTCTTGCTTTTTTAGCAATTCCCGTAGTTTCGTCGTTTAATTTTCCGTTCTCAGATACATTATTCTCCTGTATGGGGTGGGGTATGGCTATATTCCTCGTTATACTCGCTCTCAGTGAAGTCGTGTTGCGCGTTAGATGGAATGGCTCGTTTCTTGCCTTTTTTAATCCTCGCACCAAAATGAAACAAACGATTTACCAAACCTGTGCCCAACTGGTAATGCCTGAATTTACGTATTCCTATCGCGGTGGGATGACACGAAAAGACTTTATTCAATACGGAGTCATTCACCCACGATATGTGCATTATTTTACGTCCCAAGATGGATTAACAGGAAATTGGAATGGTAAACATACGCGTATAAGCGAAGTAAAGGTTAAACGATTGGTGAAAAATCCTGTGTCTGCAGAAGGGGAAATTAACATTCTTACACCGTTTTCAGGCATTGCAGTTGAAATGCAAACGTTATTGAATGCAGATTTTTCATTTGTCGCATTAGCAGACAAAGAATACTACCAATCAAGCGACTATACGTTTTTAGGAACACGCAGAAAAGACCCTCTTAAACCCGTTTCGTTTGGAAATGAAGCGTTTCATGAACAGTTTCGTTGTTTCACCAATGACGAAGACTTGAGCAGAGCATTATTCGACAATGAGACCATTCAGAAGATTTTACGTGTGTTTACTCAAGAATCACCAAGCTGGTTTCATTTTGCGATTGCTAACGGAAGATTTGTATTTCTATTCGACCACCCACCCATATTTGAACTTTTTCAAGAAGGGCGATTAAGCGGAGGGAAGATATGGAGTGATTTTGAACGTATTCATCGCTTATTAAACGCCATGAGAGCGATTGAATTAGATACAACTATCTTTTAAATCTATTGGTTAGAAACAGACATGACCTAGCTGTCATGTCTGTTTTTCTCTGTACAAAATTCGCTTTATTTCGTGCTTTTTTTCGATTTTCTTTTATGATACAGCCAATGAATTTTCACATTTACATAAAGGAGGTGCCGAAGATGGAATTTTACTTTTTTGCAACCATCGCACTCACGGTAATTATACTTACTCATGTTCCTTCTCTTATATGGCTTTTTGCGGTTCTGTGGATAGCAGTTTCAATATTTTGGAGTGTGACACGCATGTACAACCGATTAGTACGAGAACGAGCAGAAATTTATGAGGCACGTGCAAACATTACAATTTATTTGCAGCAACGAATGGATGAAATTGGGGCACTATATAAAATTACGAAAGAATTTCAATTGCATGAAACCGAAACACTGGAATCAATTTTGTCATCTCGTCAAGAATCAATGAAAGAGTTATCTTTTTCAAGCATGACGGAGCTTCATAACCAAATTGAACCTCAACTTCTTGCCTTTTTAGAAACAACCGAATCATATCCTGAATTGCAATCAAGCAAACATTTCTTACGATTACAAAAATCAATGAGTCGAAACGAAGCAAACATTGCTTCTTCTCGCAAAACGTACAATAACTATGTTAATAAGTTCAATACGACATATTCTGTTTTTCCTAACGTCTTGTTCGCTAAAATGTTTGGCTTTCAAAAAGAAGAGTTGTATCGCTTTAAAGGAGAGGAGAAATAAACATGAGTATTTCAAGAAAAGAGTTTATTTCAACCTTTAATCAGCAAATTAAACCAAGGTATGATGAGGAATTTCAAAAAATCCGAAAAATAGACGGGATTTTATCAATTATCTTTGTGGTGAGCAGCCTCATGTTATTTGCGTGTGTGATAATTTTTCGCGAGTCAAGAATTACAATATATTATTTTACATTCTATTTCTCAGTAGTTGGTGTCGTGGTACTGTTTGATTTTTTTTCAAGAGTTATAAGAAAAGACGGAAAATCAGTTTTTTCATATGTAAATGAACGAGAAGAGCTTCAGCATCAGCTCTACAACGAATGCGTCTCGCTTATTTATCCTTTCTTTTCCTATAATCAAAGCGAAGGGGTCAGTAAAAGTGAATTTATTCGGTATGGTTTTTTTCGTCCTCGTTACGCATCGAGTGTTATTACACAAGACGTCTTTACAGGAACAGTGAATGGCAAAGACATGCGCATAAACGAACTATCTGTTTCTTATACACCTGAAGGAGAAAACTCGAAACCCGTTACGATTTTTGAAGGGATTTCTGTTGAAATGCCCTCAACGTTAAACAAAGATTATTCTTTCGTCGCGATTGGAAACGGACAAGAATATTACCCCTCGCATTCTTCTCTTTTAGGTGCACGAGAAGTTACACGACTTGATAGAATTAACATGAACCACGAAAAATTTGATAGTATCTTTTTATCTTACACCAATGACCAATCAATGACCGATGCTTTATTTGACGAAGAACAACTCGAACGAATTGCCAATGTGACGATGCAAAATCTTGACACGTGGTTCCATTTTTCGGTTTCAGACGGAAAAATTGTGTTTTTGTTTCCTCATAAACAGCTATTTGAGTTGTACAATATGAAAAGTTTGGACGCAGAGCAAATATGGAATGACTTTTCTGTTTTATATGTTATTCTTCAAGCCATTTCAGAAATGGATGTGAATGAGTGGATGTATCGTTGAAAACTGTTTGTACCACAGACAGTTTTCTTTTTTTATCTATTTTTCTAAAATTCTTTTATAATAATATGGAATAATATAACAAAAGGGAGTTTTTTATATGGAAGCCAATCGTACATTCCATTCCACAGAAGTACCAACAACATTAGAAGAATCATCACTTGTCCGCGAGATGGAAGAAGTGTTCGGTCCTAAAATACAAACAAGTAAGGCATCCCAAACGCCAACTAGAAATAACGGTAAAAGATTGAATGGACAGAAGGCAACCCTTCGTAAAGAGGCTGTCAAAGGAACGCGAGTCCTTCAATTGAGCTTAGAAGGCGCTTTACTTGCTCATGAAGCAGAAGAACGCCAAAAACAAACTACATCAACCGTAATAAGTAAAACATCAAGGAAGCCAGTCAAAAAGTTCAAATTCCACTTACTCATTCAAGGTATGTTACTGCGAACAATACGAAACAAAGAAGACATGAACGACGCCATTTTATCACGTTGGATGTACAAAAAAGGAAAAACATTTAAGGATATTCAGATGGTTTTACGCTATTCCAAACGAACACGTTGCACTCAATCCTTGCCTACATCTCAAAATCGTCACGAACTGAAGGGACGTATTCTACTCGCTAGAGGGATGGTTCTTTCTGAACAAAAAGGCGGATTAAACTACGACCGTTATGTAATGAATCATTTGTTAGGAAAAGTATTCAAAGAAATATGAAGAGGATTTATAAAGAGAAAAAGACTTCGTGCTAAGCACAAAGTCTTTTTTAGTATTTAAAGTTATTACTTAGGTCATTTTACTTTCTAGTTAACGAATTTCTTCTAATATCTGCGAAACGCGTGTTAAACGCTCCAATCGTTCAGCTAAGACGCTTTTTACATAGGCAATCGCTTCTGTTTTTGCATCTTCTACATTATCAGCATCAAGTGGATGTAAATCAATGTCAAGCTCTCTTGACCTTGTAACCCACCCTTTATAATGAATATGAGTCGTTACAACAACGTCTGCATTGCCATCGACCGTTAGACATACTGTTTTTGGATTGTTTTTCTCTTCATTTCGTCGGTACTTCGTTATATCTTTCCATACAATAGGATTCATTATTTTCTCTCCTTTTGGTTTAGAGCATGCCGTACGTGATAACGTTTTTACCTAATATTTTCTTTTCAAAGAAACTTCGCACAAAATGACGCTTACGCTCCTCTTTTTCACGCTCACTTCCGTAATGTTCTACTTCTCCACGGTCAACTAATCCACCTAAATACGTAACCATGTCAGGGTCGTAATGCTCACGTAGCATGTTGTATAGGAAAACATCTCGATTTTCCATAGTTACATAAAATAATGTTTTCATACCTTCGTCAGTAGAAGGGTCAAGCACTCCTTTTTTAATAGCTGTTTCCGTCAATTCAAGTGTGTGGTTACTACCGAGTTTTTTAAATGGGAATTTCTTTAAGATATCTTTATCTTTAAACAACTCACTTAATTCTGTAATAGTTAAAAGTTTTCGGTTAATACGTTCACGTAAAATGCGGAGAAAAATTTCTTCATAAACTGACCATGTAAACATTTGTCGATTGCGGTCTTGTCGGAAGGAAAGTGCTACTTCAGATACATCGTTAATTTTAATTTTAAACAATCGCTCATCAAACTCTTTTACCCATGTGAGGATGTGTTCGTCTAATTCGACTCCATCTAGTTGGTGCAACTCAATTAACGGAAAAAGTAACATCAAATAAACATTATCCAATGCTTCTAGTTTAGATTGAACAATAGGAGGTCGCGGGATGTCTATTCTTACCCATGAATTGTTTGGGTCGTCTACTTTAATTGTTTCGTTTCGCCAAGTGACACGTGGTTTTCCTTTTTCGAGATATAGAGAAATAGATTTTACTCCGTTTACTAGAGGCATTCCATCTTTTTTTTCTAAGAAGAAAAGTTCGTCTTTTACGTCATATTCAAACGTACTTTGTGTTAAATCACTTAATTCAATTAACTCACAAAGCGATTCAAGCTCTAAACGTTGGAGCACATCCCATGCAATGTCTTGGGTCATACGGACGTATTTTTCACGTAAATACTCACTTTTTTGGAATGTCTGTTGAAGGAATTGATAGTCAAACACCTGTTTTTCCAGTTCTGTCATTTTTCCTTTTTGGACTAAGTTTCCTAAAAACGAAATGTAAATATCATATAAGCCATCTAGAGAATCACATGGAAGCGGATAATAAATAAGATTTTCAAGTTCCTCATCAGAAAGCTTGCCCATGTATTGTGCAAATCCAATTATGGCACTTTTAGATGTTAACGTTTTATATCCGCCACGCAAAAGTGTGATATACATTGGGAAACGAGAGATTTTTGCTTCGCGGAACACATAGTCCCCGTATTGTTTCATTCCTCGTTCTACAATTTTGTGAAAATCTTTTTCTTGATAGTGATACACCTTCTCTAAAACCCCTAAATAGGCAGTTTTAGTTAATTTAGATATTGCCGTTTCTAGAGATAACTTTCCGTACTCAACTTTTTTTTCTGTAGCAGTTGTCCCTAGGAATAATTGTTTTTTAGCTTCAAAATTGTGAATTAACGTATCTAGAATAGTACGTATATCTCCATTATCTTTTACACGTTGTACAATAGATTGCAACGTTTGCAATTGATGAATAATCGGGTCCACTTGCGCAGTAGTAATTTGATTACTTCCAAGCAACACATCTAAATAACCCACAAATTCCTTAATAAACGCCAACAAATACTTTCCATGTTCTTTTGGGATTTCGTGTGTGAATGGCTTTTCGAATTCTGTGATGGTATCCATAATGCGCATCGATGTAGGGAAATTATTGTCCATATGAAGGGACGTTTTTCCTAAATGGTATTCTCCTGTGTAGAAAGCATGAATCATATCTTCATATACGTTAAATGATGGTGCTTCTTTGTATTTGTCCAATAAATCTTGTAGTAGTGTTAAACGCACATCAAATGCTACATCACTTTTTGATTGGGTTAAGATTTGTCGTAAATCCTCAGTGTTTAAAGAGTGAGTTGTTTTCATTTTAGAATCTTCCTTTCAATATGGGTTTCTACTTAAACAAGTATAATGGACTTTTTCAAAAACCAGATAAAACAATTAAATAAAATTGGTTTTAATTACCAGATTATTTTAATGAATTCCTACACATAGTATAAAGGCAACAACGAATAGCAAACAACAAAACAATCAAACAAATTACAAGGAGTGGTACAAATGGCAAAACGTAATCAAAGCAACAACAGCAATCAACTATTAGCACAAGGTAGCGCACAAGCAATTGAACAAATGAAGTTCGAAATCGCAAGTGAATTTGGAGTAAATCTTGGCGCTGACACAACAGCTCGTGCAAACGGTTCTGTTGGTGGCGAAATCACAAAACGTTTAGTTCAAATGGCTCAACAACAACTTTCATAAGATTCATTCAGATGTGTACATAAGAAATGTACATAAGATGCAAAACTGTATAAATGATGGCGATAAGAGAAGTCTACGGACTTCTCTTTTTTTGTTTTACATCATCCTACTTTTCTTGTTAAGAAGGACTATTTAAGTGATTACTTAAATAGTTGATGAACGAACTTTCAATTAACAAACAGATAGGAGAAAACGAGTCAATGAACGATAAATACAAAGCCATTGCAGATGAAACAAGAAGAAAAATTCTTGATTTTTTAGAAAGCGGAAGAAAGAATGCGGGGGAAATCGCTATTCATTGTGAGTCTACTCGCCCGAATATTTCGCAACACCTGAGTATTTTAAGAGACAGCGGACTTGTTAAATCTGAAAAAGAAGGGTTACATGTCTTTTTTTCTCTTTCTCAACCTCATTTTCAAGAAACTTATAAGGGGGTTCAAAAAATGCTATCGATAAAAGAAAAAATGCTAGGGGATATTGCGGAGATTGCTAAACAAAAAAAATGTGAATTAACGATGGGGGTCGCTAATTCACAAGATGAGGGCACGTTCTATGTGATGAAAGACGAAACGACAATCCTCTCATACCATTATTCGTTTCATTTAAGTACCTTTTCAATGACTGGGCAAATTCCTTCTCTAGAGAAAACTCTAAATATTGCGTACACCGATGCACCAAGTATTCAATCTTTTTACGAACAACTTAAACAAGAACTGAATGAATTCCTAGATACAGTGGAGTACAAAGAAAAATGTTTAACAAAAGAAAAAATACACTTAAAACACGCTTTTAAACAGTTACTTCATGAGTACAATCCTCATCTTTTTGGTTGCAAAGAAGAGAAAGAGTTAACATATTTAAAATCTCTTTGTGCAACCTACGTTCAAACACATTATCCTAATTGGACACAGGAGATGTACATGGAAGAAATGGAAGATGCCATTTTAGAGTTAACCTCATACGGAAAACTTCATTTTCTTACCTCTGACCCCACCGTAACCGAAATTTACATCAATGGTACCAAAGGTGTGTATATCAAACAGAACGGGCAAGTGTATGCCACCAGTGTATCGTTTAAAAAGCAAGAACACGTAGATGACTTAGCTAAATTATTTGCACAACGAGTAGGAGTGGAATGGAACACAAATCAACCCATCAAAGGTATTTTAAATGACGAATTCTCCGTTCATATTTTATATGCCCATCTTACCCATTCAGGAACCTCTATTACCTTGAAGCGTTGTGAACCTAAAAAACGAACAATGGAAATGCTTATAAAAGAGGGGATGTTGACCCCAACTATGGCAACATTTTTAGAAAAAGCTGTGCATGCAAAATGTAACATCTTGGTTACAGGAGCAGTTGGAACAGGCAAAACCACGTTCTTAAATGCACTTGCAGATTTACTACCGATGTGCGTTCATCTAATAACCGTTGAATCTCAAAAGGAATTAAATCTTGAGCATGAAAACACGCTATCTTCTGTTGCTTGGACACCGTACACATTGGAACCCACAGAAGAGGTTACCACGGATTCACTTCTTCAACATTTTAGCGAATTAACAGATAGTCGCTTGTTACTAGGAGAGCTGAGCGAAGCAGATACAAACACTTATTACACAATGATAAATAGCGGGTTCCAAGGTTCTATGACAAGCTCAAACGGTTCAACTATTGAATCAGCTCTGTTAAATATCAATAGAATGGGAGAACTTCAATTTACAGAAGAAGATGGAAACAAGGCTCATTTCTTAAGACAGCGTGTAAAGCCTGCTACTGACCTCGTGGTTCACTTAACACGACTTCACAACGGTAAGCATATTGTTTCTTCCATTTCAGAAATTATGGACGTTACTTCAACAGAAAAACAAGTGATGTTTCTCGTTAACCATTTATTTGAGTGGAAAGATGCGGTCAATCAAGAAGAAGGAGTGACAGGTTCACATCTTCAAGAGACGGACATTTTTTCAGAACGATTAAAACATAGATTTCATGCGCAGGAGAATTGCAGTCTACCTAATTTTTACGAACAGATACGTACACTTACAACATTTAAACCCGAACATCGTTACAATTTATAATAAGGAAAAAGGGTAAAGCGCTGAGCAATCAGTGCTTTTTTCATTGGTAAAACATTCTACAAAACTTCCTATATTTACAGGGTTACAGGGATATAAGACTTGTCATATAATATTACGAGTGAAAAACGTTTCTAGTTTTTATACATACTGACACCATTGAGAAAATTAGGGATTCGTAGTTTTTACGTATACATATGAGCGGAGGAAACAAGAAGTGAAAAAAGTTATTTCAACATTCGCAGTATTCGCACTTACACTTGTATTTGCGACTAGTGCATTTGCCTACACGGTACAACCAAACGATACAATGTGGAAGATTGCTAGCAAAAATCAAGTAGGTGTTCAAGAACTGATTAATGCTAATCCACAAATTAAAAATCCTAACTACATTATTGTAGGTCAAAACCTTACTATTCCTGAGGTTGCAGAGAAATCATTTGAACAACAAGTAATTTCACTGACAAATGCTGAACGTCAAAAAGCAGGTCTTAAGCCATTAAAGGAAAACTGGGAACTATCACGTGTAGCACGTTTTAAATCTCAAGATATGAGAGACAAAAATTATTTTGACCATACATCACCTACGTACGGGTCACCTTTTACAATGATTAAGAACTTCGGACTTTCATACAAAACAGCGGGCGAAAACATTGCTGCAGGTCAAACAACTCCTCAGGAAGTAGTAGACGCTTGGATGAAAAGCCCAGGTCACCGTGCCAACATCTTAAACGATACGTACACAGAAATTGGAGTAGGATACGCTAAAGGCGGAAGCTACAACCATTACTGGACACAACAATTTATGAGTCACTAAGAATACTAGCAAAACCATACCAAAGACAGTGAATGCACGGGGCGATTTCACTGTCTTTTTTTGTTTTCCATAGACTCATTTCTTTAAAAGATTCCTCTTTTATTCATTTATTCATTCATCTCTTTAGCGGTCATTGTGAGTGGCTCTTTTTTCCTTTTTTAAAGTAACTCGAAGGATTTATTTTCCATAATTAAAAGGTAAGAGAGACGAAATAAATAAGAAAGAGGCGACAAATGATGAAAAAACAGTCTAAACGCAATTTTTTACTTAAGCCTATTTTGGCAACTAGCTTACTAGTGGGAGGAGTAGTAGCACCAACCTTAGTGCCAAGCACGACATACGCTGCGGTTTCAAGCTACCAAACCCAAATGGATGGATATACAGCTAAATATGTATCGTTCTATAAGGACTTCTATAAAGCATGGGATAGCATTGAATATGCAGATGACGAAGCGACAGCAACTGCGCTTTATAAAGATATTTCTACCAAATATAATACGTTCACAAAAGATACTTCCAATTATGCCGCTACGCTAAATCCTGAGATTCAAGACATCGATTCCTATTTAAAAACAGTTTTACATGCGGAATTTCAAGTGATGACAGCGCAATACAAATGGAGCATCGATGCAATTGATGACGAAACCTATGATACAACCATTGATAAATGGACGTACGAATACGATGAATCGAACCAAGAGTTGCTTTCGTTACTTACATCTTACCGTAATAAGCACGGTATTACGTATTCAACAGACTTCAAAGACTTATTAGAAGTAGACGTGGATAAAGACATGGTTCCGTATACGGTTCAAAAGGGCGATACGATGTATAGCATCGCAACAAAACACGGCATTACAGTTGAAGACATTCAGGATGCAAACGGCTTAACGACATATAACTTATCAGTAGGACAACTATTGGTTCTTCCAGTTCCGCACACAGCATCTCCTTCATTATCATATACCGTACAAAAAGGTGATACGTTATACAGCATCGCAGTTGCACATGGCGTAACAGTAGAAGCTATTCAACAATCGAACGGTATGACGAACTACAACTTATCAGTTGGACAAGTATTAATTATTCCTGGTTCAGAAACGCCTGAAGCACCTGTTACTACACCACCTTCAACAGTATCTCTTACGTATACCGTACAAAAAGGTGATACATTAAGCAGTATTGCTAATTCAGTTGGCATTACCGTAACCGAATTAAAAGAATTGAACAAGTTAACATCTGACGCGTTATCCGTTGGACAAGTATTAAAAGTGACAAAGACATATACGGTACAAAAAGGTGACACTCTATACAGCATCGCAACAGCTCAAGGCACAACCGTTGAAAAGTTACAAGAAGTAAACGGACTAACATCTTACACGTTATCTCTAGGTCAAGTGTTAATCATTAAATAAGCCATAAGCAGAAAAAGAAGACAAGAGCGCTTGTCTTCTTTTTTGTTTACAACGAGAAACGAAAGAACGATTGACTTTTAAATAAAACCGTTATAATAGAATGCATTACAAAATGAAAATAGCTATTTTTAGATAAAGAGGTGATGTTATGAATTGTCCGAAATGCCATGCCCCTATGTTAGAGGTGCGAAGAGAAGACGTATGTATTGATGTATGCAAGAACTGCAGAGGTGTATTTTTAGACGCAGGTGAGCTTGAACAATTGTTAGCGGAGATAGATAAGAAGGGACAACCTAATCATATGAATCACTCACATTCTCATCCGCATCCACAACCACACCAAGCACCAAATCATCATTCCCATCATGGGTACCATCCACATTATGATTACTACCCACATCCATCTTACGAGGCTCCTCCCCACGTTCCGTATCCAAACCACTTTAACCAAGAAGAAACGTACTATCACCATAAACACGATAAGAAACACGGGAAAGACCAACGCCCGCATTACGATAAACATTTGGAACATCAAAAGAATAAGCATTATAAGCACAAGAAAAAACACAAAATGAAAAGTATTTTAGACGACATCTTTGATTTCTAATCAAGGTGTCCTTCTTTTTAAAGGAGGGAAAATGTATGGAAGAAGCATATCGAACAAATGCATTACGAGAAATACATAGTATCTCTACGGCTTTCCTATTCTACTCGGTTGTGTCCTTCTTTTTCGGAGGATACGACATCCTAGCCACCGCCGTTACTGTTGTGATTTTTTGGATTATTCGGCGGTATATATGGAATGTTTTTTTAAGTATGTTTAAACCAGGAAAAGTGATGTTAACCAACGAAAAACTTATTCTTCGAAGATGGGTATACCAAGAACATAACTATCAGGATATCAAGCGGATTTCAATAGTCAAAGAATCAGATGACAACCGTCTACTCACGACAAATGTATTTGAAGACCGAAAAGAACTAAGTTTAAAAGATATTGAGGTTCGAAAAGAAAGGTTAGCCAATTCTACATCATCTCAAGAAGAGCTAACTACATCTGTACCAACATACGTAGAAATTACAGGGAACAATCAACAAAAAAGTTATATTCACTTTTCACATTTGTTGCCGTCTCAATGGAAAAAATCATCACGATTATTAAAGAGGAACATCCGTCTCTTGAAATGGATGATGATACAATTGAACAGTTTCACCAAGTCTTCACACGCCGATATACGTGGAAATTCATTAAGCAAATGAGTGTGTATATCCTTTCTGGAAGTGCTCTTCTGTTTCTCCAACATGTCGTTTTTGGAGGTTCGTTTGTAGGGATATTTCAATAGCATTCAGAGTAGGAAGTAAAACAGCGAATATCCTATGACATGGAGCAACTGCTTTTACGGAAGAGTATTTTGCAAAAAAACGTTTCTTTTCTGTTATAATTCATAGGCAAACGTGTAACAAAAAAATCATCATAAAACGAAATAAAACTAGGAGATGAAAGTATGAACAAACAACAATTTAAAGAATCATTTAGAAATGTATCTAACGTGTTACCTCAAGAAGTAAAGAAAATCCGAGCAGTAAATCGCGACAAAAATCAATATGAACAACAATCAATTGAAAAAGCGGGATATACAGAAATCAATAGAATCGGAAATAAAAAAGCGGGCTATCACACTACATGGAGACACTCGTTAACATCTACAATACTCATCTTCATTGAAAGAACAGATGGTTTATACTATTACGGTGGAATTGGTAAAGCGTAAATTACAAAAAAGACGGCTCCTATTGAGACCGTCTTTTTTATAGGCATTGAACTAGAGCCTATTGTATTTCCTGTTTTTAGAACTTATAAAACTGTTCTGCATCTATGACAAAAACAGTCGCTCCACCTACGACAACAGGAAAAGGAAACGCTGAACCTGCCACTAACATGGATGGACTTTGATGGATTTCTTCATGCGTTTGACATGTTTCTTTAATACACGTTAAAACACCTTCTACTTTTTCTTCTTCTACTCCAATTAGAAATGTTGTATTGCCTTGTTTTAAAAATCCGCCCACGCTTGTTAATTTTGTATGCGGAATTTTTTTATTTACAAACTCTTTCACTAAATTGTGAACCTCATGATTGTGCACAATCGCAACCACTAATTTCATCTCATTCCCTTCCTTTCTATTTGATATGTATTTCTTTTAAAAAATGAGAAAACGTTGATTGAAAGTACTATAGCACCATAAACTAAAAAAATATATTTTTTTAATAAAAAATTATGTAATTATTTTACTGTCACAGAAGAAACAATGTATACTAATCTAGGAACGAAAAAGATTGCTTTTCTAGTTACATAAAAAATATAAATAGAAAACAAGCAATATAATATACGAAGTAGGGGTTGAACAGTAATGTCTTATGTTTATTTGGTTCTAGCTATTATGTGTGAACTGTGCGGTACATCGCTTTTAAAAGCTGCACAGGGGTTCTCGAAACCACTATTTGGCGTCCTGTCACTTGTAGTCTTTTGTTTATCACTTGTGTTTTTATCCCTGTCGCTAAGAACACTCCCACTTAGCATGACATATGCTATTTGGTCAGGTTTAGGAACAGTGGCGACGGTAATGATAAGTATTTTAGTATGGAAAGAAAAAGTAACGGTAGGAAGCGTAGTAGGTATCTCGTTTATTATCATCGGCGTGGTGATTTTAAATTTATTTGCTCCTGTCCATGCGGATTCTGACCAACAACCTGTACAAGAAAATCAAGAGAACGTCTAAAAAGGTATGGATACCCTCCATACCTTTTTTTAGTTATCCCACGGTTTTTTAGTCGTGAAGAAGTCTGCTAACTCTTTACTTTTCTTACGACGTTCTTTACGACGTTTTGCACGTTCGTCAGCCGTTTCGTGTAATTTCTTTTCTTCCTTGGTTTCAGGTACCACTTGTGGAACCTCTACAGGATTTCCTTCATCGTCAAGTGCAACAAACGTTAAAAAGGCAGTAGCTGCTACTTTACGGTGCCCCGTTTTTAAGTTTTCAGCGATAATTTTCACGAAGACTTCCATAGACGTTTTTCCAGTCCATGTAACAAACGATTCAAAACAAACCGCATCTTCCTGCGTAATTGGTTGTAAGAAATCAACAGAGTCTGTTGAAGCAGTCACGGTTTCAGTTTTAGAGTGACGCGTAGCTGAAATTGATGCGACCATATCGACATCACTCATTAATTTCCCTCCAAATAAGGTATTGTGATTATTCACATCGTTTGGAAAAACTCGACTTGTACGAACCACTTTGGATTCTTTGCAAAACTTTTGATTCATGTATATCCCTTCTTTTTTCTAAAAATAGAGTTTGATTGTACAGCGGTTTAAAATTATTTCAAGCTTTTAACGAGAAAAAAGTGCTAATTGAAGAATCAGTAGAATTAATGGAAAATAAAGGCATTATATTGTACGATGATTAATAACAAAAGAAGGGAGGTGAAGTAAATTGGATATAACTATTTGGGTATGTATAGGTATATCTGTGTTTGCAGCTATTGCAATTCTCTTTGTTAAACCAAATAAGAACACAAAGGAATAATAAGTAACCTTCGTTATATAAATGGTTAATTATCATTCGTAGACACTGTTCTGCCAAAAGAAATCCTCAAAAGAAATTCTAAGTGAAAATAGCATTGTCACAAATTAAGTAAACGTAATTAGCCAGCTGTATAAAAAATGACCTTTAATTAGATAAAGGTCATTTTTAGTTGCAATTTTTTAAAATAATTCTTGAATTAAGTTTTCAGCCACAAGTTCCATTCCGTGTTCAGCCATACTTTGCTCAAGTTCATTTAAATTAAATGTTATATCCACTGATTCCCCTGATGCCGTCGTAAAAATAAAAATAACACCATCTTCAACTCGGAAATCCGCATCACCTAAGACATGTGTGAACCACGAAGCTTTCTTTTCCACCTGAAGTGTCACTAACGCGTCTCCAAGTTCCTGAATGACTCGTTTTAATTGAGCAGTTTTTTCAGGGTACATGCTTTCTTCTATATTTTTGTAGCAATCTACTAATAGACACATCGCAAAATGCGTAATATCTCCGTTTGAACTTTCTAAGATATGAGATACCCTTGCTAGGGGATATGTTAAATGGTGATGCAATTGAGACGTGTCACGAAAAGAGAAAGATAAGATGTCTTGCTCCTTATTATACTGAATCTGAACATGGTCCAATCCTAAACGTGTACATATTTGTTGGCTAAGCGGTTCGGACTGAAACAAGTCTGTAAGTGTTTGAAACAATTCGTTAAGCTCAGGCTCTGTAAATGTAGCCAAAACAACGCCCCCTTTTAAGAAACTCTTATTGTTTCGTTCAAGAAAGCAAAAGAGGTTTCCTTTTGAAGAGTTTGACAGACGAATGTGCCGTAGGTTTATAGAAGCTGTGTTTTCAAAAATATGTTAAAATGTAGATACTATCCTCTCTAGGATAATTTTAGTATGACAGATGAGAGAATGATTAAATGGCAACTCACAAACGGAAGGGGAAGAATGAAGACATGCTCCAAAATGCAGTTAACCAGTTAAGTAGTGGCATTTTAAACACGGTAAACGGGAAAGTCCAAGTAACAGGATTTACACGAGAAAAAATCCTGCAATCCTATTTAGAGAGAAATTTACAAGCATGGAGTTCAAAAGGTTTATATGACGTTGAAGATATTGTTTATCACAATATCAAGTCCGATGCGCTTATCATTGTGCAAGAAGATGGAAAAGAGATTGGGAGACATCAATATAAACAACTTCATAAAGGCACTGTTAAATTTAAAAATGACGAAGGGAAAGATACAACACGTACATTTGTTATCCGTAAAAGCGTGTATAGCGACCATTACCACTTTTACTTCGTGATTGAAAAAGATACGTCTGAGTCTAAAAAAGAGAAAAAAGAAAACGACACTGAAGAAAATCAGGTGACGCTCGTCCAGTCTAATTTGTTTTCAACAAAAGAAGAGTTAGATACGTTTTTACAGGAACGTTATAATCTGCTTGTTTCCTATTAAACTTCTACATTTATGACAATTTCCTTAGGAGGGGTAAATATGTTAGAAAAAATGATTTTAGTTGATATTGAAACAGGCGATTTTGACGTAGAATCGGGTATTTACGAAGTGGCTGCATTGGTAATCGAAAACGGCAAGATTATCAATAGAGAACACATTGCAGAAGTCATTGATGAAACGTCGATTCATTTAGGTATGGGTAGAGGATACGGGAACATATCGACAAGTCAAAGTAAAAGAGAACAGTTTCGAGAACTTATTCAAACCTATCCGTACCCAGTAGTAGCTCATAATGTTTCATTTGACCGCAAATTTTTAGTCCATTATGAATGGTTAAATGAGGAACATGAATGTTACGACTCGGTAAGAGCTATTAAATATGAGAATCCGCATTTATTCTCGTATTCACTAAGCTATTTAATGCAGTTTTATGAAATTCAACGTCCAATGACGCATGTTGCGATGGATGACGTTCTCGCCCTTTATGACATCCTAGTTAAAGTGAATCCAACCGTATGGGCACCTTTGTATCACACAACTCCAAATCAATTTAAACGTATTATGGAAACGACAGCACATATTGAAGGGGAAAGCTCCGTTTTTCAAAACAAACGAATGGTTTTTACAGGAGCTAGTCCTTTTCCAAGAGTATTAATGAAAAAGATTGCTGAGACGTGCGGTGCTACCGTAACGGGAGCTGTATCTACTAAAACAGATTTACTCATATGTGGAGAAGAGCCAGGAGGTAAATTGGAAAAGGCAAAGGAGCTTGATGTTGAGGTTCAAACAGATGCGTGGTTCATTGATGCAGTATCAAAAGATTTACAGTTAGAAACAGCAACTATCACACGTACAAGCTCAGCGGCCACATCTCAAACACTAGAAGAAAGAACCGATATTCACTTACCTGAATTAGAAGGGAAATCAGTGAACATCGCACTTCTTAAAAAGCGTATTCAAAGTAAAGTAGAACAAATTCTAGTCAATAACGTCGATTCAGCTCGCATTAACAAAGGAAGCAATGGCTTCAAGGTGGATGCTGTTATCTACGATGATGAGGGTGATTACGTACTTGTACAAAAGGCAAAAGATTTGAACGTTGAGACCATACCACTCTCAAAGTTTAATCAAATGATACTTAGAGGTTCTTCGCTTAATGCATCATCCTAAATAGTTTTAATATAAAAACCAGCATAACACCCACTAAAGGGATTATGTTGGTTTTTTTAATTCATTCAACTTGTGATAAGTTAACCCTAATTTTTTTTCGTATCCTACTTCTTTAGATACATAATAACGTTTTCCAGCTAATTCGTTAGGAAGATATTGTTGGTTTACCCACCCTGTAGGATAATCATGTGGATACTTATAACCAACACCTCGTCCAAGTTTTTTTGAACTGGAATAGTGCGCATCTTTCAGGTGCGAGGGAACATCTCCTACAAGTCCTGATTTTACATCTGCCCATGCGCGGTCAAAAGCCGAATACGCAGTATTGCTTTTAGGCGACAAACACATAAGGACAACGGCATTTGCAAGCGGAATACGTGCTTCAGGCATGCCTACTCGTTCCACACATTCAATTGATGACATCACTGCTGACCAAACGCTAGGGTCCGCGAGCGAGATATCTTCAAACACAATAATGCTAAGACGTCGACAAATCGTTTTTAAATCACCAAATCCCTCGATAGAACGAGCTAAATAGTGAAGCGCTGCATCTACGTCACTTCCACGAATGGACTTCTGCAGGGCACTCAACAAGTTATAAAAACTGTCTCCTCCCTTATCCATGGAAAAGGACTTCTTTTGAATAGATTGTTCAGCGGTCGCTAAATCTACGACAATTATCCCTTCTTCATTTGGTTCTGTAGACAGCACAGACAACTCCAAGCCACCCAGTGCAGAACGAATATCCCCGCCACAATTTTCAGCCAAGTGTATTAATGCTTCTTCACTTACCTCTGTGTAATAGGAGCCTAGTCCCATCTCTTTATCCATTAAAGCTCTTTTTAGAGCTATTTTAATGTCATCAAGTTCTAGTGGTTTTAGTTCAAAGATTTGCGAGCGAGAGCGAATAGAAGGAAGAATTTCGAAGTAAGGATTTTCAGTGGTTGCTCCAATCAATATAATTACTCCTTTTTCCAAAAATGGCAAAAGATAGTCTTGTTGACTTTTGTTGAATCGATGAATTTCGTCCACGAAAAGAATGGTTTTTCCTTGTTCTTCTGTCTTTTTTATGACCTTTTCCATGTCTTTTTTTCCACTGGATACCGCATTAATCGATTCAAACGGTAAATTCGTTGTCATGGCAATAGCATTGGCAATACTCGTTTTTCCTGTTCCAGGCGGTCCAAATAAAATAATACTTGATAAGCGGTTTGTTTTAATTAAACGATATAGCAATTTATCTTTTCCCAGTATGTGCTTTTGACCAATGACCTCTTCAATGTTTGTAGGTCGCATACGAAAAGCTAACGGTTTTTCATCTAACACATATATCACCTCATTCTTGTGAAATAACACAACGTGTACATTATAATTTCTTACAATAAACTATGTTCTAAATAAATTACATATTTATTCTGAGTGCTCCTTTCTTCATTTTTCTTTCCTTCTTACTTTACTAAAACGAAAACCCACGTATAGTTCCACAGTGGAGGTGATTGTATGAGCATCAAAATCAAGATGGACAATTGGAAAGTTCGAGAATCCAGTACTACTGGTCTGACTGAAAATGTCTTACATGACGAACGTGAAGTTGAAGTTTATTACAAAAATCATAAAATCCTTTCGTTTATGACGTCAGGAAACGTTCAACACATCGATTTAACAAAACAAAATGGTTTAGACGCCGTTAACTACGTATCATTCAATAACGGAACTTTAATGCCTTACGAATCGTTCAAAAACTCATATTCAATGAACTACAAAACGAACCAATAAGAAAGAAGCTATTTTAGCTTCTTTTCTATTGTTCTCCTAATACTTCAGACGTTCAATACCACTAATATAAGTCTGAAAATGTTCTTGAATTATACTTCAAATTGCTTATAGTGACGGGAAAGGAGTGATAAGGTTGAGAAAAAATGAAGAAACAGGAACTGAAAAAGTTGTAAAAGCACGACAAGAAATAAAAGAATTTGTACATAAAGGGTTTTTAATAAAATGTTCAGTTTTGCAAGAAGAGAGTTCACTCGATGTCTCAGTAACAATTGACAAAGTTCCTTATGAGATTCAGGAAGAAGGTGCATGGGTAGGGTTTCAATATTTCGTTCCATCTCACCTCCAACAAAATTATCAATTAACAGAAGAATTTATAAGTAATCATACATACGATAAATATCAAAAGATAATGGATAGGAAAACGAACACAGAAGTAGAGTATGTCTCTATTCATTCAGAAACGTCGTTCCCATTAACTCTTCACAAGGCATACGTTTTAACGCAACCGTTGCTCGATACAGTGGAAATATACATCTTAGTTAAGATTCAAGAAGAAAAAAGACTTCTTACTATGAAAATAGAAACCAATGACGAATAATAAACACATTTACTTATATAGATTTCAAGGAAGTTAACAAACTATCTACATAAAGTAACATATTCTAAATAAAACATGTTCTAAATAATCTATAAAAAGGTGCTTCTTTGGTTAAACAAGAAGCACCTTGTATATGAATAACTTATAGCCTATAAGACCATTATCAAGAAAGGTCTGACGTACATTCGTCCAGCAACTGTATCATTTCACTAGCAATTGCATAGGCAAGGAGCGGAGGTACTGCATTTCCTACTTGTGTGTACTGAGGGACGTCAACTCGTCGTAACATTCCACCCGTCGTTCGTTTGCCTAAGAAAACAAAACTGTCGTCAAATGACTGTAGTCGTGCCATTTCCCGTACGTTTAGTGCTCTAGGTTCATACGGATGAATAAAATCGTCTCCTGCACTCATCATGGTAGGTGAACATTCATTAGGTGCCAAACGTTTTCGTGTGTTTTTCTTTGTTAAGACCGAATTAATCATATCGTCTGTAGGAGAGTTTCGGCAAATGTCTAACCATTGTTCATCTGACCAGTCGTTTTTGCAATCATGTTTAATCTTTTCAAGAAGAATAGGGGAAGGGTCAAACCCTTTCTTTAAACGGTCGCGAATCTCTTTTTGAGTCTCTCCATGTTGAAATAATTTAAAGCGTTCTACAATGTATTTATCATGCTTAGATAATTCTTGGTTAAGAGGAGTATCTACAAATCGGTTTACGGTTTTTCCGTTCTTACGCTCTTTTTGATAAGGGGATAGTGTTGTGTGGTGATGACGGTATTCGTCTTGAATAATTAAATCACTGATGGCTTGATGAACGGTTACTTTTTGTTCAGGGAGCGGAGTAGTTGGCTGGGGATAGCGAGGTTTGGGCATATCTTTTCGATAAGCAAGGTAAATCACTCGTCTTCTTTTCTGTGGAACACCGTAATCTGAAGCATCCAATACTCTTGGCTCCAAGTGACCATATCCAATTTTCTCAAACTCTGAAGCAAGTAAATCTGTAATAAGAGAATCATCAGGATAGGTGTCGCCAAATACCCCTTTGAACCCATCAAGTCGCGTATCTAATAACCCGACCACATTTTCCATAACAACATATTTGGGCTGTATTTCATGAATTAGACGCAGGTACTCTCGAAATAAGAAATTACGTGGGTCGTTCTTCATCCGTTTACCTGCTCGGCTAAAGCCTTGACATGGTGGTCCACCAAATAAGACGTCAATTAATATCTCTTGTTGGTTTTGAAAGAAAGGGAGACTTTGAAGATTCTTTTTCATTTCCTGCCAGTTTACATTTCGAATATCTTCACATTGGAAAAACGTGTTTTCTCCATGAACGAGACCCAATTGTTCATGACGATTCGTATACGTTTGTTCCACTTGTTTGTTAATGTCATTTGAGTAAACAATGTGAAAACCAGCTTGAGTAATTCCTTCGCTCATTCCACCTGCACCGCAAAATAAATCAATTGCTTTATATTTCATGTAAGTTCCTCCGATAGTTTCAAAAAAGGGCACATGTTCTTTTTTGAAAAAAATCAAAAAAACCTAATGAAATGAGAAAACTTAAAGAAGAAATTCAAAAAGGAGTAATCAATCTTTTGAGATTCCTTGCTTTTTTACTCTTTTCTGTTAAAAGACAAGCAGTGTTTCCTAGACGGAGGGATTGCAATGAGAAAATGGAAAGTTTTATGTTTACTTCTATTCTTAGCATTGGTTGCTATTGGGGTATTTAAAGGGAAAGATAAAATAGAACAACAAAAAGAAGTAGCTTCATACGTGTCATCTGTGAATGAATGGAATGACAAACAGGATAAAATGCAATTAACGTATGAAAAAGACGTATTGAACGTATTAGACCAAAACAATCTAACCAAAGACGATATGAAACAAGCATTGTTGTCGCTTTCTAATATCCTAGATGAAAACAACAGCTTATTAAAACAAACGGAACGTTTTGACAGCCACTATCCACAATTAGATGTGGTACGCATTCGTTACCAAGAAGGATTAACTTCTCTATCTACTGCGTATCAGTTTTTCTACTATGCAATTGAAAAAGGGGATAAATCCATTTTAAAAGCGGGTGAAAAATCACTGGAAGAATCAAATGCACATTTAAAAGAACACGAAGTATTATTAAGCGATTTAGCGAAAAAGAATTTCATTACGCTACAGTAGAAAAATAAAAAAAAGAGAAAAAAAGACTTTTGTTCTTTCCTCAAAATAAAAAAGATGACTCTAATACGATAGGAGGCGTCTTTTTTATATGTTAACGTTGGAAAAAGTCTTGCCGAAATTGACCTTCCGCGAACGAATCACTTCTCAATATGCGACACAAGGGAATTATATGCGGTTTACCCTTGAAATCAAACGTATGTTTATTTGGAAACAAAGTTTTGATATCGAACTTCGTTTTGATAATCATACTTTAGACATTCGATACTACTATGCAGAAGATGATACGCGGATGTTGCCAGCACTTGAATCATTTATTCAGCGATTAGAAGAACATGTTCGTTCTCTTCCTGAATTTCGCCTTCGTGCTGTCACAGGTGCATTAAAACCAAAGATTACAAGCGGATTTAAAGAAGAAAGTCCTTATGTGGATTTTCATGAAATGATGGCGTTTTTCGCCACTCTATTATTTGGATTAGCCTGTGTGTTCGAAGTACTCCAATTTTTTAATGTGACAAAGATTGGATTCCTTGTATTAACAGGTGTGATTTTACTCGGGCTTCTTTTTGCTATGGGTGCTGTATGGTTTGAAGATAAAGGAGAATGGAAGCAAAGTGAATTTTGGCTTTATTTCGTGTTCTCGCTAGTCTTTGTTGTGGGAATTACACTTGCACTTTGCGTTGGATTATTCCTTGCTTTACTAGTTGCATGGATACTTCCATGGTTCCTTACGGTTAGCGGATTCGCTATTGCCTTTTTTGGATACCACTGGGCTGTTAAATTCATCAAAAAAGTATCAGACTTAAATCAAAAATACTCTGCATCATAATCTAATATCTACGATAATTTGTATGTAAACCAATAAGCAGAATGCGTGATTCCGTAAAAGGAGACAAGAAAAATGAAATACAATATTCAAGAAAAAATAGAAGCGACCATTTCATTAAAAGAAGTAGAAGAACTAATCAGTAAAAAAGTCGAAGAGGATGGATATACCTTGGTGTCAATCACTCCTGATTACAAAACGGAGTATAGTTATCATAATGACCCTCGTACATTTAATACGCCATCGTCTGGCAAGCTCATTGGATTTAAAGCCAATTTACAGCGAAAAAAAGATTGAACGCAAAAAGAAAGAGGGGACATATTGTCTCCTCTTTTTTTATTTAATTAATTACGCAACTTTTGTTAATGCTCTTAGTAAAATTGAAGCTTCTTGCTCCATATCTACACGGTCATCATCACTAACTTCGTGCGCTGCATCCGTGATGGATTGGACGAGATAGAATAACGTTCCATCGTTTTCTTTGTTATATTTTTCTGTGATTAGATTAGCGGTTTTTTCGGAGTATTTGTTTTTTTCTACTATTCTTTCAATGATTTCATAAGGATTATTAATTTCTACTTCTTTGGATTTTTCTAATACGTTTATTGTTTGTTGACCCATACGAAACGCTTCTCCAATCGAAATAGCCACTTTTTCTCTCATTTCTTCTTTGCTTAGTCCATAATGGCGCTGTTTTAGTGCTACACCGTCTTGCACCCAGGCCATGAGTCCGTTCTTACAAACTAATCGATAAACAAGTGGAATGACACGTACGTGTGATTTTCCGACTTCAGAATTAATAATATGGACACCAATTTTGTGTATATCAGGTTGTCCATCAGGAGTAAACCCTACTTGTCTTATCGTGTTATTAAAGATGATGCGTAAGTGAAAGGAATCTTCTCTTGGTTTCCAAACATCTATTTCATATTCGTGATTAGATAATTCCATAAAATCATTTACGATACCCAATAACACGTGATTATCAATTCGAGAATATTGAGCAGAAAGTAAACCTCGAATAACTGTTTCTCCATTTCTTTCTCGCAAGCGCATCATTACTTTTTTGCTGTTCTTACGTTCTAACCAATGATTTACGTTTTGTTGACGAAGAAGAGGTGGGCAGTTTTCATAATAACGATAGGGCATATTAATTTTTTTACATAATTGTGTTGCTGCCCAATCCGTCATTCTAAAATTTCCAAACGAAGTATCAATTGTTTCAATTCCTTCTACTTGTTTAATCGTGTGAAAAGAACCATCTGTACTCATACGTAAGCGAGAAAAATCAATAAATTCATCTCGTTTGTATTGATTCTGTTCTACCATTTGGCTTAAATAATCATCTAATCGTTTGTTTTCGTTTGTCATGTCTAATCGACGTCCCTTCTAAAAGAGTGATATGTTCAAAAAAAGTATATCATGTTTTTTACATTAATGTAAGAATATTTAAAATATTGAAAATATTTGAAGGTTTTAGAGAAATAATCCCTTGCAAAATACTGAACTATCTTCATCAATCGATGGGTTGTTGATTTTGTCGGATGGCGTACTGTATGCAATACAAAAAAATAAATTATTTTTTATTTAAAATGTACTTCATCGTTATATCCAAACGTAAACTTCATATACTAATTTCAAACGAAACTACATTTCCAAAAGAAGAATAGGAGAATTATAATCAGATGACAACATTGTACACAGTTAACGTAGTCTTTGATGAATATACCTTCAAGGGTATACAATTGTATGACCAACCAGGGATTCTTATCCAAACAGGAAATCGTGAAATCGAAGAAGACGTTGTCAGGAAGTATTACAAAGGATATGATAAGAAAAGTGAAAGCGAGAAAGCATCCATTAGAGGATATATGGATGAAACTTTTACAGGTGATGAAATTGAGGAATTAGTAGGGTCAGGTTATTTAAAAAAATTCGGCACCTATAACATTCGAGAAGTAAATATCTCTGAATTTATTAATAAAGTAAAAGAAGCCTACGCTAAAAAAGGCGAAGAGTTTACAGAAGAAGATGAATATCCAACCTTAGGAGGCATTCTTGAATTGGGAGTCGGTGGTTCCGAAGAATTGTATATGGAGCCACATGTTCTTAACTTCCCTTTCGGTATTTATGTCGATTCTATGTTAGGAAAACAGCACCGTAGCGCTTAAAATTTAAAAAAAGAAGGAATCCCCGTCACTGAGGTACCTTCTTTTTTTTATGGACAAGTTCAGGTTTCTTAGTCTGTCTAAAGGATAACGAAGTAAAAAACGTAAACATGAAAAAGAGTTGAATTTACTGCTATTAAAAAGGAGGAATTTTATGTGTCATTCTCACTCGCATGACCATCACCACCATCATCACCATGGAAGTACAACCAATCGAAAATTGTTGGGGATTTCATTTGGTTTGACCATCGTGTTCGCGTTACTTGAAATCGTGTATGGATTCATTAGCTCTTCGCTTTCATTGATTGCAGATGGTATACATATGACCAGCGACGCCTTAGCGCTTTTGTTAGGCTTTGTTGCGGTATCAATTGGTATGAAAGTAGCTACAGTTTCAAACCCATTTGGCTTTAAACGTTTCGAAACCATTGCGGCATTCGTAAATGGTCTAACCCTTATTGTTATTCCTCTTTTAGTTATTGCTGAAGCAATTAAAAGGTTTGTCCACCCAGTTGATGTCCTCAGTAAAGAAATGATGACAGTCGGTATTATTGGACTAGTTGTTAATTTAATAGTGGCATTTATTTTATCAAGAGGGAATAAGGACAATTTAAATGTGAAAGCGGCTTTTTTACATGTGCTCAGCGATTTGTTCACCTCTGTAACGGTTATTATCTCGTCCATCATTATTATGAAATTCGGTTGGACAATCGTTGACCCAATCGTAAGTATTGTATCTTCCTTAGTTATTCTTCGAGGAGGTTTCGCGATTACGAAGGAAAGTTATCATATTCTAATGGAAGGATTCCCCCGTCATTTATCCGAAAGCAAAATCCGCAAACAATTGGAAGAACTACCGTTTGTCCAATCGATTGAAACTCTTCACATTTGGAGCATTAGCGGAGAAGACGCTTATGCCATGCTAAAACTTCATACAACGCCTCAGTATTCCTTAGAAGAGGTCAAAAAGGTATTCGAAGGGTTACGTATCTCTTCGACCATTGAAATTCATCCTGCAGGAGAATGAGAAGCTTTAGAGAACTTATAAACCATTAGGTACATAAGTCGACCATAAAGGAGGGTGTTGCAAATGCAAGCATCTGAAGATTTTCTGAAAAAAATAGCGGAGATTCGCGAAAAAAAGGACGAGTATGTCATCACCCTGGACCATGACCATCTCTACATTACGGCAAAAGATAATGAAGACGATTGTGAATCGTATCATACAACGCCACTCGACGTCCTTTGGGAATTTTTACTACAACAAGGCTATGAAGTAGAAGAAGGGTAAGGGATTTATTCCTTTACTTTTTTTCATACAATTGACTATTCTTTATATAAGTATGAACGATTCATTTTTGCATTAAGAAACTGTGCGCTGACTAATTTTCTTAAATTATGTCTTTCTTTTTCGTTTCTACATATAGTAGTCGTAGTAGGAGGGGTGAGGATGAAAAAGAAAGACAAACAAAAACAACTCGTACTAATGGCAATGAGTACCATTCCAATTGTAAGTAGCCAGCAATTGGAACAGTATTTTTTAGAGTACAAACAACCGAATCAGCAAGTGTCTCTTGTATTAAACGAACTGCAAACTGATGGATTCGTAGAAGGTAAGGCGCGTGAAGTTGGAAAAAGCAAAGTGTGGAGACTTACCAAACTTGGTAGACAGCTCATGGAAGTAGAGACGAGACCTGTTTCGTTAACACATCACAACGTGAATCATGCACTAAAAGTAGGAGATATCTATTTTCATCTCGAAAAATCAGAAAAACTTCACTGCTTTAAACCCGAAATTCGCGTTCCGTTCACAAACTTTGTAGGGGAGGAGAGAACATACTGTCCTGATGCCTTTTTTGTGTATGACGACGTTCCATATCTCCTAGAAGTTCAACATTCCTCTTTATCAAAAACCTCATGGAAATATAAATGGGAAGTAGCGGAACAATTGAAACAGGCGCAAGCGTGGGAGAGAAGTGAATATACCCGTTACTATACATCCGATACATCGCGTTTTCCAACCATTGTGGTGTTGTCACCTCAACAACCAAACACCGTATACCAATCTGATACATTAGATATTTATCATTGTAGTCACATTTACGAAATGTTTCCTGAATTAGCGGAAGCGCGTGAACGCGAACAGGTAGTCATTGAGTTTGACAGTTTACGAAAAAAAGATGTGGTTCACTTGTTAAATGTATTGGATACCGATTTAAAAAAATCCAAAAAAACATATCAAAATTTAGCCTTAGGGGAAGAAATGGAGCATGTCCCGTCATTTACCCTAGAAGCAGTTCGAAAATATCAACAATTGATGAAGTATATTAAAAAGTAAGGGCGGCCTGCTCTTGCTTTTTTTATGAAAAAATATAAAAAACGCAAAAAAAGAGCAGCGGTTGCTCAGACCGTTGCTCTTTTTTAAATGTCAGATATATATGTTGGTAAGGTTATTATAAACCTAAGAGAGATGAAGATGCAAGTATTTTTTATAAAAATATATATTTTTTTATTCTACACGCACTCGTATCGTTTTATCGTTCTTTAAGTGCTTAATTTCTTCTAATAATTGTTCAATATACACATCACGTTGATGAAGTTGTTGCAGCAGGTCCCGATTTTCCCGCATCCAAAAATCTTTTGGCATACGCAGTCGTTTTGTTAATTCGTCATTCTGTTCATATAATCGTTCTAATTCCGCTCCGATATCAAACTCTTCGTCTTGTTGATACTGTTGAATAAACATATGAACATCTGTATCCTCAAAACGATAACCACGTTTCTTCGAACTCATTCTTCCTGGTATCTTTCCTTCTCGTACCATTTTTAAAAAGACGTTTCGATTTTGTGTAATGCCTGCCTCTTTAATTTTTTCGAATGCTTCATCCGTCGTTAGTTTCATATTAGTTCCTCCTAAATATCAAGATATTCTTTTATCAAGGTATTCAAGGAGTGAAAAAACTATGAATACTTATTTCATTTCATTTTATTTTATCGTTATTTCATTTCATTTGTTTTCATTTTATTTAATTTCTCTTCTTCTAAACGTTTTAGTTCCGCTCTTTGTGTGTAGTAAATTTGTTGTTCCGCCATTTGGATGTTGTTGTCGTGCATCTTTTGAGCAAGAAGTAGACGAGCATGGTTCATGGCATCGAAGTATACGTCATCTTTCACAAGTCCTACTAAACTATATTTATAACCGAAGAATTGTTCATTCGTACTTGTTAATCCATACACACGATATGGCTCTTCTTCTTCTCCTTCCAGAAGCAAATGAGAATGTTCTTCGTTCAAAGCATGACACACTTCTTCAAGCAGTCCTAAAATCTTTTCAGGACTTTCACGGAAACTTACTACTACGTCGACAATGATACGCATTTTTTCCATGTTGAAATTTTGAATTTCTTTAATTTCTCCGTTGTTGACGGTTGTTAATTTTCCATCCCACTCGCGAATTTGAAGGTACAGTACCCCAATTTCTTCAACACGTCCACGATATTTACCGTTAATCATGACTAAGTCGCCACGATGGATTTGTTTAGTTGAAATACGAAAGAAGCCCGCTAATAAATCTTTTAGTAAGTTTTGAGAAGCAAACCCGATAACAATCCCCAAAATTCCTGCCCCTGCTAAAATTTTGTCCAATTTAATAAAAGGGCTAACAGAATATAAAAGAACAATGCCAATACTTACACCTGTCATTGAATGTTTCAGGACGTTAATAACAGTCTCGCGATTTTTTTCTTGTAAGACGTTAGTTTTTTTCAATAGACGATTCAAGGTACGTTTGACAAAAAAATTCAACAAGTACAGTACCAAGATAATGCAAATCAAGGTCAACACATACGTGTTCGATACTTTATCCATTTTATTCACCTCACGATGTCATTCGATGGGTTTAGAAAGCTTCCTTTTCACCGCGTGTGGGGAGGATATCATTAATCTGTCTCTTCATGATTCAGAGATGCTATACACAAGAGAAGTTTCTGGATATTTAATCCAACCTTTGGTAAAATAGGGTTTACGAGACGTACAACCGCTAATTTTGAACAGTAATGGTGCTTTTTTTATTTGTTGAAAGAGTTGAAGGTTAGTATACATCTTTTCAGTTTTCACGATAGACGCCCTCTGATTTCAAGTGAAAGACTTATGCATTAAGGGTTTTGGATATTTTGTTGAAAATCACGAATCATAGGGCAACCCTTGGTGCATCAAGGTGGAGAAAACGAAAACCCTTGTATATTAAGCGGTTTACACCTAACTTATAGAAAAGATAAAAATTCGGTTTCTGAACTTGTCTCGGTATAATAAAACCCTTGTATATTAAGCGGTTTACACCTAACTTATAGAAAAGATAAAAATTCGGTTTCTGAACTTGTCTCCGTAAAAGAAAAAGGGATAGCATTGTACATGCTATCCCTTTTCCTATAGTTTGTATCCAGTATTCAATGACTTACGAGCCTTCTATTTCAGCTGATATAACGCCTTCTAATGATTTGATATCTTGATAAAAGTCGGTTACATATTTACCTTTGGTTCCCATTGCTTCTAAATACATGCTCCGACCGCTGTCCATGTCTTTGATTTTGACACTTTTGACTTGGATTTTGAGCGACTTTATTTCTTTTAGTACCTTCGTCAAATCCGCATTATCCTCAATGCGAATACGAATGTGAAGTTGCGTCATTTTAAGCGTTTGAGGACCTACTTTTTTAATAACAAATGGAATCAACTCAACAGATAAGACCACTAATAAAGTCACAACAATTGCTTCAACGTAGAATCCTGAACCTACTGCAATTCCGATACCTGCTGCCGACCAAATGATTGCGGCCGTTGTTAGTCCTGAAATCTTTTCATTGGAGCGACGTAAAATAACGCCTGCTCCCAAAAATCCAATCCCTGAAACAATTTGTGCTGATAAACGGTGAGGGTCCATTTGACGTATATATGGCTCAGCATATCGGAAACTTGATTCAATTGAGACAACTGTTAATAAACAAGCCGTCACACTAATAACAAGCGACGTTTTCATTCCTACTGGTTTTTGTTTTACTTCTCGTTCAATCCCGAGCATTAACCCTAGAAGGGCGGCAATGCCTAATTTCATTATCATTAATCCATCAATTGACCATGACATGACAATCACTCCTTGTGTGTTGTGTGGTTGTCGATGACAGAAAGTAATTCGTTTGCAATTTTGCTTTCGCATTCACGTATAGCTAAGCGAGATAAGTTTTCTTTTAGTTCATTGCGTACAGTGTCTTTTTGCCATAACTCGACAAGATTTTCTTCTAAGTTAGTTTGAAAATTGCTTCCTTGTTCGACCATAATTGCTGCGTTTTCTTGTGTAAAAAAGAGTGCGTTTTTCTTTTGGTGGTCTTCCGCTGAGTTTGGAAGAGGGACGAAAATTGATGGAATGCCTAAGTTGGCGATTTCAAAAATGCTCCCTGAGCCACTTCGAGTTACAATACATTTCGCTTCTTTATATAAATCCATCATGTCATTTGCATAAGGGATAAGAGTCAGATTGTTGCCTGTTTTTTTTCGTGAGGCAAGTTCTTCTGTTTTATCGTATAAATTTTTGCCTGTTTGAATGAGTACAGGTATATCAGGATGCGCCAGTGCAAATTCAACACCCGCTTCATTTAATGCAACAGAACCACCGCTTCCTCCTAAAAAGAGAATATGTTCTCCTTCTTTTGAAAGGGGAGCTTGAAAACGAACGGGATTTCCTGTGACAACTGTTTTTTCATTTTGATAAATAGGGAAGGTATGTAGAACTTTTGATGCTTTTTTACTTGCTAGTCTATTTACTTTTCCCATAATGGTGTTTTGTTCATGCAAGACATAGGGTATACCTAATGTAGAGGCTGCCATGACAACAGGGAACGATACAAAACCGCCTGTTGAAAAGACAATATCAGGTTGATATTTTTTTAACACTTTTCGTGCTTGTGCGAGTCCTTTACCATTTCTCCATAAAAAAGGGAGAGGGTTTTTACCTTCTAGCCCTTTAGATGAGATGCCTACAAAGGGAAGATTAAAGTATTCGGATAAACGTTTATCAGGAAAAAAAGTATCTTCATTTCCGATATACAAAATTTCTGAACCATGTTTTTCTCGTAAATGATTAGCGACTGTTGCCATAGGGTAGATATGTCCACCAGTTCCGCCACCTGTTACAACTACTTTCATTGTTTTCACTCCTTATCCAATAGGTCAGCCGAAAAAAGAACTTAGCGTTACCTAAGTTCTTCTGCCTCCGATAGCTTGGTAATGTTAGCTAATTTCCCTTCACGATGGAGTCGGTCTAATAAATCCCAATCTAATCGAGAAATACCAGGAACCACATTCAGTTGTTCAGGAAAATAAATGCGCCACAAATACCCAACTTCTCGTTTGGTATTTTCATATTCAAGATGTTCAACTAGTACATTTTTTGTAAAACTTCCGAAAAACCCTTTAAACATGTTTGTTGAAAACTTACATTCTGTAGGCGTTCCATTCGTAATCGTGATAGGAACAGTAAAGGTTTTGAAGTCTGCATGCGAAGGGATGACGGTCATCGTATCCTCTGTAAACTGACACACACAATGCGTAACTTCTTTTTTGTATGACTTTAACGGTGTATTAATGTCTTTAGCGTTTACTTCAAAGGAAAAGACATGTTTTCGTTCAGTCATATCACGGAAATCAGGGTACGGAACATTTTCGCCATCATCTAAAATAAACAAGTAGTCTTGTGAGGCAAAGTATAATCCGTTTGTTAATCGTTTATGTAAGATTGGTTTTTTGGATTTAATATTCGTTGCCATTAAGTTCACGGCATCTTTATGAAAATAAACCGTATCAAAGGGGAAAGCTTCTTCTATTCGATAGGCATGAGCACGTTCTTTATTCGTGACCATTACTTTCCCTGAGCTTATTTGCATGTAAACCGTTAAGATATCTGTGTTTTTCTTAATGATTTCGTTCGCTTCTTTTAAGACCTTAAGGAACAGGGACTCGTCTTTTACATATCCCCATGGACTTGGTGGTATAAAATGATATTCTTCAGGTTGATATTCGTCTTTTGGAGGAAGTGCCTTTACTTCTTCCATCAACTGTTGGAATTCCATTTCATCCCACTCGTGTTCCGTAATTTTATACGTTGTTCCTGTGTTCTTTTCACGCATCGATTTTTTGTTCACTTTAAATTCAAATTCCGTACGCTTGTTATCGCCTTTTAATTTTTCATTTGCAGTAAACAAAGGATGCAACTCATGCGGATTAAATGCTATACTAAACGAAGCGTCATTAAGGCTTGGAACAGTGGTGTAAAAGCCTGCAAACTTACTACGAGCATATATATGAATGACGCCATCACCGTTACTTTTTAAAAACGCGGTTGCCGTGTTTTTATCGGTCACGACTTTTTTTAATTGCGTCGAGACCTCTTTCATAATCTTGGCTGAAAACTTCATTATGGTGTACCTTCCTTTTTTTAAAAGTATAACATAGTTAGCTAGAATAATAAAAAACATTTATTATTCTAATTTTTTAAAGATGAGAAGATGATAAAAATAGAAAATGTATGTTTTTCTGTTTTTCTTTTATAAAGTTCTAACGAACAGACACGTTCCTTCTTTACATAATAGGTATACGAACCATTCATTCAGACCAATACGATTTTGAAATGACATCTACTTCATTAACTATACTAGAAGGGGAGAAAAATGGATGGAGAAAAAGACATTTAAAGTTATGTTTCCGTTTTCGGGACAAGTTAAAACGCAAATGAGAATTGCGACTAAGAAAAACGGAAAAAGTTATTTGTTCCAACCGAACAACGTTAAGCGTTTTGAAACATCAGTTCGAACGATATTAATGTACGCGTTTCCGCTTGAAAAGCGTCCTATTCAAGGGTATCTTCGTTTTGATATGCATCACTATACCCAATTCAAACGTGACAAAGAAGGGTTGATTGTTCCTACAAAAAAAGGAGACTTGGATAATATCTTTAAAACCCTTGCCGATTGTTTTGAACCTATTTATCGTAAACGTCTAAAATACGAAAAAGACGGAGTTACACCTGTTTTAAAGAAGAACGGAGACTATACCTACGAGAAGTTTATTGTAACGGAAGGGGTCATCCGAAACGATAAGTACATCATGAAAGGTCAACAGCACTGGATTCCTGTTCATACGGAAGAAGAAGAACGGTTAGAGGTGTTTATTACAGTCCTAACCGAAGAAGAACTGTTCATTCCGCCGTCTCTTCCTTATGAAGTGGTTGATTTAACACCTTAATGCCCGTTAAAGGTACATAATGCGGATTTTCGGCGTCAATACTAGCATTTAGAAATGCATCGCGTGTATGAGGCAATAAGGCGAAGAACGTGAAGGTAGGTATTCGAAGACTTAAAGACCAATCAACACATAGAAGACAATGAAATTGAGAACAAGAAAAAGGTGTATCCAATGATTGGACACACCTTTTTTGTCGTTTTACTCACTTGGTACAGGGTCAATCGTTACGTTAATAACCGTATTATCAGAGATGCGAACAGCAAAAGAGGCAATCGTTAAATCGCGGTCTTTTTGCTCTTCAATCGCACTAATCACACGATATCCGTTTTCTTCATGGTCAAATCGGAATTGAAGAGAATCATTATCTTCTAAAATCTTTTGTTCTAGGGCGTATTTTTTCGCCATTTGTTCCGATTTGTAAATCTCTGTGTCTTCTTGGTCATTACGTGTGAAAGGGTACACATCTTCTTTTTTAACCGTTACATCGTCAGGGTTCATCTTAACAGGATTATGCGGGTACTTATCCGCTCCTTCTGTTGAACCACCTTTAGCTGCTTCAATCATAATTTTTTCTGCTTCTTCTTTGGAGACAAGACCTGTTTCTCCTCCGTTTGTTTCTGTTCCTGTTTCGGCTTTAGTTTCCGCTTTTTCATCGTCTTTCTTATTACAAGCCGCCATTGCGAATAAACATAGAGCGATACATAACAAGAGTCCAATTTTCTTCTTCATGTGTGACACCTCTTTTATTAGAATCCTAAACAAGTTTAGTATAGTCAAGTTTCCAAAAAAATGAAACAAAAAAGATTGGAATTTTGTTCTAAAATTGTATGTGTTACCGTAGATTAATGATATAACACAATCTTTACTTCAAACTCATTTTTTCAACAGGAATAAAAATATTCCTTATAAATGAGAACATCAAAAATAATAAGAACACCCAAGTATGTAAAAAATATAATAATGAACAGGGAAAATAATAAGTAGTACGTGAATAGTGGCATATTATAAAGCATGTGTAAATCATAATAAGAAACATTAGTAAGATGGTTTATCATAATAAGCAACACCACTTTAACAAACCTCATCATAAGAAGACTGGCAAGTGGGATAATCATAGGGATAATCATAAGAATAAGAATAAGAATAAGAATGGATAAATCATAAGAAAATGCTTATCGTAATAATCCTTGCGATAAAATAAGAGCATGATGTTTCTGATACGTAAGTGGAAGCATAGCTCATTCGGCTGATAATAAGAGACACAGTGATAACTATAAATAAAAAGACTATCGAGATGGGGACGCCTATCTACATTGATAGTAGATAATATAAAGGTAGATTAAGAACAAAACGATACGTCGTGCAACAAACAATAATGAGAAAGATAACTAGGTATGAGTGACACTACTTACGATTAGCTAAAAGTATAAAGACAGCTGTCAGATATCTTGTTAAGAGTAACTGAATATTTTTGTGTTCCCTTCATTTCTAATCGACGAATAGAAATTTTTTTAGGTTTGTGTTGTAGAATATAAAGACACACCATAAAGTTCGCCACAAGGCGATTTTTTCATGTGGTATTTAGTATATGAAAAAAGGATGATATCAATGAATCAAGGATTTTATTCGTACAGCGACTATTCAATGGACAGACATACGATATATATCATGTCTGCAGACGACCTACATCTCCACTTTCTTTCTCCGCTTGCTTACGAGTGGATGCGTGCATCCAATTTGCTTTCGTTTCTTTCTGATGTTCCTACAAAAATGATGATGCGCCATGTCCCTCATCTCCAAAAAGAAAACACTCACTCATTTTCTCAGCAAGCGTACGAGACTATGTGTCACAATCCGCTTACAAAAGAAGATATTCCATACGTAGACACTCTTTGTGATTTTGTCGAACGATTTGAAGAATGGTATAGTCACTTACCAGCGGACGAGCGCTTCCGCACGTTGGTTCCTATTTATAAAGACGACATTCCATTTGCAACATTTTCTCGTCTTATTCAATATTTGTATAACCGCTACAAAACACCTCAAAATCGTTTCCGCTTATTGCTCCATTCAGGTATCCAACCTTTTTTACAATCAAAACAAGAGGTTAATTCATGACGCAGACATTACCTTATATCTCGTATGAAATGTATTTAGCAGATGGAACCCTTCAACAGTTTTATGGAGTTCTTCTTCGAGAAGACAGTCACTATTATTATGTGACAAGCATTATTGGCTCCATATGTGTAAAAGGAATGACGACATACAAAGTGGACGACCTCCCTTACTATACCCTAGACAAGCATTCATGCCAGCTAACACGTTTACCTCACAACCCGCTTATGCTTCCGTTTCCGTTATGGAAACTAGCTAGTGACTCCTATTCTGCGGAGCAGTGGCATCACATAGGCTTGTTTTTAGAGTGGTTTTTATATACAAAGGAAAAACCGTTTCAAGCTCGTATTGATACGTGTCAGGAAATGAGCTTATTGCCACGTTCCTTACAAAACAAGCTTATTTCGTTTTTAGCGATTCATTTTGAATCCAGTGAAGGAGTTCGCTAAGGAATGTCTCGGTTTCAATTTAAACAATCTCCGTTTCGACTGATTTTTTTGTTGTATACGGTATTTATACTTTTGTTTACAGTCATTTATGCATTGCCTACTATGCATCACGGCTCTATATCGTTTGTGGACTTACTGTTTCTATCAACAAGCGCGATGAGCGTCACAGGATTATCAACTATCTCTGTGGTTCATGACTTAACCAAAGTTGGACAAGTCGTTCTGTTTTTTCAAATTCAATTTGGTGGAATAGGTATTATGGCGTTTCTAGGCTCGATGATGCTGATATTTCGACGAAAAGTATCTCTTCCTTATCAAACGTTGATGAGTTTTGACCAAAACCAACGAAACTTAAAATCTGTAGGGAAGCTCATGTTGTTTATTGTTGGATTTATGGTCTGTGCAGAAACGATTGGGTTTTTATGTTTCCTCCCACTTGTCGCCCCTCATTATGACCATTTTAGGGATGCCTTGTTTCCAGCCTTGTTCCACGCAGGAGCAAGCTTCACGAATGCAGGATTCGATTTATTTGGTGGAAGTTTAGTATCGTTCTCCCATCAACCGCTCTTTTTATTTTTAACCTCTGTTCTTATCTTTTTAGGGGTCATGGGCTTTCCTGTTGTTATGGAATTGCTAACCAAAGGGAAAAGAAAACTGAGTCTTTATACAAAAGTAAACTTAACCGTTCATATGATACTAATCATGATTGGATTTGTGGTCTTTTTATGTGTTGATTTATGGCATGTAAGGGGAGACTACTCTGTCACGGAGCGCATTACTAACTCTCTCTTTTTCTCCATTACGAGCCGAAACGCAGGAATGACCACACTTGACTTAAATCTATTATCATTTCCAAGTCTATTAATCATGATGTCTCTCATGTTTATTGGTGGAGCACCAAGCAGTTGCGGAGGAGGCATACGAACAACGACGTTTGCAGTTGTGATTATGAAAATATGGTCTATTATTCGAGGTAAAAGTGATGTGCAAATGGCGAAAAAGTCACTGTACGAAGAAGATGTGAACAAAGCGTTACTTGTGTTCTTTTCCTTTGCAGGGCTCTTTTTATTCTCTTTATTTAGCCTGTCTATTATTGAAGGTAGTCATATTAGACAATTAGCCTTTGAAATTATGAGTGCACTTAGTACAACAGGTTTATCACTAGGAGGAACCGCTTCGCTTACTACGTTTTCAAAGATTTGGTTATGTGTGTTAATGGTCGTAGGACGTTTAGGGATTGTGGTGTTAATTTATTCATTTGTTGATACCAAACCGTCTTCCGTTAAATACGCCAAAGAATCAATGATTGTCGGCTGATTTTCAGCTAAGAAAGGAAATCATCATGAAAAAACAATTTTTAGTTTTAGGGTTAGGGAAGTTCGGGAAAAGCGTCCTGAAAGAATTAAGCACGCTTGGTCACGAAGTTGTCGGCTGTGACAAAGACCCAAAAATTTTAGAAGATAATGAGTTACGTAAGTATGCCGACCACTTAGTAGAAGGGGATGCTGCTAGTAACAATGTTCTTGAAGAATTGGATGCGACTCAATACGACGCGGTCATCGTAAGTATGGGAGATGACTTTGAATCAGCTATTTTGATTGTTCTTGCACTTAAAGAAATGGGATGTCAACATATTTATGCCAAAGCCAATGACGCCAAACGAGGGACAGGATTACAAAAGGCAGGCGCCAGCAAAGTCATTTTCCCTGAAGAAGAAACAGGGAAGCGTGCGGCCCATTACATCGCTAATCCTCAGCTGTTACATTACGTACAATTAACGGAGCATTTTTCAACAATTGAATTACCCATTCCTCTTAGTTTTGTTGGTCAGTCGCTTCTTGAACTGAACTTTCGAAAGAACTACAACGCGCTCGTTATTATGATACGAAAAGAATATGAAAAGAAACCTATCATTTCACCGAACCCGCTGTATGAGTTTCAACCAGGAGATTCTATTTTTGTACTAGGCGAAGACAAAGATTTAGAACGTTTACGAAAACGATTTGAATAACGATTTAATTTAGTAAAGCCTGTTTCTTCCTCTTGTAATATGAGGGTGAAACAGGTTTTTTTAGATATATAGCGATTTATCTCTGTAGATGCATTTATCAGATGCCAAAGAAAAAACCTCGCTTTTCTTGAGAAATCTTACTTTTTGACTACAGTGAAAGTGTTTTTCAACAAAGTAGGTGATACCCGTGTTACAGAAAATTTTCGAAGTGGAGATTTTAACGGTGCACAATCAGCGCATTGTTGTTCACATCCCTGCAAACGACATTCATGAAATCGTGTCTAAATTGCAAGGAAATCTTCTCACATTTGTCCCCCGACAAAAAGAAAACAACCATACATTTACGTTGTTTGCCCACACCTTATCCAAAATCACATACAAACCGCTGATGGACTTAGCGCTATCAGGTAAAAAACTTCTTTATTACGATGTGGTTAGCGGATAATAATCCCCCAAAAAAGAAAAGACGAGCATTTCGTCTTTTTTACTTTTTAGGACATTATTTATCTCTATTTGCGTTAATTAATAATCTAAAAACATAATGCTAGGTTCTTGTTCTAATCCCCATTTGAATAATGTACGGTGAGTATCTTGATAGTGTTTTAAAAAGTCAGGTCTGTTGTCGTATTTTTCAAGAAGTGACAGATATTCATCTATATCTAACAATGCAAACGTCCAGTAAATAGGTAACTCTTCAGTGTCATCACTACGAGTTAGTAGATAGGTAGGGTCAATGACGTTTCCTTCATTATCCACGATATAGCAATGACGAAAGAACAGATTGTCAAGAGTCATAAAATAGCCATAGGCGATACGCCATCCTCGTTTTTTAAAACTATCCATATAGTGAGACATTACGTAAAAGGCATTCGCATAACATTCTTTCTTTTTGAGGTATGATTGACAAAACTGGTACACTTCTTTGCTTCGTTCAAGGTTTAATTCTTGCTCGTAAATCGTTATATTTTCTATTGTCTTTGTTATCATCTTATATCACATTCCTTCGGTTTTCAGATAATTTAGTATCATCATACCACAAAGAATTAAAAGGGTAAGAAAATCATTGGATATACACGCAAATTGCTAAATATCCATCGGTGTCCTGCTCAAAAAAAGAAAAAAGAATCAGTAGCTAAAAGCTAGTGATTCTTTTCGTTTTAAGTGATTTCTTATCTATGAAGTGAATTCGTTTTAACAGATGATTTATTCGTCGTCATCCATTTCTTCATCTTCGTCATCGGAAGATTCTTCATAAGGAAGGTCTTTGTAGCAATGCTTGCAGATATAGTGACCCCTTTTATCTTTGTGTTGGTGAATACCTTCTTCCATCATGGTAAATTCATCATCACAAATTTCACAAGTTAAGCCTTCGATTAGTGATTCTAACACTACATCTCCGTCGCAATCTTCTTCTTGGCATTCATAAATTTCTTCCTCGTGGTCATACTCTTCGTCACACTCTTTACACACTCTGTTTGTATATTCATCTTCAAATGCTTCAAATTGATTTTTTGTGTATTTTTTTGCTTCTGTCATAGTCCGTCATCTCCTACTAGGTTTATTGATTCGTTATGTATGTTACATGCGTTTTTGAGTTTTGGTGAAAAAAACGAGATTATTTACTTACAGACAACTTTGCATAGTTTTTATTTAAAAGAGTTACTGGATTTTCCAGTAACCTTTCAAAGTTACTCGAAAATCCAGTAACTATATTTTTTTACCTAGTCAAAAAATAAGAAAAACAAACCCTCTACCTTTTATACCAAACGGTTACTCTATTTAGGGCAACAATTGCGAGTTTGCCACGTTTAGGGCAACCAAATTTCTTTCACTCGCGGACAAACAAAAAAACAAGAGAGGTCATCTCTTGTTTTTTCGCGATTAATAAAGCGTATATTGTTTTTCTTCAATCAGTTCTAAACAATCCATGTGACGAAGGATGTCTACGATTGCATCTCCGACGCCCGCGCGACTTTTTAAATCTTCAATGCCACGGAAGATACCTTTTTGTGCTTCTTCATACAAGCTTTGGGCTGCCGTTTCCCCGATACCAGGAATACTTTGAAGAGGAGCAATTAATGTATTTCCGTCCATTCTATACATCGTCGCATGACTTCCGTAAATACGCGGTGGCGCAAAGGTAATACCACGTTCTTTTGCTTCAAGCACAAGGTCTAATGCATCTTTTAGTCCTTTTTCTTTTGCTGTCGTTTGTTTTGGTTTTGCGTTTTCTTTTTGTTGCATGATTTTTACTAGTTCACGAATGCGTAAACGAATCGTTTCGGAATCATTTAAAATCTCCGTGATGTCTTGGTCACCATAACGAACTGACAAGTGAGCTGTATAGAAAGCTGCAGGATGATAGACTTTAAAATACGCAATACGCGTTGCTGAACGTACATAGGCAGATGCGTGCGCCTTAGGGAACATGTATTTGATTTTTTTACATGATTCAATGTACCACTCTTCAATGTTTTTCGCACGCATTTCTGCTTCCATTTCAGGCGTTAGCCCTTTACCTTTACGAACAGACTCCATGATAGTGAATGAAAGAGACTCTTCTAGTCCTTTTTGAATCAATCCAACCATGATGTTGTCACGTGTATCAATAACTTCTTTTAAGGTACAAATATTGCCTGTAATTAAATCTTTTGCATTTCCAATCCATACATCCGTTCCGTGCGATAATCCCGAGATTTTTACAAGCTCCGCAAACGTTGTAGGTTGTGTATCCAGTATCATTTCTTGTACGAACTTTGTACCGAACTCAGGGATACCAAGTGTTCCTGTTTTGGCTTCAATTCGTGATAAAGGAATGCCTGCTGCCTCAGGGTCTGTAAATAGTTTTAAGATTTTATCATCGTTTACAGGAAGGTCTTTTGGGTTAATACCTGTTAAGTCTTGCAGTACACGTAATTCCGTAGGGTCAACGTGTCCCAAGATATCAAGTTTTAAAATGTTATCGTGAATAGCATGGAAGTCAAAGTGACTGGTTTGTTGTTGAATAATGGTTTTTTCTTTGTCAGCATACTTTTTATTTGCAGGGTATTGGAACGGCGTGAAATCGTAAATTTCTTTGTAATCAGGCACAACAAGCATCCCACCAGGGTGCTGACCTGACGTTCGTTTTACGCCTTTGATTTCATTAGATACACGACTAATATCCGCTTTACTCCATTTTAAATCAACAATTCGCTTTTCAAGGACTTGAATACGCATTTCTTTATGTTGACGCGTAATTTGGCGTTCTGAATATTCCACATAATCATGTAAGTTAACTGCATGATACCATTTTTCAATCTCTCGCATTTGGTATGTGATAACCATGTGTGTATAAAGAGGGTTGCTCTTATCAAGTTGTTGCATAACGGCATGAAGCTTCGTCGCTTGTTTGTATTCTTCTTCTTCTAATTTAATATTTTTGATGTCTTCTTGAAGTGCGTCAATTTCTTTTTGCGCACCTTCACGATGGTCTTTTAAATAGCCATTAATATACCCGTAAGCTGTGTTGTCTGCAACTGTTCCAACGGTTCCCGCACGGAAGACATATTGCTCTCCAAATAATTCTTCTACGTAACGGTGAATGGTATTTTGATAGACTCCACTAAAATTCAAATCTATGTCTGGCACCTTGTCTCCTTTGAATCCAAGGAAGGTTTCAAACGGGATATCTTGTCCATCATATTTCAACGCTTTTGCTCGGCAGACAGGGCATTCGTTCTCTTCATGAGACTGTTTTAATTGATTTACTCTTTCTGCTCCAAGTGACTCAGTTAACACTTCTGCAAAGTGAGCACGACCTTCTTCTGAATACTTTTCATCTGTTAACAGAACTTTCATTGAACGAGGTAAATCATATCCACTTTGGATATCCGCATGGTCAAAGAACGCTGACCATTTACATTCCCCGCAGTAATAGTGAGGCTTTAATGGATTTACTTCGGTAATTCCGCTCATGGTTGCTACAAGAGATGAACCAACAGAACCACGAGAACCAACAAGGTATCCTGCATCTTCTGATTTTTTTACGAGTTTCTGAGAAATCAAGTAAACAACGGCAAATCCATAGCCTAAAATCGCATCAAGTTCTTTCTTTAAACGTGCTTGAATGTACTCAGGAAGAGGGTCACCATATAATTCACGTGCACGATTCATCGTCATTTCTTCTAGTTCTTCATTGGCACCTTCAATTTTTGGTGTGAACAATTCTTTTGGAATGATTTCAATAACATCACAGCTATCCGCTAAAGCATTGGTGTTCGTCACAATAATTTCATGCGCTTCCTCTTGAGGTAACCAGTCAAACGCTTCAAACATTTCAGTGGTACTGCGGAAATGAGCATCTCCTAGCATGTCATCTAAGTGACCTGATTTCTTTAAGTAGTCTCCTGACATGATGTTATTTAACAAGGCATGGTGAGCAACACGTTGTTCACGTTTGGCATACTGCGCATTTCCTGTAGCCACAATCGTTTTTCCTAGCTCACGAGCCGTATTATAAATGGTTTTCCACGCACGACGAACAGAATCCATGCTTTCGCATGTGTTTTGACGCGGTAAGTGTGAAGCATTTTCAATCGGTACTAGTTCGATTACATCAAAGAATGCCATTTCTTCTTTCACTTGTTCAGGCATTTTTTGTAGAGCGTATTCAAATAAGTGTCCTTCAATGCCACCGCTTCCGATAATTAAACCTTCACGATGCTCTTCAACAACACGTTTTGGAATGATAGCTGAACCACGATTTAAGTATGTAGTATGAGATAGGGAAATTAAGCGATACAGGTTTTTTAACCCTGCTTGTGTTTTAACCCATAATGTAATCTCTTTAGGGAACAACCCTTTAAAGTAGTCTTCGTCTCGCATGTCATTTAGTTCATCCAAATAACAAATGTTTTTCTCAAGTAATTCTACAATCATCTTAACTAAGATTTTTCCTGTAGCGTCCGCATCTTCATCCGCTCTATGGTGAGAGAGCAATTCAACATCGTACGCTTTTGATAATGGCTTCAAACCGTGCTTTCCAAGGTCTTTACGGTGTGCACGCGCTAATTGAAGGGTATCAAGCACTTCTAAATGAGGTACAGGGAGTCCTAAACGCTTATATGAAGTAATTAACCAGTCCATATCAAACGGGGCATTGTGGGCAACGAGGACAGAATCTTTGGAGAACGCAGAAAAAGCGGGTAGAACTTCTTTTAACGATTTTCCAATGCGAATGATTTCTTGTTTCGTGATGCCTGTTAACTCGGTTGTAAAAGGTGTAATTAGTTTTTTTGTGTTTACCAATTCACGGAATTGACCAACCGCTTTATGCGTTACTTTGTATAGTGTTTCAACAGCGGAATCCTTGTCCATGATTTCTTGAATTTCAAGCGGTGTGTATTCTTTTAGCTTTAATCCAAAGCAAGAAGGGCAGATGTTTCGTTCAATTAATTCACGTTTGAATTCACTTTCTTCTTCTTCAAGAGAATAGAAGGTATTACACTTGTTGCAGGTACAGCCGTTATATGGTTCAAAACGTGTTGCCCCGAACTCAATAATGTCTTCATCTTCCGTAGCAAAACCTGTGGTCTCAAAATCCCATACGGTATAACTAACTTCATCTAACCGACGGTGACTAGGGTTAAAGATGATAGGGCGTGAATCATCCACCATATTCATGGTTAAGCCGTAAATAACTTTAAAATCTTCTTTCTTAGCAGCATTGAAGGCAGCGGGGTATGCCTGCGCTACTTCTTTATCCGTAAGAGCTAACGCCTTGTGTCCCATTTCTTTTGCAATTTTAATTCCTTGTTCAATACTCATCGTGGAATAGTGACGACTCATTTTGGATAAAAAGTTTAATTCTACACGCTTTTCAGGTGCATCATCAACAAACTTCTGTCCTGCCATATCACCTGTTTGCAAATGTTCAATACTAAACACCATTTCATGTTTGTATCTATCATCAAACTCAACAGAGCCTTTCATTCGCAAAAATTGTTTATCTTGAAAGTCAAATTTGTTTTTATGGAACAGCTTATAAAACATAGAGCTATCGCCGTCATAGATAGAACCTGTATATAAATAGTTTCCGTTTTTAAAAGGTCCTTTTACCTCTAAATCAAAAATTGTCCCTTCAATAATGACATCATACATATTGCGAGAACGAGAGGTCAGTTCTTTAATCGGCGTAGAATCACCGAATATCATGTTTCCAAAAATTTGTTTCATATAAAACTCCTTTCAATGAGTTAACTAATAATATGGTTATAGTTTAACATAAAATCGCCTTCAAAATTTAGAAAACATATATTTTAGTAGTTAATACATCGTGTCATCAAACGCCCAAAGTTGAAAATTTTGCTTTTTTTATTGATTTTAATATTTTTTCAGTAGAAAATGTTTCGCGTAGTGGTGATAGGGTATAGGTAAATAGGACGAAAATATGTGGTGTAAGCAAAGATTCCGTGTTTTACCTCTGAAAAATATATTTTTTTCTATTGCTATACATGGTAAAATAGAAGAATAGTATAAAAGTTTAGACTAAAGAGGTGTAACAAGTATGGATACATTGCGTATTCTATTTCCTATCCTTGTGTTAGCATGGATATCTTTAATCGGGGGATTCGTCAGTTATTTTTATCTGACGCTTAATGTATAAATTTTAATGTGTAAAGAAGTAGGTGCAATAGGAAATGGCAAAAGCAAAAAAAACAAAATCAATATTCGCATGCAAAGAGTGCGGATGGGAACATCCAAAATGGCAGGGGAAATGTAATGGCTGTAGTGCATGGAATTCACTTGTCGAAGAAGTAGAAATGACAGGTAAAGCACAAGAAGCAAATTCAGCTGTTATTAGTAGTAAGCCTTCTAAATTAAGAAAATTAAAAGATATTGAACAAGAAAATGTAAGACGTTTTCCAAGTGGATATGGAGAACTTGACCGTGTACTTGGTGGTGGAATTGTTGAAGGGTCACTTGTGTTAATGGGTGGGGAACCTGGACAAGGGAAAAGTACACTACTTATGCAAGCGTCGACTTATCAAGCTAAACAAGGCAAGAAGGTGTATTACTGCACAGGAGAAGAAAGTGAATTCCAAACGAAGTTACGAGCTGTCCGTTTAAACACAGGGGATAGTGACATGCATGTTATGCATACGCGTAATATTGAAGACATCGAGCATCAATGTGAAAAAGATAAGCCTGATTTTTTAATTGTTGACTCCATCCAAACAGTAGGTGACCCAACTGTTGCAAGTATACCAGGAAGTGTCAGCCAAATCCGCGCTGTAACTGGTCGATTAATGATACTTGCGAAAGAAAAAGGGATTACCACATTTGTTATTGGACAGGTAACCAAAGAAGGGGAAGTAGCAGGTCCTCGTCAACTCGAACATATGGTGGATACGGTTCTTTATTTAGAAGGAGACGATTACACGGAATTAAAACAAATTCGTGTAGAAAAAAACCGTTTTGGTAGTGAGATGGAAATGGGTATTTTCCGAATGGGCGAATACGGACTTATTGAAGTACCGAACCCATCTGAATACTTACTTGCAAATCGTGTGAAATCAGAAAGTGGCTCTTCCATTGTATCTATTACGGATAACCGACCGCTCCTTGTTGAAATTCAGTGTATGGTTGCACCACCAAATGATAAGAATCCTAACCCTCGCCGTGCAACAGAAGGTTATTCTCGTAACCGTATGAGCATGATGGCAACGGTACTAGAAAAACGTTCAGGATATCCGCTTACGCATAACGATATATACGTGAACGTAGTCGGAGGAATTCCAATTAAAGACAAACAACGAAGCGCCGATTTAGGATTAGCTGTAGCGATGTTTTCAAGCGGGAAAGACATTCCGATTGATACAGAAGACACACAAACCTTATTTTTAGGTGAACTAGGCTTAACAGGAGAAGTACGAGGCGTGCCTGATGCCGAACGTGTAGTAAAAGAAGCGGAGCGTACAGGCTTTACTGATTGTTTCCTTCCGAAAGTAAACTACAACAGTATAAAGGGACGAGTAAAAACCATTCGATTACACCCTGTATCTACGTTGCGCGAAGCATTGCAAAAGAAATTCCCAAACTCTATCAAGTAAGAGTGAAACCTCTAACTTCGCGAAAATATACAGATAATTAAACGAGCAGAAATAAATAACGATTATAATATCCTTATAATGGATAATTATGGTCGTTTTTTCTTTTTATACACAATGAAACCATCTTTTATTGCCGAATGAAATGTAAAAGTAGTAAAGTTTATATTATACATAGATAAGGAGATTTATATGTTTGAACAGATGAAAATGAGAAGTTTTTTCGGAGGATTGATGCTCTTTTTCGTACTCTTTTTCCTAGGAATTGCGGTATTTGGAAAACCCTCTTATGATGTCATGCAAGTCATCATTATGTATTGGTTCATTGTTTTATTTCCACTTGTTTGGTTTGGATGGCAAGTCTTTCGCCAAAAGCATTCACTGTTTGTTCCGCTTACTGCTCCTACAAAGGCTACGATAGGCGAAACATTATTTTTATTTATTGTTCTATTGTTTTTCTCAATTGGTTTTCTGTGGGTAAGTGATTATGTGGTTTCATTATTTGCTCCTCATTATCTTGAAGCCTCTTGGAAAGAAGACATGCCGATGCCTGAAAATCACCTATTGTTAGTGTTATTGTTGCTCAATGCTTCATTCTTTTCTCCTATTGCAGAAGAACTTATCTTTCGTGGATTATTATTTAAGCGAATTGGCGCAAAATTATCTCCTTTATGGGGCGCTATCATTTCAAGTCTACTGTTTAGTTTTCTTCACGCAGATATTATTGGTTCGTTTGTATTCGGATTTGTTCTTTGTCTATTTTATTTAAAAACAGGGAACTTACTTTTAACAATCATTCTTCACATTCTTAATAACTCATTGGTCACTATTGTTCCAACAGTTCCTGCATTTATGGACTACGATACAATATCTGAAATGCATGCATCAACTATCCCAAATCTGTTGTGTTTCGTTTTATCAGGAATTCTTTTAAGTTTATATGTGAAAAAACATTGGTCTATTTTTCAAAAAACATCTGTTTAAGATAAACAAAAAACCTTTCCCCACACGGAAAGGTTTTTTCCGTTTCTTTAAAGAGAAAACAAGAAGGAAGGCGTAAAATCCTCTTGTTTGAGAAGGGTTTTATTTCCTTTTTTTGAAACGAGAAAAAGAGGCAATATGTTCGTGGGTTGTCGAAATAAGGTAGGAAAGGAGAGAATAAGATGTTAGAAGTTAAGGGCGTTAGTAAAACGTACGGAGAGTATCAAGCAGTACAACCGTTAACCTTTACCTTAAAACAAGGAGAAGTTCTTGGGTTATTGGGACGGAACGGTGCGGGAAAATCAACGACGATTAAAATGATTTTAGGCTTAATCCCTCATGACGAAGGAGAGATACTGTGGAACGGCAAACCTCTAAACCGAAAAGAGGTGAGATTTGGCTATCTACCTGAGGAGCGAGGATTGTATGACAAAACAAAGGTCTATGACCAATTAATGTACTACGGTCGTCTTGTTAGAATGAAAAAAAGAGAGGTAAAAGAACGGATTGAATATTGGCTTAATCGATTTGAGGTTCTTGAGTACAAACACAAACTAGTAACGCAATTATCTAAAGGGAATAAACAAAAAATTCAATTGATTGCTACACTTCTTCATGACCCTGACTTAATTATTTTAGATGAGCCATTTAGCGGATTAGACCCTGTTAATGCGAATTTGTTTTCTAGCGTGATTGAAGAACTAATCCAACAAAAGAAAACGCTTATTTTATCCAGTCACCGAATGGAACAAGTCGAAACGTTCTGTCAGCACATCATTATGCTGAAAAAAGGGGAAGCGATGCTTCAAGGCGAACTCGACCAAATTAAGTTATCCTACGGTGTACAAGAAGTATTTGTACGTGCAACGAAGGAGATTGGCGAATGGCTGCAAGTACGGAACTACACTTTTACACAAAAAGAAGAAGGCTACCACGTAGCTATTCAACGTGATGAAGAAGCGGTTCACTTATTTAATCGATTAAAAGAAGACGGCGTGATGGTTCGGGAGTTTATTATGAAAGAACCTAGTCTTCACGATATTTTTGTGGAGAGGGTGAAGTAAAATGGGCGAATTTTTTACGATATATTCTTTTCACGTAAAAGAAACTGTTAAGAAAAAGGGATTTCTTTATTCAACATTAATTCTCGTAGCCTTTTTATTAATTGCTTCTTATTTCAGTTATCAATCGAGCAAAAACCCTGACCCTGATAAAATTCTCATTTCATCGCACATGACGGGAGCTAATCTAGATAAAAAGCAATTTACATCTGTCTTTGATAAAGATGAGTACGATATTCAGTTCACTAATAAAAGCGACAAAGCACTAGAAAAGGAAGTTAAAGAAAAAGATATCGACGGGGCATTCGTATTAAGCGGTTCCCTTGAAAAACCTTCTATCCAACATTATTACCGCTATCAACCTTCTCAAGACATTTCTCTCTTCATTGAAAAATCACTTGAAAACCAAGTAATCGGAACAACTCTAACAAAAGCTAACGTAAATCCAACGCTTCTTCAAGATACGGACAGCATGTTTCAAGTGAAAAACAAAGAAATTGGCAACTCAGATAATGACTACGGTTTAATTTATCCGCTAATCTTTTTAATGTATGTCTTTGTAATGGGATTTGGTCAATCGATAGCTATGAGCGTTGTAAGTGAAAAATCAACGAAAGTCATTGAAATGTTATTACCACGTATGAGCGCTATTCGTTCATTCTACGCAAAAATCTTCTCAGCTTTCACAAGCGGTCTTATTCAGCTTTGTGTTATCGGCTTAACCTTCTTCTTTATTAAACAAGTAGGGTGGGTAGATGACGGTTCTATGAGTATGCTAGGCTTTTCTATTCAATTAGACTCATTCAACTTAACGACTATCCTATGGTTCGTGTATTTCTTCTTAACAGGCTTCACGTTGTTTGGATTACTGTATGCATCTCTTGGTGCCAAAGTAAGTCGTGTAGAAGATTTAGGAACAGTCTTAACACCAGTCGTATTCCTTGTCATGGGTGCATTTGGATTAGGGATTTTCACGATTGTAAGCCCTGAATCAATTGTATCTGAGATTGCTGGCTATATTCCGTTCTTCTCACCAACAGTTATGATGGCACGTATTTTAATGGGCGTTGCCTCCCCTGGTGCTGTTACTTTATCCATTGTTATCTTCTTCATTGCGCTAGTGGGTATGACGTTCTTATGCCAACGTTGGTATGTACGTGGCATCTCTCACTACGGAAGCGGAAAGAAACGAAAAAAAGCCAAACAAAAATAAGAAAAAGGAAAAAGACTTGACATAGATAGGAACACCTGAACACTTTGACATAGATAAAAACAGGAGAACAAGGACACACCTATCACTTATGCACTAAAACATACTATTTATATAAAAAAAGACTGTCCATACATGATGTATAGACGGTCTTTTTTGCATTTACTTGTTGTTTATCGCAAGGAGCTCCTTTTTATAATCAGGTGTGATACGTTCTTTTTCGCGCTCTGACAGGTCGTTTACGTTTCCTCCGTAGGCAACATGTCCAGTTATGTCTAGAGATTGTTTTACATGATGAACGAATAAGTTATCCAGCTTTTCATAGCAGTCTTTGCATAACTTTACATGATGATTTTCACCATCTAATTGAGAATTTCCGTCATCAATAAACCATTTCCACTCATAAACTGTCTCATTCCGCAATGGCTTTTGACACTCCTTCATGCAACAAGTATCGATACTGTCGTTAGGTCTACTACCATTGATAATGTTTTCTGTCATTCTATATTCCTCCTGCGTGCCGTGTCTCTAATTCTGATAGAGGGTGAGATAGTTTTTACGAACTATTTTTTATTGTACGCTTTTTTTATTTTTTTTGTAAAAAATTTATTTTTTTCTTTTTTCAGCATCAAGTCTTAACAGAATAGAAGACAAAGCGGATTTTTCTTTTTCTTTTTGCCCTGAAAAGCGACAGCCATATACATAGCGTCCTCTTGAGCCTTCGCCTATTCGCTTTACTTTGGCATCAAATTCAAACTCTTGTTCTTTAAGCGTAAATGAGACGCGAAGAGTATCGCCTTCTTGGAATTGGTGTTTGGTATAAAAACTAATGCCGTTCCCACTTACATCTCGCATGTGCGCTTCAATGGGTTCTCCCAATCCTCTAATAGTAACAGGGTGTTCATACAACGTTACACGGAAAAAATTTCGCTGGTTTTCCATTTTTATTCCTCCTTTAGTCTATCTCTTTCTTTTCATTAATCGCGCATTGACTATTTCTTCCTTTCTTGTATAATGAAAAAACTTTTGAAGGGAGGGGAACTCCTTGTCTAAACAAATCTTATTGAAAGAATTAGTGTTGTTTGATTTTGAGCAAGACCTCTATTCGTTTTACAATGTGAACGTTACATCTATTGGGTACAACCGTGTGCAAGTCACGACGACTGAAGGGAAAATAGGTAACAAGGGGAAAGAAAAAATTACGTATTTTGAGGGAAGTAAGACATCCTTTAAAGAAGCCATGAAGTTTGCCTATCATCATATTTATGAAAAGAAAAATAAGCGGTATATCTCGCGTGAAAAACTCATGAAAGCTTTTCGCTCTCCGCGCTACGGGAAAGAAGACAAACAAAAGAAAAACGAGCCTACTGCACTCGTGATGGTCGACTTTGGAAAAGAGATGTTTCGTTTTTATAACGTCGAATTGGTTTCAGTGGGACGAAATCAACTGCAGGTCATCACTAGCTACGGAAAACTTGGTGCCAAAGGTCGAGAGCAAATTACTCGTTTTTATCATGACAACAACCCGTTTAAAGATGCACTTCACTTTTCTCGCCATAAAACGTATGAAAAGAAACAAGAAGGATACGTAACAAAAGCACAAGCTGCACGCATCTATCAATCGTTGATTGATGATAGGGTACTTGTAAAAGAAGAGAAGAAAGCAAAAGATGCACCTGAAAAGAATCGTATTGCGTTTGGCTATAACTGTGACAAATGCCGAGCGGTTATTCCGCCTGATACGTTTACTAAAATTGAATCATGGGCACAAGGAGAAGGGAATTGGGCATCCGTACCTGAGTTGAAAGAGAAGATTTACTGTTTGGACTGCCAAATTGATGCAAATATTTTTAAAAAGAAATTCCCGAAACGTACAAAATAGTTCACGTAAAGTGAACTATTTTGTCTATTTAGCGACAAATACAGCAAGAATGCCTCCAATGGCGACAGCTAACATAAGAAACCACCATGAATCTGACCCATCTTTTTTGGGCTCATTAGTTTGTTCTCCTTGCTTGTTCGTTGGCGTATTTTCCATAAGCTCTCCTTTCGACATCTTTTTAGCAGATTAATAGATAAAACAAAGATGTAATTTATTACCTTATAACATAAACTATGTTCTAAATAAACAAAATAAACCCTATAAATTATCATCACATCGATGTTTTCAATAAGAGAAAAGCTACATAACAGAGGTCTCTTATCAAACCTTCATCCACTTAAACCAATTAAAAACAGACTTTAAACGAATTTAAAGTCTGTTTTCTTTTTAAGATGTTATTTTGTTTATTTATCTTCGGTTAAAACGATTTTCATATTTAATGCTTTTGCTAATTTGCAAAGCGTTTCAAAGTCAGGGGTATCTAGTCCTTCTTCTATACGAAAGATAATATCTTGTGAAACACCTGACATGTTTGCTAATGCCTCATTGGATAGGTTCTCTCTATCTCTTTTTGCGATTAACTGACCTACCATTTCGATGGTGTAGAATAAGGCTACACCATCTTCTTCCGTTTCTTTTCGAATGTCGTTGAAGTTGTTCATAATTTGTCCTCCTAATAAGTTGTGTTAAGTGTAACTAGTGTTCGTGTACAAATCAATTAGCAATGTTAGTTTATTTTGCTACGAAATACTCAATTGCTACGATTTGCCCTTTACCAATAACAGGTGTGACACCTTGTATAGTATGTTCGGGAATTGTCCATAATTTTGAACCGTGAATGGCTTTTAAGTCAAATATTCTTTCCCAACTTTCCTCTTTTGTTATGGAAGCTTTTCCAGCCTCAAACAAATCGTCTTCTTCGTCAGTTAGAGCACAATACCAGTCACCCAATACCGCATGCCACGCATCAAAATCGGATAAAAGTATGTCATTATCCGATACTTCAACAGTCAAAGATACAGCTTTTGTTCCTTTTGCAAAGTGTCCTTCGTCGTCCAAGTTTGGTTTTTTTGTCCAAAGCCAAATAGGGAATGAACTATTTGTGTTTAAACGTTTGTTCATTTGCTTAATCATCCATTTATAGGGAGAGCGGAACTCTTCCCATACAAAACGTTCAGTTCCAGTCAAGAAACCTTGTTGATTTAATAAATGAAACGCTTCTAATGTTTGATTTGTGTAGTAGATACCCATGTATTGTACTCCTTAATTGAATTCATTTCTATCAGTATAGCAAAAAAATAGCGAAATATTGGTAAAAACGGTTTACTTTTTATCATGTAGGAGCACCCAAACGGCGAAATTATCAAATTAAAATATGTTCTAAATAAACATACTTAAAGAACTAAAAAACAAAAAAGAAAGAAACAACGATGTTTCCTCATTACATATGAATAGACATCCTATAACATTAAATTCTCTTCTACAGGGGAGAAGATGCTTACACTCGACAGGATTGATGGGATAAAAGGGGTTAAAACTCAACAAATAATATACAAAGCATCCAAAGAATGTAATATTGATAAGTGAGCAATGAAAAATAATGAAGTATTTGGTATAATTAACTAATTCTTTAAATTATTAGAGGTGGAAATGTGAAAAAAGATGATTTAAACAAGAAAAAGGGAATATGGGGAGCAATAGGTGCTGTAGCATTACTAGCTGCTACGAAACTAAAGTGGTTATTGGTTATTTTAAAATTTGCTAAAATCTCTACAATTATTTCTCTAGTTATTTCTTTGGGAGCTTATGGCTTAGCATATGGATGGAGTTTTGCTTTTTCAATTATTTATCTTATGCTTGTCCATGAATTTGGTCACTACATAGCATGTAAAATAAAAGGGATTCCAGTGAAACCAACACTTTTTATCCCATTTGTCGGTGCAGCTGTACGCATGTCAAAAATGCCGACAAGTGCACAAGATAATGCTTTTATTGCCTATATGGGACCAGTGTTTGGCTTATTATCCATTATTCCAGCAGTTATTTTATATGCCTTAACAGAATCTCCTTTGTGGTTAGTTGTTATCTCAATTGGTTCTCTCCTCAATTTGTTTAACCTAATTCCATTTGGAGGGTTAGATGGTGGTAAAATTGTTGCAGGAATTAATACAAAATTATGGTTTGTGGGACTTATTCTTATTATATCTTTTGTCATTTATACGCACTCTATCTTAGCAACGTTTATTGCTATTCTAGGTGTTATTCATTTATGGTATTTTCACAAAAAGAATAAAACGTTGGCACAAGATAAAGAAGCACTTAGTGAAATTCGAGCCTTCTACAATCATTTAGTTGAACACAAAGCTGATAAAGAGCTCTTTATTAGTGAGATTAAATCAGCACATACGTCTGAGACTCACTTTAAGTTAATGGATTTATATGAAGAATTCGTAGAGAGTTTAAAAGAGAACCAATCTGAAGCAAGTCTAGAAGTAGCGTCTACTACAGAAGACCAAGAAACTACTCCTTTTATTGACCTTGCTTATGAAACAGCATCGGCTAGATACCTACAAGAGCTCAATAAGTGGTTAGAAGAAGAAGAGGAAGAACTAAATTATGCAGATAGTTATAATCATATTAGTAAGAAATCTAGATTTACGACATTTGCTATCTACGTTGCGCTTATTGTTGTTCTATCTGTTACTTTAGATATTAGTAAAGAAATGGTTCATGCAAATCCAGAAGCACAAGCCATTATGAAGCGCTAATGTCTCTCTTGGACTTGTGGGAAACAAATCATTACTGTGACTTTTATCGGAAAACGAACATCGCAGGATTAAAGAAGAAAGTAAACAGTGAACCATTGCATATCAGGACTAGAAAAACAGACGCTAGTGATTTAGATATTTTAGGTATTCAAGATGCTAAGTGGGCGAATGAAAAGGAAGTTCATATGTCTCCTTACATAGACACGACGATTAAGCTAGAATAATCTATAAGATAAAAAAGCAGAAAAATGATTTTCTGCTTTTTTTCATGAACGCGAACGCATTAGATTAACACTTTTATTATCAAATAACCGTATTTCCCTTATAATTAGAAAAAGAAAAACACACTAAACGACGTTTCTAGGTGTGTCCCATTGAAGGAGGAACAAACTTGTTTACCTATTTACCTGAAAAAAAGCGTTTTACTATTCGACTAGGACAATTTATCTCTCATTCAATTGTAAAACCAAACAGTCGTCTTGGTTATAAAGACCATTTACAATCACCTTCTGCACTAAACACTATGAATCGATATGAGCTCGCTCAATCTGCGTATGAAGATATGCCATCTGACTTATTAGTAGGGGAATACTCAAAAGAACAATTGTTACATGAACTAGCGGTCTATATAGACAGACGCATTCCTCAAAGTTATGTGAAATGGAAAGAACGTGAACATGATAAAGGACCAGCGGGAATGAAAGTAAAGGCAGAAGACTATGGATTTATTTATCATTTTGATAAAGAAGGCAATCCTTTGTCCGAAATAAGTGTCAAAACTTCAATTAAACAGGCAAAAAAACAAGGAGAAGATACACTGCAACAGTTCACACAAGATATGGAAGAAGTAAAGAACAAAAGAACATCGTCTTCTCAAAGAGGTCGGCAATCGGTAAAGGCATCTACCGACGAAAAAGAAGTTATCTCACCACTTATTGAGAGCAATTACACACGATTGAATACGTATCTACAAGAAAATAACTTATTTGTGGAACGAGATGTCTATAAAGCGGTTTTGTTCGCGATGAACGGGATGACAACGTATCATCAAACAAAAGCATCTGCGATTAAAAAAGCAAGTCAACAGCACAGTGTGACACAAAAATCCATTAAAGAGCATATTGACGCTATGGGTATTATTAGTGAACGTGCTTCTCAAAGCGGATATAAACCAAAAGAAGTATCAGGGAAAGAAGCATCTCTCCAACAAGCTTTTAAGCGCCGTTTGGAAAGAGAAGAAAAGAATTAAATAGCAACTCGAAAAGGATAGAACAACCTCTACAGGTTTTCAATCCTTTTTTAATTTGACTGTTTCCTCAAGGATTGTTGCTTTTATGATTAATAATTGTAACACTAAAATTATCTGGTAAAATAATTATTAAAGATTATAAAAGGAGGTCATTCGTTGTCAAAAGGACTTATTCATCATATGGAGATATATGTTTCAGATTTAAAGAGTTCAATCGACTTTTGGGGTTGGTTTTTAGAGGAATTAGGATATAGTCCTTTTCAATCTTGGGAAAGCGGTCATAGTTGGAAATTAGGAGAAACATATATCGTTTTTGTGCAAGCGGAAGAACGTTTTATGGATATACCTTATCATAGATGTCGGGTAGGTCTTAACCATCTAGCATTCCATGCAAGTTCCCGTGAACAAGTAGACGATATGACAAAAATATTAGAATGCAAGGGTGTTAAAATTCTATATAGTGATAAGCATCCTTATGCGGGCGGGGAAAACCATTACGCCGTTTATTTTGAGGACCCAGATAGAATTAAAGTTGAATTGGTAGCACCTTGACCTCTATATTTTAGAGGTTTTTTATTATGTACCCTTACTATCTTTGTTTAATTCAAGCCAGCGGAACTAAAAAAGATAGTAATGAAATATGAAAATACTATTCGGCAGTACCGAAGTAACAGATACCAAAATCTTAAAAACGCATGGCTTAAACCCGCACTTATTTCCTCTTTTCATACAAAATCATGCTAAACTAAACATGATGAAAAAAATACCATATGCAACAGAGTGTGCAAGAAAGGAGTCGTTTTTGTGTACCCGTTTTATGTACAAAATCAACGCGTGTTTTCGTTTTCGTACAAACCACCTAAAGGTATTGTCAAAGATGGTGCGACAGGTAAGTGGTATGAAGTGTTGCGCACCGAACAAGGACGAGGACGTAAAGTGTACGGAGTACAAATTAGTGAACCAAGTAGAAACGAATAAAAGCGCCACTCATAAACAAAGGGAAGTGTACTTTTTATGTACATAAAACCTCTATGACCGAAAGGATGATTTTGAATGTATACCTTATATCACAACAAACCAACTAACACCCTACAAGTGAACAAAGCTAAAAAAGCTCTTCAGGATTTACATTACACAGATGAGGTCACTTTATTTAATAACAATTACTACTTATGTGCTAAGCGAAAGCCTCTTGTTGAAAAAGCGGAAGAAATTAAGCAGTCGTGGATAGAAGAGTGCGAACAACAATTAGCTGCTTTACATGCTATTAAACTATAAAGCGATTAACCTAGTTACAGATACTACTACCTATAAAGGAGATACAGTGATGAGTAAAAGACAACGAATACTTGCTTGGTGTTTGTATTATGGAGCGGTTGCGCTACTTATGTTACTTTGTCTGTTCTTTGGCTACACTTTAGCTATTCAATAAAAACAGAGGAAGCATTGTTACGACAAAGAACGTTTTCTCATGTATCTACTCAAAAGTGTCGCCATTATCAACTAGAGAACTTAACTAAACAGCAGGAGTGATTTCATGTTTGGACGTCATTACAAACAACAAATCGAAGCACTAGAAAAACAACTCAACGAATTAAAAGAACAAAATCACCAATTGGAAAAACAACTTGAAGAGAAAAAAGAATTATTTCATCCAAAAAAACGAAAAATCATGACCGTTTCACCTTACATTTTCGAAAAATATATTATTCCTGCAGGAAACCCAGTTGTAGGAGGGTATCAAATGAGATGTACGGATGGAAGTTATTATATTGTACACGTAGATGAAGAGATGAGTGATGGTTATATTCGATATGAAGAACCATTTGAAGAGCCTCATAAAGAGTGTAAAACGTGCGGTACGACCTTTAAATTAATCTTTGGTTACCCAACCAAAGAACCTGACTTCTGTAGTCACACGTGCTATAAAAAGATGGTTCAGGCTATATGAAAATACAAGAAAACTAGTAACGACGAATTCTCTTTCGTGAGACCATAAGTTTCCAATAAAAAGAACCCGCAAACGCATATCATGCATGTTGCGGGATTTTCACTCGTAATGTTTTGTATTTAAATAATGAAAAACATTCTTTTTTACTTTTTTAAAACATGGATATCATATTCTAAAATCAAAAGTCAAAAATCAATTTGTAGCAATGATTCAGTTGCACCAGGAGGATACACGAATGTCAGTAAACGAACACGTAAATACATTTGATAAAGAACTATTTAAGGAACTTGCCCAACTTCATAACGAGATAGCAACAAAACGAAAAAAAGAGAACGAATTTGATGAACTAGTACTATCTAACAAAGGACGTGCACAACACCCTAACTTTTTGTTTCTTTTTGCTGAACGAGTAAGCTCATCAAGTGACTATTTCAGTCAGCATAAAGAAATGTGTCATTTTTTCTATTATATTATGAAAACAAATGAACAGGTAAAAGAGATGAACTTCGGTCTTCGAGCAGGGATACGTCTTGGCATGTTTGAAGATTCTTTCGCTGAATACTTGGAGTCTTTGGCATAAGGCAAAGCGAAAAAAGCACATCTACTAGTAAAGGGTGGAAGCAATATGAAAACAACGAACGTTCAATTTATTATGCAAAGTATTGAAAATCTCCGAGGAGAATATAAGGATTTGCGTCATTTAGTGGCTGACCAAATAAGAGATGACCAAATGGACGAAGCTAAACAAAATCTTGAAAAACTCGAAAGAATTAAACAATCCATTGAGTATATGGAACAGTTAGAGGTCATTTTACCTCCATCACCGCATCAACAACTTAATGAATAATCATCATTAAATACTACTCATTTATTCATCCACTTTGTAGTTTTCACTGTAAAGTAAAAGTAAGAAAAAGAATAAAGGGGTAAGTGGTATGAAAAATTCAAGCCAAAAACAACATATAACATATTTCTTTATGGTCTTAGGGGAGTTAGAACTTTCACTACTGGGCATCATTTCTTTCTCCTTAGAAAAAATAGAGCTTGCAAAGGTTTCATTTGCATTGTTAGCGTTATTTTCTGCATCATCATTTCTATTCTTGAAAAACAAAGAAAACTAAATAAAAAAACTTGTTCATTTTGTATGAACAAGTTTTTTCACGTTTGCACGAAAAAATATGTATTTTCTATTTTTAAGGATTTATTTCTAATCCCATTGGAGAGAACCATCTTTATTTACTTTTCCTTGATGAACTACTCTGCCTGTGATATCTCGAATCTTAAATTCTGATGGAAGAGGGTGTTCCCATAGAGGGTTTCTCGTGCATTGTTCTGTGTCTTCTTTCGGAATAGACATACTCTCAACCATACCATCCTCAAATGTGACAAAATCTATTCGAACATTTTCTTCATTTTTTTTCATGTACTGTTGCTCCTTTTAGGCTATTTCTTTCTTTTTTACCTATTCTCATTTTAGCAGATTCTTAGGCATTGACCTACTATTCTCACTTCATCCTTCATGTTTTCTCTCTTATTTTTCTCACTTTTTTCCTTTTGTTGCTAAGATAAAAAGGTAAAATACAAACCTGATAACGAAAGGGACGATAGTCAATGAAACACACTCATTATTTATATGTAGAGTACACAGAAAATCAAAAATCCCCACTTTACGAAAAAGAAGCAAGTGGACGTCGAGATGCATGCCTACTCGGTTTTTCACCAACCGAGTACCGCAATAATTTAGAAACGATGCATAATGTATATAATTCAGCTTCTTTGTTTGTGGGATACAAGACAACCGTTCGAAAAGCAATTGAACGATTAGAGAAATATTATAGTCAATTAGATAAATTAAGAGATGTTCCGATGAGAGCTGAAGATGAAATAGCCTATCAAGAATTATCAAGTGATGTTTCGCGTCTGTTGTTTTTCCTCCGTAGTTACACGCACGGAAAGTATACGCTTGTCTTTGACCAAACCGAAGGAAGCACAAATTTTGTTGAATCCTCCATGGATACGGAAGAAAGTATCTGTTTAAAAGAAGGATGGTATGACAATCAAGCGGCCAATAATGAACGAATTATTTCTTACTTTAAAAAAGCAGAGATTTCTGTTCCTCAAAAAATTAATGAAATGATGCATTCATTACCTGGACAATCTATTCATGGCTTTTATGAAGAATTAAAGTGGGCTACTGCAGAAGCAGAACGAGGTGGTCCCGACGCAATGACTCAACTTATCTTAGACAGCAAAGAAGAAGCGTTAAGTAACAACCCTCGCGTGTTATTCCGTCGCTTTTTACATTTATCAAATCCTAATAAGTCATTGTTAGAGCATAGCGACGAATTAATGCAAAACGCTTATAGTTTGTATCACTTGCTAAAAGAAACGGAACGACTTATGCAAAAAGCCTTAGAACATGCGTAAGTACGGTTTTATATTTGTTTGTAAGTAATTAAGTTCAAGAACAAAAAGGGCATACAACTATTACAAAAAATCTAGTTATACAAAATAATCCACTATTCAAAAGGAGATTGATTCATATGGGTTTTTATCATCATTTATGTGTTTTATCAAAAACAGGTGAACAAGTAGAAATCGGCGGTTACTCAAAAGGAGGCTCACTGCCTCACTGGTATCTTGCTTTTTCCCCGACTGAGTATATCAACAACCTTGAACAAATCACACATGTAAATGAATTCAACCGCATCCGTGTAGGTTATAAAACAACTGTCGCTAAGGCTATTGAGCGCTTAGAATCGTACCAAAAACAGTTGCAGCCACTTAGATGGGAAATTCTAACGGAAGAAGCAGAAAAACAACATCATAGATTACAGTTTCCTATCGATGGTCTGCTCTATGAATTACGTAAGTTTTCTAAAGATGAAGCGCTCATCCTTAATCAAACAGACGGTTCAGCGTACTCATTAATAATGGCTGAAGATGGCGTACATGTTAAAGGTCTCCAATGGTTTTGGTACCAAAATACAGCGAGCGAAAACGCCAAAATTATTAAAGATTTATTTTCTTCAGTAATAACGTTAGAAGAAAAAGTATTTCAAGGAGAAAATGTTTTACCTGATAAAGAGATACCAAACTTTTATCAAGAATTGCAGTATTACGTACCTCACCATGAAAGAGGTTATGGTCCACATGTGGGAACAGAGCTTTTTGAAAATCGTCCACAAGGTCCATTGGATAACAATCCTTTTCAATTATTTAAAACTACATTACAAGAAGTGAAAAAAATACCTGATATTACAGGATACGACCAAGTGCAAGCATGTTATATCATTCATAATATGATAGAAGAAGTCCTGAGTTATTCAAAAAAAGAAATTCATTAAATACGTAAAACGATAGGAAACCACTCCTATCGTTTTTTTAATTTTTTTTAACCAAAAAAGAATTTTGCCATTAGAATCTTTTTATCACAATCAAACATAAAAAAGGGAGCTTGATAATTATGGGTATTTTCCACACATTACACGTACAACAAATAAACGGAAAAATGGTAGACGTTGGCGGTTATTCAAAAGGCGGTTCATTGCCACATTGGTTTTTTGCTTTTTCACCAACGGAGTACCAAAATAACCTAGAAGAGATGTCAACAGTAAATGATATAGAAAAACTTTTTGTGGGGTATCGTACAACAGTCCAAAAAGCGGTAAAACGATTAGAGACGTATGCTGAAAAGCTTACTACAGCGTTTAAGACTAGTATTCTCAAAAGAGAAGCAGCAAAGGACCTTGAAGACTTGTATTACCAAATGTCTTCTCTTCGATTAACACTAAAAAAAGAGTATGAACCAAATGCTAGCTTAATTCTAAATCAAAGCGATGGTGCTTTTTACGCGCTTGAATTTGATAAAGAGAATCAGAGCCTGGTATCAGGTTTAAAATCATACTGGTATGACAACGAAGCAAGCCAAAATGCTCAAAAGATTGATGATTTAGTAGCATCTACAATGACACTTGAAGAAAAAGCATCTGAATTTTTATCTTCTTTGCCTGATGATTCAATTCGTAACTTTTATGTTCATACAAATTTGTCAGTTGCACAACATGAACAAGGATGGGGACCAAGTTTAGGAACAGAACTTTTTAAAGGACGCGAAACAAATCCTTACACAAGTAATCCTGTTCAATTCTTTACACAACTTGTTCAAGAAATTAACGATGTGCCAAATTTAGCTGATTATGAACGATACCAAGTTTACAAAACCGTTCATGCAATTTGTGAACGAACATGGCTTGAAATTAATGCATCCGTTTGAAAAATTAACGCATTCAAACGTTTAAACAGTTTAGACCAAAGGAAGCCTATTCTCCTTTGGTTTTTTCATGTGATTTATCTTCTTTTCTTCCTTTTTCTGTTAAAATGGAGATGTATAGATTACTAAGAAAAAAGCACTCTTATAGGAGGGGAAAGTTATTGTGAAGACATGTAGCTGGTTGTCTTTTTTCAGTGCCATAGTAGGCATGTTGTTTCTTTACACAAATGAAATGATAGGAACTTTTAAAGGAACCTATTATGACCTATTTGTCTTTATTGGTTCATTGTTTTTACTAGGAGGAATGCTGTTAGGATTTATTGCTGCATTCCGACGAGAGAAAGGGAAAGTTAAATACATTGGAATTGGCGTCTTTTTTATCATTCTCTTAGCGGTGTGTGTTATTGACCCGTTCCGTATTGTTCGTCTTGCTATGTGGATGAAAAATAGCTAGGTTGAATGCAAAGATAGATTGTCTTAATGAAAAGTTTAAGTCTGTTGTCTAAAACAAAAGAGCACTCATTACTAATTAAGTAATTGAGTGCTTATTTTTATATACATAATTAGATTATGGTAAACTAGATGATATCATAAAAAAAGAGCACATTGTTTATAAAAGGAACAATGTGCTTTTAATCTCTTTAAATGTTATCTTAATAAATATTTTTTGTTCTAACTGAGAGTGATGGAACCGTTTTGAAATTTGGTTTCGCATCTAAAAGTACGGGGCTATATTTGGCACTACCGTTACTTTCAATATACTCTTGAATTACTTGTAAATAGAATTCGTATTCATCGGCAAGAGTGTTTTGCTGACTATTTAAAGTTTTTAAACGGTCATTTTTTGGCTCTTTAATTTGTCTGATTTGAATTAGATTTTGTTCGAATTCACCGTTTTCAAGTTGATTTAACAAGAAAGGGTTAACACGATATAATGTTGCATAAAAATCATCTGCAGTACGTTCAGACACAGGCGTGTTCCACATGTAATCGTGATACGCTACTAGTAGTTGACTTGTTGTTGCGTCTAAACGCTTGATTAGACTGTTTTTTGTGCTGTATGTAGTGATAAAATCTTCATCTGCAGCTGTAAATGCATGTACATGTGTATTTGCGCTCACATGTGTTCTTACTGTAGTACTTGCTGTTGCCATTTGAGTAGATGCAGTAAATGAAGTAACAAGAATGCTTCCTAAAATTAATCCTTTTTTCCACATGCTCATTTTTTTACCTTGGTTTTCGTTGTTTAGTGTTTTCATTTTTTTATTCCTCCAAATAGGGTTATAGTATGTTCGGAGAGAATAATACTAGCTTTTTTTTGTTTAGGTAAAAAAGGAGTAGTTTTTTTTACAAAAAAACAGATAGCAAGCGAGAATACGCAGTTCTATCTGTTATCTTTTTATTTACTTTTCATTTTTCTCAATTAGCATTTGAAGTTCTTTTAACGTAGCAGGGTGTATCTGTTCTTTAAGGATATTTACCGCATCTACAGATAATTTATAGAGTTCATTGGCTGTTTCTCCGTGTGTTTCTAGTACATTCACAAAAATTTGATATCCAATGAATTGGTTAACTGAGTTATTTGCTAACTGTCTTCCAACATCGAATGTCGCATTATTTACTGCTTGAGTAGCGGTTCGCCCCTCTTTGATATATTCGTTCAAGATTTCTTTTAAAAGTTCCACAAATTCATGGTGTTTATCACCAATTTCCTTTTTTACACTTAGAAATTGATGAACGTATGAATCTGTTTCTTCATTGTTTTCTTCTAATGCTTTTATCTTCTTACAGGCAAGGTACATTCCATACAATTCAACTTCTGAATGTTTTTCCATCCCAAACGCGTTCCATTTCCACTCTATGTTATGACCGCCAAGCATGCTTCCGCAGTCCTTATCTACAAAGAAGCTGATTAACTGGGTAGGTGGTTCTGTTCCTTTTAACAACGCAATAATATCCTCTTTTTCTAGGGTGACTGTAAATGGCATAGTAAATGCTCCTTTATTTGTGATTTTACTTGCTTAGTTTGTTTGCAGAAACGCTGTTAAAAAACGTTCGTCTCTTTCTTTTCGTACTTTTTCATAACTATTTATCTCTGTCTCGTTTTCTTCTAAAATAGATGCAACTTTTTTCATATCAGATGTAGGGAACACACAATGAATATTTAATCCATCGTTATATTCTGTAAAAATACTGTTGATAGTAAAACAAATAGACGGTACGCAGTCTAAATCAATGTTAGAATACGAAATGGATGCTTCCCATTTTGTACAAAGAAGTAGCAGTGTCACAATATACTTGTGTACCGAGTTCCCTGTCTCCCAGTTAGGCAGAAGAGACGTATCTGACTCAATCATGACTTGAATTAATTGCTTTTGAGTAGGGGTTAAAGAAGGTATTTCAGCTTCTTTCCAGCGCTCCAATCGATTTTTGGTGAATATCATATTTATACTTTTTTCATGTAATTTGATTCCTAAATAAGGAGAAGGGTTAATTAAATCTTCAAAAGTTATTTCTCCTTCTAAATAAGCGGAAACATTGTTAGAATCCAAGTCATGGTAGTAACGACTTAACTCTCCTTTTTGCCCATCAATATAAATACGGTCAAACAACAACAAATCAAGCGGTGCGATACTATCATTCGGTACATAGTTCTTCATCATCTCTACAATATTCATCTTCATTCCTCCATAATTGTTGTATTTTATATAAAAAAACAGGGGAAAGGATTAGTATCCTTTTTCCTGTTTTTTCTTTAATTTTCTTATTTGTGTTAGCGTTTCATGTCGTTTCTTTGATTTTTTTATTTCTCTTAGCTGTAAACTGGTACGCTGACGTTCAATTCTTTCTTGTTCCCTTAATTCTTCATCTGATGGAGTGATATTGACCATCATATATGGGGATTCTTTTTTATAGTAAAATGTTGGCTCGGCGTTTGATAACATTGGTTTACTCCTTTTTAATCTAAATCAAGCATTCTTGTAGGGAATTTCCATGCGAGAAATAAACACATTAGTAATACTATTCCTGTTCCAATATAACCTAGTAACAAACTGTGTAAGAGTATGGCTAGAAATATCCCGCATACCGCAGCAGTTGAAAGAATAACTGCGATATAAAAGATAGCTTGTAAAAAGCGGACAAGAAACTTATTCGTTATTTTCATTGATTCGCTCCTTTTATTTACTGAGAAGTGCTTCAATTGCGGTGCCAATCCATAGATAAAGGATAGGAACTGCAAACATTATGCTGTTACTGATAATTCCCCATAAGGCTAATTTGCTTTTGCCTACTTTTCGTCCAGCATATCCAAAGGAAATTCCTATAGGAGCAATCAGTATAGACATTATCAATGGAATTCCTTCTAATTTGTCTAGAGGGATAATGTCCGCTATGAAATTAATAGCAAACAACGCTAATACAACCGCTATTGCTATTGAAATACCTCCAAAAATACTATTCTTACGTTGTTTTTCCACTTCTACATTACTGGTAGTCATACATTATTTCTCCATTCTTTCGGCTTATAGATTTACTGTTATTTCACATCGACAGGATTTAGTCATTTGGATACCGCTTAGCTAGTTCTTTTTCAACCTCATCCATATGCCTTTTTAACGCTTGATGATAGTTATTCAACCCTGTTGAGCTAATTTTGGATACATCAGTGCTTTCAAGATGTGCTATCCAATTTTCTTCTTTTATCAGGTCAACTTTGTTTTGTGACACAGCTTGTTGAGGTCTTTCAATCTCATAAGATGAGTCAATTAAGATAATCCCATCTTCGATAGTTGTCGCATGAACATCTAGCCGTTGGGCAGATAAATCTCCGAAATGTACACGTGCTTGATTTATGGCTTTCTGCTTATCGTCTTTTACAACTGCCACGTAGTGTGTCACGTTTGCTTTCTTGTTCATCAGTTCAATTAAATATCCCGTCATGTCGTTCACTTCTCCCTTTATTGTTGAGGTTTATAGCAGTTTTTTGTTATTTTCATTGTTAATGCTTCTGCTGTTTCTTCTTTTGTTGCTTTGCGCAATGTCGCAAAACTGCAGGCGTCTAGCTTTTTGATGGATTCTTGGATATTGATTGATGGCTTCACGATTGTATCTCCATTCTGTTTGGTTATTCGTTTGTTGCGTCCGCTTCTTCAATAAGGGATAGACTTCCGCTGTCTTTGACGTCTTGCATGAGTTGTTCTTTGCTTGTCCGATTGAAATAAGCATCCAATTCGTTAAGCAAGGCTTGTTCGTTCCACATGTGCATAGCACCTCCACATTCCCTTACGGGCTAGTTTCTGTATGGTCTTTTTTTACGTTTATAAAAAAAGATTTGTTTTTTCATCTTTTATTATGATAGGTTTTAGCGTTTTTTGAAGAAAAAATTTCTAATTTTAGTATACCATGGCTGTTTTGGCTTTTCTGGAATTTTTTGTTGTTTATCTTGTTCTTTATTTTCAGGCGTTGCTATAGGCTCGCTTGCAACTTCGTTTTGGTCTTCGTACCTAGCCATAAGTGATTGTAGCTGCCTTTCAGCACGCTCCATTTCTTGTAGGTTATCAGTAGGTTCCTTTTCATTGTGTGAGGAGAGAGGGGATTGTTGGTTATATGTTTGTTCAAACGCACTAATGGCTGAAAGCAATCGTGCGTACTGTACGGCTTGTTCGGTATCGTCTTGTGTATCATTTGACTTTTCTTGTTTATAAAAATGAGTTGTATCAGGGAATTGAAATCCTTCTCCATTTATAATTCCTTCTTCAAAAATGAAGGCATCTTCGTCTACTACTTGTTCACCTTCATGTTCTTTCTTGCGAGATGCATCGTAGTTCTCCATCATCGCCATTAAACGCGCATAGCTTTCGTCTTCCGTGTAGTCATTTTCTTTTGTTTCTTTTTCGTCAGAAGCGGTCGTGTGAGACTCTCCAAAACTACCAATGGTTGCTCGTTCTTCGGATATGGCTTTCTCTTTTGCTTTTTCTTTATCCTCCCAAAAGTTCGACATTTTCACTTTCATTCCCTCAAAGCAAAATGGACATTGCACGAATTCAGGGGAGGGAACAAGAGGACTTCTTTTGCATTTGGAACACATCTGCAGTTCTGTTTCCTGTTGATGTAGCACAAATAAGGCGTTCTCTTCTAACCCTACATGACCTGTTAGGTGGCAATGGGAGCATGAACGTTCTTTTCCAAAGTCTACATCACCTTGTAGCTTTTCAGAATGCCCGCACCCTTGACACTCTAACGAAAATTCGTCTTGACTTTCTCGCGCCTCTATATTAAAACAAGAAAGACAATGATAGACTTTTTCACCGTCTTTAAGATGCACCGCTTGGTTGTACCCACAATCTTCGGTTGTACAAAAATAGTAGTAGGTAAAATTCATTTCCATCACCTCTACTACCATGGTTACGCATTTTAAAGTTCGCTCCTTTTTTGAAATGAGGTGGTTTTATTGAAAAAACATTTGAAATGGATTATTCCTGCTTTTTTTATTGTGGTCGCCCTTGTATATGTCCTGTATACCGTGTGGTCACCTTCAGAAAAGCATGATAAAAAAGAAACACCCGCTACCGCAAGTACCTCGAACGAAACCAATGAAAATCCTACATTAGATACAACCCAAACACCGAAAGGCAAGGTAACAGTTCCTAAAAAAGCACACGTGTTTTTAGTGAAAAATAATGAAATTACCCTTACATCTACGGACAAAGTGGACGTGACAACAGGTACACTGGACGACAAGCTACCAAAAGATACCCGATTTGTTCTTGTTCCTGCTTCTATGACGTTAACGGATGCAGAAAAATCCCACTTAAAAGTATGGGTAAAAGAAAAAGTAATTGTGTTGTTCTTTGGTACAGATGTCCAACCTAAAGACGTACTCGGCAACTTAAACGTTGAGCCTGAAACGAATAAGCTGCAAGCAAGTGTCCCGCTTTACTACTTTGCGTATGGATATGGCTATTCCTATGGATACAAAGGAAATGTACGATTATTTGGTCAAACACAAAACAGTACCTTATCGAACGAATCCATCGCGAACTCATTAGCGCAACTGGTTTATGATGAAAGAGGGTTCTAAGTTCATATGAAATCCCGCTTTCTATTTAACTAACAAAAGTAAACAAAAAAAGAACATGAAATTTTCATGTTCTTTTTTTATACAAAACGAGCGTTTTTCATATATTTTTTGATTTCTTCTTTTGATGTATCAGTCTTTTGTGAATCTAATTGAAACTTCAGCATTTGTATGGCTTCTTTTTTCTTCTTAAAGAAAATTAAGCTTTCCATATATTGCTTTAAAATCTCCACATCTTTTTCATGAAATAAAAAAGAACCTAGTGGCGTGGTATCAAACTTGTAGCAATTATGGTTTTCTAAATCTTGAGCTAAAATGGAGACACGATAGGGTTTAATTTCTAACCGCTCTGCGACATCTTTTGGCTTTAGCGTCATGGGTACCACCTCACTTTCTCTTAGGTATCCTAACAGAAAACGAAAAAAAACGATAAAAAATGTCTTTTTTTCTTTTTTGTAGTATCATTCACCGAAAGAAAGCAAGAGGGACGAGGGATTGACAGCCTTGTCTCACGACAAGGGAACTCTTAATTCTTCTTCTTTTCTACCTTCGTTTTCACCTGTTTTCTTCTTGACTTTTAAAGGTTCTCTATTATTTTTAGAGTAAGCGATTTTCTATTCATTACTACTTAGACTATATACGGATTAGTTTCCACAAAAGGGGGTGTCTCCCGTGTATAAAAAACGAATTTTATCTTTATGTACTTTTTTTATTATAGGCTTGGGTATTCCAATTAGCGCCCATGCTGCTACCCCTACTTGTACGACAACGGAAAGTGTCGTGGATACAAGTACGTCCACCGAAACCAAACAAGATAAGGTGAACGAAAGCAACAGTGCTCCGCTTGCACCTGAGCAAAAAGCGAATGTAAATAACCGTGCGCTGAAAACCAGTGACTTCACGGTTGCGTATCAATATTCCTACGATATGAAGAAATATACTCGTACCGTTACTGTTAAACAAGTGAAAGTCGTGAAAAAATGTTCTGACGGTACAAGTACTACAACCTATCGAGATGATACGACCTATGGCTCTTGGACATTTGTTAGCACATCTAGCCATGTTGAAAACAAATCAGGTACTGTAGACTCTGTCAGCAAAACAGGTGGTTCTGCGCATGCAGGATACGAAGAATTTGCTGTATACGTTTCAAGCCCTGCAAAGTCCAACGTGAAATACGGTGGTTACCGTTCATACTACGTTAATAAAATCGTAGTAACAGTGAATAAAAAAACCACCTATGAAAAAGATGCTCAACCAACTGCTACCTGTGTAAAATATTACGGGTACGGAGAAGGTAGCACGAATTCTGCAAGTTGTACGTCTGCGTTAACTAAAACCACAGACAACGATAAACAATTAGAAAACATTTGTTTTAGCTACACAGAAAACGACAACACAGGCAAAGACTGTTCGACTCGTGTTCATGTGAAAAGCTTAGCGATTATTGGTCCTGACAAAGTGTATACAGGTCAACACCATACGTTCCGCTGTTTAGCTACTCTTTATGACGGAACCAGCTATTATGTTGAGAATAATGCAAATGTGATGAGTTCTGCACCATACAGCTACATTGGTACTGATTGGTACAACACAGGGTACAACAACCCTCAAGGCGGAATCATTAAGCCAAATGGTCCAAATGATTTCTATTCTGCAGATAACTTAAGCCGTACGTACACCATTAAGTGTGCATACCCTGCAGATTCTGCTTTAACTGTTGAAAAGAAAGTGCAACACATCGGAATCAAGAATATTGATATCGATGCAAGTGGCTACTTCGAAACAGGAGCCAATGAATTCAAATACATTGCTCAAGTAGATAAAACCAAAGCAACAAAAGGTGAGTTTGAAAATGCTGATTTCATCACAGGTCACTGGTATGATTTCAAAGCAACACTTATCTATGACGATAACACCAAGCGTGATATCACCTCAGCACCTGAAGTGTTTTGGACAGGGTACCCATGGTATGACGGAATGCCTGCCTACGAAAAAGCGAATAGCTATGATACCAACATGGTGAAAAGCGGAATTGGACACCGTATCCCGCAACAAGGGAAAAACATGGTGTTAGCGGAATACTTCAACCGAAATGTTCCTTATGGCGGTAACCCGACAGGTACCTATGATAACAATTTTGCGTCTCGTAACTTTATGAGTTTCCAAGCGAAACAAATTCAAAAAATTGAAATCAAAGGGAAGAACTACACATCTGCTCCGAAGACAACGGTTAACGAAGGCGAGTCCGTTCAATACTCTGCATGGGTAACTTGGACAGATGGAACCAAAGAAGACTGGACGGATTCAGTGAAGTGGAGCGGAGATTATTCTAAAGGTCACGGTTTGTTTACCTTTAACTTTAAAGGAAACAACAATAAGACGACGGTTGCTGCGATTTATGAAGACTTAGATAAGATTTCAGGAACAGGTAAGGAAAACTGGGATTCTACGTACAGCAAGCTTGAAGTAACAGTGAAAGCAAACTGTGCAACAGCGGATACCTTAACTGTTGGTTGTGACGTACCTACGGGTAACTGGCAAACCGAGCCACTGAACTTCTTTGAAAAGAAAAACATTAACTTCTTACCTGCACCATCTGCTTTCGGTTACTCAGGTAACTCATGGAAGAACAGTGATGGAAGTGTACGTGATGAATATCCGTACCAATACAACTTTAAGTTCAATGTATCAGGGGTTTCAGAAGGAAATGGTCGTAAGTAACAAAAAAGAGCATCTACCATACGTGGTAGATGCTCTTTTTATATGTTCGACATGAGGTACCTGACATGAGGTATTTGGGAATTAATGTTAAACTAATAAAATAGGAAGTTCACATATTATGTAGGAGGTACAAGATAGATGAATCATTCACAACGAATAGCTCTGATTGGCGGAACAGGAAAGGTAGGAAAGTATGTTGCTACAAAAGCCATAGAAAAAGGTTATCAAGTTCGCATGCTTGTTCGAAACCCTTCTAAATACACTTTAACAGGAATAGATGTAATAAAAGGAGACGTTCAAGATAGAATCGCTATTCAGCAACTTATACAGGAGTGCGATGTTGTTATTAATGCATTCGGTCAACCCATGAAAGCACATCCTATCTATAGTACAGTGACACAAAGCATTCTAGAGGTTATGACGGAGTCCAACATTAGACGGTATATCGGTGTGACAGGAGGTTCATTATCCCTTAATGGTGATAAAAAAAGCATGGTCAATCGATTCGGCTCCACTGTGTTTGAGCTTCTTTTTTCTCGTATGATGAATGACAAAAAGAAAGAATGGATGGTCTTACTCCTTAACAAGCACATTGATTGGACAATGGTTCGCCTTCCTTTTGTGTTAGATAAGGACGAAAAACAACTTATTAAAGAGCATTTGACTGATATGCCTGGTTCAACCATTCGCAACGGAGATATTGCTACTTTTCTTCTTCAGCAGATTGATAATGATTCATATATACATAAGGCACCCTTTATCTCTAATTGACAAAAAGAGAGCGGTTGTTTAGTTCAATTTTTACGCCTTTTTTCATTTGCGACTCTTTTGTTCTTATTTTCTATCATTTGTACGGAATGAAGGTTTAAGACGTATCAGTTGTAAAGGGGACTTATCCGCTTTTTCGTTAAACTAAGAAGGAGAACAAAGGAGGAATGAGTTATGCCAAGAATTAACCCGTCTTTACACGGGGATACCCCTTTTCAACGCTTACTGGGGCACAATACATCTGTGATGCGTACGTGGTCTACACTAGGAGACGAGTTAGAACAAGATGGATATCTATCCGCTTCCCTAAAAGAACAAGTAAGACGTACATTAGCACAGAAAAATGGCTGCGCGTATTGTAAAGCGAAAGGAAAGCCTGACCCTGATACGTTTGATGAGAAAACATCGATTGCGATTGGATTTACTGAAGTCTTTCTATCCTATAAGAAAGATGCTATCCCTGACTTTGCTTATGATTTACTACGAGAACAATTCAACGAAGCGGAAATCAGCGAACTATTTGCCTTTTTGTGTTTCACTACCGCTCAGCAATACTTTGGTGCTCTCATGAACTTACAACCGTCTACTAAATAAATTCTAAAAAAACTTGGCTTATAGCCAAGTTTTTTACGTCAAAAGGGACACTAAATTCTCGTTATGTATTTTTTATCTCTTTTATAAGATGAGCTGCATCATATCCTACTCCCTGTAACAAAGCAGAGCCTCGTCGATGTTGCCAAGGCAATCCAATAAAATAGAACCCTTTAACAGAAGTGACACCCCGTTGATGAAGTACCTGGCCATTTGCATCTAAAATGCCTTCTATGTGTAGCCAAGGAAATGAAGACTTAAACCCTGTTGCCCATATAATGGTTTGAACAGTAAGTGATGTATGGTCTTCAAAAGTAATTTGATGGTCTTCTGCACCCATAACACGTGTTTTTATTATTACTTTTTTCTCCGAGACTGCTTGTTTTAATTCAAAGCCGAATATTGGGTCACCTTTTTTTCGAATGAGTCGACCGAGTATGGAATCTCGCGAAGCCTTTAGGATTCCAGCCTTGTCAAACCACCAAAAGATGCTTTTACGATATAGAGATAAGGGGAAGTAACGAAGAGGGGCACTAACGGCTAAATACGTTTCTCTATCTTTTGATAATTCAACTGCTATTTGCGCTCCACTGTTTCCTCCTCCTACAACTAATACATTCCCTTTCTTTAATTGGCTTGGGTGTTTATATTGTGAGGAATGAAGCTGATGTATTTCGGTTCCAATTTTCTTTGAAAAGGAAGGAATATAAGGTGTTTGAAAGGGTCCTGTAGCCACAACCACATTTTTAGCCATATACTCTTGTTGATTGGTTTGAATACGAAAAACATCTCCCATTTTCATCACTCGCTGAACGTCTTCATTAAATTGAATAGGTAAATGAAACGTATCGGCGTACGTTTTCAAGTACTGAACCACTTCATCTCGTGTTGGGAATTCATGTTCATTCCCGTCAAATGGAAGTCCTGGCAAAGAATTATACATACGCGGTGTAAATAAAACTAAGGAATCATACCGTTCTTTCCATGACTGACCAACTTCTTGCCCTTTCTCTAACAATAAAAACCGTTGGTTTTCCTTTTGTAAGTAATATCCAATAGCAAGTCCAGCTTGCCCTGCACCAATTACAATCGTATCATACATAGTCTCATCCCCCTTTTTATTTAAACTATATGAACATTCACTCATATTGATAGTTTACACAAAATCCCAATAAAAGCCAATAGATAAAGCAATTAATCAAAAGAGTACTTTTTCTTGTTAAGGGGTGGAATGAATGTATAATCAAATCTTTTATCAAAAAAAAGCGTGGCAATACGCCACACTTCTCTTTGTTTTCAATATAGATAGTCTGTTTTCACTTCTTATAGGAAATGAGAAATAACCGCAGATAAAAGATTGTTAATAAGGTGAACCGCAATAGAAGCTTCAATACGTTTGGTCTTTAGGTACACATAGCCAAGGGCATACCCCATGAACACGTAAATAACAAACCCCATAATCGAAAATCCTGCGACTAAGTGAAGGCACCCGAATAATAGGGCACTAGCGTGTAAACCAATACGTTGATGATTTGCAAATAAGCGGCCTAACATGGCATGACGGAAGACAAACTCTTCAATGAAAGGCGCTAGTACGACCACATACAGAAAGCCAAATACTTGAAAGTGGGTCATAAAGCTATCAAGCGCTTCCTGGTTTGCGGTTGAGGCTTGCGGGTCTACTCCAATTAATTTACACACAATAACAGCCAGTGTAGATAGCACCATTTTTAACAGCAAACAAGCAATTCCATACCAACCGTCTTTTAATTTGATTTGAATTTTACGAGGCGTGAACCATTTGGTTTTGTACACAAACCATAAAACAAGCGCAATACGAAGGACTTGCATCAAGAAACTTGCATACCCTTCAAGGGTTGTTTCATGTTTAATGAATGAGCCAAAACTATGGTAAGGTCCTCCATCGAGATGAAGACCTGACACGTACAAGCCGTACGCCACGAATTTTGGCAACACAAATAGACTGGCAATATAGCCGATTATTATCCAAAGATAAGGATTTTTTAACAGTTTTCTCAAGATGAGCACTCCTTCATGATGATTTACAATGTATGGTTGCGTGTTATCGTTGGGAAAAAAGTGAAAATTACCTTTATATTGGATACTTGTTTCTGAGAAAAGAAGGCACGTGTAAGAGAAGAAGAGATGATGAGGAGATAAAAAGGTAAAAAGACAAAAGGATAAAAAGACAAAAAACCTTCCTACAGTAAAAGAGGAACCTTATTTCATTTCATTTTATTTCTACTTCACTTCATTTCATTTAACTTCATTTTATTTCTGTTCATGTAAAGGGAATGTTTTTAAGGATTTTTAGAAGAAGAAGGATGTTTACTTGCTTACATGATTCTTTTCATAATCATCCATAATGGTTTCAATTTTACTTACGCGAGGTAACCGAGCGGACAAGGCGCACAGCATTTCATAAGAAATCGTGTCGTTCCATTTCTCCCACTCGTCCATCGTAATGTCTTCTTGTCCTTGTTTTCCTAGTAAAACAACGTCACTTCCAACCGCTACTTCTTCGGTGCACCGAATCATAAGTTGGTCCATGCAGATGCGGCCAACAATTTTAGCGCGTTTTCCATTTACTAAGACTTCGCCATCTCGTCCATGACGGCGCAAGATGCCGTCCGCGTATCCGATAGGGACCGTTGCTATCCATTCGTCTTGTTCACAGGTGTACG